>OGOM01001831.1_pt1 | contig 14243 bp, 10 predicted proteins | sample 1552681 | NCBI WGS metagenome assembly OGOM01 (sample SAMEA2580188, study PRJEB22360) | human gut metagenome | biome: human gut; feature: human-associated habitat; material: faeces | place: Denmark | collected 2008/2010 | reverse complement strand
CATCTGCCGCACCTCGCTCGCCGTATCGGCACTTAGAATTATGCGGTATTGCCCTGAATAAAAACAACAGCGCACGGAACGGCACAAATTGCAGCTCCGTGCGCTGTTTTACTTTGTGCACCATGCGAAAACACATGGTAAAACTGCACAAAAATGCAGTGCATAATTATTGCAGGTTGTACATTGAACCCCTTGCATTTTGTGCGGGAATATTGTATTATACTAGCAAGAAGCAAAGGCGCTTTGGAATAGCAGATCCGCTGCTTCCAAGGCGCATTTTGTTTTTTAATTAAATATTTCCCTAAAAAGAAGAGGTTTGCCAGAGCGCCCCGGATTGAGCTTACGAGCTCATCAGTAGAGGGGTGGGTTATCGTTTTAAGGCAAAATCGGGGACGCTCTGTTTTTCTCCTTCTTTTTAGTAAAACCCGAACGGGGCAGTGGCCGTTCGGGTTTTATTTTTTGCCTTTTTTATTGTGCGGTATATTGGATCACCATGGCCGCGCGGGTTGGCGTGCTGCCGGGGTTATGGTAGGTGTGGCACTGGTCGGCATGGTAATACGCGCAGCTGGGGCTTGAAAAGCCCAGCGCATCCTTTGCCACCCCCACAGTGGAACAGCTTGCCGCGTGGCGCAGAATGGCGAAAAATGAGTACCACATCAAAGTGGTATCTTACCAGTAAAAAAGACAAAAGCAAACGGGCACCATGCCGCGGGATAGGCGACTGTGGTGCCCGTTTTAGTTTGCTGGTAAACAAAAGCACCGCCAACCCCAGGGGGGCGGGCGGTGCAAAGGGTTATGCGTTATTTGCCGGCCAGCAAAATGCCCAGCACGGCTTTTTCTACATGCAGGCGGTTTTCGGCTTCATCAAAAATCTCGTCTGCGTGGGTTTCAAAAACGTCGGGGGTGATCTCCTCGCCGCGGTGGGCGGGCAGGGGATGCTGCACGATACAGTCCGGCTTGGCCAGCGCCATGCGGGCTGCATCCAGGCAGAAGCCGTTGAAATCCCGGCGGCGGCGCTCAGTTTCGCGCTCCATGCCCATGCTGGTCCACACATCGGTGAACAGCACATCGGCACCGCGGGCGGCTTCGTCCGGGGCGGTGGTCAGCTTAAAGTGGTCGCCATATTCCCGCGCAAAGAAGAGCACATCGGCGGAGGGACGGTAGCCGTTCGGGCAGGCAATGGTAAAGTCCATGCCCATCATCAGGCAGCCCACGATCAGGCTGTTGGCCATGTTGTAGCCATCGCCCACAAAACCGGCTTTCAGCCCGGCCAGTTTGCCCTTGTACTCCCGCACCGTCATCAGGTCAGTCAACACCTGCAGGGGATGGGCGTAATCGGTCATGCCGGAAACTACCGGCACGCCGCTGTACCTGGCCAGGGCGTCCACATCACTCTGCTTAAAGGTGCGGTACACAATAGCATCGTAATAGCGGCCCAGCACGCGGGCGGTATCCTGGATCGGCTCGCCGCGGGCGATCTGCATGTCAGCGGCGCTCAGATAGGTGCCAAGGCCGCCCATCTGGAAGATGCCGACCTCCAGGCTGGTGCGGGTGCGGGTGGAATGCTTGCCAAACATCAGGGCAACGGCCTTGCCCTGCAGATCCTTGGGGTCAGTGCCTGCTTTGTGCAGGCGCTTGTATTCATCGGCGACATCCAGAATGTGGATGATCTCATCGGGGGTCAGGCTGCTTAACTTGAGTAAATGCTCCATGAAAACCCTCCTGATCAGTTACATGGATGAAAGCACGTCATCCAGAATAGCCAGTGCCTTGGCAACGTCTGCTTCGCTCAAAATCAGCGGGGGCAGCAGGCGCAGGCGGGTCTTGGCGGTCAGCACCAGAAGGCCCTTGCGCTCGCAGGCAGCACGCACATCGGCGGCTTTTACGTCATCGGCAAAGGCAATGCCGACCATCAGGCCCATGCCGCTGACAGATGCGACATGCGGCAGAGAGGCAAGACCCTCCCGCAGCTGGGCGGCGCGGGCGTTGACGTTGCGCATGAACGCATCATCCATGGCGTCCAGCACAGCGCAGCCGCCTGCACAGACGACCGGGTTGCCGCCAAAGGTGGAACCGTGAGAGCCGGGTCCCATGGTATCGGCAACCTTTTTGCTTGCCAGCACGGCACCGATGGGCAGGCCGCCGCCCAGCCCCTTGGCCAGGGTGACGAGATCCGGCTTCAGGCCGAACTGCTCGCAGGCCAAGAAAGTGCCGGTGCGGCCCACGCCGGTCTGTACTTCGTCCACAATAATCAAAATATCGTGGGCGTGGCAGTAGTCGGCAACGCTCTGCACATAGTCGGCGTCCAGCGCAACCACGCCGCCTTCGCCCTGTACCATCTCCATCATAACAGCGCAGACAGAATCATCCACAGCGGCCTTGAATGTGTCAAAATCGTTGGCGGGGATGTAGCCGAAGTTAGCGGGGAAGGGGCCGAAATCCTTGTGGAAAACATCCTGGCCGGTGGCGGTCAGGGTGGCAAGGGTGCGGCCATGGAACGAGTTGACCAGCGTCAGAACTTTGTTGCGGTCGGGACCATAGGTGGTCACACTGTATTTGCGGGCGCACTTGATGGCACCTTCGTTGGCTTCGGCACCAGAGTTGCCGAAAAACACCTGGTCAAGCCCGGTGCGGGCGCACAGCCGCTTGGCCAGCTTGCCGCAGGGGGCGGTGTAATACAGGTTGGAAGAATGCTGCAAACGGGTGGCCTGCATGGTAACGGCCTGTACCCAGGCCGGGTGGCAGTAGCCCAGCGCGTTTACGCCAATGCCGGAGGTAAAGTCCAGATAGGCTTTGCCGTCTGCATCATAGGCATACATGCCCTCGCCGTGCTCCAGCACCAGCGGGCTGCGGGCATAGGTGTGCATGATGTATTTCTGGTCACGTTTGATGACTTTTTCGGTATTCATGTTATTCCCTCCTTGGGAGGTCTGGAATGGTTGGCAGCCGGATTATTCAGGAATAAACCTAAAAAATAGGCGAATGAATAACTGTGCCGTAAGTACATGCTATGTACCCACGGCCAGCTTGCACTATTCTTATAGTATAATATATTGGAAGTTTTTTCGGTACCTTTTTTTCAAAAAAGGTACAAAATCCCCCGTAAATCCCCGTAAAATTAAATCATCGGTTGCCGCGGCGGTAGAACAGGGTGCCGGAACCACGGTCAGAGAACATTTCCAGCAGAACAGAATGAGGAACACGGCCATCAATGATAACAGCCTCATGCACACCCTCATAAATGGCATCGGCCATGCCCTCGATTTTGGGGATCATGCCGCCGGAGATGACGCCATGTGCCTTGTAGCCCTCTATCTCGGAAATCTCCACTTCGGGGATCAGGGTGGATTCATCGTCCTTGTCATACAGCAGGCCGACAATATCCGTCATGGAAACGAACTTTTCGGCGTGCAGGGCAATAGCAATGGCGGCTGCAGCAGTATCGGCGTTGATGTTGTAGGCAATGCCGTTTTCATCCATGCCAACCGTGGCAATGACCGGGATAAAGCCATCGTTGAGCAGGTGCTCAATCAGGGTGGTGTCCACTTTTTCCACGTTGCCCACATAGCCCAGGTCTACATCACTCTTGCGGGAGCAGGTGATGGTGTGGCCGTCCAGACCACACAGGCCAACGCCGCGGCCCTTGAGCAACGCAACCAGATCCTTGTTGACCTGACCGGCCAGAACCTGCTGCACAATGCTCATGGTTTCTTTATCGGTATAACGCAGGCCGTTGACAAACTTGGATTCCTTGCCCACGCGGTTCAGCATCTGGTTGATGGCCGGGCCGCCGCCGTGTACCAGCACAACGCGCACACCCAGCAGGGTCAGGGTGACAAGGTCGTTCATAACGGCCAGTTTCAATTCCTCGTTTACCATGGCATTGCCGCCGTATTTGATCACCAGGGTTTTGCCGTGATATTTCTGGATGTAGGGCGTGGCTTCCGAAAAAAGCAGCGCCATTTCCTCGTTTTTCATAAATCGCTCCCCAAACGTAAAAGTAGCAAGATAAGTTAGGAGTTAGGAGTTGGCGGTGTGCGCACAAATTAAAAGCTACAAGCCTAAACGAGCCGTTCATTCCTCATTCCTAATTTCTAATTGCAAAATCAGGTCCGGTAATCGCCGTTGATCTTAACATAGTCATAGGTCAGATCGCAGCCCCAGGCTTTGCCGCTGGCTTCGCCGGTGCCCATATCGACTTTGACCAAAATGTCATGCTCGCCCAGAACCGCATAGGCTTCATCCTCGCTGAACGGATGGTAGGCGGCGTTTTCGCACACAAACACCTCGCCTGCCTTGCTGGCAATGCGCACGCTGACCTTGTCGATGGAAAAATCCCCCGGCGTATAGCCGATGGCGCACAGGATGCGGCCCCAGTTGGCGTCGCGGCCGAACACGGCGGCCTTGAACAGGTTGGAGCAGACAACGCTCTTTGCCACGGCGCGGGCGATCTCGTGGGTGGGGGCGTGGGTCACTTCGCAGGTGATCAGGTGGGTGGCACCCTCGCCGTCAGAAGCATGCAGGGCGCACATATGCTCCGCCACAGCGCCCAGGGCAGCCAGGAATTTGTCATACTCCGGGCCTTCGGTCACAACAGGCTCGTTGCCCGCCAGGCCGGAAGCCAGCAGCAGCAAGGTATCGTTGGTGGAGGTATCCAGGTCAACGCTCATCTGGTTGTAGGTAGTGGGCACAACGGCGCGCAGTGCCTTTTGCAGCAGCTCCGGGCTGACGGCAGCATCGGTGGTGTAGAACGCCAGCATGGTGGCCATGTTGGGGGCAATCATGCCGCTGCCCTTGCCGATGGCACCCACCGTGCAGGTCTTGCCGCCCAGCTCAAACTGGATGGCGTACTCCTTTTTGTGGGTATCGGTGGTCATAATGGCCTTGGCAGCTTCGCTGCTGCCCTCGGCGCTGGCCTGCAGCCTGGCCGCTGCGGCGGGAATACCGCGGGCGAACGGGTCAATCGTCATGGGCTGGCCGATAACGCCGGTGGAAGCCGGCAGAACATCCTCGGCTGCAATGCCCAGCTGCTGGGCCACCAGGGCGCAGCACTCATTGGCCAGATCCACACCGTTGGCGGCGCAGGTGTTGGCGTTGCCACTGTTCACCAGAACAGCCTGTGCGTGGCCGTCCACCAGGTGGGCGCGGTCAACCTTGATGGGGGCGCCATACACCTTGTTGGTGGTGTAAACACCGGCAGCGGCACAGCGTACATCCGCCTTGATGATGGCCAGATCCAGCTTGTTGGGATTGGCCCGGAACCCGGCATGTACGCCGGAAGCAGAAAAACCCTTGGCGGCACAAACGCCGCCGGGAATGACCTTATACTTTGCCATGTTACTTTTCCTCTTTCCCACAAATAACATCAAAATTAGAAATTAGGAATGAGCAATGAGAAATTGAAGGATTCACTTGGCGGTGTAAAAATTGCTAATTTCTCATTTCTAATTCTTAATTAAAGTTCCAGCCCTTTCGTTTCCTCCAGCCCCAGCATGATGTTCATGCACTGCACGGCGGCACCGGAGCTGCCTTTGCCAAGGTTGTCCAGCAGACTGATGAGCAGCATCCGCTTGCCGTCGGGGGAAACAGTGGGGTAAATTTCCAAGGTGTCCTTGCCGGCCAGCGTATTGGCGGGCAGGAACTTGGGGGCAGTGCCCAAAGCGTGCACCTTGATCATGGTTTCGCCTGCGTAATACTCCTGCAAAGCGGTGGCCAGCTCTTCAGCGCTGTGGCCCACAAGGTCCAGACGCAGGGGAACGGTAACTTCCATGCCGCAGTAGTAGTCATCCACAATGGGACAGAACACCGGCGGCTCCGCAAGGCCGCAGATCTTCTGCATTTCCGGCAGGTGCTTGTGATCCAGCGTTAAGCCGTAGGGGCGCGGGCTTTCAAAGGCAATGTCGCGCTCCGGGTCGCGGTACTGGGCAATGCCGCTTTTGCCTGCGCCGGAATAACCGGAAAGCCCGTGGCAGGTCAGCGGATAATCTGCAGCCAACAGGCCAAGCTCCACCAGCGGGGCCACCAGCGTGATAAAGCCGGTGGCATAGCAGCCCGGAACAGCCACGCGGTTGGCGGTGCGCAGAGCATCCCGTTTGCCATGCAGCTCCGGCAGGCCATACACCCAATCCGGCGCGGTGCGGTGTGCGGTGGAAGTGTCCAGAATACGCACATCGGGGCGCAGCAGGGGCACAACCTCCCTGGCTGCAGCATCCGGCAGGCACAAAAAGCTCAGATCGCTCTGGTTAATCACGGCGGCGCGGGCGTTTACATCCTTGCGGTCGGCTTCGGAAATATGCAGGATCTCAAATTCATCCCGTGCGGCTAGGCGGTCCGCAATGCGCAGGCCGGTTGTACCGGAAGAACCATCCACAAAAATTTTATACTTAGCCATCCCAAACAAACCCCTATCTATTACAGCGTTCAGCAGTTGATTTTGCTTTTTACATCCGCGATCTGTTTCAGCACGCTGGCCTGAGTGGGGCCGCCGTAACTGGTGCGGCCCTCGCAGCAGTGCGTCAGGTCAATGGCGTCATAGATGTCCGCCTCAAACAGATCACTGTACTGCTTAAACTCGTCCAGCGTCAGCTCTTCCAGCGTTTTGTCTGCCCGGATGCAGGCACCCACCATGGTGCCGGTGCATTTGTAAGCATCGCGGAACGGCATGCCTTTCTTGGTCAGGTAGTCGGCGCAGTCCGTTGCGTTGATAAAGCCCTTGGCGGCGGCGCGGCGCATGTTGGCGGGCAGCGGCGTCATGGTGGCCAGCATCGGGGTGATGGTTTTTAAGCACAGCTCCAAAGTGTCCACCGCGTCAAATACGGCTTCCTTGTCCTCCTGCATGTCCTTGTCGTAGGCGAGGGGGATGCCCTTCATCATAACCAGCAGGGTGTTCAGGTCGCCGTAAACGCGGCCGGTCTTGCCGCGGATCAGCTCGGTCACGTCCGGGTTTTTCTTCTGCGGCATAATGGAAGAACCGGTGGTGAAAGCGTCGTCCAGCTCAATGAACTTGAACTCCCAGCTGCACCACAGGATGATCTCTTCCGACAGGCGGGACAGATGCATCATGCAGGTGGCCATGGCGCTGGTCAGCTCAATGCAGAAATCGCGGTCAGATACGCCATCGATCGAGTTGCCGCAGGGAGCAGCAAAGCCCAGCTCCTGTGCCGTATAAAAACGGTCCAGCGGGTAGGTGGTGCCAGCCAGAGCGCCGGAACCCAACGGGCACTCAGCGTCCATGCGGGCGGTGGCGTCCTGCATGCGGCCTAGGTCGCGCAGCAGCATCCAGGCGTAAGCCATCAGCTGGTGGCCAAAGGTGACCGGCTGGGCACGCTGCAGATGGGTGTAACCGGGCATAACATAGGAAGAAGATTTTTCTGCCTGGTCGCAGATGGTCAGGATCAATTCCTTGATCTGCCCCTGCAAGTGGAGCGATGCTTCCCGCAGGTTCAGGCGGATATCCAGCGCAACCTGGTCGTTGCGGCTGCGGCCGGTGTGCAGCCGCTTGCCAGCATCGCCCACGCGGGCGGTCAGAGTCTGCTCCACAAAGGTGTGCACATCCTCGGCATTGGGGTCAATCTCCAACGCGCCGCTGTGCAGATCGTTCAAAATGGATTGCAGGCCCTTGTGGATATCGTCCACATCCTGCTGGGAGATGATGCCCTGCTTGCCCAGCATAGCAGAGTGTACCATGCTGCCGTGGATATCCTGTTCGATCATCCGCGCATCAAAGCGGATGGAAGAGTTAAAGTCGTTCACGCGGCTGTCCACCGCTTTGCTGGAACGTCCCTGCCAAAGTTGGGGCATAAGAAAACCTCCGGTGTTATTGTAATGAATAGTGAATAAAGAATAATGAAACATGTTGGTGTGCGCGCCGCGCGCGCAAATAAAATAGATACAGCCTTTTAATGGGGGCTCAGTCTGATGTTTGCTGCGACCTTGGCTTTTTTTGAGCTGTGCCGCAGGCACGGCGGTCCACCATCATTATTCTTTTTTCTTTTTATAGTATATACTGGAACGCCAAAGCCGCCAAGGGGGTCAATGCCTCCCTGGCGGCAGTTTTGTTAATGGAAAAATGCGATTACTTTACTTCCGGCCAGTTCTTTGCCAGCTTGGCGCGCTCAGCAATGGGCAGGCCAAACAGGTTGATAAAGCCGTTTGCATCAAACTGATCGTAATCCTCATCCTCGCCGAAGGAAGCAGTCTGCTCATCGTACAGGGTGAACGGGCTGGTAACACCAGCGTTGATCAGGTTGCCCTTGTACAGCTTCAGTTTCACATCACCGGTAACGGTCTTCTGCAGGTCGTCGGTGAATGCGCTCAGGGCTTCACGCAGCGGGGTGAACCACTTGCCATCGTAAACCAGCTCGCCCATCTTCTGAGCAACGGACTCCTTGAAGTGGAAAGCATCCTTGTCGATGGTGATGGTTTCCAGAACGTTGTGAGCCTTGTACAGGATGGTGCCGGCGGGGGTTTCGTACACGCCGCGGCTCTTCATGCCGACAAGACGGTTCTCAACGATATCCAGCTGGCCAATGCCATTCTCGCCGCCGATCTTGTTCAGGTACTCAATCAGGGCAACACCGTCCATCTCCTTGCCGTCCACAGCGGTGGGAATGCCCTTCTCAAAGTGGATGGTAACATAGGACGGGGTATCCGGTGCCTGCTCCGGGGAAACACCCAGCTCCAGGAAGCCGGGCTTGTTGTACTGCGGCTCCAGAGAGGGCTTTTCGAGGTCCAGACCCTCGTGGCTCAGATGCCACAGGTTCTTGTCCTTGGAGTAGTTGGTCTCACGGTTGATACGCAGGGGAATGTTGTGTGCCTCGGCGTAATCGATCTCTTCGTCACGGCTCTTGATGTCCCACTCACGCCACGGGGCGATAATGGCCATTTCGGGGGCCAGTGCTTTCAGGGCCAGCTCAAAACGAACCTGGTCGTTGCCCTTGCCGGTGCAGCCATGGCAGATGGCATCGGCATTCTCTTTCTTGGCAATCTCAGCCAGTGCCTTTGCGATGCACGGACGAGCATGAGAGGTGCCCAGCAGGTACTCTTCGTACTTGGCATCGGCTTTCAGGCAGGGCCAGATGTAGTTCTCAACGTAATCTTTCTTCAGGTCCAGAACGTACAGCTTGGAAGCGCCGGTCTTGAGGGCCTTTTCTTCCAGGCCGTCCAGCTCAGTGCCCTGGCCAACGTCGCCGGAAACAGCAACAACTTCGCAGTTGTTGTAGTTCTCTTTCAGCCAGGGAATGATGATGGAGGTATCCAGACCGCCGGAGTAAGCCAGAACAACCTTTTTAATATCTTCCTTTTTCTTTTTCATAAGAACTGCCCTCTTTCAAAATTCTATCCGCCGAAGCGGCTGAATATTTATTCATTTGATGCTTCTTATTATACACGCCCTGCAACAAATTGCAACACGGCATATTGCACAAGGAAATTTCAACTTATAGAGATAACTTTGTTCTAGAGCTTGCATTTTGCGGCGTAAAGGGAAAAAACAAAACGGACTGTTTGCATTTTTATTCATGGAATTGAATATTTGCCGCATAAAGCCCGCATATCGCAGTTGAAAAAGGATGCAGAAAAGTGCCAAAGGGTACAAAAAAGCTCTTCCCCACAAAAACGGGGAAGAGCGGAGAGGAAAAGATGATGACAAGTTGGGAGGATTGATCCTGTAAGGGTAGGACAGTGGCACTTTGTCCCGACAAAATTATTCTTTGCTGGCACATTCGGCGCAAACGCCGGTCACGGTCAGGCAGTGGCCTTCAATACGCAGGCCGGGAACATTTTTGATCAGGGCGTTCAGCTCGCCTTCCGGCAGATCAAGGTTAATGATCTTGTGGCACTTGCGGCAGTAAAAATGCTCATGGGAGTTGGGGTCCCAGTCAAAGCATTCGGCACCGCTGATCATGCCAACGCGGCCGATCATATCGTTATCAGCCAGGGTGTTCAGATTGCGGTACACCGTGCCCAGGCTGATATGAGGGCAGCGCTCACGGGCATAACCGTAAATCTGCTGCGCAGAAAGATGCTCTTTATGCTCTTGAATGGTTTCCAGAATAATCTGGCGCTGCCAAGAATATTTCATAGCGAGTGTTCTCCTTAAAGTTACGGATGATTCATCTTCGACACACTTTTAACGAACGCCGATTTTTAACTTATTTTAACACTGGGGTACTACTATGTCAATATATTAAATGCGAAAAATCCGCAAAAAGTTTCGTAGCTTAAAATAAAATGAACAAACAGGGTGAAACCTGAAAAAATGAAGAATTTTGTACTGCACTTTATTGCGCTATTGTTGTATAATACAGGAACAAAAATCGGAACAACACCGGGAATGGCTGCCAGCTGATGCCCGCAAAGCCTATGGCTGCGCTATTTGTGCCGCAGCACTGCCGGCGCAGAAAAGGGAAAAAAACTTTTTGAAAAAATTCAAAAAAATGCTTGACAAATGGTGCCGAAACCCGTATACTAATGGAGCACCGTTTGAGATGCACACCACATGGCGGTATAGCTCAGTTGGCTAGAGCATTCGGTTCATACCCGAAGTGTCACCGGTTCAAATCCAGTTACCGCTACCACGTTACAGAGTTTCGCTAAGATAAGGGGGACGGTCGTCCGCAGTAGTGGACGATGGAAGTCGGAGGTTTTAGCGAAGCTCTGTATTTCTAAGGCCCGTTGGTCAAGCGGTTAAGACACGGCCCTTTCACGGCTGTAACATGGGTTCGATTCCCGTACGGGTCACCAAACTAAGCTTCTGATTTTCTTCGATGATGCGTTGAAAATTAGGAGCTTTTTTATTACCCTTTTTGCAAGTACCACAATCGTACCACACTTTTAAAATAAACGCAAGCCCTGTAACATGGGAACAGGATTGCCGCGGAGTAAATTATAGCCGTGGCAATCCTGTTTTTTGTTGTTCCTTTAAAAATTATAAAAGCGTGGATTGGAAAATTGTAAAGGAGCTTTTGCGGCATATCCTCGCTTTTTAAAATTATGGCTGCGGTATTCCACAGTCACCTTGACAACTATCCAACCTCACTTTTGTCCGCTAATCGCGGAACAACCCGCAACCCCTTATCCCGGTGGGATAACACGGGCAAAGATTGGGAAAACGAAAGTGAGGACACGAAAATGAAAGAGACTGTTAAGACTTCCCGGACGGCTGGTTACTTGGAGAAAATTTTCCGCGCGTTGAATGTAAAGTATTTCAACGGTGAGTTGGAGGAGCCTATCATCACGATACAGAGCACGCCCAGAGCCTACGGACACGTCACCGTAGCCAAGGCATGGCAGAGAGGAGACACAACCCGCCATGAGCTTAACATCGGCGCTGGGACGCTTGCACGGCCCATAGAAAACGTGGTGGCGACCACCCTCCACGAGTGTGTACACTTGTGGAACCTTCAAAACGGCATACAGGATTGCAGCAGGGGCGGCGCATACCACAACAAAAAATTTAAGGAGGCCGCCGAGGCCCGCGATTTGAAAATCAGTTACGACCCGCGCGTTGGATGGAGCATCACCGAGCCGACCGACGCGCTGTGTGAGTTCATTTTGGAACAAGACTGGCAGGACATCAGCATGAACCGCATTGAAGATTTCTACGCCCCGCGTGGCAAGGGCGCAGGGGACGCCACGGGCAAGCCGACAGGAAGTAACCCCAACAGCCACAGCATCAAGTATGTTTGCCCCTGCTGTCACAACAGCGTGCGAGGGACAAAGGTTGTGCGCATAAAATGTGCCGACTGCGACATGATGATGACCGCACAATAAAGAGAACCGGGAGTGAAAGCTCCCGGCTTTTTGCTGCAAAATTCGGGCCGCAAGCGGCCTTACTCCATTTTGATGTCTACTATTCAAAACGAGTCAACTTTATTCGTGGTGGGGTAACAAGCTGTTACCTCACCGGTTCTTTTCTACGTTTCTACGAGCGAATGCTTTTACAAAAAGAGGACGGTGCAGGTCGTTAAAACGACTGCGCCGTCCCCGTTTTTGAGGTTTTGATGTCAACTTCTCAATTTAGGAACCGTCCCCATTTTTCCCCTTCGTCTTCATCTACAAACTCGTACCTCATTGTAATATGGATATTGTGCTTCTAAAAAGTAAACTCGTAGCAAGAAGACTTGATGCTTCTATACTACGAGTTGGTTATTACTTACATGGTTTGATATCCGGAATCAGCACAGACCACCAGCATGCTCCTCCGGAGGGCAACCATTATCGGTCGGAGTGGAAATAACGGGGCCACCCCATTCCCAACCACCGCTGCCATTAGGCTTGTTTTCCGTACTGCCGCTATCCCCACCGCTCGGCTGAGACGGTTCCGGATTGCTCGGCTGCGCGGGCTCAGGGTTACTAGGCTGTGCCGGTGCCGGGTCAGGCTGTGCAGGAGCCGGAGCAGCAGGCTCCGGATTGCTGGGCTGTACCGGCGTAGCGGGAGCGGACGGCGTAACTGGCGCGGTCGGTGTAACAGGTGCCGGGTTGGAAGGCGTCACAGCAGCAGAACTGTTGCTGGAACCGTTCTTGGTATAGGTCTTGTTGCTGGTCGTGACCTTCTTCGGCTGTTCAACCGTCACTTCGTAGTTGGCACTCTCCTCACCAGCAGTCGCCGTGATGGTTGCATTTCCAGAGGAAACAGCAGTTACCTTCCCATTGGAATCGACGGTAGCGACCTTTTCGTTGCTGGACGACCACTCGATGGTGGTCTCGGCGGCAACCTCTTCGGGGGCAACAGTTGCCTTAATGGTGTGAGAGTTACCGACCGTCAGTTTGCCTTCGTTGGAATCGAGCGTGATGCTTTCAACCTCATAGAACGCTTTCACATGAGTCGTCTTCTCGGTGACCTTTTCGCCATCCTGCATAAGGGTCGTGGTGATGTCGCACTCACCTGCTTTAAGGACTTTCACCTTGCCGTCCTTATCGACGGTGGCGACTTCCTCATCGCTGGAAGCGAAATCAAACGAAATGTTGGACGCATCTTCCGGCTCGCATTTCGCTTCGATTGCGGTTTCATCGGTATCGTTGAGTTTGACTTCCATGGTATCGGGAACCTTCAACTCTTTCGCGGATACCTTGACGGTGATGACGCAGACATCCTGCATCTCAGTATCCTTGACTGCTGCGGTGATTTCAGCCTCACCGGCTGCGACTGCCGTAACGGTGCCGGTCTCATCAACCGTAGCAACACTCTCATCGGAAGAAGTCCACGCGAGCGTCAGCTTCTCAGCCGCCTTGGCAATTTTTTCATCCTGCGCAGCAGTTTCTGCCGTAGCAGACTCACCAGTTGCGATGACAGGCGTCTCTGCGGGCGCATCCTCCGTGCCGAAATTTACCGGCAGCGTGATGCTCTCGCCCTTTTCGAGGGTCGCAGCATCCGGAACCGAAATGTTTGTGACCTTAACGCCGCATCCTACCAGGCTGAGCGCCATAGCCGCAGTCGCAATAACTGCCAATACGATATTCTTTTTCATAAAAACACAATAAAAATCTGATTATCCGCTAAAACACAGTATCTATCAGCATTTTCAAGGAAACAAACACATCAATTTACTACTTATTTACTACCATTGAATGAGCCTTGATACGCAAGTTTTCCTAGATATGCAAAGATATGGTACAGCACATCAGTATTGAAACAAGAAAAATTGAATAACTCATAGACTATGGAACGCCTAAAATGACGTTCCTTTTCTATTTTCAGCCGTTCATTATGGACGGTTATTTTATTACCAAAAATGAAAGGAGCATTAGATTTATGAAAAAGATGTTAAAACGATTGTGTACGGGCTTCTTAGCTCTTGCAACTGTCGTTACTGCTTTGCCGACTACACCCGTTCATGCAGAAAGTAAGCAATACTGGACGGAGTCAAAAGAGCGTGTCGGTATCGTTGAAAAAGTAATGAATGACGGTTCGATTGGTTCTACCTTTAATGAGGGACATTTGACCGTTGAGGGCGAGGACGCTTACTGTATCGACATTAACACAGACTTTAAGAATGGCTACAAGACCAGAGCTGACGCAAGCACCCGTATGAGTGCCGACCAGATAAGCGACGTTGCCTTATCTATCGAATATGTAAAACAGTACACAGACAGCCACAACGGAATAAGCAAAAACCACGCCTACCTTTTAAGACAGCTTGTTGTCTGGCAGAGATTAAGCGTACATCTTGGCTGGCAATGCGATAACGTGCGAGCTTCTTATGATGAAATTCCAAAGGCAACGCAGGACGAAGTTTTCTCTG
>OGOM01001825.1_pt1 | contig 14302 bp, 6 predicted proteins | sample 1552681 | NCBI WGS metagenome assembly OGOM01 (sample SAMEA2580188, study PRJEB22360) | human gut metagenome | biome: human gut; feature: human-associated habitat; material: faeces | place: Denmark | collected 2008/2010 | reverse complement strand
GATTCAGCGAGGATGAAACCTTTGAGGATACCACGCGCGGACGAGCCAGAAGAATTATGAACGAAAATCAAAAGAGCAGCTGATACCAAAAAGCCAAACCTCACCGTACATCCTGTACAGCTTGAGGTTTGGCTTTTCTCTTATCATCCTTCACCAGCGCGAGCGATGGTTGATTATTTTATCAGCTTAATCCAGAGAGTGACCGCATTACAAGGTCGATGTCCTGATTTTCCAGTTCCTGAATGATGTGCAGGTAGGTTTTCTGCGTGGTTGTCATGCTGGAATGCCCCAGCCTCCTTGCTACGCTTGCAATGGATACCCCTGCAAACAAAAGCACCGAAGCGTGGGTATGCCGCAGACCATGTACCGAGATGACCGGGATCTTGGCCCGGTCGCAGTGCCGTTCCAGAACATCGTTAACAGTGGAATTGTAGGCGTGTTCCTTGAACACGAAAATCGGCTTATCTTCAGGAACGTCTTTTACCAGTGCTGCGAACTGAATCACCGTCTGCCAGTCAATTTGAATTTTACGGACAGACGATTTATTTTTTGTCGGCAGAAATCCGCCGTTCCCCTTATAATCCCATGTTTTATTGATGGAAAGCATCTGGTGCGAAAAGTCAAAATCCGCAGGAGTGATCGCCAAAGCTTCGGAAAAGCGGATGCCGGTTTTGGCAATCAGCAAAATCATCCAGTCCCAGTTGAGTTTTCCTTGTAGATCCAAGTCGCTCAACAAAAGATGCAGTTCAAACTGGTTCAGATATTTCACCTTTTTAGGCACCGGGGGCTTGCCTTTGATGATCGCTTTCCGGGTCGGGTCTTTCACAATCAGTCCATCATCCACGGCATCCATGATAGCCCCTTTCAGCTGATGGTGGAAGTCCATCGTGGTCTGACGCTCATGGCCTACGGCATAATCGTTCAAAAGCTGCTGATACGTCACTCTGGAAACCTCGCACAACTTCAAATCAGGTGCCAGCCTTTTCACCCAAGAAAGGGTCATTTTGTACTTATCCAATGTAACCGGGCGAACTGCGCCCTCTTTGTATACGGCAACCCACTGCTCATAATAATCGCAGAACAGGTTGTTTTCATTCATTTCGTTTAACACGTTTTACCTCCAAAATCGGTTTTATATGCTCACGCTGATGAAGGGTGATAAGGGTGTCAAGATTGCGGAAAAACTCAGAGATTGTTCTTTGCTCCTTGATGTCAGGAAAAACGATTTGTCCCTTGAGCGCATTTTCTGCGGATACCTTCATGTCGTTTTTTGCACCTTTGTTGACGAGTGGGTGCATATAATTATTCATTCTGGCATCCTGCTCAAAATAATTCTGGACAAATTCTGGATTGGCACTTTGTTTTGGCTTGTAAACGGCATATAACGTTGACACGATGCCATTTTTTCCTTTATTAGCTTTAATGATGCCATAAGGATTAGATTTCAGGGGTGATTTAGTGTAAACAATATCGCCGGTTTCAACCACACCATAATTGGCAACGGATGCTCCTGCAAATGAACGTCCCTGAAATTCAATCTGATTCACAATTCCAAAATCGCCCGAAACTGACAAGACATCTTCTTTGGTATATATTCCTTCAAAGTTCTTTTGACCTGAAACTTCGAGATATTCTTCCAGCTTACGCTGTTCCCAAGTAGGTGTGTTTTGGGATTTTGGCGCGAAAAAAGAGCCGAGGACGCGCCTCGGCTCTTGGTCAGCAGGGTGATTTTGCACCCATTTTATGATTCTTTCGGCATTTTTAGGTCAAATCCGCCACTTACGATGAACTCGCGCAAGAGTTTATCATACTTGACAGGCACTTTGGGAGGAATGAGTTTTGTCCCCTCAATTGCCTCAAAATATGCCTTTGCTTTTGCCTTGTCCACAGTGGCTTTCAAGTCATCAAAACGTCCGAACTCGTTGATGTTGGCTTCGGTGATATTTGCACGCATGAATGCCCGCAGCTTCTTTTCGTCCAAGCCGAAAACTTCAGCTACTTTGTGGATCTGGTCGTTCTGCTTTTGGGCGATGTACTCGGCAATGTACTCCCGCAAGGTCTTTCCCGGCTGCGGAACCACTGCGCCGCTTTGAATGTCGTGCAGGAAAATATTAGCGTACTTCTGCTCTTCCTGCGAGAGGGTGGCAAAGGTCTTGTGCAGCTCCGTTTCGGCCTGATGGATGGCTTCCGCTTCTGCACCCTCCTGATAGAAAATTTTCAGGTACTTTTCAAAGCGGGAGTTCATATAGTCCGTGTCGATGTCAGCAGTATCAATGGTGGTCAGATAGCTGTTCACCGCATAGGGAACGTCATCGTCCGGGTCATTTTCACCGCCATCTGGATTCGGCGTGAACAGCTCTTTATAGCGGAGTGCCAGCACTTTGAACGCTCTCTCGTCAAAGTCAGCATGAAGTTCTGTTTTCTCATCTGTATCCTCGTTGACGATCACAATAGGCTTATCCCACTCGAAGCCCTGCACCTTGGCTGCTTCCAGATTTTCGTTGAAGGACTGGAACAGGTCGGCAAACTTTTTGCGCTCTGCCATATCCGCAGGGATCTGCGAAAACTCTTCAATGCCCGCCGACACAAACAGATCTTTGATCTCCGCATAGAGGGCATTCAGTTTTTCCACGTTCTTGTCCAGTTTATCTACAAACAGGCCAAACGGTTTATCGCCGGAATACTCTTTTACCGCATCTGCGATGTTTTTCTCCATCGTGTGCGGACGGCGGTAATACTTGATGGTGCCAAACTGTTTGTCATCGCCAAACAGTCGGTTGGTGCGGGAGAACGCCTGAATCAGATTTTCGTATTGCAGCACCTTATCCAGATACAGTGTATTGATCCACTTGGAGTCAAAGCCTGTCAGCATCTGATCCACCACGATCAGCAGATCAAGCTGTTTTTCCGGGGTGCGCTCGATGCGCTGGTAGGGCAATTTGTGCGCCATCCGTGCTGCAATGTCCTTTTTCATCTTGGCAAAGGTCGGAATGCTGAAGTCCTGTCCATAGCGGGCGTTATAGTCTTCTACGATCTCTTTTAGCCCTTCTTCTTTGGTGATGCCTTTGCCGTTGTTGTCAATGTTGGGGTCAAATAGTGCGGTGACTTTCAGCCATGGTGCGGCTTCTCTGAACCTCTTGTAATATTGGATGGCTTCCGGGATGCTGGAGGTTGCAAAAATGGCATGAAATTTGCTGTTGCGGCTCTGGGTCTGCCAGTTCTCGCAAATGTCCTCCACCACGGCTTTCTGGTGTTCTTCGCCCTCATACTGGGTGTTGGGAATATAATCCTCGATGCCCTTTATCTCCTCACCGAGCGCATCTTTTCCGCCTGCCATCGGCAGATTCAGATACTTATAAAACACCTTGCTCTTCTGTGGGTCGGCCAGAGCTTCGTCCACAGAACATGCCTTTGCTTTTTCCAGTGCGACCGCTTTCCGCAAGTCGCTGTCCTTGAAGGTCAGCACCTTGTAAGGGTCAAAGCCCAGCACGTTGCGATCCCGGATGCCGTCTGCAATACTGTACCGATGCAGTTCGTTGCCGAAAACGGTGGCGGTGGTGCTCATTTTCTTCTGGTTTTCGCCTTGGATCGGCGTACCGGTAAAACCAAAGAACAGTGCTTTCGGGAATGTATGTTTGATGGTCTGCATCATATCGCCAAAGGTGGAACGGTGGCACTCGTCCACGATAAAAACCAACCGCTTTGCGTTGATCAGCGCAATGTCGTTGGGGTTCAGCTTGTTTTGTGCATCATCCTTGATGTTGCTCATCTTCTGGATGGAAGTCACGATGAGCGTATCGGACGGCGAAGTACTTTTCAGCTTGTCCACAAGAACATCCGTGTTCTCGGTAGCCTGCACCTCCTCGTTTTCCTCTGCAAAGTTGCGGTATTCTTTCAGGCTCTGAGTGCCCAACTCGATTCGGTCCATCAGAAAAATCACTTTGTCCGCATCCTTGGAAGATGCAATCAGTTGAGCGGACTTGAAAGAAGTCATAGTCTTGCCGGAACCTGTGGTGTGCCAGATGTAGCCGCCGCGCTGCTGGTCATTCTCCCATTTCGCCTTGGAAACGGCATCCGAAATTTTGCTGGCAGCGTAGTACTGATAGCTGCGCATCACCTTCAAAATGCCATCAGAACCATCGGCAACGGTATAAAAGCCCACCAACATATGCGCCATCGGGATAGACAAAAGTGCCGTCGTAACGTCTTTCCAGTCGTTCATCGGCTCGTTGTAGAAGTCCGCCCAATGGAAATAGTAGCTGGGGTTGAATTGTCCTTCCGGGCCGGGATTGGCAAAGTAGACCGTTTCTTCCGGGTTCATGGCCACAAAAATCTGCACCAGCGAGAACAGTCCCGTAAAAATGCCCTCTGCCGCGTATTTTTCAATCTGGTTGCAAGCCTGTTTGATGGAAACACCGCTCTTTTTCAGTTCCATGTGAATGACCGGCATACCATTGATGAGCAGCATCAAATCGCCGCGGCGGTCATTCAAAATTTTGGACTTGGTGGGGAACTTTGGCTGCTCTGCGATCTGGTAGCGGCTAAGTCCGGCTGCAATTTCCAGACGGTCATAGATTTTCAGGGACACTTCTTTGCCGAAATTCAGCTTATCGTCAGGATTGTCACGCTTGATAAGCACACTTTTGCCGTTGATAAATTTATTCAGCTTCATCGGCGTTTTCGCGTTCATGACCTGTTCCATGATCTGCTGCATCTCGCCATCCGTCAGCGGATAATCGTTCAGTCGGTCAATGCCACGGTTGTTTTCAAAAAGGATGTTCGCCCAGTTCTGGATCAGCTGCTGTTCGGTGTAGTTCTTCAGCACACCATCTTTCCAGCCGCGTTCTATCAGGAGCTTTACCACCGCCTCTTCAAAATCGGCTTCTTTTGTAAACGCCATAACGAACTCCTTTCGACTTTGTAAAAAGCACCTCTCTGCGAAGGCTTTTCTAATTTGTGCAAGCTTTTCCAGCTTACGCTGATGAAGGGTGATAAGGGTGTCGAGATGCTTAAAAAATTTTGCGATCCAGTCTTGCTCTTCTTTTTTGGGGAGCTGAACGGTCACTTCTGTATACTCGCTGTAAGCAATATTAAGAAGTCCGTCCATTCGAGCACCAGAAGATACTATTTTTCGCAATTGATTTTCAACATTTGCACCGTTCAGCTCAATAGATAAAAATTCCGGATTGCTTTTCTCTACTGAGAAGCAATGATAAACAAAGGGAATACGCGCTTTTTCAACTGTTGTCAATGCAAAGCAGGAACCATACGGACGCAACTTGGATGCTCCGTGGTTATATGCCAGCTCGCCACGTTCCAAAAGAATATACTTCTTTAGGCTTTCGCCGGCATTATTAAAGGCATACCTATCAGACTGCTCTATAAATCCGTTGCCCGCCGTTATCATCATAATTGGTGCATCAGATGCAGGGTCATTTCTGACTACCTCTTTTGCAATTTCACCCAGCTTACGCTGTTCCCAAGTAGGAGCAAATGCACACTTTCAGCAGCTATTTTCCACCGCCTACCGAATGTTCGCTGAAAATTTCACTTTCGGGTTTGCGTTTTCGGCTCAAATTTTGATTTTTAACTCCCGATAGCTTTAAAACACAGCAGTTCCAAGCGTTTGACATTGCCTTGATTTTTATTCATCAGCCTGTTTTGCATATTCTGAACGGGCAAGAGAAATTGCGTTACTCCTTAGCCAAACAACAAACGCCGATACGTCCATCTTCTGATTATGGGCAAATTGCACCACTTATTTTCATACAAACATCTTTTCAAGACAGGATTTCTTGATGTTTTGCAACTTTTCCAACTTACGTTGATGAAGGGTGATAAGGGTGTCAAGATTGCGGAAAAACTCAGAGATTGTTCTTTGCTCCTTGATGTCAGGAAAAACGATTTGTCCCTTGAGCGCATTTTCTGCGGATACCTTCATGTCGTTTTTTGCACCTTTGTTGACGAGTGGGTGCATATAATTATTCATTCTGGCATCCTGCTCAAAATAATTCTGGACAAATTCTGGATTGGCACTTTGTTTTGGCTTGTAAACGGCATATAACGTTGACACGATGCCATTTTTTCCTTTATTAGCTTTAATGATGCCATAAGGATTAGATTTCAGGGGTGATTTAGTGTAAACAATATCGCCGGTTTCAACCACACCATAATTGGCAACGGATGCTCCTGCAAATGAACGTCCCTGAAATTCAATCTGATTCACAATTCCAAAATCGCCCGAAACTGACAAGACATCTTCTTTGGTATATATTCCTTCAAAGTTCTTTTGACCTGAAACTTCGAGATATTCTTCCAGCTTACGCTGTTCCCAAGTAGGTGTGTTTTGGGATTTTGGCGCGAAAAAAGAGCCGAGGACGCGCCTCGGCTCTTGGTCAGCAGGGTGATTTTGCACCCATTTTATGATTCTTTCGGCATTTTTAGGTCAAATCCGCCACTTACGATGAACTCGCGCAAGAGTTTATCATACTTGACAGGCACTTTGGGAGGAATGAGTTTTGTCCCCTCAATTGCCTCAAAATATGCCTTTGCTTTTGCCTTGTCCACAGTGGCTTTCAAGTCATCAAAACGTCCGAACTCGTTGATGTTGGCTTCGGTGATATTTGCACGCATGAATGCCCGCAGCTTCTTTTCGTCCAAGCCGAAAACTTCAGCTACTTTGTGGATCTGGTCGTTCTGCTTTTGGGCGATGTACTCGGCAATGTACTCCCGCAAGGTCTTTCCCGGCTGCGGAACCACTGCGCCGCTTTGAATGTCGTGCAGGAAAATATTAGCGTACTTCTGCTCTTCCTGCGAGAGGGTGGCAAAGGTCTTGTGCAGCTCCGTTTCGGCCTGATGGATGGCTTCCGCTTCTGCACCCTCCTGATAGAAAATTTTCAGGTACTTTTCAAAGCGGGAGTTCATATAGTCCGTGTCGATGTCAGCAGTATCAATGGTGGTCAGATAGCTGTTCACCGCATAGGGAACGTCATCGTCCGGGTCATTTTCACCGCCATCTGGATTCGGCGTGAACAGCTCTTTATAGCGGAGTGCCAGCACTTTGAACGCTCTCTCGTCAAAGTCAGCATGAAGTTCTGTTTTCTCATCTGTATCCTCGTTGACGATCACAATAGGCTTATCCCACTCGAAGCCCTGCACCTTGGCTGCTTCCAGATTTTCGTTGAAGGACTGGAACAGGTCGGCAAACTTTTTGCGCTCTGCCATATCCGCAGGGATCTGCGAAAACTCTTCAATGCCCGCCGACACAAACAGATCTTTGATCTCCGCATAGAGGGCATTCAGTTTTTCCACGTTCTTGTCCAGTTTATCTACAAACAGGCCAAACGGTTTATCGCCGGAATACTCTTTTACCGCATCTGCGATGTTTTTCTCCATCGTGTGCGGACGGCGGTAATACTTGATGGTGCCAAACTGTTTGTCATCGCCAAACAGTCGGTTGGTGCGGGAGAACGCCTGAATCAGATTTTCGTATTGCAGCACCTTATCCAGATACAGTGTATTGATCCACTTGGAGTCAAAGCCTGTCAGCATCTGATCCACCACGATCAGCAGATCAAGCTGTTTTTCCGGGGTGCGCTCGATGCGCTGGTAGGGCAATTTGTGCGCCATCCGTGCTGCAATGTCCTTTTTCATCTTGGCAAAGGTCGGAATGCTGAAGTCCTGTCCATAGCGGGCGTTATAGTCTTCTACGATCTCTTTTAGCCCTTCTTCTTTGGTGATGCCTTTGCCGTTGTTGTCAATGTTGGGGTCAAATAGTGCGGTGACTTTCAGCCATGGTGCGGCTTCTCTGAACCTCTTGTAATATTGGATGGCTTCCGGGATGCTGGAGGTTGCAAAAATGGCATGAAATTTGCTGTTGCGGCTCTGGGTCTGCCAGTTCTCGCAAATGTCCTCCACCACGGCTTTCTGGTGTTCTTCGCCCTCATACTGGGTGTTGGGAATATAATCCTCGATGCCCTTTATCTCCTCACCGAGCGCATCTTTTCCGCCTGCCATCGGCAGATTCAGATACTTATAAAACACCTTGCTCTTCTGTGGGTCGGCCAGAGCTTCGTCCACAGAACATGCCTTTGCTTTTTCCAGTGCGACCGCTTTCCGCAAGTCGCTGTCCTTGAAGGTCAGCACCTTGTAAGGGTCAAAGCCCAGCACGTTGCGATCCCGGATGCCGTCTGCAATACTGTACCGATGCAGTTCGTTGCCGAAAACGGTGGCGGTGGTGCTCATTTTCTTCTGGTTTTCGCCTTGGATCGGCGTACCGGTAAAACCAAAGAACAGTGCTTTCGGGAATGTATGTTTGATGGTCTGCATCATATCGCCAAAGGTGGAACGGTGGCACTCGTCCACGATAAAAACCAACCGCTTTGCGTTGATCAGCGCAATGTCGTTGGGGTTCAGCTTGTTTTGTGCATCATCCTTGATGTTGCTCATCTTCTGGATGGAAGTCACGATGAGCGTATCGGACGGCGAAGTACTTTTCAGCTTGTCCACAAGAACATCCGTGTTCTCGGTAGCCTGCACCTCCTCGTTTTCCTCTGCAAAGTTGCGGTATTCTTTCAGGCTCTGAGTGCCCAACTCGATTCGGTCCATCAGAAAAATCACTTTGTCCGCATCCTTGGAAGATGCAATCAGTTGAGCGGACTTGAAAGAAGTCATAGTCTTGCCGGAACCTGTGGTGTGCCAGATGTAGCCGCCGCGCTGCTGGTCATTCTCCCATTTCGCCTTGGAAACGGCATCCGAAATTTTGCTGGCAGCGTAGTACTGATAGCTGCGCATCACCTTCAAAATGCCATCAGAACCATCGGCAACGGTATAAAAGCCCACCAACATATGCGCCATCGGGATAGACAAAAGTGCCGTCGTAACGTCTTTCCAGTCGTTCATCGGCTCGTTGTAGAAGTCCGCCCAATGGAAATAGTAGCTGGGGTTGAATTGTCCTTCCGGGCCGGGATTGGCAAAGTAGACCGTTTCTTCCGGGTTCATGGCCACAAAAATCTGCACCAGCGAGAACAGTCCCGTAAAAATGCCCTCTGCCGCGTATTTTTCAATCTGGTTGCAAGCCTGTTTGATGGAAACACCGCTCTTTTTCAGTTCCATGTGAATGACCGGCATACCATTGATGAGCAGCATCAAATCGCCGCGGCGGTCATTCAAAATTTTGGACTTGGTGGGGAACTTTGGCTGCTCTGCGATCTGGTAGCGGCTAAGTCCGGCTGCAATTTCCAGACGGTCATAGATTTTCAGGGACACTTCTTTGCCGAAATTCAGCTTATCGTCAGGATTGTCACGCTTGATAAGCACACTTTTGCCGTTGATAAATTTATTCAGCTTCATCGGCGTTTTCGCGTTCATGACCTGTTCCATGATCTGCTGCATCTCGCCATCCGTCAGCGGATAATCGTTCAGTCGGTCAATGCCACGGTTGTTTTCAAAAAGGATGTTCGCCCAGTTCTGGATCAGCTGCTGTTCGGTGTAGTTCTTCAGCACACCATCTTTCCAGCCGCGTTCTATCAGGAGCTTTACCACCGCCTCTTCAAAATCGGCTTCTTTTGTAAACGCCATAACGAACTCCTTTCGACTTTGTAAAAAGCACCTCTCTGCGAAGGCTTTTCTAATTTGTGCAAGCTTTTCCAGCTTACGCTGATGAAGGGTGATAAGGGTATCAATTTTTCCAAAAAGCAAATGAATCTTTTCTTGTTCCCTTTTTGTCGGGAATTTAGCTGACACACTTTGAATATCGGCGTTGTGAAGATGAACAACAGATTTTCCCTGTGCAAGAGACGATAAATACTTGTGTGTTGCTCCACTCGAAATAGTTAGTGCGAGAAAGGCAGAATCATATTCAGCTGTCGGCGATACTATATTTAGGTCGCCGCCCAGTAGAATGCCGGGCTTAACCACAACAGATGCGATCGAAATATCTTCCGCCGTTTCACCAGAAGCAGGCACAATGACTTCTCCGCCCTTGCTATATACGCCTCCAGCTTTTTCTTTAACAAAGGTATCTACATCAAAAATACAGGTTTCATATTTTGTGTAAAGGCGACCATACAGGATTATCGGAGTGCCTTCTTCGCATAAATCGTTTTTGGAGTAGCCTACACCTTTAGAAAAAACTGCAATTTCACCCAGCTTACGCTGTTCCCAAAGGTCAGTAAAACCCTTAAAGCGAATTTCTGGCACCGATGCGCCATTTTTCGGGAACATCTTGTCCAACATGGACTTTTTGATATTCACCAGCTTCTCATACTTACGCTGATGAAGGGTGATGAGGTGATCAAGGTTGCTCAATGCATCTGCAATTTTGGTTTGCTCCTCCAATGGCGGCATACTTACCACGATATGATTTTTCATTGAGTCTATGCCAATATTCGCTTGAGAGCCAGTATTGATTTCTAATTTAATCTGCTGTTGAACTTTGCCACTTGTGATAAAATGATACAAGTATTTAGAATTGATTTTTTTACTCTTTTTTATAATTGCGCAAGAGTAAGAAATTAGAAATTTTCTTGTAAAGTCAACATATCTGGCCGCCCCGACAGATGCATATCGAGCAAACAAAATATCGCCTTTTTCTGGCTTTATCTTCTGAGAAAGCTGACAATAATCCTCTTCTGAAATCATCTTAGTACCATCAAAATTCAACTCATTAGTACCGACAAAATCTCCCGTCATAAGGTACGGAATACCATCTGCAACTGTTTCAGGCATTCGGTGATCTATATCACCTATTTCAACAAGTTCACCCAACTTACGCTGTTCCCAAGGGTCAGTGAAGCCCTTGAACCGGAGGGCAGGTTTCTTCTCGTTATCCTGCATAATCATTCACCTCCCAGCAACTTTTTGAGTTCTGCAATGCCCTGCATGTCAAATTCATTTCCCTGCAAATCGTCCAGCAGCCCCAGCAATTCGTGCTCGGTGCTGGCAATCTGGCTTTCCACGTCCTCAAAGGTGGTTTCGTATTTCTTGCAGACGGCATCCAACTGCTTCACAAAATCGTCCAGAACGGCATCCGGCAGGCTGTTCAGATTTTCCATCAGGGGCAAGATCCACTTGCGGTGCAGCAGGTCACGCACTTCTTCATCGGTCAGGCGTTCAATCACGCCTTTGGTGCGCTGGTGGAGGGCGGCGCTGTCGTCCTTGACCTGCTTTTTCAGGGTCTTTTCCTCGGCAAACAGCGCGTCCACATCCTTCAGAATGCTCATGGTGGCAGGTTCTACCTCCCGCGCTTTGATGGCCTTTTTGACTTCAGCGGCAACAAAGGCGTCCTTTGCGTCATTCACAAAGTTCTGCTCCTTGTCCTCCTCGCTCAGTTCGTCCAGATGGCTTTCATATTCTCCGGCGATCTCAGAAAGTCTGGTTTCCTTTGCCCGCAGTGCTGCTACTTCCTCGTGCATTTTAACGCTCTGCACCAGCTCAAAGGGCAGCACATGACCCACCCAGCCGTCCTGTACCTCGGCATCCTTTTTCAGCACCATGTTGGGGTCTACCTGCTTGGTTGCGGCAAAACCCTCGGTCTGGATGACTTCAAGGTCAATGGCGATTTTCTTCCAGTCGTCGTCCAAAAGCTGATATGCTGCATAGCGGTCAACCAGCGGAATTCCTGCCAGCCGTGCAAAGATCTCCCGGCTCAGGCGTTCTTCCTCGCCGGCAGCATTCAGCTGCGTCATGCCGTCGATGAGTGCGGACTTCAAGTAGGCATCAAAGTCACCGAAAGCATTCTGGAAAGCGGTCTTGAACGCCACCACATCCGGGTGGGACAGAACAGCGTTCTTCAAATTGGCCACATTCAGACGGCAATAGGCTTCGTTGTCCGGGCTGAACAGAGCCGCTTTCAGGTGCGGGAATGCTGTCCAGTAGGCAGACAGGTCTTGCAGTTCGGCCTCGGGAATGCCGCCAAACATCGAAGCGTAAATATCCCAGCTCTCAGCCTTTTCCGAGGAATCCACATACCGGGGGATGTTCAGGTTGTAATCGTTCTGAACGATCTCCGCACGGGATACTCTGCGTGCGAACTTTTCGATTTTCTCCGGGCGTTCCTTGTAAGCATCCACAATGCGTTTGATGTCGCAGGCACGCAGCTTATTGTTTTTGCCGTCCTTCTCAAAGCCCTTAGACGCATCAATAATCAGAACGTCCGAATCCTTTTTATTCTTCCGCAGCACCATGATGATGGTGGGAATGCCTGTGCCGAAGAAAATATTGGCGGGCAGACCGATGATTGCATCAATGTTGTTGTGGTCAATCAGATTTTTGCGAATTGTACCTTCTTCACCGCCACGGAATAGAACACCGTGGGGCAGAACGATGGTCACAATGCCGTCATTGCGGATATGATACAGGTCGTGCAGCAAAAAGGCGTAGTCTGCCTTGCCTTTGGGGGCAAGGCCGTAATCCGAAAAGCGCGGGTTGTTCTCTTTGTCGTTCGGATTCCACGCCTGCGAATATGGGGGATTTGATACCACCGCATCCACAAACAGCGGGTCGTAGGTGTTGACCGGGTCGTTTTCTTCAAAGTACGGCCAATCTTCCTCCAGCGTATCGCCGTTGCGCGTTACAATGTTGTCGGGCAGAATGCCGCGCATGACAAGGTTCATGCGGGTCAGGTTGTAGGTGTTTTCCTTCAACTCCTGTGCGTAGTATTTGATGTTGTTGCCATTGCCCATATACCGTGCGGCACACTGACCAATGTTGATCAGCAGCGAGCCGGAACCGCTGGTGGGGTCGTAAATTTTGATCTCTTCCCGGTCTTTCAGGTGGTACGCCACGATTTCAGACATGAGCAGCGAAACTTCGTGCGGCGTGTAGAACTCGCCGGCCTTCTTGCCTGCGTTTGCTGCAAAGTTGCTGATCAGATATTCGTAGATAAAGCCGAGAACATCATAATCCTGCTTGCCGTCCATGGGAATATCTTTGATGAGATAGATCAGGTCGCGAATGGCCTTTGTCCGCGCACCGGAGCTTTCACCCAGTTTGGACAGGCCGGTTTGCAGCGTAGCAAAGACACCGTCAAACACCTTTTTGTGGTGCGGGTCGATCAGTCGACTGAATGCCTGCAATGCCACCGTTACGTCGTCAGCCTTGAAGTCGCTGCCTTTGCTGATCCATGTGGAAAACAGATTTTCATAGGCGATAAAATAGCCGACATTCTTCCGAACGGTATCCAGCGTTTCGGCATCGTCTTCGGTCAAATCCGGCAGATATTCGTCTGTCCAGTCATTCTCTTTCAGCCATTTGACTTCTTTGTCCGACAGAAATTTATAAAACATGAAGCCCAGAATGTAATCCTTGTACTCGTTGGCTTCGATTTTAGAGCGCATCTTGTTGGCAGATTCCCAGATTTTCGATGCGAGTTGCTGCTTGTTCATGCTATTCCTCCCAGTGGCCTGCAATAGCGCATTTTTAGATTTTTTAATCGGACAGCCCCTCCGATTTTATGCGTGTGTTCATTGAACCAATTATACAAAAGTGCCACCCGGTTTGCAATGCGAATGAAAAGTTTCTCAATCGCATTCGCAGAACCATAACCGTGGCAAGCAGAGCCTTTGTGCGCACAAAGGCTAAATTCGCACGCAGAATTAAAATTCTGCTGTGTTCATTCGCTTGTTGGGATGCAATCCCAATCCCTGTAATCATCACAATTCCGTGATGGCTGCGCATTCCTGCGGTGTGCTGAAAGAGCGTTTTGCAAAAAACGCGTAGCCTGCATCCATCGGATGTAGTTCAAGGGTTTGGGATTTCCCAACAAGCATTTTGCAACGCAAAATGGTCTTTGTATATACGAAGACACTGCTTGCTACGGCTATGAACGCCTTTTGAATTGCAAAATGATTTTTCAGTTGCTATACTGGGCTTATCAAAGTTTTTTCGGGAGGACGTCGCAGTGACCGCACAGACAATGCAAATCGGGAGCAGACCTTGCCGCATTTACGGCGAAGCCCATGCAGAATACCTACTGCTCCAAATGACCGGCGAACACGAGCTGCAAAGCATGGACAGCGAGGTTGCCGCTATTGCACAGAGTGCGCACCACTTTCTGTTTGCGGCTATTCCGGTGGAAAGCTGGAACGATGCACTTTCTCCGTGGATGGAATCAGAAACGTTCCGTTTGCAAGTTCATGTTCGATTTGTTTTTTGCGATTTGTTGCCTCCTCTTTTGTAGAAAAACTTTCCCATTTGTTGCAGTCTTTACCCTGCTCGTCTTGGTAAGTATAGCGGACACCATAGGAGCTGCCGCGTTTCGTGATATATGCCATAGATTTGCCTCCTTATCAAGCTGCCCGGT
>OGOM01001822.1_pt1 | contig 14315 bp, 10 predicted proteins | sample 1552681 | NCBI WGS metagenome assembly OGOM01 (sample SAMEA2580188, study PRJEB22360) | human gut metagenome | biome: human gut; feature: human-associated habitat; material: faeces | place: Denmark | collected 2008/2010 | reverse complement strand
GACGCCCGAGCTGCCCTCCGACGCGCTCCCGCACTGGGAGCTGGCCCGCAAATACGACATCATCGATTTCGAGCTGGGCGTGAAGCTGACCGGAGCGGGCTTCCCCGTGTACAAGGGACAGGGATCGGCCCTGCAGCGCGCGCTGATCTCGTTCTTTCTCGACTGCAACACGGCGGCGGGATATACCGAAATCATGCCTCCGCTGATGGTCAACGAAGCCTCGGGCTTCGGAACAGGCCAACTCCCCGACAAGGAAGGCCAGATGTACCACGTGACAGCGGACAATTTCTACCTGATCCCGACGGCCGAAGTTCCCGTGACGAACATTTACCGCGACGTGATTCTCAGCGAGTCGGACTTTCCGGTCAAGATGACCGCCTATACCCCCTGCTTCCGGCGCGAGGCCGGCTCCTACGGCAAGGACGTGCGCGGACTCAACCGCCTGCACCAGTTCGACAAGGTGGAGATCGTGCAGCTCTCGCTGCCCGAAAAGAGCTACGAAGCATTGGACGGCATGGTGGCCCACGTGGAGAGCATCGTCAAGGCCCTGGGCCTGCCCTACCGCATCCTGCGCCTGTGCGGCGGCGACATGTCGTTCACCTCGGCGCTGACCTACGATTTCGAAGTCTACTCCGAGGCCCAGAAACGCTGGCTCGAAGTGTCGTCGGTATCGAATTTCGAGTCGTTCCAGGCCAACCGCCTCAAACTCCGCTACCGCGACGAGGAGAAGAAAATCCAGCTGGCGCACACCCTCAACGGCTCGTCGCTGGCCCTGCCGCGCATCGTGGCCGCGCTGCTGGAGAACTATCAGACCCCCGAAGGCATCCGCATCCCCGAGGCGCTGATTCCCTACACGGGTTTTGATATTATCAAATAAGTTTCTATATTTGTCATTACATACACACATTAACAAATAAATTTTTCAAAAATGGCTTACAAAATCACCGACTCCTGCGTTGCCTGCGGTACCTGCATCGGCGAATGTCCGGTAGAGGCTATCTCGGCTGGCGATATCCATGTAATCGACCCCAACACCTGCATCGACTGCGGCACCTGCGCAGGCGTTTGCCCGAGCGAAGCGATCAAGCCCGAATAATTTTACAAGAAGGCATAAAAAAGCTCTTCCCTCGAAAGGAAGAGCTTTTTTATTGTCTATTCCCAAATGGATCTGCCGACACACCCGAAACCCGGGGCCGATCCACCCATACGGCCTGCCGCCGGTCAGGGATTCACAACAGTTTTCCAGCCTATTTCAACGGCAGATCACGATTCCGCCGACCGTTAATTCGATACGCCCCGAAGCACCCTCGAAAGGGATTTCGCGGAAAGATCGAAACACATCGGACGGTAGCGGGGCTGTGGCAGGACATCGAAAGACACGTGTGCAGGGATTTTTCCGCAAACGAACCTTTCCGTTTGCAGAATCTATCTATTATACTTAATTTAGAGCACAGAAACATCGCGGAAGAAGCGTAGCCCGCAATGTCTAATGCCTGTTTCAGCCCGTGAAAGGGGAAGCTCGCGGCACAATGGCCGCAAGCATTCCGGAAGAGGCGCGTGGAAAAGGATCGAAGGCATACTGTTGCAGGCGACGATCGTTCAACCTAAAACCTACCTGATTATGAAAGCGCGTGTCTATTTATCGTTAGGAGCCTTGCTCCTGTTCTTGGCTCCATTGGGCTGTTCCGACAAAGCGGAAAGTCCGGCACCGGAAACTCCGCCGGAAGAGCAGCCTGTACAGCCTTCTGAGGAGTATAAGGAGATGTATCATTCGATGGAGGATAACATAAAGGACGAGGAACCCAGTCTCTATTACACGTACTTCCGTATGCGAAACGCCAGCGACCAGCCGCTGTACATTGCAGTAAGAGCACGGATGAATCCATACGGATTCTTCTACTACCTCAAGCCGAAAGAACAAGCTACGCATTGGAGATGTACGGAAAATTGCGCGGGTTTGAATTTCGATATGGATCAGGTATTAATCAAGGACTTGAACAAGGGACTGACTGCTGTTGAAATTTACTATCGAGACGATAAGGCCGGGACTTTAGGTCCGGAGAAAGATACCGCGATGCTTTATAATTTTATAAAGCCTATGACGGAAGAGATGGTCGGAACGCCGCGCGACCCGGCCCGTTGGGAGTATGAAGAGTTCCCGGACCGCCCCCGTGCCGTGCGATGGACGATTCATATCACCAATGAGGACTATGAAGAAGCCGTCCGTGCGACCACCGAGCGGTGGAAAGATTGGGATCGCTGGAGCGGTGAGCCGATAGAATGGGAATGATTTTCAATTTCGTCTATATCGTAGAAGCGGGCCGCAGCGTAATAGCTGCGGCCCGCTTTTATCCCCCGCCTTACTGCCGAACCGAAAAGACCGATTCGCTCCTTCGAAAGTCGTCTTTCGCAGAATTCCGACCGGATAAAAGGAGTCCCCCGGACACGGATATTTCGCAGCAATGCTGCCTTCGGTTACTTACGTTCCTTGATCTGGCCGCTGCGATAGGCCGCCAGCAGGTTCTTCAGGTCGTCGATCTGCACCTGCAACTCCTTGCCGATAGTCGTATCGCGCACCGTGATGCGGTCGGTCGTCGCCTCGACGATCACCTTCGTAGAGATGATGTCCTTTCCCTCCTCGACGGCCTTGACCGCCGACTCGAAAGGCTCGTGCTGCACCAGTTGCAGCCCGTGCGAATTGTAAATCAACGTATAACCGGCGATGCCCGTTTCGGAATGGTACGCCTTGGAAAATCCGCCGTCGATCATCAGCAGCTTGCCGCCGGCCTTGATGGGACTTTCGCCCTTGCAGGTCTTCACGGGCACGTGTCCCGAAATGATATGGGATTTCTCTGGATCGAGTCCGAAAGCCGAAAGAATCATACTGCACATCTTCGTATCATCCAAATGCTTGTAATAAGCTCCCTTCTCCTCGTGGTGCGTCTTCTTGTCCTCGATCAGGTAACGCTCCAGCGTTGCCATCTTGGCCTTGTCGAAGAACGGGGATTCGGGGCCGCACCACAAGTACCACATGTAATCGAGCGCCATCTGCTGACTCTTGGCCCCATTGCCACCGAAATAGGCCTCCCGGGTCAGGCGGTCCAGTTTGTCCAGCAGGCTCCGTCCGGCATAGGGTTTTCCGTCCACGATGACTGTTTTGAACTCCCCTTCGTCGGTCATCGGAATCGAAGCGTGGTACATCAGGTTCGAATTGACGATCAGATACATACTGCCCTTCGAAAAGAGCAGCCGGATATGTTTCTGTAGTTTGTCGCTGTTCAGGAACGAGGCTTGCAACGTACGAATAAGCTGATCTTCGCCCGGAGTCAGCTTATAAGGATCCCGGGGATCGACCGTCGGAAAGTCGGCGTCCTTCAAGGGATAATCCTTGCCGTCGATCTCGATGGTTCCCTTCTCGTAGTCGATTTTCTCCAACAAAGCCCGCCCCTCCATCTTGTATTCGGGATGGCGCTTGATCATCTGTCCCTCGATCTTGAACTGGATCACCGAAATCGCCTTGTGCATCTGGGCCATCAGCAGTACATCGCGCTCCGTAACACCCGAATTCTGCATCACTTTGGGCTGGTAGGGCTTGCAGGGTGAGTTCTCATAAACTTCCATGGCGAAGCGGGCCAGCGGCAGCAGATTGATGCCGTAGCCGTCCTCCAACACGTCGAGATTGTCATAGCGGGCCGACACACGGATCACATTGGCGATCGAAGCTAAATTCCCCGCCGCAGCGCCCATCCAAAGAATGTCGTGATTGCCCCACTGGATATCGTACATCTTGTACTGGGCCAGCGTATCGAAAATGAAGTGCGGACCGGGCCCCCGATCGAAAATATCGCCGATGATATGCAGACGGTCGATCGTCAGGCACTGGATCACATTGCTCATGGCGATAATGAAAGCATCCGCCCGTCCGATCGAGATGATCGAATTGAGAATCCCGTTGAAATAACTCTGCTTGGGCGATCCCGGCGAATCGGATTCGTGGAGAAGCTCCTGAATGACATAGGAAAAATCCGGAGGCAGCATCTTGCGCACCTTCGAGCGGGTGTATTTGACCGAAACGGCCCGGCAGACCTCCGTCAGCTGGTTAAGCGTAACCTTATACCAGTCGTCCAGATTCGATTCCTTCTGCTTGATGAGTTGCAGCTTCTCGGCGGGATAGTAGATCAGCGTACAAAGCTCCGTCATTTCGGATTCGCGCAAAGTATTGTTGAAAACCTCGTGCACCTTTTGCCGGATCACGCCTGAAGCGTTCTTCAGCACGTGGCGGAAAGCCTCGTATTCACCGTGAAGGTCCGTAAGGAAATGCTCGGTACCTTTGGGAAGGTTCAGAATAGCCTCCAGGTTGATGATTTCAGTCGTAGCGTCGGCAATGGTCGGGAATTTCTCCGAAAGCAAATTGAGGAATTTCAAATCGGCCGCCGAATATGTCTTGTTCACAGATACACTCATTGCAATAAACATTTTGGGCAATTATATATTTCAGTGTACCATCATCCGAGATCGCAGCATCGCAAGGGTCGCCTATTCGCAGCTTGTGGCTGCGTCTGTAATGCAATTCTCCCCTACATCCCCTCCTCGGAGGAACTTGGCGCTACATTCCCAAAGAGATCCACCAAAATATATCATTGCGATATTTTTTACTAAATTAAATACTTTTCCACAAAGTGCCAAATATTTCGGACTCAATTCCCGGAATTTCCTCCAGCTGCTCCTCCCCGGTTCCGAAAGACGCAAAAAAAGATTCCCGAAATTACTTCGGGAATCTTCGGTTTCGGTCAGCGGCCGAATTACAACACGCTAACGATTTTCATCGAATTTACGGTCTTCGGACACATCTTGCCCACCGAACTGAAAGCTACGGAAGAGATTCCGCTCTTCGAATTAGACTCGGGGAAAAGTTCCTCCACCGGACTGAGGTTAGCCTTGCTCACCTCGAACGGTTCACATCGGTAAATATTACCATACTCTCCGGCCTCGTTCTGTGCTACGATATAAGCGTAAACCATAAGGCCCTCAGGAAGCTTGACTATATCCATCATAGAAGTATTTGCATCAAAGCCCATACTCATAATGCAAGACAAAACCACGTCGTCAGACTTACCCGAAAAATCCACATCGATCACCAGCATATTCCAAACCTCGGCACACTCTTCGGAGAACTGGGGTACGTATCGCAAGAAATAGGCACCTCCGTAATCATCGGGCTTATACGTAGTCGGATCAATTGACGAAGCCTCCTCACCGTCATACAGACGGACATCCACGCTCTCCACCGTAGCATCCGAAGCGACATATTCCAACGTTTCAAAGTCCTTCACGCTGACATCCGTCGTCGGACGACCGTACTCATCCATACCGCACACGAATACGACATACCCCGTTTTAGGCAGCAAACCAGTAAGAGTGAACTCCTCCAAATCACCCGTCATCCGCTGTTTCTCCATAAACTCGGAAACAGACATCTGGTAAGCCTTGGCCAAGTTAGCGATAAAAGAGGGGAGCAGCTCTTTCAGTATCGCGGGGTCGTTTTGACATTCCGAACTATACTCTTCAGCTGTCAGCGCATAGAAGAAGTAGGGCACCTCCTTATCGGAAGGAGTAAAACTCATTGTTACGGACGTCGATTTAGGCTCAACCGTCCATTCGAAAGTACAATTCTCCTCCTCCAGGCCGGGCAACGTTTTCGTCGTAAACTCGGCAACGATTCCGTTAGCGACAATTTCAAGGTTCTCATTGACACCGGCAACGACAACCGAGTAGGATGTACCCGCCGACAAACCGGGGACATCCAATTCCAAAGGAGTTACACTACCATGCAACCGTCCCTGCTGAGTAAGCACATTGTAAATATCAGCAACAGTGGCTCCTTGCGACATATATTCCGCCTTATAATAGTTGATGACACCTTTCGCAATATCATTATCCGTAATTCCGGGAATTTGCTGCTCCAGGAACGCCGTCTCAAACACCACAGCCATAAAATACTGGGACTTGGCATTCTCTGTAATCGCCTCGAACGTAGCAACCGAACTGTAATAAGACGTGTCGGAGAACGTCACCTTATATTCGCTCTCGACAAAATCTCCTCCCGGTCCGTTATTGCCACCGCCACCGGTGGTTTTGTTTTCGTCGTCGCTACAACCAGCGAACAAGGTCGCAAATGCTGCCAAAGCAGCAAACATAAATGTTTTGATTTTCATACGCATTAAAAAATTATTAGGTTTGTTTATGGAAATTTCTTCGTTCCTGCACCTCAATTTACTCAAAGGACATGGTTGCAAATATACGAATTTATTTCGAATCGGCCTGAAAAATCGGATAAAAAAACAACATTTCCTCCGCTTTGCGAGCGATTCCGGCATACTCGCAGACTTTATTCACGAATAGAACGGAATAAAGGTCGCTCTTCGTATAAAAGAGATGGCTTTCTTTGAATACGGGACAACCCGATATCCTCCCGCCACCGGTTGCGGATCTCCTCCGCAGCATATCCCTCGACAATCATCCGGCACACATATTCCCCCCCCGCCTCGTATCGTTCTTCGAGAATCGGTCCGTCGATGAGCATTCTGTTGAGATTGGGCCGATCCGGACCAATGGCTTCCCGCTCGAAACCTACGCAGGCATCCAATCGCTCTATATAATTTAGGTATAACACGCCCGCATCCAACCTGTTCACGCCACCTCGAACGAGTGCATCGCCTCGTCGGAAGGCCTCCGCGTGTTCCCGTCGCAGAGCGACCGGATCGGAATACCCGTCGCCGCATCGACGGAACCTCCCATGTGTTCTCCGGGATCGGCCGTTCCCCGGAATCCGTGCTCCGGAGCGAAGATTGCAGTCACATCGAATCCCCTCGCGTGAAGAATATCGATCAAATGCCGTTCGCCGATCATCGAAGTATGATTCGCAAGTAGTGTCACACGCTTCCCTGCGAGCCGGGGATAATACATCGCCGTATCGGTCGTACCGACCCGTACGGGCACAATAAGATCTCCGCAGCGTAACGTCTGCAGCTTATCCGACACCACGATCGATTGCTCTTTCTGCCCCAAAGCGGACGACATCCAAATCCCGAACAAAAGTAAAAATACCGGTCGCTTCATACGAACAAAGATAGTGAAAGCCGAGAGAAAACAGGAACTTGTTCTCAGTTTTCCGAGGCGCATCCTATCTTCTGTAAAGATAGAAAATTTCTCTATCTTTGTTCGAAATCATCCCCCTTCCTCATCATGAAGCGTTTCCCGTTCTCTTATTTCGCATCCACCGCATTCCCTGCCCTCATGGCAGGACTTGTGATCGTCATTGCTCTGATCTTGCTTTCCCTCTGCTACAAAGAGCCGGAACGACCTCGTTTCACAAGTTACGACGCCGATCTGTCGAAGGCTACGGCCGTACTTTCGAACCAATTGATGCAAGCCTACAAAGCTCGGTCCCGCACGCAAGCGGCCCAATTCTTCGAACGCTGGCATCGGGCATATCGGCCCAACGCGGATGATGCGAAAGCACTCAACGATACCGTAAAGGCAGTATATGATCTATTTCACGACTATTTCACCCCGCTGTTGCGAACCCCATCCGGGTCCGATACGACTTACCGTTACGCCATCATTCAGTCGAATATCCGCTTTTACGTCATGGGAGACAGCTCTTTCCTCAACAAGATAGAGAACTGTCAATATCCCGATTGGATCGAAATAACGCACGCTTCAGCCGACAAACCGTACAGCACGATCTCCAATTTCCGTCCCGAACTTAAAGACCCCGATCTAAAAACACTCTATCCGAATCAAGCCTATAGAGCTGCCTTACTCTCTTTTTTAGGTTGGGGTATGGATAAAGAGGGATATTTCACTCCTGTCATTTCTCCCGGCGAACGCAGCAAACGGCGGGAATTTCTGCTTCCGATAGTTCCCTTGGAATACGGCACCGATTATATCAACCTCAATACGCCACCCGGTCTGCGGCTTATCGTATTCAATCGTTCCCTTGACAGAGCATTCATCGTAACGGACCACTGGCATCAGGGAGGAGAGCTATCTCTACACAAACACGGCGGAAGTTGGAAAATAATGAAAGAACGTCCTTACACATGGACAGAATGATCCATCCGCCAGATAATCGAAGCGGCGAACCGGAAACTTCCGGTTCGCCGCTTCGATTGCTATAAACACAGCCGTTTTACGCCTGTCCGCCGAACTCCATCAGGTAGGCCTTGATGAATTCGTCCAGGTCGCCGTCCATCACCCCCTCGACATCCGAGGTCTGGACTCCCGTGCGGTGATCCTTCACCCGTCGGTCGTCGAAGACGTAGGAGCGGATCTGCGAACCCCATTCGATGCGTTTTTTCGTAGCTTCGAGCGCCTGCTGCGTAGCCATGCGCTTGTCCAGCTCCCGCTGGTAGAGTTTCGACTTGAGGATGCGCATGGCATTTTCGCGGTTCATCAACTGCGAGCGGGTCTCCATATTCTCGATCAGATACTCGATCGGCTCGCCCGTATCGGCATCCTTGCCGTGATAGCGCAACCGGACCGCCGTTTCGACCTTATTGACGTTCTGGCCGCCCGCACCGCTCGACCGGAAGGTGTCCCACTCGATGTCCGCAGGATTGACCGTGATTTCGATCGTATCGTCGATCGCCGGCGACACGAACACCGACGCGAAAGTCGTCTGCCGCTTGTTATTGGCGTTGAACGGCGACAGGCGCACCATGCGGTGCACGCCGTTTTCGCTCTTGAGGTAGCCGTAGGCGTATTCGCCCTCGAATTCGAGCGTGCAGGACTTTACACCTACCTCCTCGCCAGCCTGATAGTCGAGCACCTTGACCTTGTATCCGTGCGCCTCGCCCCAGCGGGTGTACATGCGCAGCAGCATCCCTGCCCAATCGAGTGCTTCCGTGCCGCCCGCACCGGAATTGATGTCCATGATAGCGCCCATACGGTCCTCGTCGCGGCGCAACATGTTGCGCAATTCGAGTTCTTCGATGCGGTGCATCGCACGCGCATACTGCTCGTCGAGCTCCTGCTCGGTCACCACGCCCTCCTTGACGAATTCCGGCATCAACCGCAGGTCCTCGACCTCCTTGACCACAGCATCGTACTCCTCGACCCACGCCTTGATTCCCGCCACGCGGCGCAACTGTTCGCGGGCCTTGTCGGGATTATCCCAAAAGCCCGGAACCTGCGTCTTCTCCTCCTCGTTCTGGAGTTCTATTCTTCGCTGGTCGATGTCAAAGACACCTCCCCAACGTATCCTGACGTCTTATAGCCTCTTTAATCTGTTCTGCAAGTACCATATTTTCCGATTAATTTTTACAGGCCGGAATCGTGCAGGCTCTTCCGCAAGAATCACCGTCCCGCCTGTTTTTTCCAACAAATGTAAATAAAATTTCCGGGTTTCGGAAATAGGAACCGGGCTCGTTGCCAATAAAAACGATCCCGCCCTGGCAGCTCCTGGCCGAAAAAAGTCGGACGCCCAAACCCTTCCACCGAAAAGATCGCCTCGGGCAACGGGCTACCGAACGTTATCACAACCCACCGATCGAAAACAGGCTCCATCACACCGGCACTGACCGTCCGAAAACCGTTTCCTTCATCCCTTCCCAAAACCGTCCGACGCATCCTTGGATTATGCCGAACACGCTCGAAGCCGCCGACTACCGCCCGGACAGGTTCATCTTCAGTTTACGCTCCGCGAACTCCCGGATAAAGTCGGCCGTACCTTCGATCCCCAGCACCGAGGAATCGATGCAGAGATGGTAGGTTGCGGCTTCGCCCCACTTGCCGCTGCTGAAATAGTCGTAATAGGAAGCCCTGCGGGCATCCGTACGCTCCATCTGCGCTTCGGCCTCTTCGGGCGTTACATTCTCCTGCTCGCAAAGGCGGCGCACCCGATCTTCCGGAGCCCCCGTAACGAAAACATTCACCGCGCGGGGATGATCCCGCAGGATATAGTCGGCACAGCGGCCCACGAAAATACACGATTCCCGCGAGGCGATGTCGCGGATCACGTCGCTCTGTATCTTGAACAGCGCCTCGCTGCTCAGCACATCGGTCACACTCCCCTCTTCACTTGCAAAAGGCATGCGCAGATAACCGATCAGCGAGGAAAAGAGGCTCCTCGACTTCTTCTCGTCGGCCTGCTCGAAAAGCTCCGTGCAGAGGCCGCTCTGCTCGGCCGCCAGATTGATCAACTGCTTGTCATAGACGTGTACGCCCAGACGACGCCCCAGCGCCTCGCCGACGGCTTTGCCGCCGCTGCCGAGCTGACGGCCTATATTGATAACGAACTTATCCTGTTCCATAGTGCAACGGTTTTTATTCATTCACTCTGCGATCGTTTTCGACTTCGGCTCCCGAAATCTCGCCTCTCCCCGCAGCGGCCTTGGCCTTGAACTTCCGGAATTGGTAGAACAGCATGACACCGGCAACCAGCGAAGCCAGGAAATCCGACAGCGGCATCGAACACCATACGCCCCAACTGCCGTCCCAGGGCGTCAGCTCGTCGAAGATGCGGGGCAGGAAAATCAGCCCCGGCATCAGGAAAAGCAACTGCCGCGACAACGAAAGGAAGATCGCCTTGCCCGCCATGCCGATACTCTGGAAAAAGTTGGTCGTCACCATCTGGAAACCGATGATCGGGAAGCAGAAGAAGACGATGCGCATACCCTCGGCCGAAAGACGGACCAACTCCGGATCGTCCGTGAAAACCGATACCGCCAGGCGCGGCGCCAATTCGCCGATCAGGAATCCGAGCGTGGTGACGCAGGTAGCGCCGATGATCGTCAATTTCAGCACCCGGTCCACCCGGTCGAACTGCCGGGCACCGTAATTATACCCCGCAATGGGCTGCATACCCTGATTGATGCCCATGACGATCATCACGAAGAAGAATCCCAACCGATTGACGATACCGTAAGCACCGATATTGAGATCGCCGCCGTACTCCTTGAGCCCCTTGTTGATCAGAATCACGATGAAACAAGCCGCAAGGTTCATCAAGAAAGGCGACATGCCGATAGCCAGCACATTACGCACGATCTTGCCTTTCAGCCGGTAGATGCCGCGCCGGAAATGCAGCAGCTCGTTCCTGTCCGAAAAGATGCGGAACTGCCAGACGAGCGCGAGTATCTGCGCCAGCACGGTCGCAATGGCCGCGCCGCGAATGCCCCAGCCGAAGCCGAAGATGAACAGCGGGTCGAGAATCGCATTGATCGTCACCGTCAGGATCGTGGCGTACATCGCCTTGCGCGGGTGCCCGGCGGCACGCAACACGGCGTTCAGACCCAAATACATGTGTGTAACGACGTTGCCCCACAGAATGACGGACATATACTCCCGGGCATAGCCGATCGTCGCATCGCTGGCTCCGAAAAAGTAGAGAATCGGATCGAGAAAAACCAGCGTCAGCAACCCGAAAGAGATTCCGATAATCAGGTTGAGCACCACGACATTCCCTAGAATCCGCTGGGCCGTTTCGTAATCCCGCTGCCCCAGGCGCATCGACACCAACGTCGCGGCGCCCACACCCACCAACGAACCGAACGCCGCCGCGAGGTTCATCAGCGGGAACGTCAGGGCCAGCCCCGAAATGGCCAGCGCCCCCACGCCGTGCCCGATAAAGATGCTGTCCACCATGTTATACAGCGACGAGGCGGTCATCGCGATAATGGCCGGCACGGCATATTGAACGAGCAGCTTGCGGATACGCTCGGTTCCCAGCTCCATCGCCGCTCCTTTTACTTCACTCATACACAAATTCTCCCTTCAATAATTATTCGGCGCACGAAACGGCTGCGACGGTCTTTCCGCCCCGGCAACCGCCCGCACGATCCAAACACACCGTTCCCGTCCGGAATACACCGAACAGGAACGATCGATTTATCAATACATTAATTAAAACGACGAAACGCTACTCGATCTCCCAGTCGCAGCCGTCCTTGCGGTCCTTGACCCGGATACCGATGGCCGTAAGCTCGTCCCGGATCTTATCCGACAGCGCCCAATTCTTCTCGGTCTTGGCCGTCTGCCGCAGGTCGAGAAGCATGTTCACCAACGGCGTAACCAGATCCTTGCCGCCGGCCGAAGCCGCCTTTTCGTCGCGCAAACCCAGAATATCGAACACATAACGACGGACGATCTCCCGGAGCTTCTCCAGATCGGCCGCCGTGATCCGTTGCTGCCCCTCGACCAACTGATTGATGATGCGCACCCAGTCGAACAGTGCGGAAATCGCCATCGGCGAGTTCAGGTCGTCATCCAACGCTTCGCGGCAGCGGGTTTCGAGCTCCGCAGGATCCACCGTGGATTGCTCCGACGGCTTGATCTTGTCGAGCGCCTCGACAGCCTTCATCAGGCGGTCGAGTCCCTTTTCGGCGGCTTGCAGCGCCTCGTTCGAAAAGTCGAGCGTCGAACGGTAGTGAGCCTGTAATACGAAGAAACGGATCGTCATCGGCGAATAGGCCTGCGTCAGCAACTTATGATTGCCCGTGAAAAGCTCCTCGAGCGTGATGAAGTTGCCGAGCGACTTGCCCATCTTCTGACCGTTGATCGTAATCATGTTGTTGTGAATCCAATACTTAGCCGAGTCGTGGCCGAGCGCCGCCGTCGATTGCGCGATCTCGCATTCGTGATGCGGAAACATCAGGTCCATGCCGCCGCCGTGGATGTCGAAACGCTCCCCGAGGTAGCGCGTGGACATCGCCGAGCACTCCATGTGCCAGCCCGGGAAACCCTCGCCCCAGGGCGACGGCCACCGCATGATATGCTCGGGCGACGCCTTCTTCCACAGCGCGAAGTCGTAGGAGTGGCGTTTGTCCGACTGCCCGTCCAGCTCGCGCGTGTTGGCGACGATGTCGTCGAGGTTGCGCCCCGACAGCCTGCCGTAGTTGTATTTGGCGTTGTACTTCTCCACGTCGAAGTAGACCGAACCGTTCGCCTCGTAGGCATAGCCGTCGGCCAGAATCCTCTTCACGAACTCGATCTGCTCGATGATGTGTCCCGAGGCATAGGGTTCGATCGAGGGGGTCTCGACGTTGAGCGCGTCCATCGCCCGGTGGTAACGCTCCGTGTAGTAGTGCGCCACCTCCATCGGCTCCAGCTGTTCGAGCCGGGCCTTCTTGGCGATCTTGTCCTCGCCCTCGTCGGCGTCGTGCTCCAGATGGCCCACGTCGGTGATGTTGCGCACGTAGCGCACCTTGTAGCCCGAAGCCTTGAGGTAACGGAACAGCAGGTCGAACGTCACGGCGGGCCGGGCGTGGCCCAGATGCGGATCGCCGTAGACCGTGGGACCGCAGACATACATGCCCACGCGGCCCGGAACGAGCGGCTCGAAGACCTCCTTGCGGCGGGTGAGCGTATTGTAAAGTACGAGTTTGGAATCCATAATCGCAAATTAACGTTTTGAACGGGTAAAGGTACGAATTTTTACACGGAAACCGAAAAATAAATCGTACCTTTACGCCGATTATTATGAAATTTCAAGACTTACGACTCTCCGAGCCGCTGTTGCGCGCCATCGGAGAAAAGGGGTACACAGATCCCACCCCCATTCAGCAACAAGCCATTCCTCCCGTACTCGAAGGCCGCGACCTCCAGGGCTGCGCCCAGACCGGAACGGGCAAAACCGCAGCTTTCACGCTGCCGATGCTCCAACTTTTAGCCGCCGAACCGGCCCCCAAGGGACGCCGCCCGATCCGCGCCCTGGTGCTCACCCCGACGCGCGAACTGGCCATCCAGATCGACGAGTGCTGCCGCGACTACGCCCGCTACACCCCCATCCGCCACTGCGTGATCTTCGGCGGCGTCAACCAGCGTCCGCAGGTCGACGCGCTCCAGAAGGGCGTGGACCTGCTGGTGGCCACCCCGGGCCGCCTGCTCGACCTGATCGGGCAGGGTTACGTGACGCTCGACACGATCCGTTTCTTCGTGCTCGACGAGGCCGACCGCATGTTGGACATGGGCTTCATCCACGACATCCGCCGCATCCTGCCGCTGCTCCCCGAACGGCGTCAGACGCTCTTCTTCTCGGCCACGATGCCCGAGTCGATCGCCGCGCTGGCCGCGAAAATCCTCCGCAACCCGGTGATGGTCACCGTCACGCCCCCGGCGTCGGTGGTCGAGACCATCGCGCAGACGGTCCATTTCGCCGAAAAAGCCGAAAAAAGCCAGCTGCTGATCGACCTGCTCTCGGCATCCGACGCCCAGCAGGTGCTCGTATTCTCGCGCACGAAGCACGGCGCCGACAAGCTGGCCAAAATCCTGAACCGGGCCGGCATCCGGTCGTGCGCCATCCACGGCAACAA
>OGOM01001816.1_pt1 | contig 14349 bp, 8 predicted proteins | sample 1552681 | NCBI WGS metagenome assembly OGOM01 (sample SAMEA2580188, study PRJEB22360) | human gut metagenome | biome: human gut; feature: human-associated habitat; material: faeces | place: Denmark | collected 2008/2010 | reverse complement strand
ATATATATATTCATTATAGGTTTATTACTTTGCTCATATACATGGGCGGATGGTAGCCGTTATGCTTCTAAATCCCTGTTATCGGAGGGGAAATGGGTGAAGATCCGGGTGGATAAGACCGGAATCTACAAATTATCCTATGCGGATTTGAAGAATATGGGTTTCTCGGACCCATCGAAAGTCTCTGTCCATGGCTATGGAGGATGGCCCTTGGATGAGGATTTCAGTAAGGAATATATCGATGATGTCCCTTCTACACCGGTTTGGCGTGGGAGTGATTACCTGTTATTCTACGGGAAAGGTCCGGTTAAATGGGAGTATGACTCGTCGAGCCAGACATTCGTGCATACGAATAATCCTTATTCATTGTATGGCTATTATTTTGTGACCGATGCCACTCCGACGAATGATATGACTTCCGTGGCTCAAGCGAGTGGTGCTTCCACTCGGATTACGACTTATGATGATTATCTATTGCATGAGCAAGAGTTAGTCTCCGTAAACCAATCCGGCCGGGAGTTTTTTGGAGAGGACTTTAGTGGGGCACGCCCTCGTACAATTTCTACCTTTTCTTCTATCCCCGGGATTACGGATGCGGACGGTAAGGTGACCATGCGTTTTATCTCAAGAATTAACTCTGGCTCCGGTACGGCTTCTTTAAGTATCAATGACTCCGAATTGTTGGATATAACCATACCTTCTGTTCAAACAGTAAGCTCGAATGTCAGATCGTATACAAAGGCAATTCCCGGGACAACCACCGCGTTATGGAAGGGATCAAAAAGTGAGAAAAATAACGTAGTGGTTTCCTATAGTTCAAGTGGACATACGAATGTACGTTTGGACTATATCCGTATGCAATTTGTCCGTACGTTGCGCCCTTATGGGGCTTGTACTTTTTTCAGAAGTTTGACTTCTGTAGGAAATTCGTCTCGCTTTGTTATTAGCGAGGCGAATTCGAATACCTTGGTGTTTGATGTGACCGATGCGTTAAATGTGAAGAGAGTGGAAGCCGATCTGAATGGTTCTGAACTTTCATTTACAATACCAGCGGGTAGATTGAGGGAGTTTGTGTTGGTTCAAACCAATCAAACATTTCCTTCTCCGGAAGTCGTGGGAGAAGTCGCTTCCTCGAATCTGCATGGTTTGGAACAGAGGGATATGATTATTATATCGGCCCCGTCTTTGGTTCAGCAGGCGGAGCGTTTGGCGGTTGCGCACCGTGAGAAAGATGGCTTGACTGTTGAAGTCGTAACTCCAGAGGCGATTTATAATGAGTTCTCTAGTGGAACTCCAGATGCGACGGCATATCGTCGTTTGATGAAGATGTTTTACGATCGTAGTTCCTCTTTGGGTAATCCTCCAAAATATTTATTGCTTTTCGGAGACGGGATCTATGATAATCGGGGGATAAGCGGTGAGGTGCAAGGTGTTTCACGGAGTAATATGCTCCTGACTTTCCAGTCTCAAGAGTCATTGAATGTCTACTCTTATGCGACAGATGATTATTTTGCGTTTTTAGAGGATAATTCCGGCAGTAATTTTAGCCGAGATAAGATGTGTCTGGGTGTCGGGCGCTTTCCAATCCGTACAGTAACGGAGGCGACTCAGATGGTGGATAAGACGATTTCTTATATGGAGAACAAGGATTTGGGTAGTTGGAAGAATAACGTGACATTCGTGGCGGATGATGGAAATAATGAGGATAGCTTCACAACGAATCATATGAAGCAGGCAGATCAGCTTGCTGAGGCCATTGAAGAGGTGCAACCCGGTTTTCTAGTTAATAAAGTGTATTTCGATGCTTATAAGCGTAGCAGCCTCGGGACTTATCCGGATGTGCATAATGAGATTGAGAAACTATTAAAAAGTGGTCAGTTGTTGATTAATTATACGGGGCATGGCAGTACGACCCATTGGGCGGACGAAAGCGTATGGACACAAACCGATATCAATAATTCCAGCTATAAGCATCTGCCGGTGTGGGTGACGGCTACCTGCGATTTTACCCGTTTTGACGATGTGAAAACTTCTGCGGGTGAATCTGTTTTCTTGAATCCTACCAGTGGGGGTATCGCTTTGTTTACGACGACCCGTGTCGTGTTCTCCGGTAATAATGCGAACTTAAATAAGGCGCTCATCGATAACCTGTTCCAAGAAGACGCGAATAGCCGTTATACGCTTGGAGAGGCGATGATGTATACGAAACGTCAACTCAATGACTCAAATAAATTGAACTTTATCTTAATCGGAGACCCGGCATTAAAGTTTGCGTATCCAGAGTATAAGGCTCGGGTGACGGCTGTGAATGGAGAAGCTGTTTCTGATGAGCCTTTTGAGTTTAAGGCGTTATCCCGGATTACGGTAGAGGGTGAAATCTTGAATCCGTCAGGTTCTTTTGCCGCGGATTTCACGGGCGTATTAAGCTCGACCATATTTGATAGCCAAAGTTCCATTACGACTTTAGGGAATAGCTCTGAGAAATTCACTTATCTCGATTATCCGAATACGATTTATATAGGTAGAGACTCGGTTCGAAATGGAAAGTTCAGCTTTACTTTTATGGTCCCGAAGGATATCTCTTATTCCAATAAGAAAGGTAAATTAAACCTATATGCGTCTTCCGAGACAAAAGAGGCGCAGGGTTCTTTCTTCGATTTTATCGTGGGGGGGACTTCGGATACGGCGGAGACTGATACGATCGGTCCCGAAATCCGGCAGATCTATTTGAATGATTCCAGTTTTGTTTCGGGCGATAAGGTAAACACGACTCCTTATTTTGTAGCGAAGCTGTGGGATAAGAGCGGCGTGAATATAACCGGCAGTAGCGTAGGGCATGATATGATGTTGACGATTGATAGTATGCCCTCTATGAGCTATAACTTAAATAGTTATTATGCGTTGCTACCAGATAGTGAGAACGAAGGACTTGTCCAGTTCTCCATCCCCGAGCTGGAGCCGGGAATGCATACGGCCGAGTTTAAGGTGTGGGATATCTTAAATAACTCCACGACCTATACCTTTACTTTTGAGGTGGCGGAAGGGTTGAAACCTAATCTGATCGAGATGTACGCCACCCCGAATCCGGCACGGGATCAAGTGGAATTCTTTCTGCATCACAATCGTCCGGAGTCGAACTTAAAGGTGACGGTTATGGTTTATGATATGACCGGTAAGTTCCTATGGAGTACCGAGAAGAGCGGTTCCTCCGAGTTGTTTAAGGCTTATATCGTAACTTGGAACTTGACGGATAACGGTGGCAGGCGGTTGCGCCCGGGAGTTTATCTGTATCGGGCGGCGATTAGCACGAATAACTCGAAAGAGGCGACGAAAGCGAATAAATTAATCATTCTCGCACAATAAAGTATCGGGTAATTAGTTTATAATAAGCATGGGGGTATGTTTATTACCCTCTAGGAATGATAAATGTAAATGTATTTTTAGAATAGAATATATGGTAAGAGTTTCAAGATTCAGTCTGTTACTAGCGGTTTTCAGCTTTTTGACGGCATTTACGGCTTTATATGCCCAAGGAGGCGCAGACGATGTTAAACATAAATTCGCCCCGATTAATACGGCGATACCGTCTTTGTCTATCGCGCCCGACGCTCGCGGAGGTGCTATGGGTGATAACGGTGTGGCTACTACGCCGGATGTGAATTCCCAATACTGGAACCCGGCTAAGTATGCTTTTAGCTATAGTAAGGCCGGAGTCGCTTTATCCTATACGCCTTGGTTACGTAAATTGGTGAATGATGTGGCTTTAGCGTATCTGGCCGGTTATTATAAATTAGGCGATAGCGATATGCAGGCGATCGGAGCTTCTTTGCGTTATTTCTCTTTAGGAGAAGTACAGGAAAGCCGGGATGGAGGAATGGGTAATCAGCTCATATTGAATCCTTATGAGATGGCTTTTGATGTAAGTTATAGCCGTAAATTATCGGATGTGTTTTCTATGGCAGTCGCCTTGCGCTATATTCGTTCGGACATGGGTGCCTCGTCGGATGCGGATATGGTTCCGGATAACGCTTTTGCCGCTGATATCGCCGGTTATCTGGAGAAATACGTGATCTTAGGGAATAGCGAGTGCCTGTGGAGCTTTGGTTTTAATGTCTCCAATATCGGTACGAAGGTCTCTTACGACGGCGGAAATACCAACCAATTCTTGCCTACGATGTTAAAGGTTGGAACCGGTTTGCTGTATCCGATCGATGATTATAACCAAATCGGTATCTATGTGGATTTGAGTAAATATTTAGTTCCTACCGAACCTATTCAAGAAGGTACGACTCCCGAGGATGAGGCTGCTTATAAGGAAAAACATGATGAATATAACAATATGTCCCCGATCACGGGTATCTTCAAATCATTCGGTGACTCGCCGAATGGCTTCAAGGGCGAGTTAGAGGAGATTATGGCCTCTATCGGTCTGGAGTATAATTACAATCAGCAGTTCTTTGTTCGTGGCGGTTATTACTATGAGAATAAATATCAGGGAAACCGTCAGTACTTCTCAGTCGGCGCAGGTTTCCGCATGAGTGTTTTCCAGTTGGATGCCGCTTATCTGATCAGTACGGTACAGAGTAACCCGTTGGACCAGACATTGCGCTTCTCCTTGTCGTTCGATATGGATGGAATCAAGAACCTTTTCAGATAAATGGGTATGAAGATACGTGTAGGTTTTGGTTATGACGTCCACGCCTTGGTGCCGGACCGGGAATTATGGCTGGGCGGGATTAAGATCGAGCATACGTTGGGCCTATTGGGACATAGCGATGCGGACGTGCTGATCCATGCGGTCTGTGACGCTTTACTGGGAGCGGCCAATATGCGGGATATCGGTTATCATTTCCCGGATACGGCAGGTGAATATAAGAACATTGATAGCAAGATATTGCTTCGTGACACCATGAAGCTTTTGAGAGACGCGGGCTATGAGTTGGGTAATATCGATGCCACCGTAGCCGCCGAACGCCCTAAATTGAATCCCCATATCCCTCTGATGAAGAAAACGCTGGCCGAGGTCATGAACGTGGACGAGGAGGATATTTCTATCAAGGCCACCACCACGGAGAAGCTGGGCTTCACCGGACGGCAGGAAGGGATCTCGGCTTACGCTACGGTGTTGATACAGCGCATGGGATCGTAAACCAGAAAGTACTCCCTTTTCCTTCTTCCGACTCTACGCCGATCTTCCCGTGAAGATTATCTAGGATCGTTTGGCAAATGGATAGCCCGAGTCCGGTTCCTTGGATAAAGGAATCGAATTTGGCGAAACGCTCGAATACGTGCGGGAGGTTCTTCCGCTCAATACCTTTTCCGGTATCTTTTACGTAAAAGTATAATCCATCTTCCCTCTCCTTGTATCCCATGCGGATAGACCCTTGGAACGTGAACTTACAGGCGTTCGTGAGGAAGTTGGTGATCACTTGGGTCAAGCGATTCTTCTCGGAATAGATAACACAATCCTGTTCGGGTATCTCGCAATAGAGAGTGACTCCGCCTTTCACCCGGCTTTGGAAGGTCTGGTATAAGCTCCGGAATAGCGTGGATACGTTGAACTCGGAATAGATGAAATCCATTTGCCCGGCCTCGATCTTTGATAGATCCAGAATATCGTTCACGAGTTGAAGGAGAAGTTCGTTGTTCGTCTCGATGATCTCGCAAAATTCTTTTGTCTCCTCGGAGGGGTTTGTTTGGGCGAGCAGGTTCGAGAACCCTACGATAGCGTTCAGCGGGGTACGTATCTCGTGGCTCATGTTCGCTAGGAAGGCGGATTTCAACCGGTTGGATTCCTCTACCTTCGCTTTGTCCCTCAATTCCTGCTCCATCAGCTTGCGTTGGTGGATCAGGGCAGTTCCCCCGATCAGGTAGATAGGTTTACCGACGGGATCGGTCTTGCCGGTGATGGCGTAAATTTCTATCCATATATAGTTTTCCCCCGTATCGTCTAGGTAGCGGATTTCCTCATCTACCGGTTGGCCCTCGCCGGAGGCAAGTGCTTCCATCTTATCACGGAGCCGGTCTAGGTCATCCGGGTACACGCCGCTATAGAACTCATCGGGCGACATCTTGAATATCCCGTTTACGCCTTTGTCACGGGCGGATCTTTGGGTGAGGTAGACATTATTGCACTCTATGATCTCGGCTCTTACGTCCCACGTCCATGTCATCATGTTGCTGGCTTTCAAGACGAGTTGATATTTCTGGTTTAAGTCCTGCGCTTGGCGTGCGATTCGTAGTTCCTTGTCTTTGCCCTTTTGCTTTTGGATAAAGAGGTGTACCCGTAATATCCCTATCGTTATCAATAACACCAGAATGACGAGTAGGCTTATGATATGGACCTTGTATTTCTGAAAGAAACCGGGAGGCTCTTGGAAATAAGTGGCGTTTGGGGGATATAAGCCGGGATCGATTTGGTGAAGCAATAGGTGTTGGTAATTCAGGTAAGTCTTCGGGGTTCCCGAAGTCAGGGTAGAGATTTCTTTGCTATCTTTTCCCGAGAGGATCATTTCGATCGTGTTGGCCGTCACCTGCGCGTAATCCTCCGGAGAAACATAATATCCCCCGGCGAAATTCCCGTTTTTTGTTTGTACGTCTTGCAAGGTAAAGACGGGGGGAACTGAGAAGCTGTTAATCATTTTCTGGACGTTATCGACTAGGTAACGATTCTCGTTGTCCTTCTGGGTCCTGTACCATGAGTAATAAAGGACGCCGGTCTTATTGTCGAAAGAGGCCAGCCTGTCCAATAAGTTCTCGGTGGAAATGGAAGTCGTAGACAGCGGCTCGAATTGGATGCCCGGGAAATCTTTCTGTAGCACGGCCTCCACATCCGCTTTCGTTTGCTGACTTATATAACGATGGTCGAAAATAAAGGCCAGCTTGGTTAATCCCGGTTGTAGCTTTTTGATTAGCTCGATCGTCTGCTTGATATAGACTGAGTATTTTATAAAAGTGGCGTTATAGCCTTTTACTACGTCCGTGATGGGGGTTAAGGTCTCGAGCGCGTTGGTATCCAGATCTATCAGATATTCTTCTTTCGGGTACATATTATCTCTGGCATAGCAGATGATAGAGGGAACATCTTTCCATTCCTTGTCAAACAACGGGCGGGTGATAAGCCAAGAGGGATCTCCTATGCATACGACTAAGGTGGGTGGCACAGGTACTCTCTCTAGGATCATTTTTCTCTTCTCTTGAAAACCTTCCATCGTGCGGATTCCGGGGATCTGTAAGGGAATCGCCTTTACGGTAAACCCTTCCTTCCCGAATTTATTTTCTATATCAAGATAGGTCTGTTTCGTCCAGCTTTCCTCGAAGTTGATGGAGTGCAGTACGACGATCGACTTGCCTTCTGAGGGTCGTGCGCCCACGCCCAAATGGATACAAAATAAAAGTAATATGAGAGGAATTGTATTTTTCATGGTCGATGATTCTAAGCGATATAAGCATCAATAGAAAATTTTGTAGCAAATGTAGTGAATCCGCTTTTATAAAGCAAAGGCTTTGTCTGTCATCTTCATAAAATAATGGTTTTGATACGGATACGTGTGCGACTCCTCGTTGAGACATATGATGTTTGGTGGCGTATAATATTTTTGCGCTGGACAATCGTACTGAATTTTATTTCGAAAAAATATACAATAAGTCTGTTTTTTACCTGTTATAATTGCATAATATTGATATTTAACTATTTATGTAAACGAGACTTGGTCTCTTCGAATTTCTATCCATAGTATTTTGAATTACTATGTATAGTAGATCGGGTTTACTATAGATAGTAATCATGATTATTAGGGTATCTATTCTAAGGAAACATATAATGTGTACAATAACAAAAGATATTCCATATCTCTGGATAGCGGCATATGGTGTTCTAGTGTGTTAGATATTAAAGGTTCATTCGATAAATCTTTATGATGAGTTTTGAAAATGGAAATTATTCTTGAATATGATTGATTTATTTTGCTGTATTAATATTTTTTTCACGAACTTGCAACCGTACTTTTTCTAAGTCTATTTCCGCTGAATTGTGAGCATAATCTTATTATATCAATCTAAAAACACAAGAAAATGAAAAAATGTGTATCTATTCTAATTATCTTGTTGGGGGGGATTGGATTGTACATGCGGATGATGGAGACTTGAATTTTAAGTATAAAAGAAAAATGATTATTGATTTCGCTAAGAGATAATTGAATTTGAGGTTTACTCTGCCAGATCGAGTGTTTGAGGCGCTGATCCGGCAGAGTTTTTTTTGTGGGTGGAAGGAAGAAGTATTCTGGTTACTCTTCATTTTTGAAAACATATTTTACTAAGATTGGATTCTCTTCTTCCGAGTGCGATTGAATGATTCTTTGCTGATCCTCATTTCTTAGCTTCTCGGGAAATAGATCATTTAGTGGAAGCCCTCCTTCCGGGGTACAAAGGATGAAGTCTTCTCCGAAGTAGATCGGGTAAAGTTGCAAGCCTTCCTTGGTTCGCTCGAATTGAAGCAAATCATGTTTTTCCCTATTATAGAACAAGTGGATGTATTTGTTTTTACGGACAACCATGGCATATCGGTATCTCCTGTTTTGCCCTTGTGAATCTATTACATAATTTACGCTCTTGGAGGAATAGGCGTCCTTTACGTATTGGATTTGTTCTTGCTTGCTCATATTGGGACGAAACTTTAAATTCTCAATGTCATTGTTTAAATCTCCGAAATCCCAGCGATAAAGCTCAGTCAAGGTCGCTCCTGAAAGTGAATAAATCGTGTTAGTCAAAGATCTGCGGAGAGCGTGTGGGAATGGAAATACACCCCTGCAAAATATATCTTTTCTCTCTTCCGGGAAGTATTCATCGATTATCTTATTTCTTGATAGGGAATAGAACTTCAGGCGATTGTCATTATCATAGGTGAAGAAAGCGATCGTATCCTTGTTTTGGAACTGGAAAGAATTGTAGGTTCCAGTAATATCCGGAAGTCTCTTTTTCTCGATGAATTTACCCCCTAGGTCATAGAAAAAGAGAGCGTTGCTGACGGCGCAGAGTACTACAAGATTCCTGCGGACTGTATCGATCGCGAAATCAGATAGATTTAGGTACTGCCCCGGGCCGTCTCCTTTTTCGTTAAGCGCGAATTGGAAACGTCCCTCCCGGTCGAAAACGAAGATTTGGGATCTTCGATAATCATGGATATAATATCGGTCCTCAAAAAACTTGATCTGGGTTATATCACGGATCAGCGATTCCGGCGTTGTCTCCAGTGGGATGACTTGGATATCGGAGAATAGGTCTTTTGTGGAGATCTTATCTCTCCTTTCCAGATTCACGGTGATGATATCTGATTCCATATTTCTCTTTTCTTTAGATCCCGTACAAGAAAGAAAGAAAAATATGGATATCGCTGAATAGTAAATCAAACTACTCTTCATCTTATTGCTAGATTTAAGTGAAACCAAAATTAGAATATGTAAACGTAAGAAATAAATTATAATATTGGGTCACAAAAAGACGTGTTTTATTTCCCCGAAAAACATCATTGGGAGAAAAGAAATGCTTGTTTGCCTATTTCGGGATAAATCCGTAGCTTTGAACCATTAAAAACAATAGTATATATGAAGGATAACGACTGGAAAGATCGATTAGGCGTGATGTACTCCACGAATCCCGATTTTCAATATAATACGGGAGATACGGAGGAGGAAGATACGTTGCCGAAGGAGAAACAAGCTTTGCGTATTTCCTTGGACAAACGGAACCGGGGAGGGAAGATGGTTACCTTGATCACCGGGTTCCGGGGCACTTCCGAGGATCTGACCGCCTTGGGGAAACTCTTGAAAGTGAAATGCGGCGTAGGCGGCTCCGCGAAGGACGGGGAGATAATCATCCAAGGGGACCTGCGTGCCAAGGTGTTGGATATCCTCCGGAAAGAGGGCTATTCGAAAAGCCGTACGATCTAATCCCCGATCGCTATGCTAACAATCTATAGGGCTTCCGCCGGGGCGGGCAAGACGCATAAATTGACAGGGGAGTACCTGATGTTACTCTTCTCCCAGCCGGGCGCTTACCGCCGGATCTTGGCCGTGACGTTTACGAATAAGGCGACGGATGAGATGAAAACCCGTATCGTTCAAGAACTTTATCACCTCGCTTCCGGCCGCACGTCCGATTATATCCAGCTACTCTCTTCCGCCTATTCCTTGACGGAGCGGCAGGTGAGGGAGCAGGCCCGGAAGATTCTGGTCGCTATCCTGCACGATTACTCCGCCTTTAATATCAGTACGATCGACCGCTTTTTCCAGCAAACGATGCGTGCCTTTACCCGCGAGATCGGTTTGCAAGGCGGCTATGGCATTGAGATGGACCAAGAACTGGTCTTGACCGAGGAGATCGATAACCTGCTGGCCGATCTGGAGAAGCCGGAGAGCAAGGATTTGCTAGGTTGGCTGCTGCGTTTCGCCGAGGACAAGATCGAGGATGGTGGCGGCTGGAGCTTGCGGAAGGATATCATGTCGCTCAGTCGGGAGGTCTTTAAAGAGAGTTATAAGGCATTCAGCGAGGAGGTAGGCAGAGATATCGCGGATAAGCAGGCCCTTAATGCCTATAAGAATGAGCTATACGCCATTATCCGCTCCGTAGAGGCGGAGGCGAAACGTTTAGGAGAGGAGGGAGTGGCGTTGTTGAAACAGTTTGCGTTACAACCCTCGGATTTTAAGGGGGGAAGCCGTTCCCCGTTTTTCTATTTCGAGAAGCTGGCGAAAGGTGAGATGAAAGAGCCGACAGCCACGTTCCAAGCTTTGCCGGATAATCCGGATGCCTATACGACCAAGACGACTCCACCGGGTCTCCGGCAGATCATCGGGTGTGTATATGAGGAAGGGTTGAATGCCTGCGTAAAGAATATCGTATCCCTGTTCGCCAACCTGACGGCCTATAACACGGCTCGGGAGATCGTGCGTTATTATTATACGTTAGGGATCTTAACCGATATCTCCCGGCAAATCGCCTCTTACCGGGAAGAAAAGAATGTGATGCTGATCGCCGATACGACCGAGTTGCTGAATAAGGTCATCAGTGGCAGCGACGCCCCCTTTATCTACGAGAAGACGGGTACGCACGTAGATCATTATATGATCGATGAGTTCCAAGATACCAGCGGCATGCAGTGGAATAATTTCCGGCCCTTGGTGGAGGAGAGTCTGGCGAATGGTAGGGCGAACTTGATCGTTGGCGATGTGAAGCAAAGTATTTATCGTTTCCGTAACTCGGATTGGAAGCTATTGGACGAGCAAGTCCGCAGGGATTTCGAGGAGGAACAGGTCCGTGAGGAAACCCTGATGGATAATTGGCGAAGCTGCCGCCATATCGTGGAGTTTAATAACGGGTTCTTCACCACCGCTCCGGCAATCCTGCAAGATCTATATAATGAAGCGTTGAAAACCTCCTCATTAAACGAGGAAGAACGCACGGCCTTTTTCACGAAGATCATGACCGCTTATGATAAGAGCATTCAGCGTGTCCCTCCCCCTTTCCAGAAGAAGGACGGACATGTACGGATCGATTTCTTGTCCGGCGATGAGGAGAAGAAGTGGGAGCAAGAGGCGATGGAGCGCTTGCCGGCTACCTTGGAGCGCTTGCAGGATAACGGTTACGCTCTAAAAGACATCGCCATACTCGTGCGTACCAATCAAGAAGGCGCTTTAGTGGCTGATACGTTGCTAGCCTATAAGGAAGAGCATCCGTCCGACCGGTACAATTACGATATCATCTCCGATGATGCCCTGTTCGTGGGTAGTTCTCCGGCGGTCCGTTTCCTGATCGCCGTATTGCGCTATTTGCGAAATCCGGAGGACCGGACGAACAGGAAATTGGCGATGTATGCCTATCAAGTATTAACCGGAAAATTCGGGGAGAGCGAGGCGGACGAGTCTGTTTTTCAAAACCTTCAGTCTATCTCCCGGCAATCCTTGTACGAGGTAACCGAAGGGCTTTTCCGTAACTTCTCCGCTTACTTCCCGGAAACGGAACAGGTATTCGTGCAAGCCTTTCTGGATATGGTTTCCGAGTACGCCCAAAAAGAAAGCGCGGATTTGAACCGTTTCTTGAGATGGTGGGACGAGACCGGTTATCGAAAGACGATCGCTACCCCGGATGGGCAAAACGCTATCCGCATCTTGACCGTACATAAATCCAAGGGTTTAGGTTTTAAGGTCGTTATCATTCCTTTCGGGGACTGGGAGATCGACCATAAGCCGACAAAGCCCGTTATCCTTTGGTGCCACCCGGAGAAGAAGCCGTTTGACCGCCTGCACTTAGTTCCTGTCCGTTACGGACAGATCCTGAGTAGCACGATTTTCGCCAAGGATTATTTCAAGGAACGTTTGCATGCTTTCATCGATAACTTGAATACCTTATACGTCGCTTTTACCCGTTCGAAAGAAGAACTGATTGTATTCTCCCCACGTCCGAGGAAGATCAACAAGGAAGGTAAGGTTGAAAAGATAACTTCCATCGCCGATCTATTGTGGGTGGGGGTGGAGACGGAGATCGAGGATGATACCTTTGAAAGGGGCGAATGGTGGCGTACAGCTTCGGGTAGAACGGCAGAAGATACCCTGGAGGAAATCCCCATGAGCCGCCTGTATTCCGTTTCCCCGGATGATCGTTTACAATTACGCTTGCATGGGAAAGGATTCTTTTTCGATAATGCTAGGCGGAAGCACGGTACCTTGATGCATGAGGTATTGAGCCGGATACGTACGCCGAAAGATATCCCCGCTTCGGTCGAAAGTTATCGGTTAGCCGGGGTGATTAACCGGGAGGAAGCGGCGGAGTTGATCAGCCGTCTGGAAGAATTATTGCAAGCGGAGGAGGTAAAGGCTTGGTATGATGGTTCCGCCCGTGTCTTGAATGAAGTGGATATCCTGTTCGGTAAAGGCTTGTCTAAACGTCCGGACCGGGTGATGATAAAAGATAACAAGGTAATTGTCGTGGATTATAAATTTGGCGAACGGCAAGATAAGCGCCATCCTAATCAGGTAAGAAATTACCTGCAATTAATCCGTAAAATGGGTTTCGAGCGGGTCGATGGATACCTTTGGTACGTAGAGTTAGGTAAAATAGAGGCAGTGAATAAGTGATATATTTTTGATATTCGGTAAAAATGAATATTTTTGCAGATTCTTAGTATAAAACGATACAGTCAAAGAAGAATGAAAGTACATAAAGAAGGAACCGGTTTACTGCTTACGTTGTTTACAATATTATTTATTGTGAATATAACTTTGTACCATACGGTAGGTAAGGGTATGCTGTTTTATTCTGTCGCTTTTGTTTCTACCGTATTGTTCCTATTGGTATTAAACTTCTTCCGTAGTCCTTTCCGTCGGTTTCCTTATGATTCGGAAGGCTTGGTGATCGCTCCCGCCGATGGTACGATCGTTGCCATCGAGGAAGTGATGGAGAACGAGATCCTTCATAAGAAGTGCCTACAGATATCTATCTTTATGTCTATCTTCAACGTACATGCCAATTGGTTTCCCGTAAACGGTACCGTTAAGCATGTTTCCCACCAGAACGGGCGTTTTATGGCGGCTTATCTGCCGAAGAGTAGTACGGAGAACGAACGTTCGGCGGTCGTGATTACCACGAGGAACGGGGTGGATGTCTTGGCTCGTCAGATTGCCGGGGCGATGGCACGCCGCATCGTTACGTATGCCAAGCCGGGAGAGAAATGTCATGTGGACGAGCAAATGGGGTTTATTAAATTCGGTTCTCGCGTGGATGTCTACCTGCCGGTAGGAACAGAGGTGTTAATAGAGATGGATCAAAAAGTAACAGGCAATCAAACGCCTATAGCCCGTTTGTCAAAATGAGTATAAGAAAACATATTCCTAATACAATTACGTGTCTGAGCCTTCTGTCCGGGTGTGTCGCCAGTGTTATGGCCTTGCACGGAAATCTTTTATCTGCGTTGATTTGGATTATTATAGCCGCGGTCTTTGATTTCTGCGATGGCTTTGCCGCTCGTTTATTGAAGGCTTACTCGCCGATGGGAAAGGAATTGGATTCCTTGTCAGATATGGTAAGTTTCGGCTTCGCTCCGGGCATGGTGGTCTATTGGTTGTTGGGAGAGGCTTCTACGGCTTTGCCTTTTGGCTCATTGAATACGTATATCCCTTATCTGGCGTTCGTGATCCCTACGTTTTCAGGTTTGCGTTTGGCTAAGTTCAATATTGATGAACGGCAAACTACCTCGTTTATCGGCTTGCCGGTTCCGGCGCATGCTTTATTTTGGGCTTCGGCATACATCAACAATATATCGGCATATCGGTAAATGGGCGTAATGCCGTTTGTCTGAGC
>OGOM01001815.1_pt1 | contig 14364 bp, 9 predicted proteins | sample 1552681 | NCBI WGS metagenome assembly OGOM01 (sample SAMEA2580188, study PRJEB22360) | human gut metagenome | biome: human gut; feature: human-associated habitat; material: faeces | place: Denmark | collected 2008/2010 | reverse complement strand
AAACTGTATAAATAATAGTACCCGCTTCCAACCACGACGTCCGGAAGTATAGCGATGGAACACTTGCGTCACCGGTATACGCGAAAACAAAATACCAGGCAAACATCCTCCCAACAGAAATAAGAGAGCAACTACAGACAAAGGTGCCCACAAGTTCTGCCAGGCAAAGAGAACACTCAACGGAATAGATGCCAGTTCTTCCATTTTTTCATGGAAAACATACACCAACACTCCTATCAATAATAGTGCCAGTAGAATCACTACCGCTGTCTCCATCAGAAACATGGAGAAAATGCTACGTTCGGATGCTCCACTGCACTTGTGTACACCAATGGATTTTGCACGTTGCGTCAGTGAAGCTATTGATATCAACACATAATTTAGTGTTGTTGTGAAAAGTAACACTACGCCGAGCAATGCCATGATCCAGATCATTTTCCGTACCGTCGGCTTGGCAAGGTGCAGACTACGCATAGGATCCACAGTAACTTTCAGTTCCAACCCGCTCTCTTCCGGAATATGACGGGCAATAGCAACTGAGAGATGCTTATTCAATTTATTAGCATCAGCAGGATTTCGTAAACGTACGTATCCGTCGTAATTACCACCACTGTTCCAGCCTAAAGACCAACGGGTATGCCGTTCGATGCTGGGAAAAGAGACAATAGCTTCAGGACGGGTATATAATTCTGTATTCAGTGGCACATCAGCATAGACACCTTTTACGAGCATAGGTACCGTAGTACCACCAATTGAGTAATTCAATGTCTTCCCTAATGGTGACTCACTGCCGAAAATAGTGCGTGCCGATGTATGGGACAAGAATATTGCATCCGGATTTGCCAATTCCTGTGGATTTCCCTCCAATACTTCGATACCGAGGGTGGCAAAGTAAAGAGTATCTGCCATCACTGTAGGTAACATGAACTTATGTTCTCCCAAGCGATACTCCTTACCAAAAAGAGAACAGCTGGTAGTAGCACTCTGTACCTCATCAGGAAACTCCTCTGCAATGGCAGCAGGAATGGTTTGGATGGTATTATACCCCTCTCCACCACTCAACACTCCCTTATTCATCCAACCGGTCTTGACAATGTAAAGATTCTCCGGTTCATGATAGAAATTATCAAAACTCAACTCGAAAACAATACGTGCAAAAAGGAAAACAGACATCAGTAGCCCTAATGACAAAGAAATAACTTTAATGATATTTGATCCGCGTCCGCGAAGCAAAGTTTGCAGGGTATAATAAAGGTGTCTCATAATGATAACTTTTATCTATTATAATAATTTATTCGCTCTTAATACTCTTCACCGGATTCTCATTAGCAACTTCCCATGCTTTAAGTATTACACAAACTAGTATCACAACTAATACAAACGCTATGACTCCGGCAAATAACCAAATACTCAGATTGACGGATTCACTAAATTGTTCCAACCATTTCATACCTATCCAATAGGCCAGTCCTGCACCGATAAGCACCGCCGGAAGGGCTGTCCACAATACGTTTGCGGAAAACAATTTCAATATGCCACAAGTATCCGCACCATTCACTTTTCGGATAGCAATCTCTTTCCTGCAAAAACGAATCTCGTCACCGACATATCCCAACAATCCCATTAAAGCTATAAAGAAAATAGAGATTGACGCCAAAAGTACTGCATTCCGAAAACGTGTAATATCCGTATATTGCTCATCCAGCTTTTGAGTCAGCGAATAAAAGATAATGTCTTCTGTTGGAAAAGTTTCCGCCATTAATGCATTCAGTTTCTTCAGGTTCTCATCAAAAGGCTCTTTCAATCGTACGTAATGAAGCCCCGGGTTAGAATCACTACCGCTTCCCAACAGTAATACCGGATACTGAGGATGATATACACTTTGAACAGAGAAATTCTTCATTACGCCAACGATTGTAACTTCCTTTCCCCATATAGACAACTGTTTCCCTATCGGCTCATCCGTCCATCCGGCCCGACGTACAAACTCTTCATTCACTAAGGCCTCTTTTGGAGATGTTACATTTTTGCCATGTAATATCTGTATTTTCATCATAGGCACAAAATCATCTCCGATCCACTCAAACCGGCCTTTGATAGTCCGTCCTTCCCCCACATTGAACACCTCTCCCGACCAACTTCTCCAGATGGCCTGCTGACCTACCCCATGTTCCTCAACCATAGGCAAATTCATAAAAAAACTCTTGGCATTTTGCCGGTTACTGCCCAGCTTCTTCCAACCCATTACCACGCGTTCGGGATTATATCCCAAATCTTTGTTCATCGCCATGTGATATTGGCAGAATACAACCATAAGAAAACCTAAAATAAAAGTCATACCGGCAAATTGGATAAACAACAACGGACGTTTCCAAGATGTCTTACGTTCTGCATAACGTCGAAAAACTTGCGTTACAGGAATTGATGCGAATATGCTTGCCGGTATGGCGCCCGCCAAGATAAAAACAACCAAAAGTACGGTCAACGGTACCCAAAGTGTCTGCCACGTAAAAAGTGAACTTAAACGTATACCGGCAATTTCTTCCACAAACTCCCGAAACTGAAAAATGAGCAACATCGTCAGCAATACTGAAATGAAAAGAACAAGAGCTGTCTCTGTCAGAAACATTCTAAAAATACTGTTATCTGTTGCACCACAACATTTGTGTACTCCGATAGACTTTGCCCTCCTGGCTAAAGATGAAACGGCAATGAGCACATAATCAAAAGCTGCAATCAACAAGATTGCAATCCCTAGCACGGACATCATTAATATCATAAGCCGTACTGTCGGATCTGCCGTATGATATTCTAATAAAGGACGGAAAGAAAAACGATGAGATTTCTTTTTATTCGAGGAGTCAGCCATGTATTTCTTAAGCATATCAGGTATTCGTGCTTCTACCGCCTTTATATCTTTAGCAGGATCGCGAAAGCGAATAATCGACATATAACTGATATCATATCCCCAGCCCCCACGAGCCAGATTCCACAACTTGCTCATCGGTACCACTACATCAAAATGTATATCTGCGTTTTCACCCATATCTTCAAAGACACCACGTATGCTCATCGGCTCTTTGCGGTCAACGGATAAAGTCTTGCCTATAACACTTTCCAAACTGTTCCCTTCTCTTATTTTTTCCGCCAACGAACGGGATATGAATAAAACATCAGGACGGGTTAGTTCTTCTGCCTTACCGATTAACAGTTTTAAACCCAATGTGGAAAACAAATGTTCGTCAGCATATATCGTAGACTCCGTTAGGCGAACATTTCCATTATAAAAAACATTTGTTCCCATGTCCCTCAATATGGTGGCATCCTCCACTTCTTTCGGGAAGTTCTCACGCATAGCCGCTGAAAAAGGACCATAAGTAAAAGGTCCATCCATATATGTGACATATAACTGCTCCGACTGAGGACAAAAATTATAGTAACTCAACTGGAAAGCAACACAGGAAAACAATAAGATACCAACAAATATCCCCAATGTCATTGAGATAATCTTGATAATATTCACGCCTCGTTCATGGAGCAACGTTTGAATCGTATAATAAAAGTGTCTCATCATTAATTTATTTTGTTATATCTTCAATTTGAAAAACAGAAAGTATGCCAAAGTCATCTTTTCACTCATTATCAACCAGTTATACTATTCAACATCAGATAGTTTTTGTCTAATAATTAGACAGTGATGTCTAATTATTAGACAAAGATCAATAGTTCAGTTCTTTCTCATAAAGAATCGAAAGTAGATATTTCCGCCTCTTTATTGTTCTTTTTTTCCTATTTATCATAAGTAATCATCGTTATCTCATTTGAAAACTCTATCTTCGCATCAAGTTTTCAATAACTAAATATTTTATTTATGTTAAACAAGAATTTATTCACTCTTCTGTCCTGTCTGCTTCTGACCGGGTGTGGTATGATCGACTATCATCCCTATGATGTGCGTATCAGTGGAGAGACAGATGTAAACGCTCATAACATTGAACAAATAGAAACTGACTGTAAAGGTAAAAAGACAATCCGCTTTGTCACTATGGGCGACTCACAACGGTGGTACGATGAAACGGAGGATTTCGTAAAAGCAATCAATAAGAGAAATGATATCGACTTCGTTATTCATGGCGGAGATATGAGTGACTTCGGAGTTACTAAAGAATTTCTTTGGCAACGGGATATTATGAACGGATTGAGTGTTCCCTATGTAACCCTCATAGGAAACCATGATTGTCTGGGTACGGGGGCAGAAACGTACAAAGCGATATTCGGTCCTACCAACTTCTCCTTTATTGCCGGTGATGTGAAATTCGTTTGTCTCAATACGAATGCATTGGAATATGATTACTCAGAACCTGTACCGGATTTCACCTTTATGGAAAATGAACTGACAAACAGGACAGATGAATTTAACAAAACAGTCATAAGTATGCATGCACGACCGTATACAGACGTATTCAATGACAATGTAGTAAAAATGTTCCAGCATTATGTCAAACAATATCCCGGAATTCAGTTTTGCACTGCCGCCCATACTCATCACTATCGGGATGATGTGATTTTTGATGACGGCATACACTATGTTACCAGTGACAGCATGGACAAGCGTACTTACCTGGTATTTACCATAACCCCGGAGAAATATGAATATGAACTGGTTAAATATTAAATACATCGGACGGGCAGGACTGATAATTATCCTGTTATTCTTTACCTGTCCAAGTTCAGCTACTTGTAAAACAGATACAGTTATCAATACATACAAGCGCGATTCATTATATTTTGCAGTAAAAGCTGACTCAATTATCGCCTTTCATACAGGAGACTCTTTGTTTACTATCATCAAGGCAGACACTGTGCTACCCGTTATACCCAAAGCTGTAAAGAGAACCGGTTATGACAATCGGGTACATCGCTTCCGCAAAAACTGGGAACGGATTATCCCGACTCATGCTAAATCCAATATGCCGGAAACATGGGATTGCTCTCCTTCGGTACAGGGTGGGATTACGGAAAACGGAATCAATGGGAAACAGATATATTGCTCGGATTCATCCCGAAATATTCGTCGAAAAAGACAAAAGTGACAATGACACTGAAACAGAACTATATGCCCTGGAGTATTAATATAGGAAAAGGATTCTCGACGGAACCTCTTGCCTGCGGACTCTACCTGAACACTGTCTTCGGAGATCAGTTCTGGGTAAACGAACCGGACCGTTATCCTAAAGGGTATTATGGATTTTCGAGCAAAGTACGTATTCATATTTATATGGGACAACGACTGACTTATGACATTGACCCGCAACGCAGATTTTTAGCTAAGTCGGTTACTTTTTTCTATGAAATAAGTACTTGTGACCTTTATCTGGTTAGTGCCGTACAAAACAGTTATCTCCGCCCCCGTGATTATTTGAGCTTATCTTTCGGATTAAAGTTCCAATGGCTATAAAATATTTTTCGTAGATTTGGAAAATTTTTCAAACCTCCTAAAACAAAGGAGGTTTGAAAGAAAGGCTAAAATCGAGGTAACGCAGTCAAACCATTTTGATTCTTGACTGCCAAATCTGTAGTATCACAATAAAAAAGAAAGGACGTAAAATGAAGACTAAAGCGATTTTTCTTGATGTGGACGGAACTCTAATCAGTTTCAAAACACATAAAATACCACAAACAACGATTGATGCCCTAAATCAGGTACATAACAATGGCATTAAGATTATTATAGCAACAGGCAGAGTGGCGACAGACCTTGGCGAACTGGACGCTATCCCGTATGATGCGGTCGTCTCACTGAACGGTTCCCATTGCCTGCTCCGTGACGGCACTGAAATCACTTCCCGCCAAATCAGTCATGAAGATTTCAGAATAGTCCGTAATCTTGCAGAAAAATATGGTTTCCCTTTGGCATTGGAAGTAGATAAAGGAATATTTGTCAATTATGTAAATGATACCGTTATAGCACTTTCCGAACTTACCAATCATCCGATTCCTCTGGTTGTGGACATAGACAAGGAATTTAATGAGTGTAAGTGTCGCCAACTTTGCATTTATTGTGGTGAAGATGTAGAGAAGGAAATTATGACGCAACTTCCCAACTTGACTGTTTCGCGTTGGAATCCGTATTTCGCAGATGTGAATGTTGCCGATACGAACAAGGCTTCAGGAATGGCTGATATGGCAGATTATTTAGGTTTTTCTTTGGATGAAAGCATGGCATTCGGAGACGGTGGCAACGATATACCCATGCTCCGTGCGGCAGGAACCGGTATTGCGATGGGCGGCGCATCGGATTTGATCAAGAACTATGCCGACTATGTTACAGACGATGTGGACGAGGACGGCATTTATAATGCCCTAGCTCATTTTGGGATAATTTAGGTCAAATATTTATTTAACCATGACAACACAGTTTTTCTGGCCTGTTCCTATGATTTTTGTGCTATTGTTCCCCGTATTGCCAATCCTTTCAATATAGTAGCTCCGCTACATGCTTCTTTCAGATGATTTTCTGTGTCGGACAGGCCACTTCCTTCATGGGTATAAAAAGGAATTACTATTTGTCCCTTCTCATTCGGCTTTTCCAGAGATTTTTTCGTAAGTTTGTACCTGATAAACTTAATCGAATATGAGCAAATCGGGAACAATCATCATTGTAGACGACAACAAAGGAGTACTGACTGCCGTAGAGATCTTGCTGAAAAGTTATTTTTCAAAGGTCGTCACACTTTCTTCACCTGTCACCCTCATCACTGTGATGCAGGAAGAAATGCCGGAAGTGATATTGTTGGATATGAACTTCACTTCGGGAATCAATACCGGTAATGAAGGTTTGTTCTGGTTGCACGAGATAAAGAAAGTACGTCCGGAACTTCCCATCGTACTCTTTACTGCATACGCCGACATTGAACTCGCTATCCGGGGAATCAAGGAAGGAGCGACGGATTTCATCGTGAAACCCTGGAACAACCAAAAACTGGTAGAGACTTTACAAACCGCCGCACAGTCTGTGAGAAACGGGAAAAAAGGAGGAGCAAGAAAGGAATCCGCCGGTGTCCAGCCGATATATTGGGGAGAAAGTAAAGCCATGCAACAACTCCGAATGTTGATTGAAAAGGTTGCCGTTACAGATGCCAACATCCTGATTACAGGTGAAAACGGAACAGGGAAAGAAATTCTGGCACGAGAAATCCATGCGCTTTCCAATCGACGACAAAAGGAAATGATTGCCGTAGATATGGGAGCTATCACTGAGTCACTATTCGAAAGTGAACTTTTCGGCCATGTGAAAGGTTCTTTCACAGATGCGCATACCGACCGGACAGGTAAGTTCGAAGCCGCAGATAAAAGTACGTTATTCCTTGACGAGATAGGAAACTTGCCCTATCATCTGCAAGCCAAACTGCTGACTGCCATTCAACGAAGAAGCATCGTGCGAGTGGGAAGCAATAGCCCGATGCCGATCGACATCCGCCTGATTTGTGCCACCAACCGTAATTTGCAAGAAATGGTAGATAACGGAGAATTCCGGGAAGATTTACTCTATCGTATCAATACGATCCATATAGAGATACCTTCGCTCCGGGAACGGAAAGAAGATATTATTCCTCTTGCCGAAAGGTTCATGATCCGCTTCTGCAAGCAATACGACAAAGAGCCGATGAAATTCAGTTCTGCGGCAAAAGAAAAACTGTCAATACATCCTTGGTACGGAAATATCCGTGAGCTGGAGCACGTTATTGAGAAAGTTGTCATCATTAACGATGAGCCGCTGATTCCTGCTGAGATCCTTCAATTATCTTCCCGGAAAATAGAATCTCCGGAAAGAAACATTTCCACTTTAGAAGATATGGAGAAACAAATGATACGGAAAGCATTGGAGGCTTGTGCCGGAAATTTGTCGGCAGTAGCCACCCAGTTAGGAATTACCCGGCAGACACTTTATAACAAGATGAAAAAATTCGGATTATGAACCGGTATCTTCAATATATAACACGGCAGTACTGGTTCAGAGTCGTATTGACAGTACTCGTTTGTACAGTCACCGTCCGTTTCGGTATCCTTCAATCTTATACATGGTTTGGAGTCTGTATTTGCCTTTTAATCCTATGCATATTATGGCAAATCCGACTTTACCGTACCCACGTCAAACAGGTACTTTTTATGATTGATGCATTGGAAAATAATGATAATTCCTTTCACTTCCCTGAGGAATACGGTACTCCGGAAAGCAGGCAGATCAATCAGGCACTCAACCGGGTGGGACACATTTTATACAATGTAAAAGCAGAAACAGCCCAACAAGAGAAGTATTACGAATTGATACTCGACTTCGTGAGTACGGGATTATTAGTGCTCAATGACAATGGAGCTGTATATCAGAAGAATAAAGAAGCACTCCGACTTCTGGGACTCAACATATTCACACATATCCGCCAGTTAAGTAAAGTAGACGCTACACTCATGGAAAAAATGGAAAACTGCCGCCCGGGGGATAAACTACAAGTCATGTTTCATAACGAACGGGGAACAGTCAATCTATCCATACGTGTTTCGGAAATTAATGTTCATAAAGAGCATTTGCGTATCCTGGCTCTGAATGATATCAACATCGAACTGGATGAAAAAGAGATCGATTCATGGATTCGGTTAACTCGTGTACTCACCCATGAAATTATGAACTCCGTCACTCCTATCACCTCGTTAAGTGATACACTTTTGTCCATGGTGAAAGATAAAGACGAAGAAATCAGCCATGGCTTGCAGACTATCAGTACCACCGGCAAAGGCTTGCTTTCTTTTGTCGAATCTTACCGAAAATTCACACGTATCCCGACTCCGGAGCCTTCTTTGTTTTATTTGAAAGCATTCATCGAACGAATGGTCGAACTGACCCGGCACCAGAATCCGTGTAATCATATTACTTTCCATACAGAAGTTATTCCCGCCGACCTGATCCTCCATGCAGACGAGAATCTCATTTCACAAGTCGTTATCAATCTTCTGAAAAACGCAGTGCAGGCAATCGGCAATCAGCCCGGCGGACGCATTGCGATACAGGCTCATTGCAACGACGCGGAAGAAGTACTGATTGAGATAAAAAACAATGGCCCTGCTATCCCTCCTGAAATTGCGGAACATATATTCATCCCTTTCTTTACGACCAAAGAAAGAGGAAGCGGAATCGGACTAAGCATCTCCCGCCAGATTATGAGGCTTTCGGGTGGTAGCCTAACATTGATTCCGGATGATAAAGAGACTAAGTTCATATTAAAATTCAAATAACAGAGTAGCCTATGATACCCGTACTTATCAATAATCCGTTATTCCGGGGGATAACTCCGGAAAAACTATCCGCCAATCTGGAAGAAATAAGTTTCCACACCCGTTCTTATAAGAAAGGGGAAATTCTGGCACGGCAGGGGGATGTATGCAACCGCCTCGTCATTCTGACCAAAGGCAGTGTTCGCGGAGAAATGATAGACTATTCCGGAAGATTAATAAAGGTAGAAGATATTGCCGCCCCCAGAGCGATTGCCCCGCTTTTTCTGTTTGGCGAAGAAAATCGTTATCCGGTGGAGGTGACAGCCAACGAACCGACAGAGGTTATAGAAATTCCTAAAACAAGTGTTCTGGAATTGTTCCGCAAGAACGAGCAGTTTCTCGAAAATTATATGAACCTTTCTGCCAACTACGCACGGACTTTATCCGACAAGCTCTTTTTCATGTCTTTCAAGACTATCAGGCAGAAGATTGCTTCTTATTTACTTCGCCTATATAAGCAGCAACAACAGTTACATATCACCCTCGACCGATCGCAACAGGAATTAAGTGATTATTTCGGAGTATCCCGTCCTTCGTTGGCACGCGAATTAGCACACATGCAGGAAGACGGATTACTCACTGCCGACCGGAAACAGATCACTATCCTTCAAAAAGAAGAGCTTGTCCGGCTTATCCAATAGAGTTTGCCGGTATCCACAAAAAAATATTCATTGTTGTAACATTAGTTACAGAACTGCCCGCAACCTTTGCTCTACATTTGCGTTCATTAATCAAGAAGACTAATTAAAACGTAAATGTTATGAGTATGTTCTGTTATCAATGTCAAGAAACCGCAATGGGTACAGGTTGTACCTTAAAAGGAGTATGCGGTAAAACATCCGAAGTGGCTAACCTGCAAGACCTGTTACTCTTTGTAATACGTGGAATTGCCGTGTACAACGAACACCTGCGTAAAGAAGGACATTCCTCCGAAGAAGCGGACAAATTTATCTATGATTCTCTCTTTATCACTATTACCAATGCCAACTTTGACAAAGCAGCCATTATTGGGAAAATAAAGGAAGGACTACGCTTGAAAAAAGAACTGGGCGGTAAGGTTTCTATCAAAAACGCTCCCGACGAATGTCTTTGGAACGGCAATGAAGATGAATTTGAAGAAAAGGCTAAAACAGTGGGGGTGCTTCGCACACCAGACGAAGACATCCGTTCGTTAAAAGAACTGGTGCACTACGGACTGAAAGGAATGGCAGCCTATGTAGAGCACGCACATAACCTGGGTTACCAGTCACCGGAAATCTTCGCCTTCATGCAACATGCATTAGCTGAACTGACCCGCAATGATATAACTATGGAAGAACTGGTTCAACTTACACTGGAGACAGGTCAACATGGGGTGTCTGCCATGGCACAACTGGATACTGCCAATACAAGCAGTTACGGCAATCCCGAAATTACCGAAGTCAATATCGGTGTACGCAACAATCCGGGTATCCTTATCAGCGGGCATGACCTGAAAGACCTCGAAGAACTGCTGGAACAAACGGAAGGTACGGGAATAGACATCTATACTCACAGCGAAATGCTTCCGGCCCATTACTATCCCCAACTAAAGAAATACAAACATCTGGCAGGAAACTACGGGAATGCCTGGTGGAAACAAAAGGAGGAGTTTGAAAGCTTCAACGGGCCGATTCTGTTTACAAGCAACTGCATTGTTCCTCCACGTTCCAACGCCAGCTACAAGGATCGTATCTATGTCACCGGCGCTTGCGGACTGGAAGGAGCACATTATATCCCGGAACGTAAGGACGGAAAACCAAAAGATTTCTCTGCACTGATTGCCCACGCCAAGCAATGCCAGCCACCGGTAGCAATAGAAAACGGTACTCTTATCGGCGGGTTTGCCCATGCGCAAGTGACGGCTTTGGCAGACAAAGTAGTAGAAGCTGTAAAGAGCGGTGCGATTCGTAAGTTCTTTGTCATGGCAGGATGCGACGGACGTATGAAGAGTCGTGAATATTACACAGAGTTTGCCCGGAAACTTCCGAACGATACGGTTATCCTGACAGCCGGATGTGCAAAATACAGATACAACAAGTTGTCTTTAGGTGATATCAACGGTATTCCCCGTGTACTGGATGCAGGACAGTGTAACGACAGTTATTCACTAGCCGTCATTGCCCTGAAACTGAAAGAAATCTTCGGTTTGGATGATGTAAACAAGTTGCCTATTGTATATAACATTGCTTGGTATGAACAGAAAGCCGTTATCGTATTGCTGGCCTTATTAGCTTTGGGAGTGAAAAACATTCATCTGGGTCCTACCCTCCCCGCTTTCCTTTCTCCGAACGTAAAAAATGTGTTGATAGACCAATTCGGAATCGGTGGTATCAGTTCGGTAGATGAAGATATTATGAAATTTCTGTCATAACTAATAGAACCTGAATCTTACATAAAGGCGCGGACAATGCAATGTTTTTGTATCGTCCGCGCCTGAAATTTATAGTAGAATCAACTTATTCTTTCCGGTCAGTCATTTCTCGGCAAAATCAAATTAAGGAGTACGCCTACCAAAGCTGCCAGTCCGATACCGGATAAAGAAAATTCCCCCCAGGTAAAAACAGCTCCGCCGATACCGACAGTCAATGTTAAAGATACGATGATAATATTCCTTGTACGACTCAAGTCAATACAATTATTTACCAGATTGGCTATACCCGCACAGGCTATTGTACCGAAGAGTAAAAGCATAATTCCACCCAACACTGCACTCGGAATTGATTTCAACAATGCACTGATCTTACCTATAACAGAAAATAAGATAGCAGAAAACGCGGCAATCCGGATTACCTGCGGATTAGTGATCTTCGTCAGAGACATGGCACCCGTTACTTCGGAATAAGTAGTTACAGGAGGGCCGCCTACCAGTCCGGCAAAAAAACAAGCCAGACCGTCTCCCAATAAAGTACGATGCAGACCGGGGTCTTTCACAAAATCTTTTCCGGCAACAGTGTTGACCACATATACATCACCAATATGCTCTATCACCGGAGCAATCGCTACCGGAATCATAAACAGCACCGGTTCCCACGAAAACTTAGGGAAAACAAATTGAGGCAAACCAATCCATGCCGCATCTCTGACACCGGATAAATCTAAATCATAGAAAAGCCATGCGGCCAGATAACCTACTATAATCCCACAAAAGATAGGTATCAGTTTTAAAAGTCCTTTCGCTTTCATCGAAACAATAACCGCAGTAACCAACGACAACAAGGCCAGCACCCAGTTTTCTTTTGCCATATTCACACCGGTTCCCGCCAGAGACAGTCCAATCAGAATAATGACCGGACCTATGACAACCGGAGGAAACAATTTCTCAATTACCCTTATCCCCTGCCACTTGACAAGCGCACTCATTACAAAATAAACAAGCGCAACCCCTACCATGCCCGATAAAGTGCCGGGTAATCCGTAAAGTTCCGTCGCTTTTATGATAGGAGCAATAAAAGCAAAACTACTTCCCAAGAAAATAGGAACCTTCCCACGAGTGACAGCGTGAAAGATAAGAGTACCGATCCCGGCGGTAAATAAAGCAGTGGAAGGGTCGAGCCCGACCAATAACGGTACAAGAACCGTAGCTCCAAAGGCTACAAACAGGAATTGTACTCCCACTATCCCTTTCCTTAAAGGAGTAAGATTATTTGAATCCATAAGTATGATGTAGATTAATTGAGTGCAAAATTAATCTTTTTAGACAATTTAACTACCTTTTTTCACAAAAATACATCCAAAAAGCCCTTTAATTTGTTGTTAATAATGTGTAACTTCGCACGGTGAGAACGAATACGACAATTTTATAACTTAATAATATATTGCCTATGATATTTACAGCAGAAAACACCTTACTTATTGGTTCTATCTTACTTTTCGTCAGCATTGTTGTTGGAAAAACCGGATACCGCTTCGGAGTGCCCACTTTATTACTATTCCTTGTAGTAGGAATGCTATTCGGAAGTGACGGGCTCGGACTCCAGTTCCATGACGCCAAAGATGCACAATTCATTGGTATGGTTGCATTAAGCATCATCTTGTTTTCGGGAGGTATGGATACGAAGTTCAAAGAAATCAAACCCATTTTAGGACCAGGTATCGTGCTTTCTACCGTCGGAGTTTTACTCACTGCCCTTTTCACCGGATTGTTTATCTGGTGGCTATCCGGCATGAGTTGGACAAATATTTATCTGCCTATCACGACTTCATTGTTATTGGCAGCTACTATGTCGTCTACCGACTCGGCCTCCGTATTCGCTATCCTGCGTTCGCAGAAAATGAATCTGAAACATAACCTCCGTCCCATGTTGGAATTGGAAAGTGGTAGTAATGACCCTATGGCGTATATGCTGACCATTGTGCTGATACAGTTTATCCAATCGGCAGGTATGGGAGTCGGTGCTATTGTCGGTTCATTTGTCATTCAGTTTATGGTAGGTGCAGGTGCCGGATATGTACTCGGAAAGCTGGCTATCCGTATGCTGAACAAACTCAATATTGACAACCAGGCATTGTATCCGATATTATTGCTGGCTTTTGTATTCTTCACCTTTTCTATCACCGACTTGCTAAAAGGTAACGGCTACCTTGCCGTATACATCGCAGGTATCATGGTAGGAAACAATAAAATCATGCACCGTAAGGATATCTACACCTTTATGGACGGACTGACCTGGTTGTTTCAAATCATCATGTTCCTTTGCCTGGGATTGCTTGTCAATCCGCACGAGATGTTGGAAGTAGCTGCTGTGGCATTGTTGATTGGTGTCTTTATGATTATTATCGGCCGACCGTTAAGCGTATTCCTTTGTTTGCTTCCATTCCGGAAAATTACGATGAAATCACGTATTTTCGTCTCCTGGGTAGGATTGCGCGGTGCAGTTCCTATTATCTTTGCCACTTATCCGGTAGTGGCGGGCGTAGAGGGTTCGAACCTCATCTTCAACATTGTTTTCTTTATTACCATCGTGTCATTGGTGGTACAGGGAACAACGATTTCTTTCGTAGCCCGGATCTTGA
>OGOM01001810.1_pt1 | contig 14404 bp, 6 predicted proteins | sample 1552681 | NCBI WGS metagenome assembly OGOM01 (sample SAMEA2580188, study PRJEB22360) | human gut metagenome | biome: human gut; feature: human-associated habitat; material: faeces | place: Denmark | collected 2008/2010 | reverse complement strand
CCGAGCTGCCGTACATGGTGGGCCCGGAGAAGGTAATCGAACGTATTTCCGACGGTGTGAAGAACCGCAAGCTGGAGGGGATTTCCGGCGCGTTCGATCTGACCGATCGTCATAACGGCACGCGTATCGTCATCGAGATCAAGACTGGTTTCGACCCGCATGCGGTTCTGGTGCAGTTGTTCAAGCACACACCGTTGCAAGACAACTTCGCCATGAACAACGTGGCGTTGGTGGAGGGCCGCCCGCACACGATGGGTCTGAAGGAGATGCTTCAGGTGTGGGTGGACCACCGCCGTGTGGTGATTCGCCGCCGCAGTGAATATCGCAAGAAGAAGGCGCTGGAGCGCCTGCACCTGGTCGAGGGCCTGCTGCTGGCCATGTTGGACATCGACGAGGTGATTCAGGTAATCCGCACCTCGGATGATGCGGATGCCGCGAAGAGCCGTTTGATGGTCGTTTTCGATTTGGACGAGGTCCAGGCTCAGTACATCCTCGACCTGCGTCTGCGCCGACTGACCAAGATGAACCGTATCGAGCTTGAGGCCGAACGCGATGATCTGAAGAAGCGTATCGAGGAGCTGACCCGGATCCTGGCCTCCGCCGAGGCGCTCGACCAGGTGGTCACCGACGAGATGGACGAAGCGGTCGCCAAGTGGGGCTCGCCGCGCCGTACCGTGCTGCTGGATGCCGACCCGGATGGCACGTTGACGCCGGTCGTGGCGCAGGGTGCCGGGGCTTCGGGCGTGTCCAAGTCCGCGCTCGAAGCGGTGAAGGCCGCCACTACGATCTCCTCCGCCGAAGCCGATGTGGCCGCAGCCGCAGCTGCGGCCAAGAAGACCGGCGAACAGTCCACGCTGACCGGAGCCTTGAAGATCGAGGACGAGCCGTGCGTGGTGATGATGAGCGCTACCGGTTTGATTGCCCGTACCACGCCAAGCGCGATGGACGTGTTCAATGCACGATCCACTTCCGATGAGCGTTTGAGAGACGATCAGATCACCACAATCTTCGAGACTTCCACGCGCGCTACGTATGGGCTGGTCACGTCGGCCGGCCGCCTGGTGCTCGCGCATGTGGTTGATTTGCCTGCCTTGCCCGCTACCGCCACATTGTCGCTGAAGGGAGGAGTTCAGGCCGACGAACTGATCGGCATGACCGAATCCACCGATCCGATTCGCGGTGAGCGTGTGATTACGGCGATTGCCATGGAGCAGCCGACGTCCGGCAAGACCAGTGCCAAGGACGAGAGCGAGGATGGCGGGGCCGCCGAGGCCAAGCCGTTGCCGTCGCTGGCTATCGGTACCCGTAACGGTGTCATCAAGCGTTGGAATCGTGAGGCACCCACCACCATGGATTCTTGGCCCATCATTGATCTGAAAGATGGCGACGAAGTGGTATTCGCCGCCGTGGCCGAGGATGACGACCGTCTGGTGTTCATCTCCTCCGATTCCTCGCTACTGACCTTTGAGGCGAAGAACGTGCGCCCGCAGGGTCGTCTTGGCCTCGGTATGGCCGGCATCAAGGTGGCGGGGGGTGCCCGTGTGGCGGCATTCAACGTGGTTCCCGCCGGCAAGGTGGCATGGACCTATGAAGAGGGCGAGAACGGCTTGACTTCCGGATCCGGTGCAGTGGTGCTCACCGTGGCCGGCGATTCCGATGCACTGCCCGGCACCGAAAACGGCGCGGCGAAGGTCACTCCGCTGGAAATGTACCCCACCAAGGGTCGCGCTACCGGCGGCGTGCGTTCCCAGCGATTCCTGAAGGGCCAGAACACGCTGATTCTTGCCTGGGTGGGCCTCTACCCGTTGCACGCCTCTACATCCGCAGGCTCTCCGGTCGAGCTTCCCAAGCCCGATATGCGCCGAGACGGCTCCGGAGTGGACCTCGCCTCCCCCATCGCCTTCATTGCGTAACCTCAATTAAGCTCCCTCTGATGGGCCGAGCCGTAAAGCAAACACCCCCAGTGGGGTGTTTGTAGGCGAGGAGCGAACGATAGTGAGCCAAACAATAGAGAAGAGACCCTAAACCCGGCCTACACTAAGCATTAAGGAGGTGGCGATGAGACTACTGGTTGCCGTATCCAATGAACCGTTGGCCCACGCCATTCATGGTGCCCTGCTTGCCGGTCGTCATGAGGTGTCTTTGGCAAGCACCGGTAGTATCGCGCTCGCCGCTGTCGCCAAGGAGTCATTTGACGCAGTGATTCTTGATGAATCCCTGCTCGGCATTTCCACCGAGCAGCTCATCGAATCCCTACGCAATGCCCGTGCCTCCGTCAAGATTCTGCTGCTGACTTCGACGCCACTCAGCAAAACCATTGGTGAAGGCAGCCGCTGGCGAGCGCTGCCTGACGAGTACGCCCCTATCGAAGAGACGCCCTACAGCTCCTTCAGCGCGAATTCACGCGCAAACAACTCAGATGCCGAAGCCGAACAACGCTCGGACAATGCTGCCTCTAGCGCACAAGCTAACGTACGACGCCCAGATGCCGCGCTGAGCAAACCATTCTCCGATGGCGAACTGCTCTCATACGTCGGCTCGCTTGCCACCGACTCCCCCGCCATGATCATTCGTGGCAATCTCACGTTGGACACCACGAATCACAAGGCCTACTACGCATCCACTCACAGCGCAATCTCACTGTCCCGTCTGGAATACAGTTTGCTTGAAGCGCTGGTCAAGGCTGATGGCCAGTTCGTCAACACCAGCGAGTTGGTCAAACTTATCGGCGGCCCATTCTTCGAGCAACAGGGCTTACTCAAGAACGCCCTCTACACACTGGATAAGAAGCTCACCCACGCCGGCCTCATCATGACCCAACGCGGCTCCAACTACCGCATTCGATAGCTGGGCTCAATCAGTACAGCCGCATGCCTTGGGGAACGGGGGTGAAGCCGGACTGGTGGAGGATGCGGGCGAAGGGGTGACGCGCGTTGAGGGGTTCGCCATTGATGTCGCTGAATGTCACGGAGCCGGTGCCATTGCGTTTGAGGGCGTAGGCCAGTTCTGTGGCGGCCTTGCGCATTTGTTCATCGGAATCATTGGCGGCGGGTTCATGGCCGACCGATTGATCGAACGCTGTCAGGTGCTTGGCTTTGGCGGCCGCGTATAGTAGCGCGCCTTGCGCATTGAGCACGACCGTGGCTCCGATACGGCGTGCCGGTTTCCCCGCACCGGCAGGCGCGTCCGGCCACGCGATGGCGGAGCCACTGAGATTTGCGGGGTCGAGCACACTCAATGCCACCACGGACTGGCCACGATGCTCTGACGGATGACGCAACGCATCCACGGTGTCGCGCTCGGCAAATTGGGCCGCGCCGAAACCACGGACGAACATGCCTCGTACCAGTCGACCATGCTCCTCCATGCGATTCAATACCGGATACAACGCTGAGTAGCCACCCGGGATATTTTCCTTGTCAATCACCGGCTGCGCGATGACGCCATACCTGTCCAGCAACGTCTCGACCAGTGCGAGTGCCCGTTCGGTCTGGTCGGTGTCTTCGGCTTCAGCTTGCCCGATTACGGCGGACCACAAACCTCCTAACGTCATATCCGTAGTGGCTCGGCGAATCGGAGCGACACGCCCACGACGACGTGATGTAGTGGATTTACGCGGGCTTGCTGCGCCTGCGGTTAATGCACGCACCGGCGCGAAGCTGGAATTGGTGACCTTACCTTGCCAGACCAAGCTCCACAAGGCATCCTTGAACTGCTGTTCGCTCCACTCTTGCGGAATGATTTCGCCGGTGTTTGGATTGATGTCCGGCTCCGCGGTCTCATTCCACGCACGTTTGGCGGCATCCATCAGTTGACGGGCATGGAACGCTCCCCCTGAGTCCAGTGCGGTCAGAATCGCTTCCGGCATGGTGGCGTCTGAGGCGTTCGATGTCGTACCATGTTCCACACCGCTGAACAATATTGAATCCGCCGGATAGAAAGCAACCTCACCGGGGTCCATCGCACTGGTTCCCCCGGTTTTTGAGCCGACCCAGACCACATCGCCGCTGGTCAGCAACTTATCCAGCAATGCAGGTTGGTAGTCTCGTACTCGTGCGGGGAATACTGCCGACTCCCAGAGTGCAGTGGGCAGTGATATGCCCTCCAGCTGCTCGATAACGCGCATGAGCCCGTCAGCACCTTCATATCGTTCGCCGCCGACCGGCCCGATACCTTGTCGGTCGATAAGAAACATCTGGAACGCCTCTGATTCTACTGGCTTGACTGCTTTACGCGCCTTGGCCAATGAGCGAGACCGAATACGGCGGAATACGTCCTTATGGAGCCACTGTTGGCCTTGCTCGTCATCATCTACAAAGTGGCCTTGCAGCAACTCGCCTTTGGCAGCCAGCACATCCAGAGTGTGCACGGCATCCGTAGCATCGAGGTGTAGATCGGCTATGAGCTGATCGGCGGTGAAAGGACCATGGGTTTTGGCGTAACGGGTCACGCGACCAGTCACATCATCGTCGGCAAGCTCATTCCAGAAAGTGTGCTCCCCCAGTTCCTGTTCGACTTCGCGAATCACGTCCGGGTTGAGCACTTGTGCCATATCGGTGGTGCCGAGCAAGCGTTCGAGCACGTGCGGATCGAGAGACAGCAGTTGCGCGCTACGCTCGGCCTGAGGTTGGTCATACTGGTACATCACCACGCCGACGAAGCCAAAGAGAATGTTCTCGGCGAAAGGCGATGGCGACTCGGTTTCCACGTCCTTCACGGTAATGGTGCCGGCTTGCAATCCGGTCATCACCTCGTTCAGGGCGGGCATGTCGTATACGTCTTGCAAACATTCGCGCGCGGTTTCCAGCAGCAGCGGAAAGTTCTTGGCCATACGTGCGGATTGCAGGAGCTGTGCGGCGCGCAGTCGCTGCTGCCATAGGGGCACGCGACGGCCCGGGTCGGATCGCGGCATGAACAGTGATCGGGCGGCGCATTCGCGGAATCGTGCGGCAAATAGCACGGACTCGCCCACTTGACGCTCTACATCTGCTTTGAGGTCTTCTGGGTCGAAAAGGAACAGGTCTTGAGCAGGAATATGTCCGTCACCGTCCGGTAGCTGAATGACGATACCGTCATCGGCGGCATATACCTGCCCGTCGAAACCGTAGCGTTGGCGCAGTCTGCGGCTGATGGCCATGGACCACGGTTCGTGAACGCGGCGGCCGAAGGGGCTTAACAGCACGATGCGCCATCCGCCGTCTTCATCGCGTGTGCGCTCCACGATAAGGGTTTGGTCGCTGGGGACTGCACCAGTGGCGGCTTGTTGCTCGGAGAGTAGGCGGGCCAAGTTGGTGATGGCGTTGGCATCTAGGCCATCGTGGTGGAGACGGGTGAGGATTGTTGGGATGAAGGTTGGGACAGCTGGACCTTCTGCGGCAGACCTCCCCTCAGTCCGCTTCACGTCTAATCCGGCGGCGATTTCTCGGGTGAAGCGGGCTATGGTACGGCTGAAACCGTAGTCACGGCCAGCGCCTTCACCGTGCCAGAACGGCAGGCGGGCGGTGCGGCCCGGAGCTGGAGTCACGACCACACGATCACGGGTGATTTCCTGAATCTGCCATGTGGAGGTGCCGAGCGTAATGACATCGCCCACGCGCGATTCGTAGACCATCTCCTCATCCAACTCGCCGACGCGACGCTGGCCTTTGCCGGCGTCCGCCTCAGGCAGGACCACGGTGTACAGCCCTCGATCGGGAATCGTACCGCCAGAGGTAACGACCACTTTCTGCGAACCGGGACGGGCGGAAATCAGGCCATTATCCCGATTCCATACCAGTCGCGGCCGGAAGGTCGAGAATTCCTCGCTGTTGTATTCGCCGGACATCATGCCGATTACCGCATCGAACATGTCACGTGGCAGTTCGGCAAACGGCGCAGCACGACGCACTGTGGCATACCAGTCATCAGCGTTCAAATCGTGCATCGCGGCAGCGGCCACGGTCTGCTGGGCAAGAATATCGAGCGGATTGCGCGGCACGGCCAATGGTTCTATATCGCCGGCAATCATGGCTTCCAGACTTGCGGCCCCAGTGACAATCTGCTGACGGGTGAGCGGGTAGAACAATGCGTGAGAGACGCCACCGACCTGATGATCGGCACGGCCTACACGCTGCAATCCGGAGGAGACCGACAACGGCGTATCGACTTGAATCACCAAGTCGACCGAGCCCATATCAATGCCGAGCTCCAAACTGGAGGTGGCCACCACGCAACGCAATTCACCACGTTTAAGCCGTTCCTCAATCATTTTGCGACGGTCTTTGGAAACCGACCCATGATGAGCCATGGCGATGACATCATCGCCCTCATGTGAGCCGACAAGCATGGTGGTGGAGCCGACCACAGCATCGTAATGCGTGGAGAACCCTTCGCGGCCTTCCGGAGAGCCCAGATCCCGCACAGTGTCGGGATTGGTGCCATGCCGGGTCTGCGCATACAGATCGTTCAAGCGCGCAGTGAGTTTCTCAGCCACACCACGCGAATTAACGAACACCAATGTAGTGCGGTGCGCGAGAATCTCATCCAAAATACTGCGTTCCACCACGGGCCAAATGGAACCGGAGGTACGGTCGCCCGCCGCTCCAACCAACGCGGAGGAATCGAACGCATCACTCGCATCAGAATCGTCCCCAGAAGTGGAAGAAACATCTCTATCATCCACCGGCACAATGCCCCTGCGTTCAGCAAGTCGCTGCATGGCCGGCGTGACACCACTGATATGCGGAGCGGACCGTTCAGCATCCACGCCACCGACACGCTGCTTGGCATTCACGGACTGCAAATCACGCATGTTTTCCAACGGCTCAATCATGCGCAAATCCATTGCAGGCCGCCCACCGGGATTCACGATGGTAACCGGTTGCCCGCCGCCCAGGAATCGCGCCGCCTTTTCAGGCGGATTCACCGTAGCGGATAGACCAATGCGCTGCATATGACGATCGCCACGGCCAGCATCGACGGCGGCATCACCGCCCTCATCAGCATCTGCATCGATTGCATCTCGCTTGCGCGATTCTGTGACAAGGTTCTCCAGCCGTTCCAGACTTACCGCCAAATGTGCGCCGCGCTTGGTGCCCGCCACTGCATGAATCTCATCGACGATCACCGTATCGACAGTGCCGAGAATCCGCCCTGCCTTCGAAGTGAGCAACAAATACAACGATTCTGGCGTGGTAACGAGGATATCCGGTGGATGGGAGGCTATGCGCCGCCGCTCCTGTGCGGTGGTGTCGCCTGAACGAGTGGCGACCGCGATCTTCGGTACGGGCAGCCCTTGCGCCTCGCATTGTGCAGCAATGCCCTCCAAAGGCTGTTCTAGGTTCTTGGCCACATCGGCCGCGAGCGCCTTTAACGGCGAGATATACAGCACACGCACACCGGCACGCCGCGTGCGTGGCACGGTCATCAATCGGTCGATGGCTGAGAGAAACGCAGCCAATGTTTTGCCGGAACCGGTAGGGGCGATGACCAAGACATTGCGACCGGAATGGATTGCCGGCCATGTCTGAGCCTGTGCCTCGGTCGGCTGACCGAAGGCATGCTCGAACCACATCTTGGTGGGTTCGGAAAACAGGCTCAGGCTTTCGTACATATGTACGATTATAGGTCAGCTGAAGTAGGCGATGACTTCTTCGGCGGTACCGTAGGCACTTTGGGCACCAAGCTTGGTGGCCGCATAGGCGGAGACGTAGGAGCCGATTTGCGCGGATTGCAGCAGCGTATGACCGGCGGCCAAGCCAGCCAGCACGGTCCCCATGAACGAGTCGCCGCAACCGGTGGTGTCCACTGCATTGACTTGCGCGGCGGATACGCGATGCCAACGTCCGTTCTCGATCACCACCGATCCCGACGCACCAAGCGTCACTATCGCCCGGTCGAATCCGTAATCGGTGAATCGTTCGGCGACCTCATACCAGTCGAGTGATTCCACGTCATCATCCGGCAGGCCCAGCAGTTGAGCCACTTCATGCTGGTTGACCAGCAGAATATCCGTGGCTTCCACCAGTTCGTGAGGCAGCTCGTCCATAAATGGCGAGTCGTTGAGCAGCACGGTCACGCCAGCGTCATGCGCGGTCTGCGCGGCGGCGATAACGGTGGCAATCGGGCTCTCCAAACACAGTCCCAATACCGCGCATTCGGCGATGGTCGTGCGATGTGATTGCACATAGCCGGCACTTGCCTTGGCATTGGAACCCGGCGAATAGACGATGGTGTTCTCGCCCTCAGCGCTCACGGTGATTACCGTGGTGCCGCTGGGGCCTTCGACATGCAGGATATCGGCGGTGTCGACGCCGGCCTCATCCAGCTTGCTTAATAGGAAGTCCGCGTTGGAGTCCTCGCCCACCGCGCCCAGCAACTGGACATTGACACCGAGACGAGCGGCGGCAGACGCCTGATTCGCGCCCTTGCCGCCCGGCAGCACTTTCATGGCACCACCATTGACGGTTTCACCTGGCTTGGGTAGTCGTTTAGTGGTTACGGTGTAATCGGCGTTCATCGAGCCGACCACGATTACCGAGCCCGGCGCATCCTTCAGCGCTTCCAATCGTTCCCGTACGGGCTCGGGCATCTGTTCATGTTCTTCTTCACTTATCACCATGGGCTCCAAGCATAGTAGGCGTCGGGCCCAAATGCGCATATGATCAGCCGCGCAACTTGCGAAGACGCTCGTGCATGGCCACCATCAGCACCAAGAGCACCAGCAAATACCACGGGTAGAGACTGATTGTCGCATATTGCGCGATGATGCCGAACAGTGGCGGCATGAGCAGTGAGCCCACATAGGCGCAGGCCATCTGCACGCCGACGATGGCCTGCGATTTGTCTTCGCCGAAGTAGGCCGGCGTCGAGTGGATGACGCACGGATAAATCGGCGCGCACCCGAAGCCGATGACCACCAGCCCAACGACCACGCCAAGGTGGTGAGGCAATGGCACGAACATGGTGAGGATGCCGGCGAACACCAGCACTTGGCCGAGGCGAATCATGACCGGGTCCTTGAATCGCATGGTCAGGAAGCCGGAAAGCGCACGGCCCACGGTGATGCCTACGTAGAATAGGCTGGCCCAGCTGGCGGCGGTGATCTTGTCGATGCCGCTGTGCATCACCATATAGCTGGAGGCCCACAGGCCCGCCGTAGATTCGACGGCGCAGTAGCAGAAGAACATCACGAGGATTTCCTTGGCACCGCGAATGGCGAGCACGCCGGCCACGCCGAGCGGTTTGCGTTCGGCAACAGACACCCCTTCAGCAGTGCCAAATCTCTCGGCATTGCCGTCAGATGATGCGGTGTCATCGGTCGATTCGCCGACCGCAATTGCGCCACGTTTCTTCCACAGCGGCAGGCTCAGCACCAGGATGACGGTCAGCATCACCTGCAGGATCGCGATGTACCGATAGCCCCACGGCCAGCCTTGGCCTTGAGAGAGCGCATAGCCCATGATGTAGGGGCCGACCGATGCGCCGACGCCCCACATGCAGTGCAGCCAGCTCATATGCCGGCTTTCGTAGTGAATGGCTACGTAGTTATTGAGCGCCGCATCCACTCCGCCCGCGCCAAGGCCGTATGGTATGGCGATGGCCAACAGCACCCAGTAATTCGAGGTAACGGAGAAACCGGCCAAGGCCGCCGCAGTCAACGCCACCGAAACGGCGGTGACCTTGCCTGCCCCGAATTTCAATGTCATTCGGTCCGAAAGCAGTGCCGAGACGATCGTGAACATGGAAATCACCGCGGAGATGCCGCCGGCCCACGCCACCGGCACGTTCAGATCCTGGCTCATGGTGGGCCATGCGGATCCGAGTAGCGAATCCGGCAATCCCAGACTGATAAACGCCACATAGATGACGGCAAGCAACAGACTGGCCATGTTCCATCTCCCATTCACAGTATGACACCGGTTGTGATAACGATGTCATCAGTCTATCGAATGACTCATGGGCAACACGCATAAAACATATGACAACGTGCTCACCTCAAACGCCAATTACGGAAATTCTCGGTAAGCACGATGTCATTATCAGCGACGTCTTCGATCAGGTATCGATCTTGGAGCGGTCGAAATCGTCGGCGTTGTCGACGATGAACTGCTTGCGCGGCGGCACGTCGTCGCCCATCAGCAGGCTGAAGATCTCGGATGCCTGGGCGGCGTCCTCCATGCGGATGCGGCGCAGCATACGCGTGCGCGGGTCCATGGTGGTGTCCGCCAACTGGTCGGCGTCCATCTCGCCCAGACCCTTGTATCGCTGGATGTCGTCGTTGTATCCGATGCGCTTCTTGTCGAGGTCGGCCAGTTTGCCGGCCAGCTCGTCATCGGAATACGTGTAGATATATTCGCCCTTGTGCGAGCCTGTCAACGCGATGCGGTGCAGCGGCGGCACGGCGGCATACACGTAGCCGTGTTCGATAAGCGGCCGCATGTACCGGTAGAACAGCGTCAGCAGCAGGATACGGATATGAGCACCGTCCACATCAGCATCGGTCATCATGATGATCTTGTGATAGCGCGACTGTTCGATGTCGAAGCTCTGGCCGGAGCCGGCACCCACCACTTGGATGATGGCCGCGCACTCCTTGTTGGAGAGCATCTGCGTGATCGACGCCTTCTGCACGTTCAGAATCTTGCCTCGAATCGGCAGCAGTGCCTGGAAACCGGCGTTGCGGGCGGCCTTGGCGGTACCGAGTGCGGAATCACCCTCGACGATGAACAGTTCGGCCACGTCGTCATTGCCCGGCTGGCAGTCGGAGAGTTTGGCCGGCATCGAGGCGGATTCGAGCGCGTTCTTGCGGCGCGTGACCTCCTTGGCCTTGCGCGACTGGATGCGTGCGTGCATTTCGCCGACGATCTTCTCCAGCACGCGGCCGGATTGTTCCTTGTACCCGCGCTTGGAGCCGGTGATCATCTCGCCGAATTGCTTGTCGGTGAGCCGGGTGACGATCGGCTTGACCTGCGCGGTGCCAAGCACGTCCTTGGTCTGGCCTTGGAACTGAGGTTCGGCCACGCGTGCGGTGACCACGGCCACGAGTCCGGCTTGGATATCGTCGCGCTCCACCTTCATGGCGGAGTCCTTCATGTTCACCTTGAGCTTGCGGGCGTTGTCTTCCACCGCCTTGCGAATCTGCTTGGTGATGGCGTTCATGAAACCGTCCACGTGAGTACCGCCGCCGGGCGTCTCCACGATGTTCACGAAGCTCATGATTGTGGTGTCATAGCCGTTGACCCATCGCAGGGCGATATCCACGCCGCAGGTGCGTTCGATTTCCTGGGCGTGCAGTTCACCGCCCTTGCCCACGGCCTGGGTCTCCTCCTTATAGGTGCCCTCGCCTTGGATGCGCCAGATGTCGGAGATCGGCTCGCCTTTGGACAGGAAGTCGACGAAGTCCTTGACGCCGCCTGTGTGCAGGAATTCCACGACGCGCGGGTGCGCGGGCTGTTCGCCGAACGCGCCATCAACGACCTGGTCGCCGGCCGTCAGTGAGAAGTCCTCCTCGGCCGGGCTCTCGGCATCGTCGGACGAGACATCCAAGGCCGGTGCCTGGTCTTGCGCAGGTTCGACTGTTGCGTCATCAGTGGCCTCGACGGTGTCAGTCGCCGCCGTTTCCGGTACGTTTTCGTCAATGATGGTGATTTTGAGGCCGGGCACCAGGAAGCTGGTCTGGCGCACGCGGTCGATGAGCTGTTCGTATGAGAATTCGGCGGTTTTGTTGAAGATCTCCGGATCATACCAGTAGCGAATACGGGTACCAGTGGTTTTGGGAGATACCTTGCCGATGATTTCCAGCTCGGTGGGTCGGTTCTTGCGAGTGCGCTTGAACGGGGAATCGGGAGACGGATTGGCCGGGTCGGCATCCGTGTATACGCCAGGGTGACCTTGGTGGAAGGTCATGTGGTGCGTCTTGCCGTCACGATCCACTTCGACGTCCAGTCGGGAGCTCAGGGCATTGACCACGGAGGAGCCCACGCCGTGCAGGCCACCGACGGCGTTATAAGACGAGTTGCCGAACTTGGCACCGGCGTGCAGTTTGGTCAGTACGACCTCCACGCCGGACAGGCCGGTTTTCGGTTCCTTGTCCACCGGGATGCCTCGGCCATTGTCCGCGACTTCCACGGAACCGTCGGTGTGCAGGGTGACCACAATGTCGTTGCAGAAGCCGGCCAAGGCCTCGTCCACGGAGTTGTCGATGATCTCCCACAGGCAGTGCATAAGCCCCTGCGAGTCGGTGGTGCCGATGTACATGCCCGGACGCTTGCGTACCGCATCCAAGCCCTCAAGAACAGCTAGGTCCTTGGCACCGTATTCTTCTTTGGGCATACAGTCCTATTTTTCTCTTCAAATGCTTGGCTCCCCTCACAGAGGGGAGCCAGATGATCATTGATCCAGGAAGTCGCGCAGGGTCTGCGAACGGGATGGGTGGCGCAGCTTGGACATGGTCTTGGACTCGATCTGACGGATGCGTTCACGGGTCACGCCATACACACGGCCGATGTCGTCCAGCGTCTTCGGTTGGCCGTCTTCCAGGCCATAGCGCATCTTGATGACGCCGGCCTCACGCGGAGACAGGGTTTCCAGCACCTGCTTGAACTGTTCCTGCAGCAGGGAGAAGGCCACGGCGTCGGACGGAGCGATGGCGTCGGTATCCTCAATGAGGTCACCGAACTCGGAATCGCCATCCTCGCCAAGCGGGGTGTGCAGGGAAATCGGCTCGCGGCCGTACTTCTGCACTTCCTGCACCTTCTCAACCGGCATATCCAGCTCGCGGGCCAGCTCGTCCGGCGTAGGTTCACGCCCCAGATCCTGCAGCATCTGGCGCTGTACACGGGACAGCTTGTTAATCACTTCGACCATGTGCACAGGCACGCGAATGGTGCGGGCCTGATCGGCCATGGCACGGGTGATGGCCTGACGAATCCACCACGTGGCGTAGGTGGAGAACTTGAAGCCCTTGGTGTGGTCAAACTTTTCGACAGCCTTGATCAGGCCCAGGTTGCCTTCCTGGATCAGATCCAGGAACTGCATGCCGCGGCCCACATAGCGCTTGGCGATGGAGACGACCAGACGCAGGTTGGCCTCGCTCAGGCGCTGCTTGGCCTTCTCGCCATCGGGGCCGCCGGCCTGAATTTTCAGTGCCAGCTCGGTTTCCTCCTCGGGGGACAGCAGCGGCACGCGGCCAATTTCCTTCAGGTAGACCTTGACCGGGTCGTCAATCGTGATGCCGTCGGCAGTCAGGCCGTCCTCGTAGTCGTCCGCGCCCTCCTCGGAGCTAGGCAGGGCGCTGCTGACGTCAACGGGCGTGTCGTCAACGATCTCGATGCCGTTGCTTTCCAGCTCCTCGTAGAGCTTTTCCATCGCTTCTACGTCAAGAACGTTTCCATTTTCCTCCATTGCGTCGCTGATTTCACTGCTGGTCAGCTTGCCGGCGCGGCGGCCCGTGTCGATCAGGCTGCGGATCGGATCTTTCTTTTCTGCCATAAGTACGTTCTCCTTTTGGTTTTCTATTGTTTGACAAAGTATGTCGGAATGTCGTTATTCGTCTGTCTCGGCGGGGCGGGCGCCCTTCTTTTTGCCGAGGTTTGCAAAGTAGCTTTCCAGCTGGCCGTCGCTCATACCCTTGACCTGCTCACTGATCGGCTTGGCGGTCTGCAAGCGGTCCAGATACATATCAATATCCTGCCTTTGCAGACGGATGTCGTGGTTGTACGCCTGCCCGTGGGCCAGCTGCCGGAACGCGGCCTCATCCAGCATTTGCTGTAATGACGTCTGGTTCAGCGGCAGGGGCTCGTCCACACAGCGGGAAATTGCCTCCAGTGCGCGCTGCATCTCGGGCACCAGCACGGTGGACATATCCAGCCGCGCACGGACGTAGGGCACCTGCTCGGGGTCCTGCAGCATGGCCACGGCCAGCTGGCGCGCCGCGTTGGCCGCGCCGAGGGCGGATTCCCCGCTGCTGGTGTAGGGCACGCGGATGTCCGACGCGATGCCCTCCTTGGAAAGGTCGCGCTGCTCCTTGCGGTAGCTGCGGCGCGCAGCGGCCTGAAGCGCCCCGTTGAGCTGGGAAAGGATGGCCTGTTTTGAGACGCCGGTCTCGTCGGCCAACCGCCCGGCGTAGACGTCCCGCGCCGTCGGGCTGACGCCGCGCTCAGTCAGAATCTCGATGGCCTCCCGGATGTAGCTCAGCCGCCCGTCGTCGCTGCGCAGGTCATACTTGGCCTTGCTCTTTTTTAGCTGGAATTCTGTCGGGTTGGCCGTGCCGTTCAAGAGCATCTCGAACCGCTCGCGGCCATATTTTTTGATGAACTCGTCCGGGTCCTTCGCGCCCTGATAGCTCAGCACGCTGACTTTCAGCGTCGTGCTGCCCAGAATGCCAAGGCTGCGCTCGGTGGCCTTCTGGCCCGCCTCGTCGGAG
>OGOM01001799.1_pt1 | contig 14459 bp, 9 predicted proteins | sample 1552681 | NCBI WGS metagenome assembly OGOM01 (sample SAMEA2580188, study PRJEB22360) | human gut metagenome | biome: human gut; feature: human-associated habitat; material: faeces | place: Denmark | collected 2008/2010 | reverse complement strand
GCTGGCGATGGAGGGCAAGAAAGTTCTGCTGGTGGACACTGACCCACAGGGCAGTTTGACCATCAGCATGGGCTGGCAGCAACCCGATGAACTGCCCACCACCCTTTCCACCCTGATGCAGAAAACCATGAACGATCAGCCTATCCAACCCGGCGAGGGCGTTCTGCACCATGCAGAGGGCGTTGACCTGATTCCGGCAAACATCGAACTGGCAGGGCTGGAAGTGGCTCTGGTAAACAGCATGAACCGGGAAAAGATGCTGAAACAGGTGCTGGACAGTGCCAAGCGGGAGTACGATTTTATTCTGCTGGACTGTATGCCCTCGCTGGGGATGCTGACGATCAACGCACTGGCGGCGGCAGACGCTGCCCTGATTCCTGTGCAGGCACAGTACCTGTCTGCAAAGGGTCTGGAACAGCTTTTGCAGACGGTGCAGAAAGTCCGGCGGCAGATCAATCCGAAACTGAAAATCGAGGGTATTCTGCTGACCATGACCGACAGCCGCACCAACTACGGAAAGCAAATCAGCAATCTGATCCGGCAGGCATACGGAAAACACTTGAATGTGTTCGAGCAGACCATCCCACGGTCTGTCCGTGCGGCAGAAACCAGTGCGGCAGGCAAAAGTATCTTTGCCTATGATTCCAAGGGCAAGGTGGCAGAAGCCTACAAATCTCTTGCGAAGGAGGTGCTGGTAGATGCCGATCGACAGCGGAAACTTAGCTCTGAAAGGGCTAGATGACCTGTTTTCCACCGAAGAAAACCGACAGGAGGAACAGCGGGAGCAGGTACAGCAGATTCCCATTGACGAGTTGCACCCCTTCACCAACCACCCTTTCAAGGTGCTGGACGATGAAGCCATGACCCGGACGGTGGAGAGCATCGCACAGTACGGTGTGCTGGCTCCGCTGATTGCCCGCCCTCGCCCAGAGGGTGGCTACGAGATCATCTCCGGGCACCGCCGCCAGTATGCGGCTAAACTTGCCGGGCTGGACACCCTGCCGGTCATTGTGCGGCAGATGTCGGACGATGCTGCTGTGATATTGATGGTGGATTCCAACTGCCAGCGCGAGCATATTTTGCCAAGCGAAAAGGCCAAGGCGTACCAGATGAAGTTGGAGGCAATCAACAGAAAGCTCGGTAGACCGTCAAAAGAAAATGCGCGCCAACTTGGCGCACATTTTTCTGGAAACCGAAGTACGCAAATCATTGGCGAAACTGCCGGTGACAGCAGCCGCCAAGTAGAGCGTTTTATCCGCCTGAACAAACTCACCCCTGACCTGATGCAGCTTGTGGATGACGGCAGACTCAAGACCACCCCTGCGGTGGAGCTGAGCTACCTGACGCCGGAGGAACAGGAAGAATTTCTCTCTTACATGGAAGAGGAAGGCTGCACACCGTCATTATCCCAAGCGCAGAAGCTGAAAGCTGCCAGCAAGGAAAGTGTTCTGACGAAAGACAAGATTCACGGGATCATGTCTGCCCGTTCCCCCAGCGTAAAGCCGCGCGAGCCGCAGCTCACGATTGCTGTTTCCAAGGTCGAGCGCTATTTTCCCAAGGGCTTTTCCTCCGAACAGATGGAACGCACCATCCTGAAAATTTTGGAAAACTACTACCGCAAGCGGCAGGATTACGAACGATGAGGTGGCAGTATGACAAGAGTTTTGATTATAGAACCGGGCTACTGCCCCTATCAGGCTGCCTTTGACAGCCCGCAGGCAGCGGTTTCCGAAGTGATTGAGGGCGACAGTTTGCTGCTGAAACCGTTCGGCACATCGAAAATCGGCGTTGTGTGCAGTAAAAACCAAAGCCTGCTGAAATACAACAGACAGCTGGAAGATGGCTGCACGATACGCGGGCGGTTTCTGGTTTTTGGACTCAGTGAGTCCAAAATGTTGGGGCTTTCCAAAGAACAGGCAGAGCGCTACAATCGGCTTCTGTTCTTCCCACAGGTGGAAGATATGCTGTCCGGTGATTTGCCGATTGCCAAGGTCCGACCGTCGGATGAGCGCTTTGGAAGTAAGATTTCTTTTTGGGAAAGGATGAGCCGTTAATTATAAAGGAGAATCACCGAGATGAACAAACACGATAATGTCATCGGCTATATCGAATATCTTGACAATGGCGGATGTGTTCAGGAACGCATTCCGTATGTCGATGCAGAGGAATTCAAAACCAGAATTTATGCTTCTTTGTATTGCGGCGAACCCATGATTCCGGTTGTGTTTCCGGAGAATCTGAGCCAGCCCCTTGCCTTTGAAAAGGGCACCATTTTTCCGTGGGGGCTGCGAAGTGAAAAGCATGAGCTGCTGCCGTATGAAATCTACCAGACCAACGACCGTGAGATTGCGTTTTTACGGTATGACTACACCAAAGACCATATAAATGCCGCATCCTATAAGCTGGTGTACCGTGGGCAGATGGAATGCTGGCAGACACTGGACAGCCTTTACTGCCTGCACAATCAGGAAAACCGCCCCAACGGCAGGAAGATGCGCTCTTTGTCTGTCAGCGATATTATTGTGACGCATGAGGGCTGTGAGGCACACGCCTATTATGTGGAGCCGATTGGTTACAAACAGGTGGATGACTTGCTGCCGGGGCTGGAACAAGCAAAAAAACGCAGCGTTGCGCGCGAAGAACGATAATAAACCAGCTCAGCAAAGGAAATGCTTTCATAAATGAACCGAAATTTTCCCTTATTATCTGCTATATTATAAGGGAGTGCCCTATATATTATCGTCGGCTCTGCACAGCCATGTGCAGGGCTTTTTTATTACCGCAAAGGAGATGAAACCGATTGGCGAATTACCAAAATATTTTGCGGCAGGCACATCAGGCGATTGCCGATGTAGCAGACAATGCCGACAGCTGGCGGGCGTTTTTGCGCTCAGCCGCGTATACAACGCATTACGCTTTCCCGAATCAGGCGCTGATTTACAGCCAGCGCCCCGGAGCCACCATGCTGGCGGACATCGACACTTGGAACCGTGCTGCCGGGCGCTGGGTCAACCGCGGTGCGCGCGGCGTAGCGTCCCTTGGCACCGGTAATATGGTGGGCAATGTGCGGTATCTGTTTGACATCAAGGACACCCACCCTTCCGGCAAAGCCTCCAAACCATTGGGCTGGCAAATCACCGATGCCAACCGCTATCCGACCCTGCAAGCCTTGCAGGAAAAGCACAGTGCCGAGAGCCTGCCGGAGATTTTCGGCTTACAGGCAGCCTTGTTTGTGGCGCAGTACGGCAAACAGCTGGACGCCGATTTGCAAAATGCCGTGATCGGCAGCACGCTGGAATGGGCAAAACCGCAGGAGCAAACGGCGATTTTTGCCAACCTCATCACGCAGAGTGCCGTCTATATGGCGGCAGTGCGCTGCGGTTTGGGCGACAGCGCCGTGCCGCAGGACGCCTTTGCGGACATTGACCGCTTTGATACCGAATCCGCCGTTTTGGCGCTTGGCAATGCCGTCAACCGCGCAGGGCGGCAGATGTTTGCCGAAATCGGCGCTGTCGTCAAGAGCATCGACAGTGTTGCAAAGACCCAGCCGAAACAGTATGATGTGAATGTAAGCAAGACGAACCAACAGGAGGTGCAGGATCATGGGTATGACGAATCTGAACGGGTATCTGGTGCCCAAGATGGCAATGATGGAAACACACAGACCGCCGGTCGGAAAAATCGGTCTGCAGCGGGAGAAGTTCCTGCAAGAGAACCACTCCCTGCTGTACGACAAGATGCTGCTGGACGGGACACTGTACAGCGACCTGAAACAGACCGAGCAGCGCTATTGGGAGCAGGTGGAGCAGACCATCACGAAGCTGCTGGTCAGCAACCCGGCACCGGACAAGAACAACGACCCGTTGGGCTGGACGGCGCACATGAACAGTCTGCAAGCGCAGGCGGCGGAACTGGCGATGCCCATCGTGACGAGCCTGTAAATACCGAACCCACAACAGCGGAGAGCGAGCCATCGCCCTCCGCTGTTTCTGTTTCCGATGAGATTGAACTGCCGGAAAGCGTGGGGCGCGGCAACCTTGCCGAGGAAACTGCCGCCGCAATCGGTCTGCCCGCACCTGAACAGCAGCAGGAAACCATCCGCCAATTACAGCCCCGCGCAAGCTGGCAGCCGCCCATCAAGGATGACGGCACCCATATCGACGAGCAGGACATTGTCGATGTTCTTGTCATAGGCAGCGGTTTTTGTGAGGGGCGTTTTCGCATACAGGAATTTTTCTCTGCCACAGTATTGCCTACAGTAAAGGAGCAAGCCGACTGGCTGAAAAAAGAATACGGTATCGGCGGGCGCACTTGGGATTTCCGAGATGGCGAAAGAGGGTTTCTGGATTATGATGCCAAGGGGCTGAGAATCAAGCGCTATGCATCCGATAACGATCCGGATTATTTTCGCTTGCTGCCGTGGAACGAGGTTGCCCGCCGTTTGCATCTGCTGGTCCACAACGACAAATATCTGGATGAAAACAACAAGCAGGGATATGAAAAATGGGAAGCGGAACAGAAAGCCAAACGCGACGCCCGTCAAGCCGAGATAGACTATGCGGAGAAAACCATCGCGGATTTTTGTGAACGCGAAGGGCTGGGTGCACCGGATTATTCGGACCTTACGCACATCGACCTTGCCTATTCCACCACCGGGGACGGCGAACACGAAATTCAGGTGTACGCCAACTTCTTGCGCAATGAGATTGTGTATCTAGTTGACGGCTCCTTTGTGGACAGTGCGCGCTTCGACAGCACAAGGGCGCTTGCCAAGGAAGGCATTGAGGACGTTGAATTTTCGCAGTTCATTGACGATGCGGAAGCAGCGTATGAAGCATATCAGGAACGCTACAAGCCCAAGCCCGTGGAAAAACGCCCGCTGGCGGCCGGGGATACCGTCTATCTGGAAAACGACCACCCCTTTACGGTGGAGGAGATCGGCATCTTCGATGTGCATCTGCGCGACGAGGATTTCCCGCTGATCGGGCGCGCCGTCAACCGCGCGGAGTTTGCAAGGCTGCTGGCGGCAAATCCAAAAAACCAAGCTCTGGCGGCACCCGACACGGTGGTTGAGGGGCAGGTCATTGAGAAAACAGACACACCGGACGAACCTGTGAAGGGTGAAGTCTTAGAACCTGTAGAAGAACCCGCAGAGGAATCATCTGGTGGTTTTGGTGAGCAGGTCTTGCAGGCTGCGGAACTCATTGCCCTCAAGGAAGCCTATGCGCCGAACAACTACATTCCGCCGCAGGACCCTGCACCCCCGCGCACACCACGCGAAAAGTTTGCAGCCAACATCACCGCCATCCGCACCCTGAAATCCATCGAAAAGCGTATGGCGGACGGCGGTCCCCACGCAAACGGTGAGGAGCAGGAAATCTTAGCCCAATACTCCGGCTGGGGCGGTTTGTCCGATGCCTTTGAACCCAACAAAGACAGCTGGCACAGCGAATATACCGAGCTGAAAAGCCTGCTGACAGAGGAGGAATACGCCGCTGCCCGCAGCAGCACCCTGACCGCCTTTTACACCCCGCCCGAAGTCATTGACGCAATGTACACCACCCTGCGCAAAATGGGCGTGGGTGCCGGTACGATTCTGGAACCCAGTATGGGTGCGGGCGCGTTTTTTGGGCAAAGCCACAGCTATTTGTATGAGCCGACCACCAGATTGTTTGGTGTGGAGCTGGACAGTCTGACCGGCAGAATTGCCCGCCAGCTGTACCAGAAAGCAAACATCCAAATCACCGGCTTTGAGAAAGCCGACCTGCCCGACAGCTTTTTCGATGTGGTCATCGGCAATGTGCCGTTTGGGGATTACAGTGTGGTTGACCCGCAGTATAACCGGCTGCACTTCAAGATTCACGATTACTTTTTTGCCAAATCCATCGACAAGCTGCGCACGGGCGGCATCATCGCCTTTATCACCACCAGTGGCACGCTGGACAAAAAGAGCGAGGAAGTGCGCAGGTACATCAACGCCCGATGCGACTTTATCGGTGCCGTGCGCCTGCCGGATTCCACCTTTAAGTCAGCCGGAACCAAGGCGATGGCGGACATCATCTTCCTGCAAAAGCGTGACCGCATTCTGGAGCAGGACGCGAGCTGGCTGCACACCACCCAGACGGAGGACGGGCTTTCCCTCAACAGCTATTTTGCCGAACACCCCGAAATGGTCTGCGGCACACTGAAAACCGTCAGCGGTCCGTATGGCCCGACCCTGACCTGCGAGGCGTTTGCCGATAAGCCCCTTCCCGATGTGCTGCAAGAGGCCATGTCCCACCTGCACGCTGAATTTCACTTTCAGGACATCGAGCTGCAGGAATCCGGCGCTGTGGATGCCAGCATCCCCGCCGAACCCGATGTGCGCAATTTCAGCTTTTGTATCCGTAACGGAAAATTCTATTACCGCGAGAACGCCATTATGCGCGAGGTTTCCCTTGGTGCTACCTCCGCGGCGCGTATGCGGCAGTTGATCGAACTGCGGGACACCACACGGGACTTGATCCAAGCCCAGCTGGAAGATATGCCGGATGAAGTCATCACGGAGCTGCAAGCCAAACTCAACCGCCAGTACGACCACTACCACAGTAAGTTTGGACTCATCAACAGCCGCGGCGCATCGCTGGATATGCGGGATGACAGCGGATATTTCCTGCTGTGTTCCTTGGAAAACCTCGACAGCGAGGGCAATTTCATCGGCAAGTCGGATATGTTTTCAAAGCGCACCATCCGGGCTGCCCGCCCTGCCGAGCGCGTGGAAACCGCCAGCGAGGCGCTGGCGCTGAGTGTCGGTGAGCGCGCAGGCATCGACTTTGGGTATATGCAGCAGTTGACCGGCAAGGACAAAGATACATTGGTGAACGACCTGCAAGGCGTTATCTTTGCCGACCCGCTGGAAAAGGACGCAAGCGGCGAACCGCGCTACTATACCGCCGATGAATATCTTTCCGGCGATGTGCGCCACAAATTACAGGTAGCAAAGCTGGCGGCACAAAACAACCCCGCTTTTGCTGTGAATGTGCAGGCGCTGGAAACCGTGCAGCCGAAGGACTTGGAGGCCAGCGAAATTGCCGTGCGCCTGGGTGCCACTTGGCTGGCACCTGAACTCATCAAGCAGTTTGCCGATGAGCTGGTGGACGCGCCCTACTATGTGCGGGACCGCGTGAAGGTGCTGTACATTCCGCTGACCGGCGTCTGGAATGTGACCAACAAAAGCTATACAGGCGGCAACATTAAAGCCACCGTGACCTACGGCACACAGCGCGCCAACTTCTACCACATCTTGGAGGAAAGCCTGAACCTGCGGGATGTGCGCATCTTTGACACCAAAGAGGATATGCAGGGCAACAAGATTCGAGTGCTGAACGCCGCTGCCACGCAGGAAGCCCAGATGAAACAGCAGCAGATCGAGGACGCTTTCAAGGACTGGATCTGGAAAGACCCGACCCGCCGCCAGATGCTGGTAAAGGAATACAACGAACGGTTCAACTCTCTGCGCCCCCGCGAATACGATGGCAGCCATATTCTGTTCCACGGTATGTCGCCCGAAATCACGCTGCGCCCACACCAGAAAAACGCCATCGCACATATTCTGTACGGCGGCAACACGCTGCTGGCGCACGTCGTAGGCGCGGGTAAAACCTACGAAATGGTCGCTGCAGCGATGGAAAAGAAACGCCTTGGGCTTTGCACCAAGACCCTGATCTGCGTCCCCAACCACCTGACCGAGCAGCTTGCCGGAGAGGCTTTGCAGCTGTACCCCAACGCAAATATTCTTGTAGCGCGCAGGACGGATTTTGAAAAAGCCAACCGAAAACGGTTCTGTGCCAAAATTGCAACTGGCAATTATGACATCATCGTGATCGGGCACAGCCAGTTTGAGCGCATCCCGCTGTCACAGGAACGGCAGGTCGAATACCTGCAAAGCCAGATCCACGATGTGATCAACCAAGTGGCACAGCTGAAAGAAGAACGCGCCGAGAACTTCACCGTCAAACAGATGGAGCGTATGCGTAAGCAGCTGGAGAAAAAGCTGGATAAGCTCAACGACCAGTCCCGCAAGGACAATGTGGTAACCTTTGAACAGCTTGGCGTGGACAGCCTGATGGTGGACGAAGCCCACGCCTTCAAGAACCTTGCGGTGCTTTCCAAAATGCGCAATGTGGCGGGCATATCCCAAACCGAAAGCCAGCGCGCCAGTGATTTGTATATGAAATGCCGCTACCTTGACGAAATTACCGGCAGCCGCGGCGTGGTGTTTGCCACGGGTACGCCCATCAGCAACTCTATGGCGGAGCTGTTCACGATGCAGCGGTATCTGCAGCGGGAAACCTTGGAGCAGCACGGGCTTTCCTCCTTTGATGCGTGGGCATCCACCTTTGGGGAAACCGTGACAGCTGTGGAGCTTGCACCGGAAGGTACCGGCTACCGCACAAAAACGAGATTCTCCAAATTCTATAATCTGCCGGAATTGATGAGTATGTTCAAACAGGTGGCAGATGTGCAGACGGCGGATATGCTCAACCTGCCGGTGCCTAAACTGGTGGGCGGCAAGCCCATCAATGTGGCGCTGCCGCCAAGCCCCCAGCAAAAGCAGATGGTGGCTGACCTTGCCGACCGCGCCGAGGAGATTCGCGCGGGAAATGTAGACCCCACCGAGGACAATATGCTCAAGGTGACCAACGACGGCAGAAAGCTGGCGCTGGATCAGCGACTGATCGACCCCAATCTGCCCGAAAACCCCAACGATAAAGTCCACGCCTGTGCCGAGAATGTGTATCGCATCTGGAGTGAAACGAAAGACAAAAAATTGACACAGCTGGTGTTTTGTGACTTATCCACCCCGAAACCGGACGGCTTTAATGTGTACGATGATTTGCGCAATCTGCTGATTTCCATGGGCATCCCCGAAAACGAGGTGCAGTTCATCCACAGCGCCAACACCGAGGTAAAAAAAGCCGAGCTGTTTGCCAAGGTGCGCAGCGGTGATGTGCGCGTGCTGATGGGCAGCACCGGCAAGATGGGCGCAGGCACCAATGTGCAGCGACTGCTGGTGGCCACGCATCATCTGGACTGCGGGTGGAAGCCCTCTGACATTGAGCAGCGCAACGGGCGTATGATTCGCCAAGGCAACACCAATGCCGAAGTATATGAGTATCGTTACGTCACAGAATCTTCGTTTGACAGCTATATGTGGCAGCTTTTGGAAACCAAACAGAAGTTCATCGGGCAAATTATGACGAGCAAAAGCCCTGCCCGCAGTGCGGATGATTTGGACGATGCAGCGCTATCTTATGCCGAGGTCAAGGCGCTGGCAGCGGGCAATCCGATGATCAAAGAAAAAATGGACCTTGATATTCAGGTGGCGCGGCTCAAAACGCTGAAAACCGCCTACAACAACGAGCATTACCGGCTGGAAGATGCCATTACGCAGGGGTTCCCCGCAGAAATGCGTAAGACCGCCCAGCAGCTGGAAAACGCCAAAGCAGACACAGCGTTGCTACAGCAAAACACCAAGCGCGATGCGGACGGTAAGGATGTGTTCGCCATTACCTTGATGGACACGATTTACACCAAACGCGAGGACGCAGGCAAAGTCCTGCTGGGGTTGCTGGGTATGGCGATGAACCGCACCGAGCCGGTTTCAATCGGGCGGTACAAGGGCTTTGATTTGCAGATCGCCTATTTTGCAATGGACAAAATGTATCTGGCGTATCTTGTGGGCAACGGCATCAACCCGGTGCAGCTGGGCGCGGATGCTGTCGGCAACACCATGCGTCTGGACAACTGCCTGCACAACCTGCCGCAGAGCGTGACCGACCTTGAATCCAAATTGGTGCAGCTGCAAAAGCAGCTGGAAAACGCCAAGGAACAGCTTGCGCAGCCCTTTGCGCAGGCGGACGAGCTGGCTGAAAAAAGCAAGCGCCTTGCCGAGCTGGAGGCGCTTTTGAACCTGAATGAAAAAGATATTGTGCTGGATACCGTGCCGGACGAAGATCAACAGTGTCGTTCGGACAATCGACAGCGTGGACAAGAAAGGTAGAAGGTTTTACTATGAAAGAAAGAAGAAGCAACCGGGTCAGAGATGGCCCCCCCGCAAGGAGTTATCAAGATGAAAAAATGGATCGTAATGCTTGCGATGCTGTCCTTATTGACAGCCTGCGCACAGGCACCGGAACCGGAATCCGCTGAATTGACGGAGCTGTCGGCTGCGACATCCGAAAGTGCAGACGCCGAAGAAACACCTGCACCGATTTCAACTGCCGAGCCGACAGCAACCCCGGAACCTACCGCCACACCCGCGCCGACACCTTCGGCAACACCTGCCGCTACCCCCGCGCCGACTCCTGCCCCTACGCCGGAACCCACGGCAGCGCCGACGGCAGAACCTGCCCCGGCGCAGGTGAGCATGAGCTATGGTGCTGTGCCCTTTGATTTGGCGGCAGGCACCGAACAGTGGTGGAGCATCGACAGCTCGGATTCCGCGTATTGGGCGGTGCAGGAAAACATCAACGCTATGCGCGCTGCCGGTGGGCTGGCACCCTTAACGATGGACAGTGGTTTAAGCGCCGCAGCCGATGCCCGATGCGAGAGTTTTGTGGCAGGCGGTCCCTTTGACCACAGCGGTATGACCACCCGCAGCGAGATCTGCGCCGCCGGTCCGCTGGGTTCTGCCAGCGCCGTTTGCACCGGCTGGCAAGGCAGCCCCGCCCATTATGCAAACATTATGGAGCCGAGCTTTACATCTATGGGCGTTGGCTGCTGGTTCTGCCAGACGGCAGAAGGGCAATACACCTACTGGGTCGTGACCTTTAACTAGTTCCCACGAAAATCTCCCACAAGCCCGTTTACAGCTGTGCTTTATTATGTTATAATTAAAGCACAGTAGTAACTTTTTGAAAGGCGGTGTGTGGAGTGAATGCTACGATAGCTGTATTGAAAACGATAGCTGATGCGAACGGCGGCATTGTTACTACAGAAGAAGCATTGCGAGCAGGCACAAACCGTGTCACATTAAAACGATACGCAGACAAAGGTGTTCTGACGCGCATTGCCCGCGGACAATATACAATGACCGGATTTGTTCCAGACGAGTTTACGCTTTTGCAAAGCGGAAGCGAGAATCTTGTCTACTCTTACGGCAGTGCCATGTACTTTTGGGGACTGTCAGACCGAACGCCACACATTTTTGAATTCAGTGTGCCGCAAGGATATAACACCAGTCGCATCAAAGAACGCGATCCCAATATTCGGTTTCACTATGTTAAAGGAAGTCTTCACGGTATAGGCAAAACCACTTGCAGATCTCCACAAGGCGGAAATGTTATCCTGTATGACCGCGAACGCTGCATTTGCGACTTGGTGCGCGACAGAAATGCAATCGACAAGCAACTGTTTACACATGGACTGAAGATCTACTTTGCGTCAAAACCAAATCCCAGAAAACTTCTAAAGTATGGAAAACAGTTTGGGGTTGACGATAAATTGCGTACCTACATGGAGGTGCTGATGTGAGATCACCAGAACAATTAAAAGGCTGGGCGCGCAATGTTGCTGCCGAAAAGCATCTGCGCGCTCAGGAAATTTTGCAGATGTTTATGTTTGAACGTCTGCTGGAACGACTGGCGGCTTCGCCGTATCAGAAAAATTTCATTCTCAAGGGAGGACTTCTGATTTCCTCAATGGTTGGGCTTGAGGGTCGAACTACGATGGATATGGATACCACCGTGCGCGGTATCCATATGGAAGAAGAGGAAATCGTTTCTGCCCTCAAAACCATTTTGGCAGTTGATGTTGGTGACGGTATCCGCTTTGAATATCGTTCCATTGCACCGATCCGTGAAATTGATGCATACAACAACTTCCGCGCCCATATTGATGTTCTGTATGGGAAAATCAACACACCCATGAAAATCGACATCACCACCGGCGACAAAATCACCCCTGCTGCGGTACAATATGAGTTTCCCTGCTTTGATTCCGAAAAGAAAATTCCTATCATGGCTTATACGATAGAAACGATACTTGCTGAAAAGTATGAAACCATTATCCGCCGCGGTGCAACCACCACAAGAGCGCGCGATTTTTATGACCTTTACACGCTGTATCGCACCAGAAAGTCAGAAATTCGCCCGCAAGTCTTAAAGGATGCTGTTCTGCATACGGCTGAAAAGCGAGAATCTCTGGAAGATCTTGCCGATTGGAAAGAAATTTTGGATGACCTAAGGGATGATTCGTCTATGCAACAGTTATGGGATAGCTACGGCATGAGCAATTCCTATGCAGCAGCTATTACATTTGGGCAGACCTTGGAAACTGTCAAGGAAATCTCTGAACTGATTGAGTCTCTGTAACTGAATATCTTACTTAAGCGCTCACATTTGTGGGCGCTTTTTTATTGGAGGAATTCTATGGACATTGAAACTTTACTTAGAAAAGCCGAGCAAAACGGCTGCATGGTCGTGCTGAATGACATTGCCCCCAATCGAGAACGCAGCGAGTTGGTATTTCGTGTGCCGGAAAGCGTATACGACACCCCTGTTGCTGCGCTCGACATAGACGAAAGCACAAAAAACGCGCTGCAAAAGCAAAAAATAACGGTTTTAGAGAATCTGCTGCACCGTCTTGCGATGGGGAAAAATGCGGCAAAACAGTTGCATATCGCGCAGGATGCCGCCGAGCAGGTCGTGAATGCGGTGATCGAAACCGCCTATCGCAGTCTTTCCGAGCCTGAAAAGCGGAATTTCTGGGAAAGAATTCTGCACAATACGGACGGTGATGCGATGTGAAAAACGATCCCCTTGTCGCTAAGCTGTACAACAAAATGCAGCAGGAGCAAAACGAATACCGTGCGTGGCTGCTTGCACAGCCGCCCGAAGAAATTTTGAACCACGCGTATGAGTACAGCTCCCGTGAGGATATCCTCATCGCTCTTGAAAATGCTTCGCTGCGTCCTGCACAGCTGCGCGCTTTGTTGGAATCCCAAGCACCGCTGGCGGACATTTACAAAGACTACCGCGATTGCGATACCAACACACTGGATGTTATGACCTTGTGCATAGCGGATCGCGCCGACATCGACCTGATGGAAAGCACGAAAAAGAACTGGCCGCCCGTTTACTATCAGACCGGTCGATACGCCCGCGAACACGAGGAACTGCCGCAATACCGCGCCTCCATGAAGTTGAACGAGGAATGCCGCGATGAAATTGATGACGCCATTTCTTACAACTATAACGGCTTGTGCTTGGATGACGGTGCCGTGCAGCAGGTATTGGCAGGATACGGCGCAGAGCGCACCCGCTATATTGTTGCAGCAGCCATCCAAGTGCGGGATGGCGATGCGCGAATTTCCCCGCAGAATCGAAGATGGGCGGATTCTGTGCGAACAATTCAAGACATCAATGCGGATGGGTATGACAAGGCGGTGTATTACGCCAATTTGCAATCTCATGCCGGGTTGATCGATATTTTTACTTCGCGTCTGCGTCAGCTGGAGCGCGAGAAAACAGCCCCCGAAAGATAAAAGAGGTGTTTACCCATGAATCGAAAAACAAAATGGAGCCACCGCCTTCTGGCGCTGGCTTTGGCAGCCGTGATGTGCTGCTCCGTGTTCCCGGTCGGCGCGTTTGCCGAAACGCCCTTGCCGCAGGAAAGCACGGTCGCCACTGAGGAACAACAGACCGATGAAACCGAAACCGACAACGGGCAGACCGATGCCAGCAACCCCGACCCCGGAGCAACTACCGAGGAAAGCGCAGCACCAACCACGGATGAGCCTGCTGAAGAAAACGAGCCTTACACCTTTGACGGTGAAATCCTCTACGCGGATATGCCGGACGCCCCCACAGGCTCCTACATCGGCAGCTACGGTTTGCCAGTAGCGACCGGTGAAATCAAAATCGGGCTTAGCGCGTGGGATGCCGATTTAGAGCAGGATAGTTATCTGAGCGCCGAGGCGCTGGACAGTGACAACCTGACACTGACTACACCTTTGCTGGAAGATACCGACTACGCCATTGTGCCGATTCTGGCGCAGGTGGAGTACCCTGCCGATGGCAGTACCCTTGATCTAATTTTGCCGGACGGAGTGACCCTGCTGGACTACTACGGCGCACCCGCTGAAAACGCAGAAAGCCTGCTGCACAATGAGTACAGCGAAACTTCCGCTGCGGTGCTGGGCGTGTATGTGCAGGCGGATGCGGATTTTACCGCGCAGCTGGTTTATACCGCGCCGGACGGCAGCTGCCTGACCAAAACCTTGCAGGTGACCATCGACCGCAATGTGACTGCCGAGTATCCTTTCCCTGACAGCGAAATTGCCGCCTTTGCCGAGCGCCCCACCCCTGCGGTGACAAGCGGCAAAATCACCAAGGTTGCCAAGGTCAACGGCACTTGGCTGATTTGGTTCAACGGCGAACCCGCCTACTGCTGCACCCACGGTGCCAACGGTCAGCCTG
>OGOM01001785.1_pt1 | contig 14576 bp, 9 predicted proteins | sample 1552681 | NCBI WGS metagenome assembly OGOM01 (sample SAMEA2580188, study PRJEB22360) | human gut metagenome | biome: human gut; feature: human-associated habitat; material: faeces | place: Denmark | collected 2008/2010 | reverse complement strand
TCATAGAAAGAAAAGAAATTACAGAATATATAACTATTTTTATCAAAGCATTGATACAATCTATATAGGAGGCTCCATCATGAATAAAATCCGGTATAAAAATCACTAATAAAATTGGGACGAACAATAAAGTGATACCTTTTCCCAAGTTATATACATACTGCAATACATTTAATCTAAATCCCCATCGAAATAAAAAATAAGGTTTCCACATATAAATATAAATCAATAAACTCAATGTATTTCCTACTAAGACACCCAATAAACCATAATAAAAGCCCAATAAGCAAGATAATAAAATACACGTTACAAACTGAGCTATCGGAACCCATGTATCATTAAACATACCATAACCAAATATAAATTGACCCGTTGTTCCATTAGTTTGATTAATGAAAATATTGATACATAAAATAATAAGAATTGATTTAGGAAGGATATACTGAGTCCCAAGCCAAAGAGAAATAAACGGTTCTATAAAAACAAAAATACTAAATACAACAACAGCAGCGATGTATAACCTAACATAGAATAATTCCCAATAATTTTTCAATATATTGCGCTTATTTCCTTCTGCTATAAGACTTCCTACTCCGGCTGTTGTACTTTCAGTCAAATTATTAACCAATAAACTAATTTTATCCGTAATAATTGTATAGTTACCATAAAAAGCAACCATTTGTAAATTAGAAAAAGAATAAATCAAAAAAGGAACTGTCTGCCATTGAGCAAAAACCCCGATTTTATGAACAAAAAGCTGTTTGGTTTTAATCATCACCTCGGGATATTTTTTGAATAGTTGCTTGCCTTGACGTACTTCACTACGAAGCCACGGGTAGACTTGATTGATTTTCCAATTCAATATGAAAGAATAAATGATGCCAAAAGTTAATTCAATGGCAACCCACAGATAGTAGCTGCCGGTATAGTAGGCCGAAGCCATTTGAATGAGAGTCTTAATAATAGTTGCTGTTTGGAAATAGGCGGTGACCACATAATTTTTTTGGTCGGCTCCCAAGAGCGTTTGTTTGTAGTTGGCAAAATAACCGATCAACGAGGAGGCCAAAAACGAGAAATAGGCAAAAAAGATAACTCCCATCTCAAACTCCGTATTGGGAAATATCAACGGAAGAAAGCAAGCCAATACAATGCCTGCACCCAAGATAATAAAACCTATCCAACGATAGAGATAACCGAACACAGAGATAATCTCGTTAATCTTTCCTTCATCGTGCTCGAATAGGGGCTTATAAAGCACATAACCTATGGCACTTCCTATCCCCAATTCTGCCAAATTAAGAAACCCGAGCAGGTTTTGCAACGTGCCGGTGAGTCCCACAAAATCAGCTCCCAGCGTATCGAGAAATATCTTCCGGGAGAAAAACGAGAGAATAAGAGTCAGGAAATAGAATATGAGATTGACCCTTGCATTCAACAATGATTTTTTGACCCGCGATTCTTGTTGAGGCATATAATACAAAGATATTCTATTTTTATTATCACCGAAAGAAATACTTAACCCTTTTCCTCTGAAACTATCGTTTCTTCCAGCGTCTCCCCTGTCTTGGATTTACATCGAAGCAGGAGCAGTTTTATTTTCAATTCTATTTTACAAATCCACGCTTCAACTATTGTTTTCCCTCTATCTCATCATGGGTAATAAGCAATAGCATCAAAGTACCAACAGGATTCAAAGCAAGAGGTAAAAGACAGATGAATTTACCCCCTAAAAATCCGTCCTATTCTATGAGCAATTTTATAGATGACATTACGTTTTTTCTTTCTTCCCTGTTCCACTCCATAGCCGTAACCGTATCCATACTTTTTGCTCTCCATTTCGATACCGTTGATGACGACCGTAAGGTTCTTGAATTTATTCTCCCGATAGAGTTTTTCCAATTCCGGCAAATAACGGCGATCCAACATTCCGTTACGGATTACATAGACCGTAAGATCGGCTACCCGACCAATGATAGAAGAATCGGCCACGACTAATGCCGGCACGCAATCCAATATAATATAATCGTATTGTTTCTTCAACTCTTCCACCAAAACGGGTAATCGATCGCTCATCAACAATTCCGAAGGATTGGGTGGTACAATACCGGCCGAGATGATATCGAACATCGCATGAATGTTACTGGACTGAACGAGCTCGGACACACTGTTGTTTTTCCCGGAAAGCCAAGTCGACACACCGTTTTTCGTAGTCAGATCCAATGTTTTACTCAATGTGCGTTTTCTCAAATCCATATCGAGCAAAACCACTTTTTTATTGGTCATAGCCAATGTTACGGCAAAATTGCGAGAAACGAAACTTTTTCCCTCGCCCGGCATAGTAGACGTAAACATAACGACCCGTGCCTGAGGTGCAACGAAATCCATATTGGACCGTAACAATCTGAAAGACTCGGCCACACTGCTGGTCTTATTCTCTTCCACGACAATGGCTTGTTCTCCATCTCGGTCTTTCATTAAAGGGATTTCGCCCAATATAGGCATCGACGTATAATCCTCAATATCTTTACGCCCCCTCACACCGGTGTTCCACAGTAATCGCAAAAGCTGTATCGCCAACGGTATAATGAGTCCCACGATAAAGGCTCCCATCAATAACATTCTGCGAGCCGGGGCGACGGGCGCCGACGAACCGAAGGGAGACTCGATCACCCGTATATTGGCCTCGGTAATAGCCAACTGCAAAGCATTCTCTTCTCGTTTATTCAGCAAGAATGTATACAACGACTCTTTAATACTTTGCTGACGTATAATGCCCAAAGCCTTTTTCTCTTGTTGAGGGACCGACTCAATATGGTCGAGAGTTTGCGACTCGACCTCCCGGACCTTTTTCAATTTTAGTTTCAGTGTAGACAGATAACTATCCATCGAGGCTGTAAGATTGACTCTTACCGCGGCTAAATTATTGTCTAAATCTTTTACCAAAGGGTTATTCTCACCCGAATTAGCGGCTAATCTTTCTCTCTGTAACAGAATCTCGTTATAGGTCGTTATCTGATTTTGCAAGCCACTATCCCCTACCCCCGATACATTGGGTATCAACTGCTTACTATGTTCATTATCGGTCAAATAACGTTCTACCGCCCGGGCGATGGCATACTCGGTTTCCAGCTGCACCAATTCGTCTCTCATCTTACTGCTTTCGCTCATAAATTGAGTGGCCGCTGCATCTATACTGACAATGCGATTCTTTTGTTTGAAATCGGTCAATTCATTCTCTACGTCACCTAACTCTTTACTGATAATTTCGACTCGTTCATTAATAAATTTAGCCGTACTGGTCGCAATGCGGTTTTTATCTTCGATAATCGTTTCCCGATAAACATCGATCAAAGCGTTCAATATAGCCTCGGCACGCGAGATATTCGAGTCTACGCAGTTTATTTGTACCAATGTCGTACGTTCTCCGGCCAAAGAGGTCGAAATAAACGAATGATAAATATTTGCCGCAGTATTCAAGTCTATACGAGATACTTCGACCGGTACATTATAATAGGCCGATATTTTATCGGGGATATCCTCTACAATAAATCGACCGGCTGCGGAAATTATAGTATCACCGAACAAAAACTCTTGGCCTTCGTTGTCACTTTTCTTCGTACCTATTTTGAGTTGATTCAGTAAAAAACGATTCCCATTTAAGGGCTTAATTTCCATAGAAACCGGAGCCGTATAAGCATCTAAGAAATTCACCCGGATAGGCGACTCGGCATACAACTGATCATAGTGCAACCAATTTTTTACCTGATAAGTGACGTCCAAATGTAAGCGTCCGACAACTTCACGCATTAATTGATGCGACTGCAAAATATAGATTTCATTCTCGACTCCGCTACCCGATATGCCCCCATTTAATTCAAGAACAGCCGACATATCGTTTCCCGATTTGTTTTCGCTCTTCACTAACATTACCGCGCTTCTCTTGTATAACGGTGTTTGCATAGCTAAATAAAACCATGCGACCGACATACATATAACGACCGATAGCACAATCCAATACCAATTATCGAATACCAACTCGACAATATCCCGCAGGGTTACCCCTCCTTCATTTTTCTTATCGTTCTTAGTTTCTTGAATGAGCTCCATATAGAGATGTTACTTATCTTTTAACACAATAATCATAGACACAATAGACAGCACCGATGCTACAAGAGATATAATACTACTACCGGCAGAAATAAACGACAAGGTCGAACTACCTTTCACTCCTATCGATTTATTAGGCTGCACATAGATTACATCGTTCTGCTTTAAATAATAACAAGGTGATTCCAATACTTTTTCGCCCGAAGTTAAATCCACGGTATAAGTTTTTCGTTGGTCTCCGTCCTCGCGTATTACCAATATATTATCCCGTTTTCCCGAGGGAGTCAAGTCACCTGCCATAGTCAAGGCTTCAAGAAGCGTAATACGGTCTCCCGATATAGTTTGCACACCGGGACTGTTTACCTCACCCATTACCGAAACCTTAAATCCCTTTATCTGTACATTCACCACAGGATCTTTTACATATTCCCCCTCGATAAGCTTGTTCTCGACGGCATCGGCCAACTCTCTTCTCGATAATCCACCGGCCTGCATCTCACCCAAAATAGGAACTTCTATTTTTCCGTCCTTATCGACCCTTAAACCGACAGTTTCCTGTATCGTGGTCGATGCCCCCGTACTACCTAATACCTGACTATTGCTGAATATTTCCAGCAACTCACCATCTTTACTACTCACTGTTATGAGTAACTGGTCGTCCGGGACAATCTTTAATTCATAGTCTTGTGCTATGGTTTGAGGGGATTGCTCCAAGCCATCGGCTCCTTGCAAATAAACCATTTTCTTAGAAGGCACACATGATACCAAACCTACAAGTATCACAGCCAAGAGAATTTTCGAAATATATTTCATTTGTCTAAAATAACAATTTAACATATCAAGCCTTTGAACCAGCCACTTTCCTATTAATCTTTTTAGTAAGATAAAGTTGCATAATGGTCCAAATAAAAATGTCTAAAAATAATAATAAATTTATATTTATACGAGTCAATAACAACAAATTCATGGCTGCAAAGCCAGCAGAGATTAACAATATCGTAATCATAGCTGCTCGATGCGAAAATCCTAATGCTAAAAATTTATGATGAATATGATTTTTATCAGGACTGAAAATGTTTTTACCAAAACGTGCCCTATGCAAAATTACCCGAACGACATCAAATACCGGTGTAATCAGCAAAGAAAAAGCAACTACGATAGCATCGGGAACTCGATGTAACACTGCATTATCATACATACTGAACCGAATCGCCAAAATGCTCAATATAAAGCCAATAGTCAACGATCCGGTGTCACCCATAAAAATTTTTCTACCTCGGTTTGGATTTCCGAAAACATTATAATAGAAAAATGGAATAATTGTTCCCAAAGTTACGATAGCGAGAGCCGCATACAGCCATTCCCTCTGATAAATAAACAATATAGTAAAAAATAACAATGCTATTCCGCTCAATCCAGAAGCCAGTCCATCTATTCCATCTATCAGATTTATAGCGTTAGTAATAAAAACAATAGTAAATACGGTAAACGGGAGTCCCACTACCGGAGGTAATTCATAAATTCCGAAGATTCCATAAAGATTATTGATCCATAACCCCGAAGACACCAACAAAATGGCACAGAATATTTGAACAATAAATTTCTGACGATAGCGAACTCCGATCAAGTCATCGGTAATACCTGTCAAATACAACAGCAATAAACTACTCAACCCAAAAGATAGAACGGACGTATCACTCACTCCGATAATAGAGGGAAACAATTCCTCCCCGTAAATTCTATTCAGCCCTATCATCAAAGAAAGAGTAAAAATAACGGCAGGAAAAAACGAAACACCTCCCAGACGAGGTATTATACCCTTGTGTACTTTTCGTTCATCTGGCATATCGAATAAATGCTTTTTAAACGATATCAATAAAATTCTTGGAATAATAAAAATAGAAAATCCCAAACTAATAAAAAATGACAACAATAAAATCGAAATATAACCCATAAAATATTAGATTTAATTCATCATTTTCAATACTAATAAACCCAATTTTTTCAACATATTGACCCAATTCTATGCAAAAATATCTTTATCCACTAACGCCCCCACTATGAAAGAAATCACTCCTATCTGTTAACCCAAAATCTCAGGCGAAAGAAATTACTTTATTTTTTATGCATTCCTTAAATATACGCCTCTATACTACTGGGGGACACCGAAAAGAAAGCTTTTCCCGGCTCTAAGAATCACTTATAACCCCTCTTTGACCCATCCCTATCTCAGTGGATAATCATTATTGGAAGGGTAAATAAATATAATGCTTCATACAAAAGATAGATTACTATAAACTATCAATTTCAGAAGAATTACATTTACTTTTCTGTGAAGAACAGGATAAATAACAACAGAATGATTCAAACATATCTGCATATTATGCTAAGTACTCTGACTTCACATTTTTCACAAAGGTAGCTACATTTCTTAAAAAACACAATGAAATCTTACAAAAAATGCTCTCATTCTACAAAAAGCCAGATAAATATATAGTATTGAGCAGCTTACAAATTATTTATCTAATATTAAATAAATCAGCGAAAAACAGAAATTAAAAATATTTAATAATTCAATAAAAACACCTGACATTTATGTATAGTTCAGAAACCACCAGACAACAGTTTATACAACACAGTCTCTCTTTCATTTTTGAATATTACCGAATGCAACTTAATATAGTATTTACAGCATATATATCAAGTATCCTGTGTAAACTACATAAGCAAAAATCATAAATACACCTTCCACCCGAGTAATCGTACGTACCTTATAATATCTCCCGGCAAAGAACAACAACAAAGAAACCGCTAATAAATAAAATAAATCGACATTCGTTATTCCACCCAAGGGTAATGGAGTAATAGTAGCGCTCATGCCCAATACAAAAAAGACATTGAACAGGTTGGATCCGATCACATTCCCGATAGCAATCTCAGGATTTTTTTTCAAAGCAGCTACCACCGAAGTAGCCAATTCAGGAAGAGAAGTCCCCATAGCAACAAGAGTCAATCCTATAACAGACTCTCCTACTCCCAACGACCGGGCTATCTCGCTCGACCCATTGACAAAAAGCCGACCACCGAAAATCAAAACGACAAGCCCTCCAACGATATACAATAAACAACGCCATGTAGATAACGGTTTAATTTCAGCTTGTTCTTCTTCTGTATTATCGTGTGCGATAGCAAACGTATACCCGAGAAATATGGCAAAAAAGCAAAGCATAAGCAAACCGTCCGCCCTATTCAGTATATTCTCCGTACCGGTTTCCAAAAACACATCGTTAGCACAAATTAAGACAACCACACACGAGAGAATGGCGAGCGGTATTTCTTTTGTCAATGTTCCTTTGGTTATTGTTATAGGAGCAACAACTGCTGTCACACCCACGATCATCAAAATATTAAAAATGTTACTGCCCACAACATTCCCGATAGAAAGTTCGGCACTCCCATTAATAGCCGATACGATACTAACTGTCAACTCGGGAGCCGAAGTTCCAAAGGCCACGATAGTTAGACCTATTACCAACGACGATATGTTAAACCTTTTGGCCAATGCAGCCGCTCCATCAGTCAAAAAATTAGCACCAGACAGAATTAAGCCCAAACCCACAAGTAAAAACAAAATACTCATCATGAATCTTTACGCTAATATTTATTATATGTAGGCAAATATACAGGAAATATGCCTAATATGAAAATCCACCTCAGACCGGAGGCGCTCTTTTTCGTCCAATACGACCCAAAAGCAACTTGGTTCAATCAATTGAAACCAGCTTTTCGGTGAAAAAGAATCTTTCTTCAAAAAACAAAACATGTCCCCCCCTTAAAAGACTCCTCTATCGTCTTATTCGAATAAGCATATCTTCATTAATTTATATTAAGAAATATCAGCTGTAAGAAAATAATCCATACCTTTGTTCACAAACAAAGGGGTGCCTAAAAGCGGCTGAGATTATACCCTATGAACCTGATACGGATAATGCCGGCGCAGGAATTGTTCATAGTTCTATCTTTTTCAATACGGTTTTATGTGCATCCCCTTAAATGAAACAAACCGTATGAAAACTTATCCTGTCGTATTGACAATAGCCGGTTCGGACAGCAGTGGAGGAGCCGGAATACAAGCCGATTTGAAAACCATGTCGGCCATCGGGGTGTTCGGCACATCGGCTATCACGGCCATTACGGCACAAAACACCTGCGAAGTGAGGGACATACAAGGTATCGAACCCGATATCGTGCGGCAACAAATCGAAGCCGTACTCGACGACCTACCTTGTACAACCGTTAAATTAGGCATGCTATACTCTCGCGCGACCATCGAAACGATTGCCGATTGCCTACAACGTTATCCGTTACGGAATATCGTGCTCGATCCGGTTATGGTTTCTACTTCGGGTTGTCGGCTAATCGAGGAAGAAGCTATCTCTGCTGTTAAAACACTATTGTTGCCACAGGCGACAGTCATCACTCCCAATATTCCCGAAGCCGAGATACTGAGCGGACTTGCCATCGACAGTGAGAAAGATATGGAAAAAGCAGCCAACAGACTGTTTCAAGCCGGTTGTCGTGCCGTTCTCGTGAAAGGAGGACATTTGAAAGGAGCAGAATCCTGCGACATACTCTTTATGCCCAATTCTGTTCCTGTTCGCTACACCTCACCCCGCATTTCTACCCGGAATACACACGGAACAGGGTGTACCTTTTCTTCTGCCATCGCCTCTTATTTGGCGTTGGGACACAGGTTGACCGATGCCGTTTCCCTCGCCAAAAAATATCTCACCCAAGCTTTACAGACCGGAGCCGACATTACAATAGGAAGCGGTCATGGTTCGGTAAACCATTTTTTCGCTCCTCGTGTTTTAACCCCATTAAACCCGATTAAAGATGAAAATCTATATTAATCAAAAGGAAATAGAAGTCCAAGACAGCATTTCCGTAAAAGAGTTACTCGATATGCAACAAATCGCCATCGAAGGTACGGCTATCGCCATCGACAACAAGCTGGTTCCCCAAAATGAATGGAACGATCGGATTTTAACCGATGGGAACAAGATAACGATTATCCGGGCTACATTCGGAGGATAACGAACGGATTTCTCGAAATGAAATATATAGGCATTACAGAGGAACACCCCATAGAACAGGAAAACCGCTTAATCACCGCCCTGCTCGACAACGGATTGGATTTAATCCACCTCCGCAAACCGAAGTATTCCGGAGAAAAAACAGAGCAACTGTTACTCTCGATTCCTCCCCGCTATTACGATCGAATAGTACTTCACGACCATTTCGAACTGGCGGAAAAATACCGGCTTGCCGGTGTTCATCTCAATGGAAGGAATCCGCATTACCGACCTCTGTCGAACGACTATATCCCCACCCTATCCCGCTCTTGCCATTCCATCGAGGAACTGACGGACGGACAACGATATGACTATCTGTTTTTGAGCCCCATCTTCGACAGCATATCGAAAAAGGGATACCGTTCCGCATTCTCGCCCGAACAACTGACTAAGGCCGGGAAGGAAGGCGTTATCAACGAGAGAGTCATTGCCTTAGGCGGTATCACCCCCGAAAAGAAAACTGCTATAAAGGATTGGAATTTTGGAGGGATCGCCGTACTCGGTTTTCTGTGGCAGGAACCGACCATTGCAGGGGTTATTCGACAGCTCACTCGATTAAGAAACGATTAATACGAACAAAATATGTTACAATTCATTACCCACCAGACACCCCGATTCGGAATCATAGAGGGAGCAGTCGCCGCCTTGAACGGAGGTTGCAAATGGATACAGCTCCGTATGAAAGGTGCTCCTATCGAAGCTGTCAGGCAAACCGCCCAGCAACTCATTCCGCTCTGTAAAGAACATGAAGCCATACTCGTCCTCGACGATTATGCCCAACTGGCGGCCGACCTCGACATAGACGGCGTCCATCTGGGAAAGCTCGACATGCCTGTTTCCGAAGCTCGTCTGCTTATCGGCGAGAAATACATTATCGGAGGAACGGCGAATACCTTTGAAGACATACAAGGATTAGTCCGGCAAGATGCCGATTATATCGGTTTGGGACCATTCCGATATACCGAGACGAAAAAGAACCTGAGTCCTATCCTCGGCCTCGAAGGTTATGCCCGAATCATGGAACAATGCCGGACGAACGACTTGAAAATTCCGGTGGTCGCCATCGGAGGTATCACAGCCGACGATATTCCGGCCATCATGGAAACCGGAGTGTCGGGAACCGCTTTATCGGGAACTATCTTGCAAGCCGAAGATCCTGAAAAGGAAACTAAAAAAATAATAGACCTATTAAATAAATATCGTAAAGCATGAACAAATTAATTATCGGAGGACGGGAATTTTCCTCCCGCTTATTCGTAGGAACCGGGAAATTCAGCTCAAATGAACTAATGGAAAAAGCCATCGAAGCCTCCGGATCCGAAATGATTACCGTGGCCATGAAACGTATCAACATGACCCAAGAAGCCACAGACGATATGTTGACACACATCGACCGCAATAGAGTACAATTTCTACCCAACACATCGGGAGTACGCAATGCCGAGGAGGCCGTACTTGCGGCTCAATTTTCCAGAGAATGTTTCGGGACCGATTTCGTTAAACTCGAAATCCACCCCGATCCCAAATATCTTCTGCCCGATCCTGTGGAAACCTTGAAAGCTACCGAACAACTGGCAAAACTGGGATTCGTTGTACTTCCCTATATTCAAGCAGACCCCGTACTTTGTAAACGGCTCGAAGAAGTCGGCGCTGCCACCGTAATGCCCTTAGGCGCACCGATAGGCACTAACAAAGGATTGCGCACTCGCGACTTCTTGCAAATTATCATTGAACAGAGTAATGTACCTGTTATCGTCGATGCTGGGATAGGCGCACCTTCCCATGCCGCAGAAGCTATGGAACTGGGAGCCGATGCTGTGTTGGTAAATACGGCTATCGCCGTCGCCGGGAATCCCGTAGAAATGGCTATCGCATTCAAACAGGCTGTCGAAGCCGGCCGCCGGGCATACGAAGCCGGATTAGGCGCACAATACCATTTTGCACAAGCCAGCAGCCCGTTAACCTCTTTCTTAGATTAAACGCAAAAGTAATATGGACACAAAAAAAATAATCAAAGATTCTTATCCCAGTTCCGAAAAAATATATATTCCGGGGAAATTATTTCCCATACAAGTGGGGATGCGAAAAATAAACCTCACCGACACAGTCACCGTAGAAAACGGAAAACGGATACACACGCCCAACGCTCCCGTATACGTATATGACACCAGTGGGCCTTATACCGATCCCGATATTACGGTAGATATAGACAAAGGGCTTCCACGTCTGCGCGAATCATGGATTACGGCGCGAGGCGATGTGGAGCGACAAGACGATATCACCTCGGAATACGGCCGTGCCCGTCGTGACGACCCGTCTCTCGACCCTATACGGTTCAAAAATACTCCCCTTCCCTACAAAGCCAAACCGGGACATGCCATCACGCAAATGTATTATGCCCGACAGGGAATCGTCACGGCCGAAATGGAATATGTCGCCATACGGGAAAACTTGCAAAACGAACAATTAGGCATTAAAAGCCACATCACACCCGAATTCGTGCGACAAGAGATAGCCGCCGGGCGAGCGATCATTCCGGCGAATATCAACCACCCGGAAGCCGAGCCGATGATTATCGGTAAGAAATTCTTGGTAAAGATCAATACCAATATCGGTAACTCCGCTCTTTCCTCCGGTATCGACGAGGAGATCGAGAAGGCGATATGGAGTTGTAAATGGGGCGGAGACACGTTGATGGATCTCTCTACCGGCGATAATATCCATGAGACGCGCGAATGGATTATCCGTAACTGCCCGGTTCCGATGGGTACGGTTCCTATTTATCAAGCCTTGGAGAAGGTGAATGGTAAGGTAGAGGACCTTTCTTGGGAGATCTATCGGGATACGTTGATCGAGCAGGCGGAACAGGGCGTGGATTATTTCACGATCCACGCGGGTTTGTTGCGTAAACATGTGGAGCTGACGGCGACTCGCCTGACGGGGATTGTCTCCAGAGGCGGATCTATCATGGCTAAATGGATGCAGCTTCATGACGAGGAAAACTTCCTGTACACACATTTCGCCGAAATCTGCGAGATACTAAAGGCATATGACGTGGCGGTCTCTATCGGAGACGGGCTTCGTCCGGGTTCTATCTATGACGCGAACGATGCGGCACAATTCGCCGAGCTTCACACGATGGGAGAACTGACGAAAATAGCTTGGGAGCAGTTCGTACAAGTGATTATCGAAGGCCCGGGCCATGTTCCCATGAATAAGATTCATGAGAATATGAAGGAACAACAGTATGCCTGCCATGGAGCGCCGTTCTATACGCTGGGCCCGTTGACGACCGATATCGCTCCTGGATACGATCATATCACGTCGGCTATTGGTGGTGCGCAAATCGCTTGGCATGGGACGGCTATGATCTGCTATGTTACGCCGAAGGAACATTTGGGATTGCCGAATAAGGAAGACGTGCGTAATGGGGTGGTCGCTTATAAGATAGCGGCGCATGCCGCTGACTTGGCGAAAGGGCATCCCGGCGCTCAAGTACGTGATAATGCGTTGAGCAAGGCCCGTTTTGATTTCCGCTGGAAAGACCAGTTCAATTTGTCCTTGGACCCGGAAAGGGCTTTACAGTATTATAAGGAGAGTGCTGTTACGGATGGAGAGTACTGTACGATGTGCGGTCCTAATTTCTGCGCTATGCGGTTAAGTAAGGATTTGCAAGGTTGTAAATAAAATACTGTTTTGAGGGGATGAGACGGGGCATGCCCCGTCTCTACAGGAATACACACAGGTTATAAGGCATGGTGGAATGATACCGGGAACAAGAGGTCATTTCACCCGCATCACCATGTCTATACGTCTAGGATAAAACAGGAAAATCAAAAAATAGAGAGGATCAAACGCCTACAATGAGTAAACAAGCGCATTTGTTTGCTTGTTTTTAGTTATTTTTTACTACATTTGCGCCGTGAAAGAATACGCTACTCCCCAAGTAGCCTACTCCCTTTACCCTACTTTCGGTACATGATTGTACACACTCTCAAAACAAATTTTATTCACCGCAGACATCTTTTCCAACGAGAAACTTTTCAAATAGATTTGCGTAGTCTTGATCGATTTATGGCCCAATAGTTCGCTGATCATCTCAATCGGGACATCCTGTTCCTTCAAAATCATCGCAAAAGAATGACGGATCGAATATGAGGTGATCGGGATAGACACACCGCAGGCTCTCGCCAACCTCTTCAAATTCCGGTTAAAATGGGCCAAAGCGGAAGTGTACTCCTTGTAGGCTTCTTTTCCCACTTTTATCCCTTTCAAGAAAGGAAACAAATAGGGTGAGTCCTTACCTACATCACTTGACAGTTCCCTCAGCGACTCCCATGCGGTAGATTGTACCTCTATAAGCATCGGAGTACCCGTTTTCTGGCGTTTATATTCCAAAACCCCACCCCGGACATTCTCCTTTTTCAGATGAGCGAAATCCACGAATGCCATACCGCAAAACTGGAACATCAGGCACAATGCCTGCCGTGTTTTTCTCAGTTCCGGATCATCTAATGAGGCCGTCATCAGAGAACGTAATAAATCCTGTGGTAACGCCTTTTTGCGTTTGCTCTCTATACCCGTGAAAACTCCCTTAAATAAATAAGGGATATAGGGGGCCAACCCTTCCTCCACCGCCATGTTGTACACACAACGGATCCGACGCATATAGGTCGACACCGTGTTCCATGTACATCCTTTATTCAACAAAAAGGCCTGATAACGCCGAAGGTTCTCCTTATTGACATAGATATAGGGAATTACCTCCAACCCACAAAACCGCATGAATGAGTTCAATGCATCCTGATAGCTCTTCGCCGTGGAATAACGCCCATCCATACGCAACTTATAGATATACAGCCTCATTCCTTCTACTAAATCCTTTTTCTCCATACTATCGCTATTTTTTCGTGATAAAACTTAGCAAATGTAATACAGATCCGGGAGGTTGAGCATATACAAAAAAAGGCGAACCAACCGGTCCGCCTTTATAAAATCTCCATTTCTAGATTATTTCAGTCCTCTATTCTTCAGCAACGGATCCGTACCCGGTTCCTTGCCACGGAAATTCTTGTACATATCCATAGCGTCGTCGATACCGCCCGGGGTCAAGACATATTTACGGAATTTATCGGCACATTCTTGATTAAAGATGTCGCCGGTTTCCTTGAATGCCTCGAAAGCGTCGCAATCCAATACCTCAGCCCAGATGTAGCTATAATAGCCGGCGGTGTAGCCGCCACCCATCGTATGGTTGAAGTAAGTCGTACGGTAACGGGAAGGGATTTGTTTCAGCAAACCACGACGGCCTAACGTCTGTTGCTCGAAATCCAT
>OGOM01001783.1_pt1 | contig 14584 bp, 8 predicted proteins | sample 1552681 | NCBI WGS metagenome assembly OGOM01 (sample SAMEA2580188, study PRJEB22360) | human gut metagenome | biome: human gut; feature: human-associated habitat; material: faeces | place: Denmark | collected 2008/2010 | reverse complement strand
ATGATAAGGATGTTCGGTTGCCCGTGCCGGCGGTCCTTCGCTGTCGGCTTTTCCCTGCTGCAACTGCTCGTTGGCCTGGCGGGCAGCCTCCAGCGAACTGTCTATGTATTGTTTCCGTTTGTCCACCATTCCGGTGATGACAGGAAATGCGTATTTAGCCAAGATGAAGAATACGATTCCGAATATAATCACCATCCAGAACAGTGTGCCCGGATCCGGGGTTAGCAGTCCCATAAGCAACAACGGTTTAGAGGAACAATGTCAAAAGACAAACGACAATGGCGATGAGGGCTACACCTTCTATCAAAGCTGCCGCGATGATCATATTCATACGCACGTTGTTGGATTCCGACGGTTGTCGTGCAATGGCGTCCATGGCCGAGCCGCCGATGCGTCCGATACCTATACCTGCACCCAAAACGGCAATACCAGCGCCAATCGCTGCACCCAACTTGGTAAGACCTATACCTCCGATAGCTTGTAATAAAATGGATAATAACATAATGTTTCTGTTTTTAAGGGTTATACTTAATTTTCTAATAGTTTTCCTTTAATTCTCTTCTTTTACGCGTGACAGTCCGATGAACACGGCCGACAACATGGTGAATACATACGCTTGGATGAAGGCTACAAGAAGTTCCAGCATGTCCATGAAGATACCGAAAAGTACGGATATGACCGTCATGGAACCGTTGATGACCGGACCTGCCTTCACCGTAATGAAGATAATGGCTACCAAACTTAGGATGGCTGCGTGCCCGGCCATGATGTTGGCAAACAGACGGATCATCAAAGCAAATGGTTTGGTGAAAATCCCGAATAGCTCAATCATAGGCATGAGAGGCACGGGAACTTTCAACCATAAGGGGACTTTCGGCCAAAAGATATCCTTCCAATAGGCTTTTGTTCCGCAGATGTTGGTGAAGAGAAAGGTGCACAATGCCAATACCAATGTAATGGCAATGTTTCCCGTGACGTTAGCTCCTCCCGGAAAGATTGGAAGAATACCCATCAGGTTGTTAACCAGAACGAAAAAGAACGCGGTCAGCAAGTAGGGAGCGTATCTCCGGTAGTCTTCCCCGATACATCCTTTGATGACTTCATCGTTTATCATGACCACCAGAGCCTCTATCATGCCCACACCGCCTTTAGGTGCTCCTTCGCTCACTTCGTGACGCTTGTACCAACGCGCACATCCCAGCATGATGGCCACCAATATGGCGCTGTTGATGAACAGTGCCAGCACGTTTTTGGTGATGGAGATGTCGAACGGACGGATTTCTTCTCCCGTGGCGTCTTTTTCTACGATTTTATTTTTATATTCGCCATCCGGTGCGATGTATAATCCTTCGTATCGGGCTTGATTTCTCAGACGGGCAGAAGAAAATATATGCCAACCGGAAGAGCTTTTCACAATCACGGGCAAGGGGATGCGTATGGAGGCATCTCCGATGTCTGTGATATGCCATTCGTATGCGTCTTCGATGTGGCCGAAAACGATTTCGTACACATCTATTTCTTGGGTTTCTTCAGCCTGTGCCTGCCGTGGCATGAACATCAACAGGCATAAACCTATACAGCATAAATATTTTAGTAGCTTCATTCCTTAAACTTATCTTTTTATGCAGCCTGACCTGAAAGGGGTCAGGCCGTCACTTCCGTTACGCAGACGGAGACTGTGTTGTCATTCACTTCTACAAAACCACCTGAAATGTTCAAGCAGATCTTGTCTTTTCCACTCCGGTAAACGACTTCTCCTGCGTCGAGGGACGAAATCAGGGGCGCGTGGTTGTGGAATACGGCGAACTGTCCGGCACTGCCGGGAAGTCTTACGTACTTCACCGGGCCTTCGAACAAAGTCTTTTCCGGCGACACGATGAGCAAATGAATTTTATCCTCTTCCATACGATTTAGTTTTGGGCTGCGCTCAACAATTCTTTTCCTTTGGCAATGGCGTCTTCAATGGTGCCCACGTTGAGGAAAGCCTGTTCGGGAAGGTCGTCCACCTCTCCGTCCAATATCATTTTGAATCCTTTGATGGTGTCTTCGATGGATACCATGACGCCCGGCACGCCTGTGAACTGTTCGGCCACGGCAAAGGGTTGCGACAGGAAACGTTGTACCCGTCGTGCGCGGTTCACCGTCAGACGGTCTTCGTCCGAAAGCTCGTCCATGCCGAGGATGGAAATGATGTCTTGCAGCTCCTTGTTCCGTTGCAGGATTTGTTTGACGCGCTGGGCCGTTTCGTAATGTTCCTGTCCCACGATGAGCGGATCAAGAATACGCGATGTGGATTCCAAGGGATCCACCGCAGGATAAATGCCCAACTCCGTGATTTTACGGCTCAGTACGGTCGTGGCATCCAGATGCGTGAATGTCGTGGCCGGGGCAGGGTCGGTCAAGTCGTCGGCAGGCACGTACACGGCCTGTACAGACGTGATAGATCCGTTCTTCGTGGACGTGATTCGTTCTTGCATCTGTCCCATTTCGGAAGCCAGTGTCGGCTGATAACCCACGGCCGAGGGCATACGTCCCAACAGGGCGGACACTTCGGAACCGGCCTGGGTGAAACGGAAGATGTTGTCGATGAAGAACAGAATGTCACGCGGTCCGTCTCCCTTATTGTTGTCACGGAAAGACTCGGCTAAGGTCAGACCGGAAAGCGCTACGGAAGAACGTGCGCCCGGCGGTTCGTTCATCTGTCCGAATACCATGGCCACTTGGGATTTTTCCACCTCATCCATGTCTACTTTCGACAGGTCCCAATGCCCGGCTTCCATGCTTTTCAGAAATTCGTCGCCGTATTTGATGACACCGGACTCAATCATTTCGCGTAGCAGGTCGTTACCCTCACGCGTACGTTCTCCCACACCGGCGAACACGGAAAAGCCGTTATGCTTTTTGGCAATGTTGTTGATGAGCTCCTTGATTAATACCGTTTTTCCTACGCCCGCCCCACCGAACAATCCGATTTTTCCTCCTTTCAGATAGGGTTCCAACAGGTCTATCACTTTGATGCCCGTGAAAAGCACTTCCTGAGTGGTGGAAAGGTCTTCAAACTTAGGAGGATCCCGGTGGATGGGAAATGCTCCGGTTTCGTCTAATGCCTGCATGCCGTCGATGGCTTCGCCTACGACGTTCATGACCCGTCCGCGAATCTGTGCGCCCACCGGCATGGTGATGGGTTTTCCGGTAGAGACCACTTTCATGCCGCGTTGCAGGCCGTCCGTACTATCCATGGCGATGGTGCGCACCGTGTCTTCTCCGATGTGTTGCTGCACTTCCACGGTCAATGTCTTGCCGCCCGGACGTTGGATTTTCAGAGCGTCGTGTATGCTCGGAAGGTTTGCGTTCTGTTCTTTCTCGCTGTGCTCGAAATGAACGTCTACCACCGGGCCGATAATTTGCGATATGTGTCCTAATACCTCTGCCATAAATGATGTTTATACCTTAATTATATATAATCGTTTTATTTGTTTCGTGTCCTTTTTACCTGTCGAACCGATTGTTTTGTCGCTGGCTGTCGTTGAACGTGGCGAACCACTTGGGTTTCTCAACATTCTTATACATTATTTAATGTCCACCGTCTCTTTCTTTCGCTTCGTTTATAATAGTTTAACCCAGAGACGTTTTCATTTTTCTTGTCTCAAAGTTAGGAGTAATTTCTCTTTTTCGTAAATTTGTAGAATTAATAATATTCATGATTTCTATTGATTTTTCTTATGGAACTGACTCCGCTGAAATATTTCGTCAAGTTGGCAGACGTGCTTTCGTTTACTGAGGCCTCCAAAGAGCTTTTTATCACGCAGAGCACTTTGTCGTTAAGCATCAAGCAACTGGAAGAGGAACTCGGCGTGACGCTGTTCGACCGCATCGGGAAGAAAATCTATCTGACGGATGCCGGACGGGATTTTTTGGACTGTTCCCGTAAAGCGATAGAGGAGGTGGCGTATGGCATACAGCATTTGAAGGAAATGCAGCATGTCTATACGGGAAAGATAAAAATAGGAGTAATATACAGCCTCTTCCCTTTGCTGAATATCTGCGTGTTGAAGTTTACGAAGGCTTTCCCTAAAGCGGAATTGTCGATTGTGTATTCCCATTCCGTATTGGAACTGGTGGAGCTGATTAATTCCAACAAACTTGATTTTGCGTTGAGTTACAATCCGCAGGATGTCTCTGCGCTTACGGAGTCCACGGAATACGCTTGCATGCCTTTATGCGTCATTGTCCACGAAAATCACCCGGTGGCCATCCGGAAACATTTCTCTTTATCGGACTTGAATGAGTTCCCCGTCATCTTCTTGGACAAAGAGCTGTACACCCGGAAAGTCATAGACCGCATGCTGGCCCAATATAGGATAAAGGTAAAGCCGCAGATAGAAGTCAATAGTACGCCTTTATTGCTTGACATGCTGCGCACGGGGCATTGGATTTCCATTTTGCCGCAAGACATGACGGTGAGCAGTCCGGATTTGAAGGCTGTGCCGATTAAGGAGAAAACGGAGATGATGCACATCAGCCTTCTCTCTCTTAAAGGTAAAAGGCACTCTTTGCTGACGGAGAAATTTCTGGAGGTGTTGAGGCAGGAGACGCAAGAAATAGAAGAGCATCGGGTTGCCGGGGGAAAAGATTCGGATTTGTTCGAAGGGAAACCCACCGGAGGAGGAGCGTGATGCGGAACTTGTATATCGAGAATAGGTGAAATGCCGGATAGGATTGGATTTTGTTTTAGACTTTATACTGAATAAAATAGGATATGAGAAAAAATATTTGGATTATCGTGAGCGGGTTGGTCTGCTTTTTGGCTTGCAGGTCTGTGCAGGCTCCCCAACTTATCGGGGGAAATAAGGATGAACATGGTTGTCTTACGGCGGCCGGTTATACGTGGAGTGAACTCCGCCGGGACTGTATCCGCATTTTTGAAGACGGCGTGCGGGTGGACGACCCGTCGTTACAGCCTTCTTTGACGTCGTATGCCGTTTTTGCGGCAGACAGCAGCCGGGTGGAGGTTTTCCGTCCGTCTCCGTTCCGGAACGAGATACTTGACCGTAAGGGAGGCGTTTGGCAGGGCAAGACCTGCAAGTTGTATCGGACAGGAGACCGGTGGGAACTTCGCGAAAAGTGAAATCAAACAAAATGACTTTGTATGGAACGAATTATCAATCATTTTACAGACGACGACCTGTATAAGTTCACCATGTGCTGCGCGGTCATCGACAATTTTCCCCGCGCTCAGGTGAAGTACCGGTTTACCGACCGGGACCATACCGTCTATCCGCCGGGTTTTGCCGACGAGTTGCAAAAACAAATCATTCTGTTGGAGGACGTGGTCATTACGGACGAGGAAATCGCGTTCATGAAACGGCGGTGCAGCTACATTCCCGGTTGGTTCTACACCTACTTGAAAGGCTACCGTTTCTGTCGCGAATGGGTGACAGTACGGCAGGATGAAGAGGGGCATCTGTCCGTGGAGTTCGAAGGGAGTTGGGCCGATACCATCCTATTGGAAGTAAAAGTGCTGGCCATCATTTCCGAACTTTATTACAGGATGACGGGCGAAGACAGCCGTTTCGATTATGAGGATTATTACCGGAAGACCTACCGGAAAGCCGTCCGCTTGTTGGAAGCCGGTTGCGTGTTCAGCGATTTCGGGACGCGCCGCCGCGTCTCTTTCGAGGCGGAAGAGACGGTGGTCCGGGCGATGCGAGACTGTTACCGGAGCCGGGAATGGAGCGGGACGTTTGTCGGGACCAGCAATGTCTATCTGGCGATGAAGTACGACCTGATTCCCGTCGGCACGATGGCACACGAGTTTGTCTGTGCCATAGGAGGAATGTACGGTCCCCAGATGGCCAACCATATTGCCATGAACTCGTGGCGCAACACGTTCCGCGGAGCTTTGGGCACATATCTCTACGACAGTTTCGGCTGGGACATCTTCAGCCTGAATTTCTCGGAGGATTTTGCCAACCTGTTCAAAGGTCTTCGCGTGGACAGTGGCGACAACCGTGCGGAACTGCAAAGGATTGTGGAGAAATTCCGTTCGTTAGGCATCGACCCCCGCACGAAGCAAGTCATATTCAGCAATGCGCTCGACACGGACCGTGCGATAGAAATACAACGTTACGCCCGGGAGTATTGCCAACCTTCTTTCGGGATAGGCACGCACTTCACAAACGACTTCGAGGGCGTGAAGCCCATGAACATCGTCATCAAACTGGTGGCCGTGAAAATCACAGAGTCATGGACTTTCTACAACGATACTTGCAAGCTGAGCGAAGACGACGGCAAGCATACAGGCAAGCCCGAAGTGATTCGCCGTTTCATGGAAGCATTGAATATGAAAGGATAAAAGGAGGGCGGACGATAAAAACTTTGAAATTTTGTCCGTTCTTTATGGGATTGGTTCTTAAAAAAGATTAACTTTGCATTGGGTTCCCGGTGATTCTTGCTGTGCCGTGATGTCCGGTAGCGACCGGCAGGCCGATCCAAGCAAGGCGACCTGCGCCGATACGAACAGGAACATCTGTCCTTTGCGGCAGGTGGGAATGGGAGTGGACGGGGAGGGAGAGGGGAACCGCTATAAATAAGAAGGCGTTTATCACGCGCTGGTTCTTGATGTTTCGAATCTCGCAAGTTCAGAAGTATAGTCATGAACTATGCAACGGTAGATGCCCATGGGATGTTTTTATAAATATCCCCAAGGGATTGTTTTGTCCGTTTGCCCCTATGGGCGGAAGGAAGAGGCAAATCCTGAGGGGAGATTGTATAAACTCATCGGCGTGGGTTCTGCGTTGCTCGTTCTACTATACTGGGCAATGCGAGAGCCTCGAAGCATGGGACGGGTGACGGATACAGATCTCCCACGCTTTTTTGTTGTAGTATTCCTTATTATGAGTATCATTTAAGTCAACGGAGGGAGGTCGGTTGGCGGTTTGTTGTTTTAAAGAGACTTTATGATGAAACGACTATTATTGGTGACCATGGGGACGGCTTCGTTCCTTCTGTCTTCGGCACAGGTTCCGATAGATGAAGCCCATTTTCCGGACGACTTCTTTCGCGATTATGTCAGCCAGCATTTCGATGCGGACGAAGACGTGCAGTTGGACGACGAAGAGATACGGGCGGTTGTCCAAATGGATTTGACCACAAGGTATTTCAGCAAATGCACTTCGTTGAAAGGTTTGGAGTTTTTCGTTTATTTGCAGGATTTGGAGTTGGGGACAAGTGGACGCTTGAAAGAATTGGACGTGAGTGCCAATGTAAACCTTGAACGTTTGTCTTGTCGGAGTATCAAAATCCAGGAACTCGATTTGCGTCAAAACCGTAAGTTGGAATTTCTCCAACTGACATCTTTATCCGAATTGTCTTCTTTGGCTTTAGACTGCCCGAAATTGGACACGTTGATTCTTTCCTCCCTACCATTGGGGACATTGGACGTATCGGCTTCTTCGGATTTGGTATATGTGGAGTGTTCGAAATGTGAATTGGCTGCGTTGGACTTGAAGCATTGCGCAGGATTGAAAGTGTTGGACTGTTCGGAAAATTCCTTAAAAACCTTGGACTTAAACGATAAAGGCCAGTTAGAGTCCTTTAAAGGTGACGGCCAAAAGGCCGTTAGCGTATCTCCGGTGGATGGTTGGCTCGATTTGTCTACACTTTCGGGTTTTGATGCGAGTCGGTCGTATGATTGGGAAGGCGTATTTCGTTATGGGGATAGTATCGTGTTCGACCAAACTCATCCGATTAAAGACTATGCCTTGGCAAAATACAAATACAAGACGGGAATCGTTTCCGGACCGGGTAGTGAAATCGAGTGCTGTTTGAAGTGCAATGCAGAAGAACTGCCCGTCTTGCTTGGCAGGTTCGGTGAAATCAGTTCGGATTGGTTGTATGATGCCGACGGTGACGGGAGGAAAGAATATTATATGGTAGACAGGGAAAAGAATGTCAAAGCCCGTTACCATTGGCACGTCCCCGGTCGTTATGCGTTGGATTTCAAGTTGGATTTACCTTTCACTTACCTGCAGGAAGACCGAATGATGACACATCTGAATAATGACGGCGTGCCCGATTTTGCCAATCCTGTTTTCACGGATCTCCGTAAAATCGAAATTGCCTTGAGTGGGGCAGACGGCACTTATACGCTGATGGATGGAAGCAACTCCGCTTATCCGTTGGACGTGAACCACGACGGATTGCCGGACTTGTTCGCGTTCAACAACACGGATTGGAGCATCCTTTACCAAAATCCCGACGGGACATTTACCCCCACGCGTATCGATACTCTCTCGCGCGTGCAGGCCGATTCATTGGTGGCTCGTAAGGCAGAGGAAGCTGACGGAAAATTCGATATCAGCGACTTGCCATCGTTGCGTGACGGGATGTTCATTGGCGGAAGCCCTACGGTAGATGAAAGTTACAAATTCACGCAGGCCATCGACGTGAACCGTGACGGCTATATGGATTTGGTAGGGCCGCACACGATTTTCTATAACATGGGTGACAACCGTTTCGTGGCCTCTCCACAGCCGGGCGAGCTGACCGTGAAGGACTTGAACGGTGATGGTATTCCCGACTACATCTATAATGATACGGAAGGAAAACGTGTGTACACTCGTACGTACTTGGGCGGTGACCGTTTCGAGGAACAAACGCTGATGAAGGACTTGGACGTGACGAACATCCATTGCTATGACTTCGACAAGGATGGTGACGTGGATATTCTGTTGACGTTCGACTACCTCTCGTCTTCCACTTTTTCGTTTTTGGTTTTTGCGGAAAACACCGGCAAGGGGAAGTTTGCAATTCATGAGCATTCTTTCAAGACGAAGTGGGCGTTCGGGCAGTGCCTCGATTACGACAACGATGGTTATATGGAACTCTTGGCGAGCGTGCAGAATGATGAAGGGAACGACTATGGATGTTCTTCCGTGCACGGGTTGTATTTGTTCCGGTTGGACGACATGAAAAAAGTGGAAGAACCGTCCGTGATGCAAGTGGACGCGACTTTCTTTTATGAACGGGGCAAAGGTTCTGGTACCGATTGGCAAGAAGCGGTTGTGAGCCGTTTGGACGAGAACATCACCGTGGCGGATATAGATAATGACGGACGTTTGGAGTTCCTGGCCGATACGACGAAGAAGGCTGGAGGTTATTGGGCCACCAAAGACTTACTCCTCTTGCAGGACATCCCGGCCAACGAAGCCCCGCAACGCATGTCCGCTCCATCGGTAAACCTCGACCGCAAGAGCGGCAAACTGAAGATTGCCTGGAAGCCGGGAAAGGACAAGGAGACTTCTACCGTGGATTTGACTTACGCCCTCCGCATCGGCAGTGCGCCCAGTAAGGACGACATCTATTTCTCGGGGGCGAATGCCGACGGCAGCCGCCGCGATTTCCGCTCCGGCAACATGGGGGCAAATCTGGATGCCACGTTGGATGTGAGCCGGTGGAAGCAGGGAACGTACTATATAGCCATACAGACGGTAGACCTGATGGGCAAAGGCTCGGCGTGGTCAGACGAGGTGGTGTACAGGCACGACCTTGTACAGGCGGCGTTCACGGTGTCGGATGATGAGTTGGCAGCGGCAGACACGTTGGTACTGACGGCAGCTTCCCGTGCCGACGGGTTGGACTACGCTTGGGATTTCGACGGAGGAAAAGCCATAAAGGCCTCGGCTGACAGCGCACAGGTATGGCTGACGTTCAGCGTGCCCGGCGAGAAGCATCTCCGCCTGACGGTGACGAATCCGGCGGATGGCACGGAGGATGTACGCGAAAAGGTAGTGACGGTGCAGCGTGTCTCATGGCAGCAGGTTTCCCACGAGGCATTGGGGATGACTTGGCCGGTTTTGTTCTGGGATATGGACGGAGACGGCATATTGGATGTCTTGGACCAAAACGGTTTTTACGTAAATGACGGATACGGAAGGTTTGAAAAACTGGGGACCATATTCAATTCAAACCTTACGGTGGAGTCTCGTGCCGGTATGGGAGGCCAAGCCCCCGTTTTGGACTTTGACATGGATGGGGATGCCGATTTTGCGGTACGGAACAATAAGGGCAACCTGATTCTTCATCGCGGAGGCCGCGACTTTGAGGCCCTCGATGCCAATCCGTTGCTGGTCGAGCACGGCTTTGCGGATTTGGACAATGACGGTTTTCCCGAGCTGGTGGATGCTACGGTCGGGTTTTATGCACCGTCCGAGTTTTATGTCAACAAGGGCAACAACACCAATTTTGAGAAAATGACCTTGGATGACGGAGACGGGAATTGGATACAGATAGAATTTTTATACGATGTCAATCGTGACGGCTTGCTCGACATCTTCTCCACACGTGGCAGGGTAGATGGGAAATGGAAAGATGCCTTTGCCCTGAACAACGGCGGTTTGGAATTCGACGTGCGTTATTCCCCTGAAAGTGAAGGTACAGTGGTTGCTTTCGAAGACATGGACGGCGACGGCGTGCCGGACAAGGTAGTGACTTACGGTAATGACGGAGTAGACAAGGATGTGATAGGCATTTGCTTCGGCAATAAGGATTACACGTTCGGCACCCTGGTCAAATTTGTATTTGAAAATGCTCACAGTAGCCGTTATACAGTAGAAGTGGTCAAAATAGCCGATTTCGACAACAACGGCTGCCCGGACATCTTGGTGTACTATGATTTCTACGAACAAAACGTGAGCAAGAAGGAATATGCCATACTGTATATGGAGCGCGACCGCTCGGGACGGATAGAAGTGCTGCACAATCAGGAGTTGGGATTTGTGGATGGCATGGCCGACGTGAACCATGACGGTGTTCCAGATTTTTATCATGCTGGGAATGACGGGGTAACGTTGCTCCGCACCGGCATCGAGAACACCGCCCCCGAAGCTCCGGTCCACGTACGAGCCACCCAGGAAGGTCTCGGCATACTGTTGGAATGGGATGACGCCTACGACAAGGAAACCCCGGCCATGCAGATGCGCTACAATGTGAGCGTAAAAAAGAAAGGGGCAGAAGGCGAAGGTGCTTATATCATCTCACCGCTGAACGGCGGAAACGGCAAGGTAGCGGTCATTCCCGGGGCATATTACCAGAAAGCCACGCGTAAGATGATTCCCATCGAGCGGTTCGAGGCCGGACAGGAATATGAGGTGCAGGTACAGGCCATAGACCTGTGGGATGCCCATTCGCCCATGTCGGATACCTATTCCTTTAAGGTGAGCGAGCAGTTCATCGCCGGACCTACGGTGACGGCACCGCGCAAGGCTGTGGCTTTGACGTATAATGTGCCCGATGCCGCTTTGCAAACCGCCGAGTGGGACTGGGACGGCGGAACGCTTCTCGGTCAGGAAGGGAAACGGTTTGAAGTGGCATGGAACGAGCCGGGGCTGAAAACCGTGACCGTCCGCACGGCAGATGGCGAAACGGCCACCAAGAACGTGATGGTGCGCGACATCGACCTTTCGTTCGACTTCCCCGCCGAAGGACTGGCCGGGACGGAGATTACCTTCACGCTTCCTGAAGCCTTTGCACAGGCTTCCCGCGAGGACATCGACGTGAAGCTGTCGGACGAACGTATCGAGATGCTGCTCCGCGTAGGGAGCCGGGAAGCCAAGGCGGTGTTCCCCGATGCCGGTGATTATTCCTTCCGCTTGTCGGTGCGCGATTCCGTGTGCGGCGTGGTGGAATCGGAAGAGAAGCACATCCGCATCGTGGGCGAAGTGCCTGTGCCCGTTATCCGTTTGGTAGGCATTGATGCGGCTACCGGCAAGAACAAAGTGACGTGGGACATGCCCGGCATGCCGGATTTCGTCACCACCGTGAATATATATAAGGAGAGCGGACGCTACAATGCCTTTGACTGCATTGCGCAGGTGGCTCCCGGGGCGGGAGAGTTCGTAGACATGTCCTCCAATCCCTCTGTCTCGTCCGACCGCTATTGCATCAAGTTGGGCACGACGTTCGGTGTGGAAAGTCCGGCCAGCCGTGTGCACAGCGGTACGCATCTGATGCTGAATAAAGGAGTGGACGGTGCCGTCAACCTGATATGGAACGCCTACGAGGGTGGCATTGTGGACAGTTACCGCGTCTTGCGCGGAACGTCCGCCGACCGTCTGGAACTGTTGGCCGAGGTGTCGGGTGCCCATACGGCCTACACCGACCTGAACGCCGGGGACGGGATGTATTTCTACGCCTTGGAGTATGACGAGACCTATTCCGACGAATGGCAACCGATGACGAGGACATTCAAGGAGAGGTTGTCCGGAAGCGGTCGCTCCAATGTGGTATGCACGGACGGGGCATGGACAGTGGTACCTGCCGAACAGTTGAACGTGCTGGCCATAGAGAAGGAACTCGTGCTGACACCTTCTCAACCCACGTTGCATTTGCAGGCCGAAATCCTGCCGGCCATGGCGGACATCCGTACGGTGAACTGGCAGATTCTGGAAGGCAGCGAACTGGCCTCGCTGACTCAAAACGGCGTGTTGACGGCTCAGGGAAAGGAGAACGGTGAAATCGTGGTATGCGCCACGACCGTGGACGGAACGGACATCGAGGCCCGTGTGACCGTCGTGAAAAAGGATTTCGGCATCCTGCCGCAGTCGGTCACAGTGACCACGGTGGAAGGTACGACGCAGTTGACTCCCCTCACCGGGCGGTTGCACTTGCAGGCATCCGTGCAACCCGCGAATGCCTCCCAACTCGTAGCATGGAGCGTGGTACAGGGAGCCGGTCTGGCCACTTTGGATGAAGACGGTGTCCTGACCCCGACCGAAACGGGCAACGGAGATATCGTGGTGCGTGCCACCTCTTTGGAGGACGCTTCCGTGTACGGCGAGTTGGCCCTCCATAAGGAAGGTTTCTCCGGCGATGGAGTAGAGGGAGTGAATGCCGGACAGATGTCGGTGCGCCGCGTCGGCGACGACCTGTGGATTGAAGGGCTGCCCGAGGACGGCGAATGCGGTTTAAGCATCGTGGACCCCTCCGGACGCGTGCTTTCCACGGAATACCGGCGCGAGGGACGTTCGGGCAGAATCTCTTTGGCGCGTCTGGCTTCCGGCACCTATCTGCTCCGGGTAGTTACCGGTGAAGGCAAACAAGCGTTCCGTTTCTTCAAGTAGGCCGGAACGTACATCATAAGGAAACGCCCCGGGCATTCGGTTGTGGCCGTAATGTCCGGGGCGTTTGGTGCTTTTTAGAGTCCAAGAAGGTGGGTTTGTAAATATAGTGTACTTCTAAAAAGGTTGGCTTTCATCGGCGGATTTTTCTGCGCCAAATGATTTTTCAATCTCAGGCAAGCGATTTTTCGTTCTGCGCCAAATGATTTTCGTTTCTCTTGAAGGTGAAAAACCGATAAGATGAACACGTGGAAATGAAATGCCGGGAGTGGAATGCCTTCTTTTAGAATACTGGTTTATTTTATTGTGTGATAAGTGTTTATGCAGGAGTGGAATAAAGCGGACAGTTCTTTTCTTCCGAAAGGTGAAGGCGGTACATCGCGTTTGTAAAGCGCGGAAAACGGGATGCGCAGGATGTCATATTTATCGAAAAAATACCATAATGGCATTTTTCTTTTGGCCGGATGAAAAATAAGTCCTACCTTTGCAGCCGAAATAATATTCGTAATGTTTTGTAATCCTCATCGGAGGGCAACAATGAAATGCCGGATAAGATGACTGGGTAAAACCAATCAACTTATCCGGCATTTTATGTATGGTAAAATAAAAAAGACGTAGAAATGAAAGAATTGGATTTGACACAAGGGAGCGTGCCGAAGGTTCTGCTACATTTTGCAGTCCCGTTTTTATTGGCCAATGTGCTTCAGGCACTCTACGGAGGAGCCGACTTGTTTGTGGTGGGGCAGTATGACGATGCTGCGAGTGTGGCCGCCGTGGCTATCGGAAGTCAGGTGATGCAGACTGTGACGGGCGTCATCCTCGGGCTTACTACGGGGACGACCGTGTTGATTGCTATCGCCACGGGAGCGAAAGATTACCGGAAAACGGCCTCCATTATCGGAACCTCTATCGGGCTGTTTGCCGCAGTCGGTGCGGTACTGACGTTTCTGATGGTGGCTTTTCATAGCCGGACGGTGCAGTTGATGCACACTCCGCCCGAGGCGTTGGCCGATACGGAAGCCTATCTGTGGATTTGTTCGTTGGGCATTCCTTTTATTATAGGGTATAATGTCGTGTGCGGTATTTTACGCGGACTGGGAGATTCGCGCACGCCGCTCTATTTCGTGGCGTTGGCTTGTGCGTTGAACATCGTGCTGGATTTCATACTGGTGGGTGGCTGCCATCTGCGGGCGGCGGGAGCGGCCATAGCCACGGTCGCTTCGCAAGGGGTAAGCTTTGCTACGGCCTTGTGGTATCTGTACCGGAAAGGTTTCCATTTTGAGTTTACGCGTCGAGATATCCGTCTGGACGGACAGCTTTGCAGGCGCGTGCTGCTGCTGGGAGCACCTATCGCGTTGCAGGATTTGTTGGTCAATTTTTCCTTTTTGCTGATTACGGTCATTGTCAACGGTATGGGCGTGGTGGCTTCGGCGGCTTTGGGGGTCGATGGAACGCGCTATGCTGTA
>OGOM01001771.1_pt1 | contig 14670 bp, 11 predicted proteins | sample 1552681 | NCBI WGS metagenome assembly OGOM01 (sample SAMEA2580188, study PRJEB22360) | human gut metagenome | biome: human gut; feature: human-associated habitat; material: faeces | place: Denmark | collected 2008/2010 | reverse complement strand
TGATGATGATAACCCGACCAAGCCGATCGGCCCCTTCTACACCGAGGAGCAGGCCAAGGAGTTCATGGCCGAGGATCCCTCCAAGGTCTTCGTCGAGGATTCCGGCCGCGGCTGGCGTCGCGTCGTCGCTTCCCCCGATCCCAAGAAGATCGTCGAGGCTGACTCCATCCTCAACCTGCTCGACAACGAGTTCATCGTCATCGCCTGCGGTGGCGGCGGCATCCCCGTCGTCCGCGACTACGAGAACAAGGGCTGCTACAAGGGCGTTCCCGCCGTCATCGACAAGGACCTGGGCGGCGAGCTGCTGGCCGAGGACTGCGACGCCGACGTTCTGTTCCTGCTGACCGCCGTTGAGCATGTCGCCATCAACTTTGGCAAGCCCAACCAGGAGGAGCTCGAGGACCTCACCGCCGACGAGGCCGAGCGCCTGGCCGACGAGGGCCAGTTCGGCAAGGGTTCCATGGAGCCCAAGGTCCGCGCTGCCATCAAGTTCGCCCGTTCCCGTAAGGGCCGTACCTGCATCATCGGCGCTCTGGACAAGGCCGCCGAGACCATGGCTGGCCTCTCCGGTACCCGCATCCACGAGTAGTCTCTACTCTGTTGCCTCTCTCGTGGGCGCTAGGCAAAGCGCCCACAAACTAGCCTCTCTTCATGAGCCCCGCAGTCCGCTCCGACTGCGGGGCTTTTGCTATTCACCTAGTCATTGGGGACGTTCTTAAATGACTAGTAGTAGGCCCACATGGCTTCGATTTCGTTGAGGACCTCTACGACGCCCCAGCGGCGGGCACTGCGGCTGGCCGAGTTGGGGTCGTAGACACCAATCTGGTCGGCATCGTCGATGCCGTAGAGCACGATGTAGTGGCCTACGTTGGTAAACGTACCGGGGCGCACTGCGGCGATGACGGGCGCACCCGAGCGAAGTGCTTGGGTAATCGATTCGCGATCGTTATAGAGCTGTGTTCCGTTGAGCCCCAGCTGCCACGCACCGCCTGTCATAAACGACCACTCGGTGGCACCGGTGGGGGCGTAGTTGCCGGCTTCGGCCAGTGCGCATATATCGACCGGCGTCTTATCGGTATGGCCGGTCTTAAAGATATAGACCATGGTGAGGCAGGTAGGACCGCAAGCGTTTTCGCGAATAGTGCCACCGGCATAGGGCAGCTCCGACCATGCGGGGTCAATTTGGTAGATGTGGGGCATGGTGCCGGCCTGCCATTGCGAGCGTGGGGTCGAGAACGCAAAGGAGTAGCCGGGCGCGACGGGAGCTTTAAGCAGCTTGTCCTCGGCAGTGGGCTCAAGACCGGCTGATCCGTGGGAGATACAGGATCCCAAAAACACAAAGACGAGGCAGGCGGCGATGGAGCAAAGCACAAGGCGTAGGCGGCGGGCCGGAAGCGCGTGGCTTGTGGTGTGCGACGCGGGGTGAGGGGCGGAATTACCGCGATCGCGTTGAGGTCGCGAAAAGGAGCGCTTGACGTAGTAGTCGGTCTTACGGTGATCGTAGCGGCGTGGCTGCGATGTGTCGGTTTGGCGTTGGCGTGTGCTCGTACTCACGCGGTCTGACTGCTGCACGGTACGGCTTTGTTGCCGCGAAGAAGCCCCGGGCTGCTCTTGGGGGCGCTGCGGGTTGTCGTTGTCGGAGGTGCTTCTGGGCGTTGGCGTGGTGCGGCCGGCAAGGCGCACGCTTTGTGGCCGTTGGTCGCCGTTATTGTATCCGTATGCCATTCGAATCACCTTGCCTCATGTGTAACTTGTCTATCCTACATAAAATGATGCACGACACATGGGCATGTGCGCCAAAAGCCTGACAAATGGTATGAACGTTGCCGCGCCGCGCGCCAAGCGTCACGACAACAGGTATTCAAAAGCAGACAAGATGAAAGCGTCCAAGACGAATGACGTCTCCCGCCGTTCGTCCCAAAAACGGTGCCGCTCGTTTTGCAGTTCTGCCTTCGGTCGAGCTGCGAGCGGCGCTGCTGCGCCAAGGCCGTATCTTAAAGCCATGAAATAAAAGCGCGCGGCAAAACGGACCGCGCAAGGGGTGACGCCAAGGGCGTCAAACAGGAAAGGAGGGGAACAATGGCGGACAAGAACGCAGAAGTTGCAGTCGAGGATAACGGCGGCATGAAGAAAACGCTTTCGCTCTGGAACTTCTTCACCATCGGTTTCGGTGCCATCATCGGTACCGGTTGGGTTCTGCAGGTCGGCGACTGGATGGTCGTGGGCGGCGGTCCCGTTCCCGCTATGATCGCATTCCTCTTGGGTGCAATCTTCCTCGTGCCCGTCGGAGCTGTTTTCGGTGAGCTCACGGCTGCTATCCCCATCTCGGGCGGCATCGTCGAGTATGTCGATCGTAGCTTTGGCCGTACGCTGAGCTACATCACCGGATGGCTTTTGGCCCTGGGCAACGGCATCCTGTGCCCGTGGGAGGCCATCGCCATCTCGACCCTCGTGTCCGAGATGTTCGGTAGCCTGCCCGGTCTTGAGTGGCTGCGCGCCGTCAAGCTCTACACCATCCTGGGCGCCGACGTTTACCTGTTCCCGACGCTGATCGCGCTCGGCTTTGCAGTCTACGTCATCTTCCTCAATTTCCGCGGTGCAAGCTCGGCCGCCAAGCTCCAGGCCTTCCTGACCAAGGCCCTGCTCTGCGGCATGCTGCTCGCCATGGGCGTCTCGCTGTTCACCGGCTCGCCGGACAACGCCATGCCTGTGTTCTCCCAGGTCACCGGCGCTGGTGGCGGCAAGGCCGCTACCGAGAGCTCCAGCCTGTTTGCCGGCATCGTGTCGGTCCTGGTTCTGACTCCGTTCTTCTACGCCGGCTTCGACACCATTCCCCAGCAGGCTGAGGAAGCAGCCGAGGGCCTCAACTGGAACAAGTTCGGCAAGATCATCTCCCTGGCCCTGCTGGCCGCAGGCGGCTTCTACATGGTCTGCATCTACTCGTTCGGCACCATCCTCGACTGGCATGAGTTTGTTAAGAGCCCGGTTCCCGCGCTTGCCTGCCTCAAGGGCATCAACATGCTCCTGTACCTGGCCATGCTCGTCATCGCCACGCTTGGACCCATGGGCCCGATGAACTCCTTCTACGGCGCCACGAGCCGCATCATGCTCGCCATGGGCCGCAAGGGCCAGCTGCCCGAGCAGTTCGCCGAGGTCGACCCCAAGTCCGGCGCTCCCAAGCTCGCCTGCATCGTTCTGGGCGTCATCACCGTCGTCGGTCCGTTCCTGGGCAAGAACATGCTCATCCCTCTGACCAACGTGTCGGCTCTCGCCTTCATCTTCTCCTGCGGCATGGTCGCCCTCGCTTGCCTGCGCATGCGCTTCACCGAGCCCGATCTGCCTCGTCCCTACGAGGTGCCCGGCGGCAAGTTTGGCATCGGCCTCGCTATCGCTGCCTGCGCCATCATCATCGGCCTGCTCGTGATTCCGTTCTCTCCCGCTTCCCTCAACATGGTGGAGTGGAGCATCGTGATCGGCTGGTTGGCTATTGGCCTGGCTCTCATGGCCTTCACCAATTCCCGTAAAAAGTAACGCCGAGCCGGGGCGGATCAGGTGCGCGGGACCCTCTCTTCCGCGCACCGAACCCGGCACCACTTGGGTAGCTTTGTGAGGCCTTAACCCAACACGGCCTCGCCCACTATATGGATCCATAAGGAGGAACCATGTCCACTAAGTATGCAATCGTTGGCGGCAAGCTCATCGACGGTACCGGCGCCGAGCCGGTCGAGAACTCCCTCGTTCTCGTCGACGACAACGGCAAGATCGAGTACGCCGGCGCCATGCAGGACCTTCCCGAGGGCGTTGAGGTCATCGACGCCGCCGGCAAGACCGTCCTTCCCGGCCTGATCGACACCCACCTGCACTTCTCGGGCAACTTGACCGACGATGACACCGACTGGGTCATGCAGCCGCTCCTCGAGAAGCAGGCCGTCGCCGTCAAGCAGGCCTACGACTGCCTCACCCACGGCCTCACCACCGTCTGCGAGATCGGCCGCTTTGGTATCCAGATCCGTGACTGCATCGACAAGGGCGTCTTCAAGGGCCCGCGCGTTCTGGCCACCGGCCTTGGCTTCTGCCGCGTTGCCGGCCACGGCGACTCCCACCACTGCAGCCAGGAGCTCAACAAGGAATCGCACCCCTGGGGCGATCAGGTCGACGGTCCTTGGGATCTGCGCAAGGCCGTCCGTCGTCGCCTGCGCGAGAACCCCGATGCCATCAAGATCTGGGCTACCGGTGGCGGCATCTGGCGCTGGGACTCCGGCCGCGACCAGCACTACTGCTCCGAGGAGATTCAGGCCGTGGTCGAAGAGGCCAAGATGGTCGGCATCCCCGTGTGGAGCCACTGCTACAACAACCACGCCGCTGCCTACGATTCCGTTCGCTTTGGCTGCGAGCAGTTGATTCACGGCTTCGATATCGATGAGCGCACCATGGACCTCATGGCCGAGCAGGGCACCTTCTTCACTCCGACGATCGCCTTCCTGCCCACCTGGTACGCCACCTATCCGCCCGTCTACGTTCCCGAGCTGCACGACAAGTACGAGGGCACCCTGGTCGAGAAGGAGCTGCAGCGCAACTACGACTGCCTGCGCGAGGCCAAGAAGCGCGGCGTCGTCATGACGATCGGCTCCGACTCCTTCTCCTTCGTCACCCCGTATGGCACCTGCTCCATCGAGGAGATGTACGAGTTCGTCGACAAGATCGGCTTCACCCCGGTCGAGACCATCACCTGTGCAACCCTCAACGGTGCCAAGATGTGCCACATCGAGGACGAGACCGGTTCCATCGAGGCCGGCAAGTGCGCCGACCTGCTGGTCGTCAACGGTGACGTCGCCGCCGACATCCACGTGCTCAACACCGACAACATGGACGTCATCATGAAGGACGGCTGGATTGTCGAGGCCGGCACCTTCGGCGAGGCAAACAAGTACAGCGCCTAAGCTACCGTTCATCGATGGCTTGATGTAAAACACAGTATTTGATTGCATAATGCAATGGAGAGGGTCGCTTGCGGCCCTCTTTATTGCTATGGGGTGCGTCAGTAAGAAGGAGATGACGGTGGGTCTCAATAGGCTGATTCTGGGCAAGAGCTACAACTCTACCAAGGTCTTTCGTACCGCTCAGCATGTGGTTCAAGCCATCTTGCTCGGTATTGTCGTTCCGCTGCTTATCCTGCTGCTCATCTGGGATCTAACCGATAATCCCAATCCCGTTCCGGCCGTTGTCGTCATTGCCGGCTTGGTCATGCTGTGCTTCTTCTTCTCGTACGTCTTTGTCGTTCCCGACGACCTCACATCGAGCGCAACCGACCGCACGCTCGCCATCGCTTCAAAAATATTCGCCTACACGTCGCGCGGCCTTACGCCCGAAGCTGCCCTGGGCGCCTCTAAGATCATCCTGTCCGAAACTATCGCCTCTGCCATCTGCTTTACCGACGGCAAGCAGGTGTTGGCAAGCTGGGGCGAGGACTCGGCAAAATGCCCCGCGGGCACCCCGGTGGTACTGCGGACTACGCTCAACGTGATCAACAGCGGTGAGCAAAGCGTGTTCTCGCGCGATGCCTCGACCGAGACGGGTGGCTACTTTCCGCGCCTGCGCGCCGGTATTGTCGCACCGCTTACCGTGCGCGGGCATTGCGTGGGCACGCTCGAGCTGTATTATCCCCGTCTGAGCAGCATCGATATGCGCCAGACGGCGCTTGCCTCGGGCTTTGCCGACCTCATTTCCACGCAGCTTGCGAGCTTTGAGCTCGAGCGCCAGGACGAGCTTACGGCCCGCGTGGAGCTGCGCGCCTTGCAATCGCAGGTCGATCCTCATTTTCTGTTTAACACCATCAGCACCATCGTGTCGCTCGTACGTACCGAGCCGGACAAGGCCAGGTCGCTGCTGATCGACTTTTCCAATTACTACCGTCAGACGCTTTCTGATTCCGATACCCTCACAACGCTCGAGCACGAGGTGGAACAGGGCACTCGCTATATCAATCTTATGCAGGCTCGTTATGGCGATGGCCGTCTGCGCGTCTCGGTCGATATCGACTTTGAGGTGCGCGATTGCATGGTACCGCCGTTTATCTTGCAGCCGTTGCTCGAAAACTGCATCAAGCACGCGCAGCGCGAGACCGAGCCGCTTTCTATTCATGTTAGGGCTTTCGAGACCGATGACGGTTTGGAGATCATCGTCGAGGACGATGGCATCGGTATGAGCGAAGAAGTCTGCGCGCATCTGTTTGAGCAGCATCGCCGAGAGGAGCCCGAGAGCATTACCGCCGACGGCTCCATCAAACGAGGCTGCGGCTTGGCGCTCTTCAACGTGCTTCAGCGCATCCATTTCTTTTACGGAGAAGATTCTGGCATGCGCGTGAAGTCCCAGGAGGGCGTTGGCACGCAGGTCATCGTCGAGCTGAACGGCGAGCCGCATGAGCCGGCGCCGTTGACGGCGTAGCACGCGGTTGGATTGAGAGAAAAAGAGGGGAAGCACATATGTCCGAAGGCTGGAACATCTTGGTGGTTGATGACGAACCTCCCATTAGGGCTGAGCTACGCTATCTGTTGGAAAAGGATACGCGTGTGGGCCAGATTGCCGAGGCGGGCAATGTCACCGAAGCCGTGGAGTCGATTCTGTCGAACAAGCCCGACGTGCTGTTTTTAGACATTACCATGCCCGGTCGCTCGGGAATTGAGCTTGCCGAGACGCTGCAGAACCTAAAGACGCCGCCGGTGGTTGTGTTTGTGACGGCGTTTGCCGAGTATGCGGCTGATGCCTATAACCTCGATGCCGTCGATTATGTCGTCAAGCCGGTCGAGGACGCACGCCTGTCAAAGGCACTCGACAAGATCGAGGCAGCCTTGGGTGTCCGTCGTGTTATCCACGCTCCGCGCCAGCCTTTGCGTCTGACGGTGGACCGCGGGGGCAAAAAGGTGTTCATTCCCGCCGCAGACGTCTGCTACTTTGAGGCGCGCGCCGATTTTTGCAACGCCATCTGCGCCGAGGGAACGTACCTGATCAATGAGTCGATCTCTTCGCTCGAGCGTCGCTTGGTCTCCGAGGGCTTTATTCGCGTTCATCGCAGCTACCTGGTCAATTTGGAAGACGTGCACAATGTTGAGATTGGCTCCACGGGGTTGATGGAGCTCAGGCTCGACCGCGTGAACTCGACGGTGCCGGTGTCCCGTCGTCGTGCCGCCGAGGTCAAGTCGCACCTGGGGCTTGCGTAAGAGGCTTGCGTGCCGTCGTTTACCATCGCAGGTTTGGCATGGGCGCGCGGTGGGCATAATGTGTGGCATCGAATGAAATCGAAAGGATCATTATGCCCGCGCTTATCACCCATCATCTGTTTGGCGAGGAAAGCATCGACCGTCTTCCACAGGGCGTCATCACGTCCGATGAAGAGCGCATTGCCTTTATCTTGGGCAACCAAGGCCCCGACCCGTTCTTCTTTCACATTCTGACACCGCGTGTTTCCGACTGCACGCTGCTGGCGCAGGTCATGCATCGCTCGCGCATGTCTCGCCAGTTCGCGTGCCTGCGCGACGGCGTGTCACATCTGCTGCCGCGCGACGCCAGCTTGGGTCGCGCCTTTGCGCTGGGCCTGCTGTCTCATTACGTGCTCGACCGCAACGCCCATCCCTTTGTCTATGAGCAACAGTTTGGCATCGTGGAGTCCGATTCAGAGCTTGAGGATTCGAGCAGCCAGGTCCATGCCGTGATCGAGAGCGACCTGGATGTACTGATGCTGCAGCTTAAACGCGATGGCGCTACGGTCGACGATTACCCGCCGGCGGGCGAGATCGTTACCACCGACCGTATCAATCGCGCTGCCGGCGTGCTGATGAGCTATGTTGCCGGACGCGTGTACGGCATTGACATTCCGGCGGGGGAGTACGGTGCCGCCGTTGCCAATATGCAGCGACTTTACCGCGCGATTGAGCCGGCCGGCTCCGCAAAGACGCGCGCGATCTCGTTGGTTGAGGGCTTGGTGCACGACTACTCGCTGCTCGACGGCCTTGCCCATCGCGTGACGACGGAGCTGCCCGAGCGTACCGGTAACCTGGGCCATCTGACATGGAAGAATCCCTTTACCGACGAGGTCTCGAACGAGAGTTTCCCCGAGGTCTTTGATCGCGCGCTGGTCGATTACGAGTGCACGGTCGCCCGATTCATCGAGACCGGTGACATGGATGCCGTGACCGGTCATATCAACTACAGCGGTCGCGTGCTCGAAGCCGATGAGGAGTTCGACCGCGAGGAATAGGGCTCGTGCGCGCCCCTTTGCCGAATCCTTACCGGCGGTTCTGGACTATTGGGGTACGATGAACTAACTGCATATCGGGCGAATACGAAGGGTCCCTGTCCATGAAATACACCAAGCTCGAGCGTAACTGGGTTATGTATGATGTGGGCAATTCGGCCCTCGTGCTGCTCAATACCTCGGTGGTGCCCATTTACTTTAACGCCATCAATACCGGCGCTTCCTCGGCCGACCTGGTGGTCGCCTGGGGCAATGCGCAGACGATTGCCTCGCTGGTCATCGCCATGCTCATGCCCATTCTGGGCGCGCTTGCCGACTACGCCGGCAACAAGATCAAGTTCTTCTTGGGCTTCTTCCTCACGGGCCTGGTTCTTTGCCTGGCGCAGGCTATCCCAATGTCCGCCATGGCATTTTTGACCGTGTACGTGCTGTGCACCATCGGCCTTAACTCTTCTATGACGTTCTACGACGCCATGCTGCCCGACATTACCACCGACGAGCGCATGGACGCCGTGTCCAGCTCGGGCTATGCCTGGGGCTACATCGGTTCCACCGTGCCGTTCGTCATCTGCCTGGCGCTCATCATGGGTGGCCCCGCTCTTGGCGTCCCTACCATGCTGGCAACGCGTCTGTCGTTTATCATCACTGGTGCCTGGTGGCTCATCTTTACTCTGCCGCTCATTCGCACCTATAAGCAAAAGTACGGTCGCGAGCGCGGTCCCGAGGACACCATCGGCCACATCGTGGGCGGTGTGTTCTCCGAGGTCGGACACACCATGCGCGAGATCGCCCACAACAAGACCGTGCTGGTCTACATGATCGCGTTCTTCTTCTATATCGATGGCGTCCACACGGTCATTTCCATGGCCACCAGTTACGGATCGGCCTTGGGCATCGATTCGACCCAGTTGGTCCTGGCGCTGCTCGTCACGCAGTTCGTGGCCTTTCCGTCCGCCATCATCTACGGCAAGCTCGCCGGCCGCGTGGGCACGCTCAGCATGATCTTGGTGGCAGTCGCCGCCTATATGGGCATTGTGCTGTTCGCCGCGTTCTTCCTAAAGACCGCCTTTGAGTTTTGGGTGCTTGCCATTATGGTCGGCCTGTTCCAGGGCGGCGTGCAGGCGCTCAGCCGTAGCTACTTTGGCCGCATTATCCCCAAGGAAAAGTCCAACGAGTACTACGGCTTCTTTGACATCTTTGGTCGTTATGCAAGCGTTATGGGCACCTTCCTGGTGTCGGTCGTCACCTCGCTGACCGGCAACCCGTCGCTGGGCGTCCTTTCCATTGGCGTGCTGCTGATCGTTGGCTTTATGCTGCTGGTCCGCCTGTCCCGCATGACTCGGGCGGCAGAGCATGCCGCATAGGAGCGAGCGGCTATTGTGCCTGTCCACGGTACTCTTTTGGGGTTATCCGCAATAAACATTGCGACTTGCGAGCAATGATTTGCCCAAGTGGGTATGATGGAATCAGCTAGGTCGCGGGGCGTCGCCTGTGTTTGGCGGCGTCCCGTTTTTGTGTTGCAGGGAGGGTAAGGCATGAACGCCACGGTCGTGATTCCAACGTATTGGGCGGGCGATGACGCTTGCGCAAACGCCCCTGGCACCTATGACCATTCGACGCGACTCAACGCCGACAATCCCGAACTCGACCGCTGCCTGGCCTCGCTTGAGCAGGTACGTGACATCCCGCGCATCATCCTTTTGGTGGTCTGTCCCGTTTCTGCCACAGCCGATGTGTCGCTGCGCGTGCGCGAGATTGTCGACGCGCATCCCACGCTCAAGGTCACCGTTGTCACAAACACCCAGGCCTCGCGCATCGCAGACCGGGTTGCTCAGATCGCGCCCAAGGGTTCGGGCGAGTGCGTGAGCCTGCGAGGCTACGGTGCCATCCGCAACATGGGGCTAGCCTGTGCCGCTGTGCTGGGGCATGACGCGGTTATCTTTTTGGATGACGATGAGACTGTCATCGACGCCGACTTTATGAAGCGCGCGACCTATGCGTTGGGGCAGCAGACACGCCAGGGCTTGCCGATCTTGGTCAAGAGCGGCTATTCCTACGAGCGCGACGGCTCGCCGCTGGCTCCCACGGACAAGGCGGGCATCTGCCATCGTTGGTGGACCAAGCGCATCGAGTTCAACCGTTGGATGAAAAAGGCGCTCTCGGGCACTCGCATCTCGCGCTCCAACTACGTGTGCGGCGGCCTGATGGCCCTGCACGCCCGCGCCTTTACGCGTGTGGCCTTTGACCCGTTTATCACCCGCGGCGAGGACTTGGATTACCTCTTTAACATGCGCATGTTTGGCTACGACGTGTGGTTCGATAACGAGTGGACCGTGCGCCATCTGCCTCCGGAGTCCGAAAAGCGCTCACCGCGCTTTATGCAGGATGTATACCGTTGGTACTACGAACGGGCCAAGTTGACATTCGCCGCGCATCAAAAGGAGCTCATTCCCGTTACGGCGGCATCGCTCATGCCCTACCCGGGCCCGTGGATTTCGCGCGAGCTCGACGACCGCGTGCGCAAGACCGCTATGGTCCGCAGTGTGTTTACCCGCGAGCATGAGGGCTACCTGCGCATTTGGCGCCATGGTATCGGCGAGGCAAAGGCCTATGCGCGCCAAAACGCTGCAAGCTACCTGCGTTTCCAGAGCTTTTGGCCCAAGATCATGGACGGGCTTTGGCGTGACGCACAACTGATCAGTATCCTGGAGGGGGCCGAATGATCGACCGCCGCGCCCAGCGCGATAGTTCAATATCAATCTTTCGCATCATTGCCGTTGCCTGCGCCATTTGCGTGCTGGTGTACTTTATTTTTGCCCTGGCGACCGGTATCGAGCCGATCGCCACGGTGATTGCCTGCGCGCTGCTGTGCATCTTTCTGTGCATCTTTATCTTTTTGACGCTCAATCCCGATTCGGTGCGCTCCCAGTACACCGAGGAGACGCTCTCGGTGGCCTCGGCCATGCTCGAGGACATTAAGGGCGGTCTGACGCAGGAGTCGGCGCGTTTGGTGTGCCGGCGCATTTTGCCCGAGACGCGCGCCATGACGGTGGCCATCACCGACGAGGGCAACGTGTTGGCCTGCGCGGGCGAGTTTGAGGAAAAACTACTGCCAGATTCTCCCATCCACACGCTTGCCACACGCTACGTTATCGAACATGGCATCGTGCAGTCGTTCAACCGTATGGTGGATGTCGTGGGCTCGGATGGCTCGCACAACCAAGTCCCCGCCGGCATTATCGCCCCCATCAAGGTGGGCGATCGTACCGTCGGCACGCTCAAGTTCTACTACAAGACCCCGCGCGCCGTCGACCGTACCCAGTACGCGCTTGCCTCGGGCTTTGCCGAGATCTTGTCCACGCAGCTCGCCATCCACGAGCTCGAGGTGCAAAAGGAACTCACGGCGCGCGCCGAGGTGCGTGCGCTGCAGGCGCAGATTAACCCGCACTTCCTGTTCAACACGCTGAACACCATTGCATCGTTTACGCGCACCGACCCGCTGCGGGCCCGCGAATTGCTTCGTGAGTTCTCATCGTTCTATCGTGCCACGCTCGACAACTCGGGATCGCTTATTCCGGTCTCGCGCGAGGTTGCACAGACCAAGCGCTACCTTACCTTTGAGAAGGCCCGCTTTGGCGAGGACCGCGTGCTTGCGACGTTCGATGTGTCCGAGGACGTGGAAGATACGCTGGTGCCGGCGTTCGTGATCCAGCCGATTGTCGAGAACGCCGTACGTCATGGTATGGGCGATGACGACGCCCTGAGGATCGACGTGACCGTTCACCAAGACGGCGAGGATGCAATCTTGATTGCCGTGGCCGATAATGGCGTGGGCATGGATGAGGGTACCGCCGCCAGACTGTTTGACGAGCGCTCTGCCCGTCCCGACGCCAGCTCTCCCCAGGGTGGCGGCGCCGGTGTGGCCATGCACAATATTTCGGAGCGCATCCATCGCTTTTATGGGCCGCACTCCTATACGCGTGTCGAATCGGCGCCGGGCAAGGGCACCAAAGTGCTCCTTCATCTTGATTTGTCAGAGAGCATCTTCGACATTCAAGAGTAAAATAAAAGGCTACGGGCTCAACGTCATGCGACGGATGCCCGGCGTAGTTAGTTGACGAAAGGTTTTATCCCTATGCTGCGTGCGATGATTGTGGATGATGAGGCGCCGGCTCGCTCGGAGCTTCGCTTCCTGCTCGAGCAAACGGGCAAGATCGGCACGATCACGGAGGCGTCGAGCGTCCGCTCCGCCATCGAGATGCTTATGGAAAGTCGCGTGGATGTCGTGTTTCTCGATATCTCGATGCCCGGTGCCTCGGGCCTGCAACTTGCCGAGGCACTGCATAAGCTCAAAAATCCGCCGGCGATCGTGTTTGTGACTGCGTATAGTGACCATGCGGTCGAGGCATTCGACGTGGATGCCGTCGATTATCTGATGAAGCCGGTCGAGGAAGCTCGCTTGGATCGCGCGATCGAGAAGGTCATGCAACGCGCCAAGCCGGTTACGGACAGCAAGGTGACCATCGAGCGTATCCCGGTGGAAAAGGGCGGCCGCAAGGTGCTCATTCCCGTGGACGACATTCGCTTTATCATGGCCAAGGACGATTACTCCTGCATCTATACCGTCGATGATCGCTTTTTGTCGACGACCTCGCTGGCGCAGTTTGAGGCCAAGCTCTGCGACTTTGGCTTCTTCCGTGTTCACCGCCGCTATATCGTCAACTTGGCGTGCGTCACGGACGTCGAGACGGTGCCCTCGGGTGCCATCCAGCTGGGCATTACGGGCGTCGACGAACGCGTGCCGGTTTCGCGCCGCCGCGTCGTGCCGCTCAACGTGATACCGATCGGTTATCCAGCCGAAAATCCCGCTCTCAAGCAGAAGTGGGACCCTGCAAAGGTCCGCTGCAACGGCTGGGCCGAGTAAACGGAATCCCTGTGCAAACCGCAGGGATTCTTTGCTATTGAGCTTTTATCCATTCGAAAACGGGGTCGACTCCTTTTTTGAAATCTGCGAAACTCATCTCGATCGACATGTCGGGTTCGATGGTCTCGATCTCTTTTTCCGAGCGTTTGAAGTATTTTGTTGAATAATTGACCAAAACCTTCGAACTCGGAAGCTGAAAGCTGCGGACCTCCCCGAAATGGTTGGGCTTTCCGGCCGTCTCTTCTCCGACGAAAACGCCCTCGGTCCGCTGTTTGAAATCAGCTGAACGGGGAATCGCCGAGGAGAATGTATCGCGTCCCAGCACCACATATACCGCAACTTGCGGGTGTTGTTTGAGGGCTTGTGCGAGTCGTTCGACAAATTCGGTTCCCTGTGATGAGTTGCCGCCTCCGTTGTAACGCATGTCGAAAATGAGTTTGTCCACCGGTTTATCATTCAGCGTTTCGAATGCTTTCCGGGTAAACGCCTCGAACGACGGCAGCTTTTGCGCAGCTTCCGCGTCGCCCCGTTCAGCCGCCAGCTCACGGCTGTGACATTTGTTGTAAAGCATGTAATAGATCCGATCTTCGGGGAAATAACGGCTGGTGAAGAGGACTTTGCGGTTGGCGGTTGCGAAAGCGAGGGAGTCGGGTCTGAAATTTACGAATGCATTGTCGGGATGTATCGGCTTTACCACCTGCGTCTTTCCGTCCGACAGCATAAGCTTGACTTGCCGGGAGTCGGCAAATCCGAAGTGTTCGAGAGCTTGAAGGCTCATCACCGTTTCCGGGACGATTGACTTCACGATCGCCTGGTTGTCGATGGTGAAAAGAGTGCTCAAACTGTCGATGACCGTCGCGATGGGCGTGTCGTTGATCGCTACAATCCGCAGTCCCAAAATTTCTTTGTTTTCCGGGGTCGTTTTCGTAATGTAGAGCCCGTCGCTGACCCATAATGTGCCGAGCGGAAGAATCTGTGTCTGGTCAATCAACTGAAAGAATTGCAGCATGGTGTGTGAGTCGCCGAAGCGGGCGATCAGCTGTTGCGTTTTGAGGGCGACCTGAAAATCAGTCAGTCGCTCCGACTCTGCTTTAATAGCCTCGATTCCCGATACAAACTCCCCTTTGCTGCGGGCCGTAAAAAAGTTGCAATGCTTTTCGGGCAGCTCCTTGGTCAGAAATTCCAGATCGGCTTTCCAGTCGATTTTCCCCGATTGTGCAAATGCCGCCTGCATGCACGTGCAGAGCAACAGCAAGAGGAGTTTCTTCATGGTTTATACGTTTTCTTTCGGTGAAGGTGACGATTTTTCTGTGATCTTGCGTAATGTGCTATTTGAGACGTCCGCATGTAAACAAATCAGGCAAGCCTTGGAGCCTGCCCGATCCTTATATAATACTATCGCCGCATCATCCCGCCCGGCATCTTGGGCATCTTCATGCCGCCGCCGGCCACGGCCTTCATCATCTTGCGCGTGTCGTCGAACTGTTTCATCAGG
>OGOM01001762.1_pt1 | contig 14748 bp, 8 predicted proteins | sample 1552681 | NCBI WGS metagenome assembly OGOM01 (sample SAMEA2580188, study PRJEB22360) | human gut metagenome | biome: human gut; feature: human-associated habitat; material: faeces | place: Denmark | collected 2008/2010 | reverse complement strand
TGCCCGCACCCACAGCGTGTGCCAATAAGGTATTCCCGCCGTAAAGGATATGAGCTACCGCATTTTTCTGATGTTCCCGCAGCTCAATTTCAGGATTCATACCACTGAAAGTGATATGGCTTCCGTCATACTCACGGGGGCGGATACTGTTGAACTTGTCGTTATACAGCCGTACCAGCTTTTCCCGTCTTGCGGGATCACGCCATACCCAATCCTGAAAGCCCTGCTTAATAAGCTCCTGCTTTGACTGGGCGATAGCGGTTTCTTTTTTATTGAGGATAGCCCTCTTTTTGCCCTCATCATCTTCCATATAGTCAAAGACACGCACATCTTTCATATTGAGCGTATCTTCAATAATTTTGTAGGCATTGACACGCTTCGTGCCGTAGGTGTTGTAGGCTTTCAGGTTTCCACGGTCATAGGATTTTCCCTCCACATTCCATTCGCCCGTCAGCTTTGAGTAATGGACTTTAATATTCCATCTCGCATAAACGGGCGTATCCAAAAACTCATACATAAACTGCTGTGCGATTTCTTCCGGCAGCCAAGTTGTACCGAGTTGTACGAAAATCTCGCTGGCAGTCAGGTCTTTCGGCTGTACCTTTTCCAGAGCTTCCACATTGATGTTGTAATCTTCGGGGTAGACTTCTGCGGATTTTTTTGCCCAAGCGAGCTTTTCCCGCACATTGCCGGAAAGGTATTCGTCCGCCATCAGGTACTTTCGCTCGGTGCTGTTTCCGTAACCGTACATCGGGTTTAGGAAGATGACGCCCTTTAATTCCCCATAGATTTCCTGCTCGGTCTTGCCCGTAAGGGAACACATATATTCCATATCCACACAGGCTTTTTCGCCCATAGATACGGCAAGCGCTTCGCTGGCGGTATCAACCGAGGTAACAGGAGTGTGTGGCTTGATCGTCCGCTTCGTGAACATATCCGCCTTGCGCTCCAGCTCCCCGTTCTCATCAAGCACCTCCAGTGCGGAGAGCAGTGCAAAGGAACTGTCTTGAGAAAATGCGGACACATTCGCACGGGAATTGATCAGCCCGTACTTCTTGGAAAAAGTATCGTAAAGCGCATTTAGCTTCTGCTGTTCTTTTTCAACTTCATCATCAGAGAAGCCTGCGGTCTGCATTTCAATCAGGCTGCGAACACTGTCCCTTATGGCAATCATACCCTTGATCCGGTTTTCAGCCGTTGCCGAACATTCCACCGGAGTCATTCGGGAATTTTCACGGTAATAGATTTTATCGTCCACAACCGTATAGGAAAAGTTGCGGACTTCGGGATCGGCGGGAATGGAGTTATCTTCTTCGGTCAGTTCCTCGTCCACTTCGTAATCTGTAATCTCTGCGTGGATATTGGAAATGGCTTCGTCCAAAAGCTCGGCAAGGTCGGCATTTTCATAAGGGACAACGGTATCTTCTTCGCCGAATCTGCCGGACACGGTTTTCCATTCGCCAAGTACCATTTCGGGATGAGCGACAAAGTAGGCGTTCATCTTCACGCCGTTTTCATCGGTGTTCAGGTGTACCCATTCAGGCTCAAGGTCAATGAGCCTATCCCGTTTTTGCAGGATCAGAATATCCGAAACAACCTCCGTTCCGGCGTTTCCCTTAAAGGTGTTGTTCGGCAATCGAATAGCGCCGAGCAGGTCTGCTCGCTGTGCGATATACTTCCGCACGGCTGGATTTTCCTTATCCATCGTGCCTTTGCTTGTGATAAGCGCCATTACGCCGCCCGGTCTAAGCTTGTCTAAGGACTTCGCAAAAAAGTAGTCGTGGATTAAAAAATTATGCTTGTTATACCTCCTGTCATTCACTCGAATATCGCCGAAAGGCACATTCCCGATCACAGCGTCAAAAAAGCTGTCGGGGATATTTGCTTCCTCAAACGGCTGCGCCGCTATCGAGGTTTTCTGATAAAGCTGCTGTGCAATCCCCGCTGAAATCTTATCAATCTCAACGCCGTAGATTTTGCTGTCCTGCATAGACTGGGGCAGCATACCGATAAAGTTGCCGATTCCGCAGGAAGGCTCTAAGATATTGCCCTCCCGAAAGCCCATCTGCTCCATTGCCTTGTAGATTGAGGAAATGACAACGGGCGGGGTATAGAAGGCGGTCAGAGTGCTTGCTCTTGCGCTTTCATACTCATCAGGAGAAAGGGCGGTGTAAAGTTCGATAAACTCGTCCGCCCAAGAGGGATTATTTTCATCGAAGGCTTCGGGGATACCGCCCCAACCGACATATTGCGAAAGGATTTCCTGTTCTTCGGGCGTTGCAAAACGATTATCAAACTCACATTCCTTCAGCACCCTGATTGCCTCCATATTCCAGCCGAAGCGTTCTTTTTTGCCTGCCTCTGGCACTTCGTGGGAAGCAAGGTCAAAGGTGTGCCGTTCGGACAACGGGATTTCAGGGTGCAGATCAAAGGTCTGTACCCGTGAGCGCTTCGGCTGGCTGAAAGCAGGCGTGAATGGCTCGGCTGCTTTCTGCTCAGGCTGTTCGACAGAATTTTGTTCTGCTATTTCAATTTCCTCGTCAGACAGATACACAAGATCGTTAAAGGAAAGGCTCTGCAAACTCCTTTCGATCATATCTTCAAGAGAAGAAAACTGTTCGCTCCTGACAACTTTTCCGTCTACAAGGGTTTCAAGCCGGTAATCCACAAGATTAACTCTCGCCTGAATTTCGTGCTTATCATCTTCGGTTGTCGTATAAGCAAGCTCCACATTGGAAAGGTCTGTGTAATCCGCACCCTCGTCACGCTCAAACTCCTCACGGCAATACTCATCTATGAGCGCTTTTGCCGTATCCAGTTCGGAAACAGATTTCTTGACCTGTTCCAAGTAGTCGTTTGCCTGCCACTCGCTCTTAAACTCCTCGCTGACGCCCTCATCGTCGATATAGATCGCTTCCGTCAAATCGTCCCAAATGGCATAACCATCATCGGTTTCAATGACGAAAAATCTCTCGTCGGGCGGGAGCGTATTTTCTGCCGCCCTGTCGTTTGCAAGATAGGGCGAATCAATGATTTCTACGCCTTTCGGTTGCGGATCAAGGCTGCTGATAAAATCCTGCGGTATAGTGTTCCCGTCTTTATCCTTATAGAAAACGACGGTAAAAGGAACACCGTAGTAATTTTCTTCCTTTATATCCTTTTCAAACTGATAGGGGCTGGTGTATTCAACGCTTTCCCGCACCGTCCCGTCCGTATGCAGATAGTCGATTCTGCCGACCGGCTGCGACTGCACCGGATCTTCCTTATTGGTCGATACGATGTTTCGGGTGCTGCGCTCTCCGTTTTCAAGGGAAGAAACAGCCACATCAAAGCCACGGTCAAGAAGCATATTGACATAGGTTTCCAAGCGGTTTGCCGGAAAGCCGCACATCTGTGTTCGCTGATTGCCGCCGATAGAACGGGAAGCAAGATTCAGCTCCAACGCTTCGCTTACAGTCTGTGCGTCCGCACCGTAGGCTTCAAAGAAATCGCCCATCTGATACAGCACAAGGCTGTCGGGATTAGCACTCTTGATTTCGTTGTACGCACGATAAGCGTCCGTAAAGCTGCTGCGCTCGTTCTGCTGAACAAGGCGCATAAAGCTATCTTTGCGCTCCAAACGGGGCTGCGGATTTTGCACAGAGCGATCCATCAGCTCTACATTCCAGTCATCTACCCGTGTGATTTCAAAAGGCTTTCCGTCCAAATACACTCTGTCGCCGACTTTATAAGCGGCAGAGAATAACGATTTTTGCTGTTCCCGTGCCGCCGCCTGCTCAATCCTTGCCACTACATTTTCGGGCAGTCCGTCCACATAGTAGCGGATTTCGCCCTCATCGTTGATATGGGCAATCGTTTGGTAATCGCCGCTTTCCTCAACTGCTCTGTTCCAGACGGTAAGACCGTTGCCGAGATACCCCATACCAATGTCAAAGGCAGGCGATTCAGCCGGATCAGCTTTTTCCTCCGGCTGAAGGTAATCGCCGAGTCCTTCGCTTCGGACAGCCTGAATATAATCGTCTTGCAGGATAGTATCGGGCGTGACAACTGCCAAAACCTTGTTTTCCATATCCTCCTCAAAAGAGTAGGACGGGCTTAGATCACGGGGTGTAACATAGAATTTTTTAATATCCCCGTCGTAGCTCTGAACAGCCTGCTGGAACTTCCTTAAATCCCCGGCAGTAAAAATCTCCTGCGTTACCCAATACATCTCATTGCCGTTTACCAAATCGGTTTCCTTGAAACGCATACGGTGGGGAATGAGCTTTTCAAACTCGATAGAATTGAAACGAGGCTGCTGCTCTGCAACCGCCGCCTGATTCGTTACCTTCAGGTGGTCGTTCATCGGGTTTTCCCGCACCCTGCGGTCAAACTCTGCTCTCTCCAATTCCTTTTGAAACAGCGGATACTGCATATCGTGAAGAACGACACGCTTATCATCAAAGGCAAGGATTTCATACTCGTCAGCGCCGATATATACCGTATCGCCGAGATGATAGGCATACTGCGCTTCCTGCTGCGGCTCGCTTTCAGCCGCCTGCGCCGATTCCTGCTTGGGCGGAGCAGAGGAGAGGATTTCACGGTTTCTCTGTTCTTCGGCAAGTTCCGCTCGGCGTTCCTCCTGCTTTTCAAGCCACTGCGGATAAATCTCTTTTTCCTTTGGATTGAGATAGCGGTCAAGCCGTATCAATTCCTTTATCCGCTTCTCAACCTGAGTCCAATTCAGCCGGATATGCGGCTTATCGTCCCCAATGCCTTTTGAGATCAAAATGCCTTTCCCGTCGTGCTGCTCGTCAATGCCTGCGCCGACAATAACGGGATAAGCACCGCCCCAACCGTATTCATTTTTCAGAAAATCGGCATTTTCCTTTGTGGATAGGCTCTTTTCAAACTGCTCATAGATACGGAACTTTCCCTCCGATACGCCGCTTCCACGAGTGAGAACAGCGTCGATAATCTCCTGAGAAAAAGAAAAAGCAGAGGTCTTTTCCTCTGCCTGCATATCCAAAAAGTTCAGTTGCCCGTCTACGGACGGTAACGGCTTCATCGTATCCTGCAATTCGCCGAGCAGCCGCATTGCCTCAAAATACTGTGCGATCACGCCCCAATCATAGAAACCTTGTGCTATTCGATCTGCATAATTTCCCTCCCAAAGCTGAAGCACATTCTGCCAAGTTTTGTACCCGACTCGCCGCCCGTCGCTCAAAATCAGTTCAGTATAATCGTTATTGAAAATACCCTTGATATATTCGGTACGGGCGGCGTTATCGGGATTGCTTTCATAGAAAGCACGAATTTCCTCTTTCGAGGCTTTCAGGTGGGGCGTTGTGCCGAGGATTTCACGGATGGTATCGTCCCCGCCGAAAAACGGCAGGCTCTTGTCCTCGTTGCTTCGGTCGTAGTAATCTAAGCGAAGATGACCTCCGCTTTCACGATCTCCTGCACTCTGTTCCTCAGATTGTTCATTCCCTGCACCCACTTCATCATATCCGCCGCTTTCAGGCTTTCGGTCAAGCCCTCCTGCGCCGCCATCTGCTTTATCAGGGTTTCTTCCAAGCGGAGCGCTGTCTGCTCGGTTTCCGCCAAATGCTGTGTCAGGGTGCAGCTCGTCAGAAGATTGTAGTACCGGATTTTGTGATGTTCTTTGAGAAATTTCCGCCTCATCTGAGCGTACCTGCCCAAAGTCACTTCCGGCTGTTCGGGCATTGTCAGGTCGGGAAGATTGTAATCGCCTTGCATTGTGTATGTCAGCTCGTTCATTTTCAAAGCTCCTTTCGCTCTTATTTTCAGCCTTATTGTATTCCGGTTTCTCTCTGTCCGCAATGATGCGATTTTGCCTTTCAAGGGCAAGAACGGTACGGGAGATTTCCCCAAGCCCCATCTCCGCAATATCGCTTGACGCAATACCGAGGGCGTTTAAGGTTTCCGGCGTATTGAAATTTGTAATGACAGTGAAATCCTCCGCTTCAAAAAGAGGCTCGGTATCTATCCCAAGCCTTGTCATCATCATATACGCCACGCTGTTTGTTACCGCTTTCTTATACATAGCGGTAATCATATCTTCCGAAAGACCGTAGAGGAAGCTGTCATCTGCGGCATACATCAGATCGCCCAAATAGTCGGGGATATTATCTTCCACGGCGTTTTTAGCGGCGCTCAGCACAGCGTCCGCAAGGCTTTCCCTGTTTTCCAATTCGCCGAAGGTGCTTTCAAGGGATTCGATCACATCGTCCGCATATTCCGGTTTCATATCCCAAAGCGGGACGGGGCGGGAGTAGCGGCTTGCGTGCGTATCAGAAATATCGAAGTAATGGGTTAAGCGCTGCCTGCTCCGCTCAGCGTCCTCAAATACGGCGATACCCTTTGCGCCACGGTTTACCCAACGCCCGAATTTATCGTTCCAGCGCTCGATTTCCAATACCGCCGTTGCGTCCGGTCTTTGGGCGTAGATGAGAAGCTGCTCGTCAAATCGCAGACGATAGTTCCGACAGGCGCAGCGCAAAAAGGCTTGCCAGTTCTGAACATCGGAAACAACAGCGTGTGCGGTACGGCGGTACAGCTCGGAAATCAGGTCGTACTTTCGTGCCATCGGTTATGCACCTCCTATCTTTCATAGTCTTTCTGTTTCGGTCTTACGGGGATACCGTTTTTATCATAGCTTTTCGGATCGGCGGCAGGGGTATCCCAACCGAACATTGAGCCTGCCTTCATTGCCTCTGCCTGACCTTTTGACAAGCCGAGTTTTTCATTCATCTCATTCACAAGGGCGTTTGTTTCACTGGGCTTGCCGCCCTGAATATCCGTGCGGTAAAATCCGCTTTCGCCCTTTTTGACAATGCCGACGCAGTTTTCCGTCTGCACGAACACATAGCACTGCTCCGGCAGAGAGGAACGGAGCGGAATCACAGTATTGCCGTTTTGCTCCATTCGCTCGGCAAACTCGCAGATGTGATAGAAGTTACTGCCAACCTCCAAATGATAATCGTCAATATATCGGCAGGTGCGGTCAAGCTGCTCTCCGTCGCTCAGGGTAATGCGGATTTTATCCCCGTCGGGGATTTTGAACTTTTCTTTGTAATCCGGCGTGATAAAGCGGATTCCACTGCTCGCTTTTTCCATCTGGCGGTCGAGCCATTCCCGCACATAGCAATAGCAGTAGAAGTTATAGTCCCCACGGGCAGGATTGCACCGTATCAGGAAGCTGTATTTTTCGGTGTCGGCACGGAAACCGTATTCGGTCGCATAGTTGCCTTGAAAGGCGCTGTCGGGATATTTCGCCGCATACTGCGTCATATCCGTGCGGCTTTTTAACAGCCCGTATTCTTCAGAACGCAGGGCGTTGATAACCTCGTCCAGCTCGCTTTTGAACTTATCCGTTTTCAAATCCCGCCTATGGTCAAACCAAGAGGAAAAGAACTCTTTGCCTGATCCGAAGTCGCCACGAAGATAACCGATACTTCCGGTCTGTCCCTCGATCTGCGTACTTTGTCTGTAAGTGTATTTCTGCTCGTCAGAATGAAGCGGTCGGATTGTGAAACTACTTTCGTTGATTTCATAATCAAGCCCTTCCAGAATTTCTTTTACAAACTCCATATCCAGCCGCCCATCGGAAATTTCGGCGGCAAGACTGTCGCCTACATAAATCTCCAAAGTCTTATCTTCCCTGAGATTCAGGCTTATTTGATTCTCCAAAATCTGTTTTCCCTTATTCATTTTGCTTTGACTCCTGCTCATCATCAGCGCCTCCCAAATAGGAAAAGAGCCTGTTTTTTGCGATCTGCTCCTGAAGCTCTGTGATAACCGTCATATCGGAGACGGATATATCGGGGATTTTCAAAATGCTTTGCAGGCTCAGCGCCTTCAAATCTTTTTCGGTTTTACAGCCGGAATCATAGAGCTTCGCCAGCACCTTTACTTTCTGCTGCAAAGCGGTGTTTGCGCTTTTCTTCGCTGCCATTTTCTTTTACCTCCCATCTTAGCTTTTAGCGTAGTCGGAATAGACACGCTGCATTTTGTGCCTTGCCCTGCGTACTTCGGGGGAGCAGCCGAGTTCAGGATATTTCGCCTGAATCTTCTGCCTTGTCCTTCGGATACTCTCAAAGCAGGGGATACCGTAAGCCTTGTAATTGCTCATCACATCTTCAAAGCTGAAATGGCTGATACCGTGGGTATCATAGATACACGCCTTGCTGACGAGCAGATACAGCTTCATATCGTCATTTCGTGCTTCGGGGTGTTCCTTTAACACCGCAAGCACTCGGTTTTCAATCGTTTTCAGGTTTCTCATTTAAGCCTCCCAAAATAGAAAAGGGGGCGGAGTTTTTAAGCCCCGCCCCCGCAGAAGTTCTTACTTTTTCTTTCTGTTACGGATCTGCAAAAAGATAAAGCCGCCTACGATAAAGGCGACCAGAGCAATCCCGATGATCGCTTTCAGTTCCATCAGTTATCCTCCTTTTTCTTCTTTTTCTTAAAGCCAATGATACCGCAGGCTGCTATGCCTGCCGCCGACACGCCCGCAAGGGCAAGCCAAAGACCGAGCTTGCTGTCATCTCCGGTTTTCGGCGTATCCCGCAGCTCATTGTGCATTTCAACGACCGTGGTAGAGCCTGTCTGTACCGCTGCCTCCTTGTCGGCAGGCAGGATATACATAGCGGAAGCGGAATTGTTTACTTCGGAAATCTTGTACTCGCCGATCCGCAGACCTTCAAGGAAGATTTCGCCGTTTTCATCTGTTTCAAGGGTAACATCATAGCCGTTTGCTCCGGTAATGCGGAAAGCAAAGCCTTCCACCTTTCCGTCAGACGATGTTTTCACGATTTTCAGGTTTCCACGCATAGGCTCGTTTGCGAAGCCTTTGCCCTCTGTGTTTTCCACCTGATAGGTCTTACCGTCCGTGTCGATAAATACCTCATACACGCCCTCGTCACGGATATACGAATCCGGGCTTGCTGATTCCAAAATGAAGTAGCGCCCATAGAGCAGATCGTTCATTTCATACTGCCCGATTTCTTTTTCGGTCAGTGTGCCGATCAGTTCGTCCTCGCTGTCCAGCTCGCCGTTGTCGTTGGAGTCCTTATAGACCTCAAACACAGCGCCCGTCAGCTTCGTATCGGTATATTCAGCGTCCACCTTCGTAAGAGCGATATTGCCACGCACCAGCTCATTGACGATTTCAATCTCAACGACTTGCTCATTCTCTGAGATATTCACATCATAGACGGTATCGTCAAGCACGAATCCGGTCGGCTGCTTGATCTCACGGATATACCAGTTTCCGTAAGGCACATTCTCAAAGGAGAAGCTGCCATCGTCGCCGGATACGGCGGTCATCAGGGCGTTTTCTTCGGTAAACTCCACATCATCGCTCTTAAACAGACCAATGAGCGCACCGCCGAGTCCCTCGCCGTTCTCATCAACCTTTTTGCCGGAAACCGATCCGTAGATCAGCTTGTTTTCCATCGGCTCGCCATTGTTTACGGCAATCACAACCGTTGCGGTTTCCTGTCCCGCATACTCAAATACAACGGGATATTTTTCGCCGTTGAGCTGATAATGCTCGTCTGTCGCCAGTTCTTTGACATAATAGCTGCCCAAAGGCAGGTCAGTCCCTACGGTCGCCCTGCCGTTTTCATCAAGCGTGATGATTTCAAGCAGACCGTCTTTCGGAATGGAAGTGCCGCTTGCGGATACAAGCTCCTCATCGGCGAACAAGCCGAAGCTGATATTTTTGATTTCTCCGTTATTGCCGATACCAAACAGCTCGTTTGTCTCCAGCGCTTTTTCAAGGCTGACCTCAACCTTCTGCCGTTCATTGACGAAGGAAGTCGCCGTTTCAGTCACGGCTACATCCTGTCCGGCGTAAATGAGTTCGACGGTATGGACTTCACTGCTCAGCACCATTCCATAGCCTGCCTTGACCTCTTTGACTTCATATTTTCCGAGGTAGAGTTCCTTGCTTTTTGCAAAGCCGGTTTCATCGGTCGTAACCGTATCGACCAGCTCGCCCTTGCTGTATCGGAGAGTTCCGTCAGGCGTTACCACATCTTCGGCGGCACGGATTTCATAAACGGTATCCGGCAGTCCCTGTGTTTCATAAACCGGCTGATAGATAACGGGACGCTCCTGCCCGGTTTCATCTGTCCCGCCGCTTACCGAAACGCCGGAGAATACCTCGCCCGTCTTTTCAATGCTGATCGTGCCTTTCTGCGGCATATTGGTCTTTTCAACTTTTATCACTGTTACCCCGCTTTCCTCAGAAGAATTTTCTTCCGTGACATCAAAATAGACGGGTGTGGAATCAAGGACATATCCATAAGGACTCTGTACCTCAACGATAGAGTATCCCTGACCGTATGGCAGCTTTTCCGGCGTTACGAGCGAGCCGTTAGCGTCGGTATAGAAAGTGTCAACGGTTGTCGGGGTAGGATAGGTAAACTCCATCGTAATGAGATTGCCGGACGGATCGTAAATCTGGAATCCTGCGCCCGCATAGGGAATGGTCTTGCCCGTTTCTGCGTCCACCTTGACTACTTGGATATAGCTTTCAAAATTGCTGTTGTTAATCAGATAGCGGTAGGTCTGGGCGTCCTTTGCGATGAACACATCAAAATCATCCATCAGCTCCCTGCCTTCCCAGCCGGATACCTGATGGACGGTATATGTGCCGTAAGGCATATCCTTTGTCTGTGCAAAGCCGTTCTCATCGCAGATGAGCGTATCACGCTCGGATTCCTTTGCGTTCGCAAAAGAGCCTGCGGATTTGAGATACACTTCAAAAACTGCGCCTTCTTCGGGCGTTTCAATCTGCGTCTCGCCATCGTCCGTATGTTTGATAATGGCGATATTGCCCTTGATGACCTGTTCCGTTACATCATTTGCGGTCTGGTTATGCTCAATGGTATAAAGCTCCGGCTCTGCGCCGACCTTATGGACGGTCGGATCGAGCAAATAGCCCTCACTCGGCTCCAGTTCCTTGATTGTCCAGTCCGCACCGCAGATATATTCTTTTGTGGTAAACTGACCGTTTTCATCGGTATAGTATTCATCAATGAGCTGTTCGCCCTTGAAAATCCCGTATTTTGCTCCCGCAAGAGAGGCGTTTCCCTGAGCCGTTCCCGTCTCAGCGTCGCTCTTGGTCACGGTAACGGTAAACTTCTTCAGGATATTCGTGAAATTGCGGGTAGTGACCTCGTTCCACTTGACGGGTGCGCTCTGATCTTCGGGAATGACATAACGGATTGCTGTATCCACTTCCTCAATGGTGTACGGCGTAGTGCCGCTGATCAGCACATCTTCAAAGGTCGCCACACCGTTTTTATCCGTAACCGCATACTCGTCCACGGCAATGCCGGAGAGCGAAGTGCCGTAAAGGTGGAAGGTCACGCCCTCATTAAAGTTATCCTCCGAGGATTTGATAACCTCAATATCGCCACGCTTCAGTGTGTTGTTGAAGTTGACGGTCGCAACCTGTCCCGCAACTACGGTTACTCTGCGGGACTCCTGCGGCTCGTATCTGTCATATTCCTGCTCGGTTACGGTATATACTCCCGGCATTAGGTTATCGACCTGAATCTGACCGCCGTTTTCTGTCTTAACGGTTTTATCAATGCCGTTGCCCTGAATACGGAAGGAGATACCGTCCACCTTTCCGTCCTCGCTGGTTTTCACAATCTTCGCCGAGCCGTAGGAAACCTTTAATTTAAGAAATCCTTTGACCGGATCATTGACCGTCTGAGCGTAGGTTACGGTATCCTGCACACCGCCGTTTGGTCCATAGATACCGTCCGTCCAAGTGATAACGCCTTTTCTCTGCGCCGTTTTCTCTGCGGTAATCGTCAGCCCGTCGCTCGGCGCTTTCTCGGCAGTAATCGTCAGCTTGTTTCCGCTTACGGAGAACTGAACGCCCGAATCATTGGACGAAAACTTATATCCCGAAAGGACATTGTTGCTGTCCGTCAGCGTAACCGTGTACTTAGAGCCATCCCATTCAAGCTCGATTTCCTGTGCGCTCCCCGGCGTTTTGGTAAGGAAGCTCGGCAGCTTGGAATACTTCTGCACACTTGCCGCCATTGAGTTGTAGTAGCTCATAATCTTGTCATAAAGCGGGTGGTTAGGGCTGATCTGATCCAGAACAGCGTCCTTGCCGCCTGTGCTGACCTTGTTAAAGTTTTCATCACGCTCGCCGATGACGGTTTCCCAAATGAGAAGCTGTGTAGCGACTGCGTGAGCCAGCTTATCGCCGCCCTCGTTCTGAGAACGCCACGAGGTTGAGATTGTTCCCGTATAGCCGTACTGGAAGATACGACCGATGAACAGCTTAATATCATCAGGAGAAATGGTGCTGTTATAGGACGAAGGGTAGTTGTCCCAAAAATCCTCGCCCTTTTTGGTAAAACTGTCTCCGGTCTGCTGCGGGACGCCGATCTCAATACAGTAGCAGATATTTCCGTTGTACGATCCCATCGCACGGACGGTTGTATAACGGGAAGTGCCTGTTTTCCAGCCGTTCATAAAGGTAAGGCTGCCGTGTCCCCATTCGGCGTTGTAATTCGAGTCCCCGTCACGGGGATACGAGATAAGGTACACATCGTCCGTTTCCTCTGCGGCATAGGCAGTCGTACCAATCCCTACAAGGGAAGTCACGCACATTAGCGCCGCAAGAAACAGCGACATAATGCGCTTTGGTTTCTTAATTTTCATCTGAAATCCTCCTTGAAATGAAAAAACGCACCGTTTTTTCGGTGCGTCCTCAAAATGGAATATTTAATTTAAGCGTAGCCGATATAGATGTCGTAGATTCCGTCAGAGACTTCCTCCGCCCAAATCCATACGGCTGTGATTTCTTCGTCAGCCTTGTACCGATCCAAGCGGCTGTGAATATCCCTTTCAAGATATTTGCAGTGCGCTCCGGCACGGATCGGATTATCCCAACAGTAAACCGCCTCGCTGTCTAACAGAAGCCCCACGCTCTGAGCGTAGCCTTTTGCAAAGGAAATCCAGTAGTTAATGTCAAAGTCGGTTTCGCTCGGTGCTTCTTCCGTTTCAGGCGGCGCAGGCGTTTCGCTTTCTTTTGGTATATCCGGCTGCGGTGTGGATAATGTTCGGTCTTATCCGCTTTATCGGGTTGTTCGGCGGGCTGTGCCGCCTGCCCGGTTTCAGAAGCAGTCTGCGGCTGTTCGGAGCTGACCGTATCCGTTTCCGTTGTTTCTTCCTGCTTTTCCGGCTTTACTTCCTGAACGGCTTCAGGCGTTGTTTCAACCTCCTTGCTTTCCTTTCCCGCAGGCGCTTCGGATTCAGAGGTGCTTTGAACACTCTCCGAAAAAGAAAACGGCTGCGGCTTATCTTCATTCGGCGGGGCATTGTTGCAGCCTGCAAGCACGATCAGCAAAAGAGCCGTAAAAAAAGCAATTTTTGTTGTTTTCATTGCGCTTCACTCCTTTTCTGCCGCCATTGTAATGCGAAACAGCGTTTCAGGCAAAGGTGTGAAACAAGGGTTAATCTTACATCATAGGGCATACCTCCTGTGCTTTGGAATGGTGCGTTTTCCTGAGATAGATTGAGTTAGGTGAGATAGCTGTAATCAGGAGAGATAGATTTATTCTTTCGGATAGTCAGGTAGTTTCAGGGGTTGGAGTGTGAGGAAGGGGAAGAAGAAAAACACACTCCGCCTTACCTGCTGTCACGCTCGGCACGGTTACGCAAAAACCTGTTGTAATGCTCCAGCGCCTTGCAGACATACTCCTCCGTTTGGTTGATGGGGATATTTTTCGGGATCAGGCTTCGCACCCTGTCCCCACGCAAAACAATTTTCTCACGCTGATTCGGCTTTTCCTCACTCATAATCGCAGAGATCGCTTCTGTTGTCAGCTTGCCTTCTTCAAAGAACTTCCGCATACGGATCGCCTGATCGTGGGACGGGGTACAGTCGTTTAGGTCAATTTCGTCCACCAAATCCCTCTGGCAGTCCTCGTTCAGATAGGACAGCTCAACGGCGGGGCGCATTTTAATCCTGCCCTCGTCCACAAATTCGAGCAGTTCAGGAACAAGGTTTGTGAGGCGGATATATCTGTGTATTTGATTTCGGCTATCGCCACATTCCTCGCTCATTAAATCAAGCGATTGCTTACCCCGTAAATCAATCCCCACTGGGGATGAATTTTCTTTTCTCGGTCTGCCTGCCTGTCTTTTCATAGCGTCCAGCCGCATTTTATATGCGTGAGCTTTCTCCGAGGGAAGTATCTGCGACCGTTGAAAGTTGCTTTCGACCATTAAAATCGTAGCTTCATCACGGTCGAGGTCTACCACCTCACATCTGAGCGTTTCAAATCCGGCAAGCTCGCAAGCCCTTTTTCGCCTGTGTCCTGAAATAAGCTCGTATCTTCCGTCCTCCTTCTGCCTTACGGTAGCGGGAGTAATCACGCCACGCTCTTTGATACTTTCCACAAGCTGAAACATATCCTCATCTTCCCGCACCTGAAACGGGTGGTCGGGAAAATCGTCGATTTCCTCAAGCGGAATATCTCTGATTTTTGACAGCTTCGCTTCGTCCCTTTCCTCCTGCGAGGAAAACAATTCATCGAGCGTGTTCGTGGGCAGCGTGAAGTCGCTCTTTCTGCCTGCCATCGGCTAACACCTCCCTTGTAAAGTCGGCATAAGCCTTAGACACCGTGCTGTTTGGCTCATAGGCATAAATGCTTTTGCCCTTTGAGCTTACCTCTGCGGCTTTTACGGCAATGGGAATGGTTGTCC
>OGOM01001743.1_pt1 | contig 14864 bp, 15 predicted proteins | sample 1552681 | NCBI WGS metagenome assembly OGOM01 (sample SAMEA2580188, study PRJEB22360) | human gut metagenome | biome: human gut; feature: human-associated habitat; material: faeces | place: Denmark | collected 2008/2010 | reverse complement strand
CTTTTGGTTTATAATTTGTGATATTTGATGTGTCCATAATATACCTCCATAAGTATATTTAAACACATTTAATATCTTTTTGCAATATATTTAGTTACTTATATCATCCTCCTCAATATGATGGCGCTTTGCATAGCCGGTAAGCATCAGCGTCAGTGCGCCGTCGCCGGTCACGTTGCATGCAGTTCCGAAGCTGTCCTGCAGTGCAAAGATGGTAAGCATCAATGCAGTGCCGGAGCTGTCGAATTTCAGTATCCCGGTGATGATGCCAAGGGATGCCATGACAGTTCCTCCGGGAACACCGGGAGCTCCGATGGCAAAGATACCCAGAAGAAGGCAGAACAGAACCATGGTACCTGGCGTTGGAACGGAACCGTACAGGATCTTCGAAATCGCCATACAGAAGAAAACCTCTGTCAGGACGGAACCACAGAGATGGATGTTTGCAAACAGAGGAATCCCGAAGCTGACCAGATCCTTGCGGAGAGGTTTTGCTTTGGAGGCACACTGCAGTGCAACGGCCAGGGTGGCTGCAGAGGACATGGTCCCTACGGCAGTCAGATAGGCAGGACCATAATGGCGGACAACCTCCAGAGGATTTTCTCCGGAATAGATTCCTGCAAGGATGTAAAGAAGAGCCATCCAGATAAAATGCCCGGCAAGCACCAGTACGATGATCTTCAGAAAAACAGGCAGCTGTCTGGTGATGGTTCCTTCGTAGGCAAGGCCGCAGAAGGTAGTGCCGATAAATAACGGAAGAATGGGGATGATGATCCGAGCCACCAGAGAAAGAACGATTTTCTGAAATTCATCCAGGAGCCCAGTGATCAGCTTTGCCTTTGTCCAAGTGGCGGCAAGTCCCAGCATCATTGCAAAAACAAGAGCACTCATAACGGACATGATCTGTGGGATCTCCAGCTCAAAGATCACCTCCGGCAGCCGCTTCAGTCCTGCAGCATAGGAATGGATGGACAGATGTGGAATGATGAGAAAGCCGGAGGCTGTGGAAAAAAGCGCTGCGCCAACAGAGGAGCCGTAAGCGAGGACAACCGCAACTCCCAGCATCAGCGAAGCATTTTTGCCAAGCCTGGTAATGGACGGAGCGATAAATCCCAGCACGATCAGCGGCACGCAGAAGGTAATGAGCTGGCCCAGAATGTACTTGATAGTAACTGTGATATTAAGAACTGCCATGGAGATTCCGTTGGTGCTGTATCGGTTCAGGATAAGCCCGGCTATGATTCCCAGGATCACAGCGACCAGCAGCTTAAATGGCAGACTGTTGAAAAAAGATGTTTTTTTCATTGGAAAACCTCCTCGGATAGTATAAAATAAAGCCAGAGTTTATTATAAAGGTATTTGATAAAAATCACAAGGAGGATCAAATGATTTATCTGGATAACGCGGCTACAAGCTTTCATAAGCCGGACTGTGTGCCGCGTGCTGTGGTGGAAGCCATGCAGCATGCAGGAAACAGCGGGAGGGGCAGCAGCGGCGAAGCAATGGCAGCCTCAAGGCTTATTTTTAATACAAGATGCCAGATCGCAGAGATGTTTGACGTATGGGGACCGGAATGTGTGGCCTTTACATCCAATGACACGGAAGCGCTCAATATCGCCCTGCAGGGAACACTTCATCCAGAGGAGGGAACTATCCATGCGATCTGTACGGAGATGGATCACAACAGTGTGCTCCGTCCGCTGTACCGCCTGGAAAAAAAAGGCATGAAGCTTACGATCCTGCCGGCAGACCGCAAGGGACGGATCTCCCTTAAGGAGCTTGAGGCAGCCATCCGTCCGGAGACGAAGGTGATCGTCTGTACCCACGCTTCCAATCTGACAGGAAATCTCAATGATATCCACGCCATCGGTGAGATCGCACAGAAGCACCAGAAGCTTTTTATTGTGGATGCTGCCCAGACAGCAGGAGTATTTCCGATTTCCATGAAAAAAGATCATATAGATATTCTTTGCTTTTCCGGACATAAGGGCCTTATGGGCCCCCAGGGCACAGGCGCCATCTGCGTTCGGCCGGGGGTATCTGTGGAGCCTCTGAAGGTAGGCGGAAGCGGCGTCCTCACCTTTCAGAGAGAGCATCCGCAGGATATGCCGGAGGCACTGGAGGCAGGCACCCTGAACAGCCATGGGATCGCAGGTCTTGGCGCAGCCATCAGCTGGATTACCGAAACCGGAACAGAACAGATCCGAAAAAGAGAGCAGCAGCTGATGTGGCGTTTTTATGACCAGGTAAAGGAAATTCCGGGAGTCACCCTGTACGGAGATTTTTCCAGGGAAGAACGCTCTCCTGTGGTGACTCTGAATATTGCAGAGATGGATTCGGCAGAGGTGGCCATGGTCCTTGATGAAGAGTACGGGATCAGTGTAAGAGCCGGCGGCCACTGTGCACCGCTGATGCACAAAGCACTGGGAACCGAAAAAACAGGAGCTGTCCGCTTTAGCTTTTCTTATTTTAATACGGAAGAAGAGGTGGACACTGCTGTCGGGGCGGTAAAGGAGCTTGCCGCGGAATAAACAGCGAAAGACGGACAGAAAGGACACAGAGAATGTATCAGACAATATATGATGTGGTAGAAAAAAGAGGGCGTGTAAAAACAGGGATCCTTCTGAACGGAAAGGATGCCGGGCTGAAATATCTTTTGGAAGAAAGCAGCTTTTTTTATCCGGAGGGAGCAGAAAGAAATAAAGAAGCAGAAGAATTCCTGAAAGTTTCCGTGGAAGCAGCTGTGGAAACCGGCGTTGTGAAAAACGGCGACCGGGAGATATTTGTGGAAACCTACGAGAAGAATCCCAGGCTGATCATACTGGGTGGCGGCCATGTTTCTCTTCCGGTAGCAGAGATCGGCAGGATGCTGGGCTTTCATGTAACAGTCATGGATGACCGGGAGGAATTTGTGACGGAGGAAAGATTTCCCATGGCAGATGAGAGGATCTTTGGAGAGTTTGATACCCTGTCCGACAGGATCCCTCCCTATGAAAATGCCTACTATGTAGTGGTGACACGAGGCCATCTGGGAGATTCCGCCTGTGCAAGAGCGATCCTTAAGAGACCCTTTGCATATTTCGGAATGATCGGAAGCAGGACAAAGGTGCAGATCACCAGGGAAAAGCTCCTGAAAGAGGGCTTTACGGAGGAACAGCTGGATCAGATCCATGCCCCCATCGGACTCCCCATCGGAGGACAGATGCCGGCTGAGATCGCCGTGAGTATCATGGCAGAGATCGTGCAGGAAAAGAACCGGCATTTCCGCACCTACTGTGATGAGGAGGTGGAGGCAGCAGTACGCCGCAGGACACCGGGAACCATGGTCACGATCATCGAGAAGAAGGGCTCCTCACCAAGAGGAACCGGGAGCAAGATGTTCGTATTCCGGGACGGAAGCACGGCAGGAAGCATCGGCGGCGGAAAAGTGGAGTTTGAAGCCGGAAAACACGCAGTAAATATCCGAAATACGGAAACAAAGGTTTACGAGCTGGGACAGGGGGCAGGAGATCTGGGAATGATCTGCGGCGGAACTGTCCGGGTGCTTTTTGAGCCGGTAAATATGTGAAAGAACCGGCCAGGACTTGCATAATATTGCAGAATCGTGTATATTGGACGCAGAGAATTTTTTACCGGCGTATAAGGAGGAATCAGATAAAATGAAGAAAAAATGTATTATGGCTTTGATAATAGGCGCGGCTTTCCTTGCACAGGGCTGTGGATATGAGGAAGGAACCGATGCAGTGGTAACAGTAGTAGATTCCACACCGACGCCGGAGCCCACAGAGAAGCCGAAGGCAACTGCAACACCTACACCGAAGGCAGCAGCAGATTCCACAGCAGACGGAGCAGCAGCGGCAGCGGCGGCAGATTCTACCACAGCCGGGGCAGCAGATCCTGCAGCACAGACAGCAGCTACGGAGCAGACCCCAAGCGGCATCAACGTACAGGCTCAGGATGCCACCTACTATGCAGTGGAGGGTGTGAATTTACGTTCTGACGCCAATGCAGAGGCAGAGTTTGTGGCAGGTGTCCTTTCCGGAGAATCCCTGAAGTGTACCGGTGTCTGTGACAATGGATGGATCCGTGTGGATTATAATGGCCAGACCTGCTACGCATCCGGCGACTACGTCAGCACAACCCCGCCGGTAGGAGCAGTGGCAGCAGATACTACTGCAGAAGATAATACCGCAGAAGCAGCACAGTAGCGCACAGACTACAGGCTTTTGACCAGATCAGGGAAATCCTGATCCTGCTTCAATTGCAGATATCTCCTTGATATAACAAAAAACAGGCAGCTATATCCGATGAAATACATCGATACAGGCAGCCTGTTTTTTTGTTTCGGCATATACTCCAGTCCGTTCAGAACACAAGGATCATGCCAGCGGATCGTACCCGCAGATCATTCCGGATAAACAAGACGGTCCGGCTTGATATCGTAGAGAACTTCGTTCAGGAATTTCTTTGCCAGATATTTTGCCATGCCAAGGTTCATATCCAGATAATTTCCGCAGTCCTTGGGAGAAGCTCCCGGGATCTCACCCTCAAAATCGCGGATAAATTCAAACATCTCGATCATCAGCGGAACGATATCTCTGGATTCATAATCCCCGTTAAGAAGAAGATAATTTCCGGTACGGCAGCCCATAGGACCCCAGTAAATGACTTTCGGGCCAAACTCCTTATGGTTCCGCAGGAAGGTAGCTGCCAGATGCTCCATGGCGTGAAGCTCGGCTGTGTTCATAACAGGCTCCTCATTGGGAGAAGTCATACGGATATCGAAGGTAGTGATCACCTGATCTCCAACCGGATCCTTACGTGAAACGTATACGCCAGGCTGAAGCTTGATATGGTCAATGGTAAAACTTGTGATCTTTTCCATGTTGATTCCTCACTTTCTTATATGTACGGAGCCCATAATAAGCTCCATACATGATTTTAGCAGAGAACCGGAAGAGATACAAGGCAAAACAAAGGGAATCCTGCACCTGGTTCCGTGCAAAGTTGACTTTATGAAAAGATGATGTTAAACTGAGAAAAGCTTACAGGGGGAGAGTGAAAAGCTCGCCTGAAAATGCCGGAACAGGCGTTTTCGGGATCTGATAAGGAGGACTTATAAATATGAAACGTAAGGTTTTAGCCGTATTATTTGCGACAGCTCTTACCGCAGGAATGCTTTCCGGATGCGGAAGCACAGACAGTACTTCTGACAAAGCAGACCAGAAGGAAGAATCTCTGGAGGAAGAAACCTCAGAAGGACAGACAGGCGTAGATGAAGAGACAGCAGCCAATGCAGTATCCGAGGAGGAGGCTGAGGCGGCAGGCTTTTCAGACCATGAAGAAAGCGCCGATGATCAGGAGGCTTCCGGTGATGCAGAGGACACCTCACATGAAACCGAAGCTTCTGCAGACAACTCCGCAGACAGTACAGAGGATACAGACAGCGCAGACGGAGAATTTTCCGATGGTTCCGAGGATGCACAAATGGCAGGAACAACTGTGATCGATACCAGCCAGCAGCTGACAGGAACCCATCATGCTGCCATCACCGTAAAGGATTATGGCGAGATCGATGTAGAGCTGGATGCAGAGACCGCACCCATCACAGTCACAAATTTTGTAAAGCTGGTACAGGACAATTTTTATGACGGTCTGACCTTCCACCGGATCATTGACGGATTTATGATCCAGGGCGGAGATCCAAACGGAGACGGAACCGGCGGAGCAGAGGATACCATCAAGGGCGAATTTTCCAGCAATGGAGTGAAGAACGATATTTCTCATGTAAGAGGAACCATTTCCATGGCCCGCAGTACAGATCCGGACAGCGCAAGCTCTCAGTTCTTTATCGTACAGTCCGATTCCACACATCTGGATGGCGACTATGCTGCATTCGGACACGTGACCTCCGGGATGGACATTGTAGATCAGATCTGCAAGGATGCCAAGCCGACAGACGGCAACGGAACTATTGCAAAGGATCAGCAGCCGGTGATCGAGAGTATCCGTATGGTTGACTGACAGGAGGGAGAAGGATGCTGAAAGGGAAAACAGTGCTTCTTGGCATCACAGGAAGTATTGCTGCATACAAGATCGCATATCTGGCAAGTGCATTACATAAGCTTCATGCAGATGTCCATGTACTGATGACAGAGAATGCAACGAACTTTATCAATCCGATCACATTTGAAACACTGACCGGGAATAAATGCCTGGTGGATACCTTTGACCGGAACTTTCAGTTCCAGGTAGAGCACGTATCCATTGCCAAGAAGGCAGATGTTGTGATGATCGCACCGGCCAGTGCAAACGTGATCGGAAAGCTGGCTAACGGCCTTGCGGACGATATGCTCACTACTACGGTAATGGCCTGCAGGTGTCAGAAGATCCTTGCACCAGCCATGAATACCGCCATGTATGAGAATCCCGTGGTGCAGGACAATATCCGGAAGCTGCAAACCTACGGATATGAGGTGATCACACCGGCCAGTGGCTACCTGGCATGCGGGGACACCGGAGCCGGAAAAATGCCGGAGCCGGAAACCCTTCTGGAATATATCCTGAAGGAAGCCGCCTTCCAGAAAGACCTTGCCGGCAAAAAGCTCCTAGTAACGGCAGGACCTACCCAGGAGGCCATCGACCCGGTCCGCTGTCTCACCAACCATTCATCCGGAAAGATGGGATACGCCATTGCAAAAATGGCCATGCTCAGAGGAGCGGAGGTTACGCTGGTAAGCGGACCTACTGCCATTGAGCCGCCCCTTTTTGTGAAGGTCGTACCTGTGACATCCGCCAGAGATATGTTCGAGGCAGTCACCGGTTTAAGTGATGAACAGGATATCATCATCAAGGCTGCCGCAGTGGCAGACTACCGTCCGAAGCAGGTCAGCGAAGACAAGGTTAAGAAAAAAGACGATCAGGCTTCCATAGAGCTTGAGAGGACAGACGACATTCTGAAATATCTGGGCCAGCACAAAAAGCAGGGCCAGTTCCTCTGCGGATTTTCCATGGAGACCAGAGACATGCTCCGTAATTCCAGAGCCAAGCTTGAGAAGAAAAACCTGGATATGGTGGCAGCCAACAACCTGAAGGTAGAAGGCGCCGGATTCCAGGGAGATACCAATGTCCTGACTCTTATCACACAGGACGAAGAAGTGTCACTCCCGCTTATGAGCAAGGAGGATGCAGCGTTAAAGATCCTGGATAAGATCCTTCTGCTTACCACAAAGGCAGAAGCATAGCTACAGAACCGGTCAGATAGCCGGTTTTAACAACGAAAAGCGGAACAAAAAGATCACCGCTTTCCATCACCGTATTGTATCCGCAGAAAACGCCGGAAAATGCTGTATTTCCGGAAATATTCACAGAGCGGAACGGTAACAAGGAGGAGAAGAAATGAAAAACAACAAATTTACAACAGCACAGCTTACATTACTGGGCCTGATGGCAGCAATCCTTCTGCTGATGGCCTACACACCACTGGGATATCTGAACATCGGGCCACTGGCCATTTCCTTTAACGTGATCCCGGTAGCCATCAGTGCAGTCGTCCTCGGACCCGTAGGAGGAGCCGTGGCAGGTGCGATCTTCGGCCTGACCAGCTTTCTCCAGTGCATAGGAGTAGGCGGCTCCAGTGCAATGGGAGTTGTGCTTTTCGGTATCAATCCGGTATTTGCCTTTATCCAGCGCTTCATCCCACGTCTTCTGGACGGTATCTGCCTCGGATATATTTTTAAAGGCATGCGAAAGGTCAGCAATATCTATGTGGCATGTGCAGTAACCGGGTTCTTTTCCGCATTCCTGAATACACTGTTCTTCATGGCAGCACTTGTAGGACTGTTCGGAAATACCGATTATGTAAAAAATCTGATGGGCGGTCATAACATCATCATCGGCTGCTGTCTCATGGTAGGGATCAACGCAGTATGCGAAATGATTTCCTCCACAGTGATCACAGGAGCAGTGGGAGCTGCACTTTCCAAGGCACATCTGATTCCATCCGCACAGATCAGCCGTGAGAAGACAAAAGCATAAAGACAGGGAAAATAAAATTATGATATTAGCAATTGATATTGGAAATACCAACATAGTCGTGGGCTGCATCGATGATCAAAAAACATACTTCATCGAGAGACTTGCTACCGTAAGAACAAAAACAGAACTGGAATATGCCGTAGACCTGAAAACCTTACTGGAAATCTACCACATCAAAAAGGCAGACATAGAAGGCTGTATCATTTCATCTGTAGTCCCGCAGATCACCAACATTGCCAAGCTGGCAGCAGAAAAGATCCTCAAAAAAGAAGTCATGGTCCTGGGACCAGGAGTAAAAACAGGTCTGAACATCATGATGGACAACCCCGGACAGCTGGGCGCGGATCTTGTGGCAGACGCTGTGGCAGGATTAAATGAATATCCGGTTCCGTTTATTGTGATCGATATGGGAACCGCTACTACAGTTTCGGTTGTCAACAGCAAAAAGCAATACATTGGCGGAATGATCCTTCCTGGCATCGGAATATCCCTGGATGCACTGACAGCCAGAGCATCCCAGCTCAGCGGGATCAGCATCGATGCCCCGAAGCATGTGATCGGGCGCAATACCATCGAATGCATGAAAAGCGGCGTGCTCTACAGCAACGCAGCAGCCATTGACGGGATCATAGACCGGGTGGAAGAAGAGCTTGGTGAGAAAACAACCGTGATCGCAACAGGCGGTCTTGCAAAAAAGATCATTTCTCACTGTAAAAAAGAAATCATTCTGGATGAGGACCTTCTGCTCAAGGGACTCCTTGTGATCTACAAAAAAAATAAATAAAAACAAAAAAATCAGCTGCCGGTGCAGGAAACACCTACCGGACAGCTGATTTTTTACTGCGCAAATGCTCTGCGGAAATCCTCAGGCACAGGTGCCAGGAAACACATAGGCTCCCCGGTGATGGGGTGAGCAAATTCCAGCTGGAAGGAATGCAGGGCCTGGCGTCCGATCCGGTCAAAAACCGGATGATACAGAAAATCCCCCGGCAGCGGACAGCCAATATATTTCATATGCACCCGGATCTGATGAGTCCGCCCCGTATCCAGATGCAGCTCCACAAGAGCATATCCATTGCTGACTGCAAGACGCTCATAATGAGTCACGGCAGTCTCCCCACGCTCAAAATTAACCTCCCTTGTGATCACAGAAGCATTCATTCTGGCAACAGGGGCGGAGATCGTCCCCCTTTCCGGTGGGATCCCGTCAGTAAGTGCAAGATAGGTACGTCGGATCTGGCGCTGCTTCATCTGGGCAGAGAGAAGAGCTCCGCTCAGAGGGTTCTTGGCAAGCACCAGCACCCCGGTGGTATCCCTGTCCAGCCGGTTGATACAGCGGTAGACAAAAGCCTTCCCCTGCTGCTTATAATACCAGGCAACACCGTTGGCAAGCGTATTCTCGTAGTTTCCGGCAGAGGGATGCACAGGCATATCAGCAGGCTTGTTCAGCACAAGGATATCCTCATCCTCATACAGGATATCTAAAGGCAGCGGCACCGGAATAATGGAAGGTTCCGATCCCTCCCCGGTCTCCTCCGGAACAAGGATCCGAAGAACATCTCCCTCCCTCAGGACCGTTCTGCCAAAAGCCGGCTGCCCGTTCAGCAGGATCGCCTGCTCCGCCCGCTTCATAGTAGTCAATATATGTTTGGAAAAACCCTTCTTCCGAAGAAATCCAAGAATATTTTCCCCGGACTCCCCGGTTGAGATCGTATAGGTAATAATTCTCTGCATAGAAAAAAATCCTTTTCTGAAATTTGGCAGGCCAAAAGCCAGATCGCGCGGCCTGCGGGTATAGTATAGCATTTGGGAATGGAAATGTCGATTAGGTATAAAAAAAGAGCTGGTACAAGAGGAAACATCCTTGGACAGCTCGTGGATTATGGGAATTGTGTCGCTTATTATCTTCATTAGTCACAGACCAAAAAAGACATATTTTACAGCCATATGTAAGGATACCATTGATATTTTCCTTTGTCAAGGCGTGCCAAAGACATGAAGCATGCTAATAATGTCGTTTTTTAAGCATCATATGCAGCAGTTTTCTATCAAAAAGTAAATAAACAGTCTGATAATCATCGAAATCTAACATTAGTGGTCACTAAAAGTGGTCACTTTTTTCTTGCGTAAATCCGCGTAAAATCAATATTTTTCAAGCTTTTTTCCTTTTTCTTTCCAATTATTAGTGGTCAAAATCGTGGTCAACTGTGCCGAAAAAAGCAGCATTTAACAGTGTTTCAAGCTCTTTTTCGCTAATGAAGATATTAAGCGATACCTGACAGCAGAAAGAGATGCCATGAAAACAGGATACAGTATCAAAACATGGAAAATGCGGCTCTTTTGTCCGGAAAAGCAGATGATCGAAACAACCGAAGCCCTGTATCGGGAAGCCGTAGCCTTTTACTATGAGCTCCTGAAAGAAAGCGAAGAGCTCTGGGCCGAAAATCTGCTGACCATCCAGGGACATCTGGAAAAACTCACTGTTCCCGGAAGAGACGGAAGAGAACCAAAGTACATTCCGCCAGGCGGAAAGCTCCCCGTTTATTTTCGGAGATCTGCCATGAACAAAGCTGCAATGGCAGTAAAGACCGCAGCAAGTGCAGAAAGCTTCCCCGAAAAGATCGATGCCAACATCACCTTTTTCAAGGGAATGTACAGAGACCTGACAGACACCTCCGTAGTGCTGAAGCTCTGGAACGGAAAGAAATGGATCTGGGTACCCTGCGGACTTACAGGACGTCCCTTCCCAAAGGAAGCGGCGATCCTTTCACCAACACTGGTCCATGAGGAAAAATGGCTCATGTTCCATGTACCTGTCAAGCAGGAGAACTCCGATGCCCGGACAGCAAAGGAACGAATGCAGGAAGGCGCTAGAGTATGCAGCGTCCGCTTTACCAATACGGACAGCTTTGCAGTATGCACAGTTCTGGATGAAGAATCCAGGCAGCTGGCTGTAAAAAACTGCAGAGGTGGAAATGCATACCGACATCATTGCAAAGCTTTGATGAAAAAAGTAGAAGCATCCAGGGCATTTACCGATAAAGACAACGTCAGTCAGCCAAACAGGAAATATTACATGCATCTCAAGCACCTGAATGAACATTATGCACATCAGGTCAGCAAGGAGATCATGGATTTCTGCAAGGAAAATCACACCGGGATACTGGTACTGCCGGAGTATGATGAAGATTTTTCCAGGATATCCATGTACAGAAGCGGCAATTATTCGCCCCTTCACTTAAGTATCCGCATTCGGAATTATCTGAAATACAAAGCCTGGGCAGAAGGAATCCTGGTACTTGAGCTACGCGCCGACGGAACAGAAAAGCGATGTTCCATCTGCGGAGCCACCGGAAAAAAACAGGGCAGCGTATTCATTTGCCAGAACGGCCATCAGGTCAACCGTTTCCTGAACGGCGCCCGAAACCTGGGCCGCAAATGCCAGGAAAGCTTCCGGAAAAACAACAAACCAAGTTAATAAGCGGCAGAAATGCCTCTTATATATAAATGCTGAGTGATCAGCAAGAGAGGAAGCGCCAGTGACGCCTCCTTTCCGGTTGAATACCGCCAGGCGGCCCAACGCAGGCGTCGCCGAAGATCTGTGCCTTGTGGTGCGGGGTGTATTCGAAGTTATAAGAATGTGAAATTGCTGAAACTTGGCCTGTGCTGAGTTCAGTATATAGATGTTAAAAAATGAGGATGGAACAGAGATATGGATTCTAGAAAAGAAGTACAGCATGTATATTTGGTTGGTGCAAAGAGTTTAGGTGCATACGGGGGATATGAGACCTTTGTATACAAGCTTACAGAGTATCATCAGAATAAGGAAAACATCAAATATCATGTTGCCTGCAAGGCCAATGGTGATGGCTGCATGGACGAGAACAAATTTGAGGGTGTGACAAAGCTTAACGACCATGAGTTTGAACTCCACAATGCCCATTGCTTTAAGATCAATATTCCACAGATCGGGCCTGCGCAGGCAATTTATTATGATGTTGCAGCGTTGAAAGCATGTTGTGAACATATCAGGAAAAACCATATTCCTCATCCGATTGTTTATATAATGGCTTGTCGTATAGGACCTTTTGCAGGCCATTTTTATAAAGAAATACATAAGTTAGGCGGCAAAGTATATTTAAATCCAGATGGTCATGAGTGGATGCGGGCAAAATGGTCTGCACCGATCCGGAAATATTGGAAGATTTCCGAACAGATGATGGTTAAATATTGTGACCTGGCTATCTGCGACTCTGTGAATATCGAAAAATATATCCATGAATGTTATGACGGTAAAGGTATTAAAGGTAGAAATCCGAAAACTACGTTTATTGCTTATGGTGCAGATTTGACACTTAGCAAGCTGGCTGACGATGATGAAAAGCTTGTGAGCTGGTATAAAGAAAAAGGATTGAAAAAAAAGAATTATTACCTTGTCGTCGGTCGTTTTGTACCAGAGAACTCTTTTGAAGTTATGATCCGTGAGTTCATGAAGAGTAATAGTCAGAAAGATTTTGCACTGATCACAAATGTTAACGATAAGTTTCTGAATGAACTGGAGGAAAAACTGCATTTCAAGAGTGACGATAGAATTAAATTTGTTGGCACTGTATACGATCAGGAATTACTGAAAAAAATTCGTGAGAATGCATATGCATATTTCCATGGCCATACAGTTGGTGGTACCAACCCTTCACTGATTGAGGCTCTTGGAAGTACGGACTTGAATCTGCTGGTTGATGTTGGATTTAATAAAGAGGTTGCAGAAGATTGCGCGTTATATTGGAGTCGAAAACAGGGAAGTCTTGCAAAATTAATAGATAAAGCAGATCAGATGAGTGCTGATGAAATAGCAGAAATGGGTCGGAGAGCCAAGATGCGTGTGGCAGAAGAGTATACGTGGGATAAAATCTGTGGACAGTATGAAGAAGCTTTTGTGAATGGGGAGAACTGACTATGAAAATATTGGCAATACACAATTTCCATAGAAAAGGTTCAGCAAGTGGTGATGATCAGGTATTCAAGAGCGAAACTGCGTTGCTGGAAAGTCACGGAAATCAAGTGATTAAATATACGGTTTCAAATGATGAGTTCGACAATGCAGGATTGATTGGAAAGCTATCGGCAACATTTGGAATGCTGTGGAGTTCAAAAAATTACAGAGCAGTACGACAAATGATAGAGAAAGAAAAACCGGATATTGTACATATTCATACTTTTTTTCCATTACTTTCACCGTCAATTCTGTATGCAGCTAAACGAAGCGGAGTGAAAGTTGTAGCCACATTACATGACACCCGTTTTGTTTGTCCATGTTCAACATCTCTGAGAGGAACAGAACTGTGTAATGAATGCGGTGATGGAAAGTATTTTCGTATGTGCAAATACGGGTGTTTTAAAAACTCCAGATTGCAGAGTTTCATTGTGGCAGGAATTTTCACCTATCACCGTATAAGAAAAAGCTTTTACAAGCAGATTGATCGTTATATTTGTTTAAATGAAAATCAGATTCGACTTCTGACAAATATAGGATTTGATAAAAATAAAATTATCAAGAAATATAATTTTGTACCTGATGCAGAAGCAAATCTCAAGGCGGTAAAAGTTGAGGGTTTGCTTGAACGATATGTTGTATTTTACGGTCGTATTGGTGAAGAGAAGGGTATCAGGATTTTGATGAAAATATGGGACGAAATATCAGATATTCCCATAGTTGTAATGGGAGGTGGTCCTCTTGAGAATGAATTTAAACAGTGGGCGAAGCAACATGATAACGTCTATTTCTTAGGATATACACAGCATGATAAATGTCTCTCGATTGTGAAAGGGGGAGAATTTGTAGTTTTTCCTTCTATTTGGTATGAGGGGTGCTCTATGGTTGAAATTGAAACGGAAAGTTTAGGTAAAGGACTTATTGCTACTGATTTAGGCTTTTCGGTTGAAGCAATAGAAGATGGCGTTAATGGTTATAAAGTAGCACTTGGCGATATAATTGATTTTGGTAAGAAGATAAAAGGACTTTGGAATAATCCTCAAAAATGTATGTGCATAGGTGTTAATGCTAGAAAAGACTACGAAAATAAGTATATGCCTGAAGACAATTATCAACAGCTGATAAATATTTATAGAGATACATTAGGAATATAATTTTTGAAATAAAAAATTCTTTATAGAACTTCGTTAAATTAACTAGAAGAGGTGTAGTGAATGAATAACAATGTTGATATTGTAATAACTTGGGTGGATGGAAGTGATCCTAATTGGTTGGCTGAAAAAAAAAATGTATACGAAAAAGTCTAATAATGTAAGATACAGAGATTGGGATAATTTAGTATATATTTTTCGTGGTATTGAACAATTTATGCCTTGGGTTCACAAAATATATTTTGTAACGTGGGGACATCTTCCGAAGTGGTTAAATATAGATAATGAGAAATTAGTAATCGTAAATCATCAGGATTATATTCCAGAAAAATACTTGCCAACATTTAATTCTAATGTTTTAGATTTAAATATGTTTAGAATTCCTGGTTTATCGGAACAATATATAAATTTTAATGATGATACATTTGTAATAAAACCTACTAAACTAGAAGATTTTTTCTATAATGGAAAACCTAAAGATATGGCATGTATTAGTCCACAACCTATTAATAGAGACATGATTATGAATATAGAGTTAAATAATATGGAAATAATAAATGATTATTTTTCTATTAATGATATCAAACGAAATAAGAAAAAATGGTTGAATTTTAAGATGTATGGTAGTTATGCTATACGAACTTTAATTTTCATGAGATTCAAAACTATTTGAACTCCAATGG
>OGOM01001741.1_pt1 | contig 14883 bp, 8 predicted proteins | sample 1552681 | NCBI WGS metagenome assembly OGOM01 (sample SAMEA2580188, study PRJEB22360) | human gut metagenome | biome: human gut; feature: human-associated habitat; material: faeces | place: Denmark | collected 2008/2010 | reverse complement strand
CCAAACGCACGTTGGCGCGCGGCTGCCGCCCGCGGCTACATCAGCCAGCAGGAGACGCACGGTGCGCACGACCGCTTCGGCCTGTGCCGGGTTCTCGGTATCCGGGTTCGCGGTGACGAGTGCTGCCAGCGCGTTGCCCGATTGCGGGGCGGCCCCCGCGTTCTCGGCGCTACTCTCCTCCGACTCCGTGCCCGGCTCTGTGGCGGGATCGCCGGCAATGCTCGCGGTCAGCACCACGGCTTTGCCGAGCTTATCTTCCCGAGCGCGTTCGAGGGCGTGCAACATGTTGCCTGCCGCGGGTACCACGATGGCGCTGGCATACTGGTCGAGCGCGTGGGCCACGGCATCTTCCCAGCCTTCGGCCACATGGATGAAGTCGGTGAGTCGGCCAAGCGAGGCCACGTCCGTATCGCGCTCCAACGATCCGGAGGCATTGCGGCTGTCTAGCGTGTCGGCAAGCGCATCGGCCTTGGATTTGAGCGAGATGATCTTGGACTGTATCTCGCGCTGCTTATCGGCGCGTTCATTCAGTCGTTCGCGGCATTCGGCGAGCGTTGCACGTGCGGCGTCCAATGCGGCACCGTCATCGTCGGCAATGGAGTCCGCTTCGCTGCGCAATGCGTCCAGCTGTTGCTGGGCATCGTCGCGCTGGGAAGTCAGCGAGTCGCGTTGGGAGGCGTAATCCTTGGCGCGGCTGGTCGCCAGTTGTACGGCGGATTCCTCGCGGGCGATGAGTTCGCGCAATCGAGCGATTTGCGCATCGCGCTCCTGTGCGGTTTTGCGCAGTTCCGTCAAGGTCTGGCGGACTGAGGCAAGCTTTTTCTCGTCGTCGGCGCGTTCCTCGGTGGCCTTGTCGAGTGCGATGCGCGCATCGGCCACGGCCTTGGTTTGTGCCGCTGCCTGAGACTCCAGTTCCTCGGCTCGTTTGACAAGCATGCCGGGATCCTCACCGAAGTTGGTGACGATCTGGCCGGCGAGTGACCAGCTGCGCTCTTCGGCCAACTGGGCGAGCGCGTTCAGTCGTTCACGGGTCTGCGAGAATTCATGCCAGTATTGGTTGGCCTTGGCGATGGCCGGACTGGATTCGGAGCTCAACGCCTCGACCTGTTCGATGCGTACTTTGACTTGGGCGAGTTCACGTTGGGCGACGGCCAGCTGGTTACGCACAGCGCCAAGCTCTTGACGTACCGTGTCGCGACGGCTCATCGAGCGTTGAGCGTCTTCGGCGTACAGGCGGGCTTGGGCGTCGCGTACGGATATCTGAATCGCGTCGGCGCGCCGGGAGATACGTGCCTGGCGTCCGAGGGGGCCGAGCTGACGGTGAATCTCCCCCAGCAAATCGTCGAGTCGGCTCAGGTTCGTTTCGGTATTGGCCAGCTTGCGCAACGCGCGTTCCTTGCGCTTGCGGTGCTTCAGGATGCCGGCGGCCTCTTCGATGAACGCACGGTGGCCGGACGGGTCGGCCTTCAGAATCGCATCCAATCGTCCCTGGCCTACGATCACATGCATCTGCTGGCCAAGACCGGTATCGGAGAGGAGTTCCTGAATGTCGAGCAGGCGGCATTGCGAGCCGTTGATCGCGTATTCGGAGCCTCCGTTGCGGAAGATGGTGCGGGAGATGGTGACTTCCGTGTAATCGATATCGAGCGTGTGATCGGAATTATCGATGGTCAGGCTCACCTGTGCACGGCCCAATGGCGGGCGGGAGGACGTGCCTGCGAAAATCACGTCCTCCATCGAAGTGCCGCGCAGGTTTTTGGCGCCCTGCTCACCCATTACCCAGATCAGGGCGTCGACGATGTTCGACTTGCCCGAACCGTTGGGGCCGACCACCGCCGTGATGCCGGGCTCGAAGCGCAGCGTGGTGGCGGAGGCGAAGGATTTGAATCCGCGGAGGGTGAGTTCCTTGAGATACATGGCGTGAGACTGTTTTCCGTATGCCGGGTGTCCGGGTATCCGATATGCCTTGGATGCGGGTTACCAGGCGTCGGCGGAATCGTCGGTGACGGCGCCTGTGTCGGCGCTGGCCGTGCCGGTGCCGGCGTTACCGGCGTCACTGGCCTGTTCCTTGCCGAGGCCGAGGACGTCGAACACGTCGAAGTCGTCCGGGCTCACCGAATCCTCGAGGTTGTCGGCGGCCTCATCCTCGGCCTTGTCTGCCGGCTGATCCGAATCGTCCGGGTCAACCGCCGGCTGATGAACGGCCATAGCCTGCCTCATCGTGGGGCTGGCGTGTTCCTCAAGCATCAGGCGTGCGTCGCCGGCGGTGACGAAGCTGCCGCAGATAAGCACGCCGTGGCCGTAGCCCACGCCCAGCTCGTCCTCGGCATCGACCATATTGACGGCGGTCTGAATCGCGTCAGGCAGGTTCGCTTCCTTGATCACACGGTCACGACCGAACACGTCCACGGCAATCTTCTCAAGCTCGTCGGCCGGCATCACGCGCTCGCGCCACGAGTTCTCGGTGACCACCACGGAGCTCAGGATCGGCTCCAGAACACCCAGATATTCCTCGACCTGCTTGTCGCGCATCATGGCGACCACACCGACCAGCTGCTTGAAGTCGTAGCTTTCCTCGATGGCCTTGCGCAGGGCTTCGGCGGCATTCACGTTGTGTCCGCCATCCAGAATGATGGTCGGTGAGGTGCGGATCTGTTCGATGCGTCCGGGAATCTTGACCGAGCTCAACGCCTCGCCCACCAAGTCGCCGTCCAGCGGACCGTTGACCGGAATCACCACTTCAGAGGCGGCAAGCGCGGCAAGCGCGTTGTGGGCCTGATGCTCGCCGAACTTGGCGATCGGCACGCCCTCGTAAGTGCCGTTGGGCGTGGTCAGGGTGGCGACCTGGCCGCCGACTGCGGCCATACGGTCGGACACGGTCATTTCGTAGCCGTCGCGCACGAGCATGGCGTGGTTGCGTTCGGCGGCTTCGGCGAGAATCGGCATGACGGCTTCCTCATGCGGCTGAGGCCCGATGATGGCGGTGCAGTTCGGCTTGATGATGCCGGCCTTCTCGGTGGCGATCTGTTCGACGGTGTCGCCCAGCCACTGCATGTGGTCCATGTCCACCGGGCCGATGATGGCCGCATCCGCGTTGAGCACGTTGGTGGCGTCCCACAGGCCTCCCATGCCGACCTCGACGATGGCCACGTCCACGGGCGTGTCGGCGAACTTCCAGATGGCCATGGCGGTGAGCACCTCGAAGAAGCTCATCTTCGGCTTGCCTTGCTCCTCCATCTTGGCGTCCACCAGGGCCACGAGATCCTTGGTCTGATCCCAGATGTCGATGAAATCGTCGTCGGACAGCTGCTGGCCGTCGATGGCGATACGCTCGTTGATCTTCTCCAGATGCGGCGACGTGTACAGGCCGGTGCGCATACCGTAGGCGCGGCAGATGGCCTCGGCCATGCGTGCGGTGGAGCCTTTGCCGTTGGTGCCGGTGATATGAATCACGCGGAACGACTGCTCCGGGTGGCCCAGGATGTCGAGCATCAGGTTCATCCGGTCGAGATCCAGATTGGTGGTGTTATGCTCCGGCGGGCGGCTCATGATGTCCAGTTCGACGTCCCGCATGCTCTCATTGTTCCGATTCGGATGCTCGAATGACATATCCTCTTCTAACCTCTGCTCGTGTTGCTGTTGCGCCGTTCGGAGTGCGTATGCCACTTACGTGTTCGCGCCATTCTCGTCATGTCTACGCATGCCCGCATATATTCCGCTTCCGCATGCGCAGGAAGCTCCCCTTGCACAGGTTTGCTCTGCATGATTCGGGATTCTTGCCTTCACGCGTGGAGCCGCACTCCCTCAATTCCCTCTATCCTAGCCGCCGGGGTGGTTTATCGTGCGCGCACAGTGAAACCGTCTCATATGTCGCCGCCGCGCGGGCAGTCTCTACCTGCAGCCACGCACAGTGAAGCCGTCTCATATAGTTGCAATGCGGCTCTTGCCGTCGGCATCTCATTCTTAGTCGGCTGCAATCCAAAACTTGTATGTCCGGCGACGCTGATGCTATTCAGCGTCGGTACAGTGCCAGCTTCTGGCGGTACACCGACGCTATGATGCTCTTGCGAGTCGGTGGCTGGCCAAAACCTGGATTAATCCCGACTCCATCGCCTCTCAGTGTCGTCTCCTCGCCAAGGCATGCCATTCTGCCGTCGTTGAGAAATTTCAATGTCGTCAATCGACCATGTCTTGCCCCGGAAACGACTCTCACAAACGTCCTCTACATCATCTTTTGAACTCGCAGAGGCTCATTCACTGTTATGACTGCTCTCACCGTCGGCAGCCGTCCAAGCCCTGGATCTATGCCGCCAATAAATTGCAGCAAATCGTCGGCCCCGATACAACCATTGGACTCACGCCGACGCTAGATTCCACACTCAGACAGAAGCCAGCCAATATCTGAACCAGCACCGACGGCGTACAAAGCATAAGCACCGTTAACCGTCAATTCGCCGCCCTCTACCAGCTACATCCGCCTTCGCCGATGATATCTTGTTCGAATCCCCAAAGCACGTTGTTCGAATGACATTACTGATGGTGGATAAGTTTTGTGTGTTATCCACTATTCCGAATTAGCGGCCTAATACCTTGAAATTATCGGGAGTATCTCGCTCCAAGACAGCCAAGCTCCGAGGCTAGAACCACAATGGCTGAAATTCATACTTACGCTGCTTCGTTCCGGCTACGCTCGACGTCATGAAGACACACAAAGCAGTGGCCTCGCTCATATCAGCCGCGCAGAATGAGCTGAGATGCGTCTATTCAAGAAATGAAGCGGAACAGACCGCTCTACGCCGCCGTGCCCAGAGTGGTGAGTTGTTGAAAGTGTATGACGGCATTCCCAGTCTTTATGCAAATACTGCATACTGGGATGGTTTGACGCCGCCGGAGCGAACGTTGCATATAGCCCGCGCTCTTGCGCAAGAGCATCCTCAGTGGGTTTTTGGCGGCTTGGTGGCAGTAAGTGCCTATGGATTCGAACATCAATGGCATTTGCATGATGACTGCATAACCATCGTGACTTCCGATCATGGATCTCGTCAATGCCATCAGCGCTTACGACATGTCTATATGCCCGATATGAACAATCCGAAGACACATTACGAGGCCTCCGGCCTATCCCTGATATCACCGGCTAGAACCTTGGTCGAGGCCGCTATAGACCTTGATTTTCGGTTTGCGTTACCGATCTTTGATTCGGCCCTTGCCAAGGGAATAACCAAGGAAGAGATAGCCGCCGACTGCGTTCAATGGAGAATCGATTATGCCCGAGTATTCCGCCTGCTGCGCTATGCAAACGAAAGGAGCGAGAATGGCGGAGAATCCCTCGCGCGAGGCACCATCATCGAAGATCGCTTCCTCACGCCGCGTATTCAGGTAACGGTGACCGACCCACAGACGAATACCGAGTACCGCGTTGATTTCGTATGGAAGCTCGATGACGGGCGCGTGATAGTGGCCGAATACGACGGCACACAAAAATACGTGGACCCAGCCATGACCGATAACCGCAGCATTCAGGAGGTGGTGGCCAAGGAACGCGCACGCGACGAGGGACTGAAACGAGCCGGTGCCACCGAAATCGTCCATTTCACATACGCCGACGTCATCGAACGTACTCCGCTGCGGGTAAAACTGATCAAAGCCGGGGTGCCTCAGGTGGAGACCTCCGCATAGCAGTGAGTCCCGCGACGCGATAAACCTTCATCGCATGGGTTCACATGGATTCAGCCCACAGAATATGTCAATATCAATCGGCAAGCTCCAGCCCAAGCCCATGCCCCTCTCCTTCCCTACCGAGAACAATAAACGGGCCCGCATTCCAGCCCGCCGCACTCGCCATATGGGCATGTCCGGAAGACCGTCCAAATTCCGTACTTGGTTTTACCGTCAGCCGTCAATCGTGGCACATCGCATAAAGCCGACTAATATGAGGTGGGAATCGATGATTCGACAACAACTACATACAGGAGAGTGGCAATGGGTGAAGTGATCACCGCCAAGGACAAGGAATACGAGGCCGAAGAGCGCGCTACGGCGCCGGGCGCGAACCAGTCGATGAGCGACCGTGTGAACAACCGCTCGCTGCGCCCGCAGTCGGCTGCATTCAAGGAGTTTATGAAGTCCGGCTGGGCCGACGATGATCCGGAGATCAAGCCTCTCGAATCCTCCAAGTTCACGCCAGCCCGCCTTGAGGCGCTGGGCAAGGCCTTCCCGGGCGAGCGTCTGGTCATTCCGGCCGGCCAGCCGAAGGTGCGCAACAATGATTGCGATTACATGTTCCGCCCGGACACCACGTTCGCCTACTACACCGGTCTGGGTTCCGATTACGAGGCCGGCGCCGTGCTGGTCCTGAACCCGGTCGACCCCGACTCCCCCGAAGCCGCCGCCGGCAAGACGCACACTCCGGAACTGTTCGTGGCACCTCGCGCCGACAACTCCACCGAGGACTTCTTCATGTCCGCCCACTACGGCGAATACTGGGTTGGCCCGCGTGCTGGCCTCAAGGAGATGCAGGCGATGACCGGCATCGAGACCCACGACATCGCCCAGCTGGCCGACGCCCTGTCCAAGGACGTGGGTGCCGAGGCCGGCGCCGTGCGTGTGCGCGTGGTCAGCGAGACCGATCCCGAAATCACCTCGATGGTCGAGTCCATCCGCGAGGCCAACGGTTTCGCCGATCCGGACAAGAACTCCGCATCCGACGACAAGCTGCACGAGTTCGCCGCCGAGGCACGCATGGTCAAAGACGGCTACGAAATCAACGAGATGCGCAAGGCCGTGGACGCCACCAAGCACGGCTTCGACCGTCTGCTCTCCGCACTGCCGGCCGCGCTCGACAAGCCGCGTTCCGAGCGTATCCTCGAAGGCGCGTTCAACGCCGTGTCCCGTGAGCTGGGCAACGCCATCGGTTACGACTCCATCGTGGCCTCCGGCCCCCACGCCCCGATTCTGCACTGGATGCGCAATACCGGTGTGGTGAAGACCGGCGACATGCTGCTGGTGGATGCCGGCGTTGAGGTCGATTCCCTGTACACGGCCGACATCACCCGCACCTTCCCGACCAACGGCAAGTTCACCGACTTCCAGAAGCGTCTGTACCAGGCCGTGCTGGACTCGCAGCAGGCCGGTTTCGAAGCCGCCAAGCCGGGTGCCACCTATTCCGACATCCACCACGCCTGCATGCGTGTGATCGCCGAGCGTCTGCACGATTGGGGTCTGCTGCCGGTGAGCGTCGAGGAGTCACTGTCCCCGCAAGGCCAGCAGCACCGCCGTTGGCTCGCCTGCGGCGTGGCCCACCACCTAGGTCTTGATGTGCATGATTGCGCGCAAGCCCGCTATGAGTCCTATCAGGGCGCGAAGATCACGCCCGGCATGATCTTCACCATCGAGCCCGGTCTGTACTTCCGCGAGGATGATCTGCTGATTCCGCCGGAATACCGCGGCATCGGCATCCGCATCGAGGACGACGTGCTCATGACCGAGAACGGCCCCGAATGGATTTCCGCCGGCATCCCGAAGCAGATCGACGACGTCGAAGCCTGGATGGCCGAGCAGGCTGCCCAAGCGAAGTAACCTAAGCTCCCTCTGATGAGGGAGCTTCTTTTCTACTAAGGAGGCAATGTGTCCACTCCGGAATTTGTGTTGGAATTGCGTAAGAAGATCGGCCATGATCTGTTGTGGCTCAATGGCGTGACCGGTTGTGTACTGAACGAACATGGTCAACTGCTGTTGGGCCGTCGTTCGGACACGGGCGAATGGGCGATGGTCTACGGCATCAACGAGCCGGGCGAACAGCCGGCGGACACGGTGGTGCGCGAAATCAAGGAGGAGACGGGCATCGATGCCATCGTCACCGATTTGGTGGCCGTCACCTCGTCAAACAAGGTACTGACCTACGCCAATGGCGACAACACCATGTACATGGATCATTCGTTCCTGTGCGCCCTGAAGCCCGGCGGCAATGCCGAGCCGTTCGTAGGCGACGAGGAAAGCCTGAGCGTCGGCTGGTTCGATCTGGATGACCTGCCCACTCCCCTAGCGGCCAGCACGAGCGAGCGGCTGGAGCTGTTCCATACTTACATCGAGAACAAAAAACACGGCGACGCCCACGCCCTGTTCCAGTTCGATGGGCAGCAGTACTAGCGGATATAAAGTTAGCTCCCTCTGACGAGGGAGCTCCAATGCTATGCGATTACGCCTCTTGGGCTAGGAGCTCGTGGAGGTGGGCGCGGTGTTGCTGCTGTTCGCGCGGGTCGGGCACGGGCAGGGAGGCCAGCAGCTTCTTGGTGTACGGGTTCTCCGGGTGCTGCATAATCTGGTCGGCATCGCCGTGCTCCACGATCTGGCCCTTATGCATCACCATGATGCGGTCGGCAAGCATATCGACCACCGCCAAATCATGGGTGATGAACAGGCACGCGAAGCCGATTTCCGCCTGCAGTCGCTTGAACAGCTCCAACACCTTGGCCTGCACCGACACGTCCAATGCAGAAGTCGGCTCATCGGCGATCAGCAGCGACGGCTTCAACGCCAAACCACGCGCCAAAGACGCCCTCTGGCGCTGGCCGCCGGACAGCTCATGCGGGAAACGGTTCATGTAGGCGCGCGGCAGCTGGACCATCTCCAGCAGATCGCCCACATAGTTCTTGGCATCGGCCACGGAACCGTACTTGTGGTGCACGAGCAGCGGCTCGGCCACATTCTCCGCGATGGTCATCAGCGGGTTGAACGAGGAGCCCGGATCCTGGAACACGAAACCAATGTCCGCGCGCTTGGGCTTGAAGTCACGCTCCTTGACGCCGTTCATCTCGATGCCGAGCACGTTCAGGGAGCCGCCGGACACCTTCTGCAGGCCGGCGATGGCACGGCCGGTGGTGGACTTGCCGGAACCGGACTCGCCCACCAGGCCCAGCACTTCGGAGCGGTGGATGGTGAAGTTCGCGCCGTCCACGGCCTTGAAGTCGGGCTGCATGAGATGGCCCGGGTACGTGATGGTCAGGTTCTTGGCCTCGACGGCGATCGGCTGTTCGCGCCAATCGGCCTTGCGCTCGATCGGTTTGCCCTCGCGGTCGCGCACGACCAGCTTCTGACCGATGCGCGGCACGGCACCCAGCAGTCGCTTGGTGTAGTCGTCCTTCGGATGGTAGAAGATCTGCTCCACGTCGCCCTGCTCGACCACGTGGCCGCGGTACATGACGACCACCTGGTCGGCGATGTCCGCGATCACGCCCATGTTGTGGGTGATGATGAGCACGGAGGCGTCGAACTCGTCACGGGCGAGGCGCAGCAGGTCGAGAATTTCGGCTTGCACGGTCACGTCGAGGGCAGTGGTGGGCTCGTCGGCCAGAATCAGGCCGGGGTTCAGCACCAACGCCATGGCGATGACGATGCGCTGCTTCTGGCCGCCGGAGAACTGGTGCGGGTAGTAGTCCACGCGGGTTTCGGCATCCGGGATGCCGACCTTCTTCAGGATGTTGATGGCCTTGGCGCGCAGTTCCTTCTTGTCCTTCATGCCGTGGGCGCGCAGGCCCTCTTCAATCTGCCAGCCGATGGTGTACACCGGGTTCAGCACCGAATTGGGCTCCTGGAACACCATCGCGGCCTCGGAACCACGCACTTCGCGCAGCTGTTCGCCGCTCAGGGAGAGCACGTCCAGCGAATCGGAGCCATCGCGCTTGGACAGGTAGACGGCACCGGAGGTGGTGGCCGTCTCCGGCAGCAGCTTGATGATGGAGCGCGCGGTCACGGACTTGCCGGAACCGGATTCGCCGACCACGCCGACCACGGTCTTGCGCGGAATGGTGAAGTTCACGTCCTCAACGGCCTTGATGGAGCCGGCGTCGGTCATGAAGGAGACGGACAGGTCCTTGATATCGGCGAGATTCTTGTTGTTTTCGCTCATCTCTCACTCCTTGCCTTCCGGCTTGCCCTCGCCGGTCCATTCGGAGGCGACGATGGTCGGGTCATGGTCGGTGACGGTGGCCGGCGGGTCGACGTTCGCGTCGAGTTCGGCAATCACCTCGTTGCGTGCGGTCGGCTTCTCGTTTGGGTCGACGGACGTGTCTTCGATCGATCCGACCACTTCGCCGGCGGACTTGCGGGCGCGCAGACGCGGGTCGGCCAGATCGTTGAGCGATTCGCCCACGAGCGTGATGCCGAGCACGATGAGCACGATGGCGATGCCCGGGAACACGGCAGTCCACCAGATGCCGGCGGTCACGTCGGAAACCGAGCGGTTCAGGTCGTAGCCCCATTCGGCGGCGGTCGGCTCGATGCGAAAGCCGAGGAAGCCCAGGCCGGCGAGGGTCAGGATGGCTTCGGACGAGTTCAGCGTCAGGATCACCGGCAACGTGCGGGTGGAGTTCTTGAACAGGTGCTTGGTCATGATGCGCCAGGTGGAGGCGCCGACCACGCGCGCGGACTCGACATACGCGGATTCCTTGATGCGGATCACTTCGGCGCGAATTGTGCGGAAATACTGCGGGATGTACACCACGGTGATGGAGATGCCGGAAGCCAGAATGCCGCTCCACAGGCCGGACTGGCCGTGGGAGATCATGATGGCCATCAGAATGGCGAGCAGCAGCGAGGGGAAGGAGTAGACGGCGTCGGCGATCATCACCAGAATGCGGTCCACCCAGCCACCGTAGTAGCCGGACACCAGACCGAGCAGCACGCCGGCGAAGATGGAGAGCAGTACGGCCACGACGATGGCGATGACGGCGGTGCGTGCGCCCCACACCACACGGGAGAACACGTCGAATCCGGCGGCGGTGGTGCCCCAGATGTGTTCGGCGGAGGGTGCGGCCTGCGCCGGGAAGGACGTGCCGTCGGCGGCCTTGATCTGGGCGTGGCCGTAGGGGGCGATCAGTGGGGCGAAGAGGGCCACGAGCAGGAAGAACGCGGTGATCGCGAGACCGGTGATCAGCATGCCCTTCTGCCAGCCGACCGCCACGCGCAGTTCCTTGATGATCGGGATCTTGGTCCAGAACGGCGTCTTGGTGCTGACGTTGAGCTTGGTAAGGCGGTCGTCACCGGGGACGGTGATCTTGTCTTGGGATGCGGTGGTCATCTCAGTACCTCACTCTCGGGTCGATAAGCGCGGCGATGACGTCGACGAGGAAGTTGACGACGGCCACGATGATGGCGATAAGGATCACGATGCCCTGCACGGCCACGAAGTCACGGGCCTTCAGGTACTGGGACAGCATGAAGCCCAGGCCCTTCCATTCGAAGGTGGTTTCGGTCAGGACCGCACCGGCGAGCATCAGGGCGATCTGCATGCCCATGACGGTGATGATCGGGATCAGGGCCGGTCGCCAGGCGTGCTTGTTGAGCAGGCGCTTTTCGGAGACGCCGCGCGAGCGGGCAGCCTCGACGTAGCCGGAATTGTAGGTGGAGATGACGTTGGTGCGTACCAGACGGATGAACACGCCGGCGGTCAGGAGGCCTAGGGCGACGGCCGGCAGCACGGCGTGGCGCAGCACGTCGACGAGCACGTTCATGTCGCCGAGCTGGATGGCGTCGATGATGTAGAAGCCAGTCGGCGATACCAGACGGGTGAACTGCATTTCGGAGTTCAGGTCGGAGCGGCCGGAGGCTGGAAGGATGTTGAGCCAGACAGCGAAGATGAGCTTCAGCACGAGGCCGAGGAAGAACACCGGGGTGGCGTAGCACAGGATGGCGAAGGTGCGGATGCCGGCGTCGGCGGCACGGTCGCGTTTGCGGGCGGCGAGTCGGCCTAGGCCGATGCCGACAATCAGCGCCACAATCAGGGCGAGGAAGGCCAGTTCGAATGTGGCGGCGCCGTAGTGCGTAAGAATGCTGATCACCGGCTGGTTATCGGTCAGCGTCGTGCCGAGGTCGCCGTGCAGCAGGCCGCCAAGATAGTCGACGTATTGCACAATCAGCGGGCGGTCATAGCCGGCCGCGTGGATGCGCTGCTGGAGTTCGGCGGGGGTCAGGCGGCCGCCCAAGGCGGCGGAAATCGGGTCGCCGGTGGCGCGCATCACGAAGAACACGATGGTGACCAGAATGAAAACGGTGGGAATAATGAGAAGGAACCTCGTCAGCACGAAGCGGAAGAAACTACCTGACAGTCGGTTCTTCTTCGTCTTGGCTTTCGCCGGAGTGGTGCTGGAGGTCGCTATGGCGCTGTCTGACACGCGATGCTCCTTGGTGTTGGTAATCGGTATATAAAGCAATAAAGGCTCCCCTCTCCGAGGGGAGCTGGCGGCGAAGCCGACTGAGGGGAGTCATACGAGTTGGGCTCCCCTCAGTCTGCCGTCGGCAGACAGCTCCCCCCCCCTCAAAGAGGGGAGCTCATGCTGGATCAGCCCTTGGTGACGGAGGCATAGCGGAAGCGGAAGGAAGCGTCGAGGGTGACACCCTTCACGGAGGTGCCGGTGACGGCGACCTGGGCACCCTGCAGCAGCGGGATGGTGGAGAGGTCTTCGGTCTCGAGCTTCTGAATCTGCTTGAGGATGTCTCCACGAGCGGACTCGTCCTTCTCGCCGGCCTGCTTGACGATCAGGTCGTTGACTTCCTTGTTGGAGTAGCCGTTGTTCACGAAGTTACCATCGCGGAAGAACGGGGACAGGTAGTTGTCCGGGTCGGAGTAGTCCGGGAACCATCCAAGCTGGTAGACCGGGTACACACCGTCGGAATCGTCGGTAACCACACGATCCTTGTTGTACTGGGTCCATTCGGTGGACTGCATGTCGACCTTGAACAGGCCGCCTGCCTCAAGCTGGGACTTCAGGGCAGCGTACTCGTCGGCGGAGACGGAGCCGTAGTGGTCGTTGTTGTACTGGAGCTTGAGGTCGACCGGGGTGGTGACGCCGGCGTCGGCGAGGACCTTCTTGGCCTTCTCGGTGCTCGGCTTGCCGTTGCCGTCGCCGTAGGCGGACTTCAGCGTGTCATCGTGACCGGCCAGGCCGTCCGGGATGAAGGAGTACATCGGGGTGTAGGTGCCCTTGTAGACCTTGGTGGAGAGCTCTTCGCGGTCGATGAGGTTGGCGACGGCCTGGCGCACGGCCTTGGCCTTGTTGGCGTCGGCGTCGGGCTGGGATTCGCCGTAGGGCTGAATCTTGAAGTTGAAGGCGATGAAGCGCTCCTCACCGCCCGGGCCCTTGACGACCTTGACCTTGGAGTCCTTGGAGAGGTCCTCGATGTCGGTCGGGCTCAGGGAGCGGTTGGCCACGTCGATCTGGCCCTGCTGGACGGCCATCTTCAGGTTGGAGGCGTCGGCGAAGTACTTGACCTGCACGGCGGAGTTCTTGGCCGGGGTCAGGCCCTTGTAGGAGTCGTTCTTGGCGTAGGCGGCGGACTCGTTGATCTTGAAGGCGGTCAGCGTGTACGGGCCGGCAAAGGCCTTCTTGGAGACGATGGTGTCGGCGTCGGTGAGCTTGTCGGCGTCGAAGGTATCCTCATCGACGATCGGGCCGGCGGGGCTGGACATGACCTGCTTCAGAGTCACGTCAAAAGGCACGGAATCCTTGAACACCACGGTGGTGTCGTCCTTGGCGGTCACGGATTCGACGTTGGCGAGCAGGGAGCTCGGGCCGTTCGGGTCGTTGATCTTCTTGATGCGATCGTAGGAGAACTTGACGTCGGAAGCGGTCAGGTCGTTGCCGTTGGCAAACTTCAGGCCGTCCTTGAGCTTGACGGTGAATTCGGTGCCGTCATCGTTCCAGGTACCGTCATCGGCGGCGATGTCCGGGCTCAGTTCGGAGGTGTTGTAGTCCTGGGCGTACAGGAACGGGAACACCTGGATCTGCACGGCGTATGAACCGTTGTCGTAGGAGCCGGCGGGGTCCAGGCTGGTGATCTTATCGGTGGTGCCGATGGTGATGGCGTTGCCGGAATCGGCACCTGCGGTGGTGTCATCCTTCACACCGCCGCAGGCGGTCAGGGATGCGATGGCGGCCACGGAGACGGCGGCGGCCAGAATCTTCTTGGAATTCAACAGGAATCCTCTCTCATAACTTGTTTCCACGTCATCACTGCGGGCGTGGATTACCGCCTGACTATGGTGCGGATGTGTTACCTCTGCGTTTCCATAGTCATCGACTTATGTTTCGCTTGTGGCGACCAAGGCCGGTTTTATGCGGTATCGAGCAGTATTACGGATTCTTGTATTACGACGTGAATAACGGTCACATGGTGAGACAAATATACTATCATCTCACCATGTGACCATGTTCGTAGACGAATGCCTTCCATTCGTCAACCGGTCGGCCTACTGCTACTTGAGCTTGCGGCCCGCGCACCACACCTGTTCGACCGTCCAGTCGGCCGGGTCCGCAAGGTTGAAATCGGCGGCGAAGCCGGGGGCGATGAGGCCGATCGGCGCCCCGGTGACCGGGTTCGGCCGGTCGAAGCCGAACGCCTTGGCCGGCGTCAGAGTTGCCGCCTCGACCGCGTCCACCGGGCTGAAGCCCAGTTCGCACACCGCACGGCGCACGGCGACCTCCAGCAGCAGAGTGGAGCCGGCGATGGCGCCGTTGGAGACCAGGCGCGCATGCCCGCCGACCACGTTCACGTCCAGCGCGCCCAACCTGTAGGCGCCACGCGGGCAGTCGGTGGCGGCCATCGCGTCGGTCACGAAGGCCGTGCGGTGAGGCGCGAACCGGAAGGAGAGGCTCACCATCGGATCCTGCACGTGGAATCCGTCGTTGATGAGCTCGATGGTGACGCGCGGGTCCTCCACCGCGGCCGGAATCGGACCGGGTTCGCGGTGATGCAGGCCGTTCATCGCGTTGAACATGTGGGTCATGATGCCCGCGCCCGCGTCGAAGCCGGCTTTGGCGGTCTCGTAGTCGGCGTCGCAGTGGCCCACGGCCGGCACCACGCCGGGCGCGGGCGACGACGTGATCT
>OGOM01001732.1_pt1 | contig 14948 bp, 9 predicted proteins | sample 1552681 | NCBI WGS metagenome assembly OGOM01 (sample SAMEA2580188, study PRJEB22360) | human gut metagenome | biome: human gut; feature: human-associated habitat; material: faeces | place: Denmark | collected 2008/2010 | reverse complement strand
GGAATAAGCCTTTTCCCCGCTCCCGCCGCCGGTATCGTCTACGCCGTTGTCTTTATCCTGTGCCTGGTTTTGGGTATCGTGCCCACGGCCATCTTTGTTTCTGTCATGAGCGGTCTGTGCTGCTATGAGTTTTTCCGTATGACAAGGCTCGATGGCAAGATGGCTAACGAGCGCATGGGTATCGCTGCCGCCGTACTCTTTCCGCTGTCGGCGTTGGGCGATTCGATGTTGCTGAATGCCCTGCTGTTTGCCTTGATGCTCGCTGTGGGCATTTGGTATGTCTGGTCGCCGCGTACCCGCATCTCTGATGTGGCCGTGACGCTCATGGGTCCCATCTACACTGGCTTTATGCTGTCGGCTATCGTGCTGCTGCGCGATGCCGTGCCCGGTTTTGCCGGCGCCCTGCTTTCAGTGGGCGTTTGCGCGTCCCTTTGGGTCTCCGATTCGTTTGCCTACATCGTGGGCAGCCGTATCGGCAAGCACAAGATGGTTCCCAAGATCTCCCCCAAAAAGAGCTGGGAGGGGTTTGCCGGCGGCATCTTGGGCTCGGTTTTGATTTGGCTCATCCTGTGGGCGACGCACTTCTACAAGCTCAGCCTGCCCTATGCGCTGCTGTGCGGCGTGGTCGTGTCCATTCTGGGCGTTATCGGCGACCTTATCGAGTCGCGCATCAAGCGCGGCGTCGGTGTCAAGGATTCCGGCAATCTGATTCCTGGCCATGGCGGCATGCTCGATCGCAGCGACTCGCTCATCTTTGGCTGCATCACCGCTCAGCTGCTGCTGATGATCGGGGGCGTGCTGTAATGTCATTCCAGACGACGTACGGTCCCGATGGGCGTCTTCGAGTTGCTATTTTGGGCTGTACGGGCTCTATCGGCACCCAGGCGCTCGATGTTTGTCGCCAGCATGCCGATCGTCTGCAAGTGACGGCGCTTTCCGTTAACTCCAGTACCTCCGAGCTCGTTGCATTCGCGCGTGAGTTTTCGGTTCCGGCGGTTGCCGTGGCCGATGTCGCTCATGGCGATGACGCCGTGCTGCAGGAGTTGCCCGAGGGAACGAAGCTCGGCGTTGGCGCGCAGGCGGTTTGCGAGCTCGCGCGTCGCGACGATGTCGACTGCGTCCTCGTCGCTATTGTGGGCGCCGCCGGTCTCGAGGCGAGCCATGCGGCCTTGACCTCGAATAAGCGCCTTGCCCTTGCCAACAAGGAGTCCCTCGTCGTCGGTGGCGACTTGCTTATGCCGTTGGCGCAACCGGGCCAGCTTATTCCAGTCGACTCTGAGCATTCCGCCATCTACCAGTGCTATCTGGGGGAAAACCCGCGCGAGGCTCATTGTATTTGGCTCACCTGCTCGGGCGGTCCGTTCTTTGGCCGCACGCGCGACGAGCTCAATCGCGTGACGCGTGCCGATGCCCTCGCACATCCCACGTGGGCCATGGGTGCCAAGATCACCATCGACTCCGCCACCCTCATGAACAAGGGCCTGGAGCGCATTGAGGCCATGCATCTGTTTAACTGCGACCTCGATTTCATTAACGTGGTCGTGCAGCGTCAGTCCAAGATTCACTCTATGGTCGAGTTCGCCGACGGCTCCGTGATGGCGCATCTCGGTGCTTCCGACATGCGTATTCCCATCCAGTTCGCGTTCTCGTATCCCGAGCGTTGGGATACCCCGGCGCCTCGTATCGATTTCCGCGAGCTGGGGCAGCTCACGTTTGATGCTGCCGACATGGATACCTTCCGCTGTCTGGCACTGGCCGAGCGTGCCGGCAAGACGGGCGGCACCATGCCGTGCGTGCTAAATGCCGCCAACGAGGTTGCCGTCGATGCCTTCCTGCACGATGGCTGCAGCTTTACCGATATCGATCGCATTGTGGAATCCTGCATGGATGTCCACGATATGCAGGTGGTCGATTCGTTTGAGCAGCTTCGCGACATCGATGCGTGGGCGCGTGAAAAGGCTGCGCAGGTGCTCGCCGCAACCCGTTCCTAACCCATAAGGATTGCTTTTTCGTTTTATGGATACTGTTCTGAGCGTTCTCTCATCGGTCTTTTGGGGCCTGCTGATGCTTTCCGTCCTCGTGTTTTTGCACGAGGGCGGCCACTTTTTGGCGGCGCGTGCCTGCGGCGTCCGTGTGACCGAGTTCTTTTTGGGCCTGCCGTGCCGCTTTGACATCCATTACACGTCGCGTCGCATTGGAACCAAGTTTGGCGTGACCCCGCTGCTGCTGGGTGGCTACGCTGCCATCTGCGGTATGGATCCGACCGACGTCTCGTGTGCCGATCGCGTGCTCGCGGCTATCTATCGTCATGGTCGCGTGACCGTGGCCGACCTTGCTGTCGAGCTCGAGCTTTCCGAGGAGGATGTGCTTGAGGCATGCGCCCTGTTGCTTGGCTGGGGCTCCATCGCACCCTGGTATGAGGAAGGGGAGAAGCCCTTGCCGAGCTACTATCCCACCAAGTATCAGACGCTGCCGCGAGATGCGGCGGGTTACACCACCTTTGACGGCCGCCGTTTCGATCGCGAACATTCAACTGCCGAGGGCGATGCGTGGGAGCTGCCGTGCGGCGAGGCCGAGTTCCTTGCACAAGAGCGTTCGCACACCTATCTTGGCCAGGGCTTTCTCAAGCGCGCCTTTATGCTGCTCGCGGGCATTATTGTCAATATCCTGACGGGTTTTTTGCTCCTTATGAGCATCTATTCCATCGCAGGTGTCACCGTGCCGGTGGATACCAATGTGATCGGCCAGGTTGACGAAGGCTCGATTGCCGCCGCGGCGGGAATCGAGGGCGGCGACGCGATCCTTTCTGTCGACGGAGTGTCGTGCTCTACCTGGATGGACGTCTACGATGCCATCGGCAAGGCTGCCGGTAAGGACGATATCGTCATTGAGTACGAGCGTGACGGCAAGCAGCATTCGACCACGGTTGCACTTAAAGAGGGCGAGCGTCTAGGTGTGTATGCCTCTACGCAGGTGGTCCGTTTAGACCCCATCATGTCGGCTCGCCTGTCGTTCTCCTATGTCGTGCAGACAGCGGAGGGCGTGATGCGCCTGCTCCAGCCGCAGCATACGATGGAGATTCTCGATCAGTCCTCTTCGATCGTGGGTATTAGCGTTATGTCCTCACGGGCTGCTGCCGCCGGCCCTGCCACGTTCCTTTCGTTTGCCGCCCTCATTTCGTTCTCGCTTGGCTTTATGAACTTGCTGCCCATCCCGCCACTCGATGGCGGCAAGCTGGTCATCGAGATCATTCAAAAGATTGCGGGCCGCGAGCTTCCGCTCAAGGTTCAGACGATTGTGAGCTATGTGGGCATCGCGCTCTTTGCACTGCTGTTTGTCTATATGCTTCGTTCCGACATCCTTCGATTTATTCTGTAGGGGAGTGTTTGGTTTGTCTTTATCCCATCCTTTGCCTCGCGAGCTGACGCGCCCCGTGCATGTGGGCGGCGTGCAGATCGGTGGCGGCGCGCCTGTGGTGGTCCAATCTATGACCTGCACCGATACTGCTGATGCCCAGGCAACGCTTGCGCAGGTGTGCGCGTTGGCGCAGGCTGGCTGCGATATCGTGCGCGTGAGTGTGCCCACCGAGGCCGCACTTGAGGGTTTCCGCACCATCTGCGCCGAGTCTCCGGTGCCGATTGTCGCCGATATCCACTTTAACCATAAACTCGCCATTGGCGCTGTCGAGGCTGGTGCCTCCAAGCTGCGCATCAACCCCGGTAATATCGGCGATTGGGCCAAGGTTGACGCTGTCATCGATGCCGCGGGTGCCGCGGGCTGCGCGATTCGCATTGGCGTGAACGCGGGCTCGCTTGAGCAAGATATTGCCGAGCGCGACGACCTCACGCAGCCCGAAAAGCTCGTGATGTCGAGCGAGCGCTTTGTGCGGCACTTTGAGGACCGTGGGTTTACCAACATCGTGCTATCCGCCAAGGCCCATAGCGTACAGACGACGCTTGATACCTATCGCGCCCTGTCGCGCGAGATACCGCATGTTCCGCTCCACCTGGGCGTGACGGAGGCGGGGACCAAGCTTCAGGGCACCATCAAGAGCTCTGTAGGCTTGGGTATCTTGCTTTCCGAAGGCATCGGCGACACCATGCGTGTGTCGCTCACGGCCGATCCGGTTGAGGAGCCGCCGGTCGCCTGGGGAATTTTACAGTCGCTGGGCCTGCGTCGCCGTGGTCCCGAGATTGTCTCGTGCCCAACGTGCGCCCGCTGCCAGGTTAACCTCATTCCCATCGCCGAAGAGGTCACCGAGCGGCTTAAGAACTATTCCGCGCCGCTTTCGATCGCCGTGATGGGATGTGCGGTCAACGGCCCCGGAGAGGCATCTGACGCCGACCTGGGTGTTGCCTGCGGGCGTGGTCAGGGCCTGCTCTTTTCGCATGGCCAGATCATTGGTAAAGTAGCTGAGGATCAAATTGTCGACGCGCTGATGGCCGAGGTCGACAAACTTATTGAGGAGAAGTAAATGACTCGAGCAATGTTTATGTCTAAGCTCTATGCGCCGACGCTTAAAGAGGATCCGGCGGACGCTGAGCTCGCCAGCCACCGCCTGCTGCTCCGTGCCGGCATGATCCGCAAGGAGGCCGCCGGTCTGTATTCCTACCTGCCGCTTGCTTGGCGCTCGATCCGCAAGATTGAGAACATCGTCCGCGATGAGATGGACGCTGCGGGCGCCCAGGAGCTCATGATGCCCATTATGGTCGATGCCGAGCTGTGGCGTGAGTCCGGCCGTATCGATGCCTATGGCAAGGAGCTTGTGCGCTTTGACGACCGTCATGGTCGCGAGTTCGTGCTGGGTCCCACCCACGAGGAGACCGTGACTGCCCTGGTGCGCAACGAGCTGCGTTCCTACAAGCAGCTGCCGGTGAATCTCTATCACATCCAGGATAAGTTCCGCGACGAGTTCCGTCCCCGCTTTGGCCTGATGCGCGGTCGCGAGTTCATCATGAAGGACGCCTACAGCTTCTCTGCCACGCAGGAGAGCCTGCAGGAGGAGTACGACAAGATGAAGCAGGCCTACGCTAACATCTGTGAGCGCTGCTACATCAAGGCTCTGCCCGTTGTCGCCGATTCCGGCGAGATCGGTGGCGATACCTCCGTCGAGTACATGGCTCTGGCTGACGCTGGCGAGGCCTCGCTCGTCTACTGCGACGATTGCGGCTTTGCTGCCGATGACGAGGCGGCAAGCACCAAGGTCGTTGTGACCGAGGGCCCCGGCGACGGTACGCTCACCAAGGTCGAGACTCCGGGTATGGGTACCATTGAGGCCGTCGCCAAGTTCTTTGGCTTCCCCGAGAATGGCACGCGCAAGTCCCTGGCTCTCATCGACGCCGAGGGCAAGCCCGTCGTGGCCATTGTCCCGGGCGATCATGAGCTCAACGACTGCAAGGCCGAGCACGTCTTTGGCAAGGGCTATCGCATGATGACCGACGAGGAGCTCCAGGCCTACGGTCTGCACAAGGGCTTTATCGGACCTGTTAACCTGCCCGAGGGCATTCGTCTGGTCTGCGACGAGAGCCTGCACGAGTCCAAGCAGTGGGCCTGTGGCGCCAACGAGGCCGACTACCACTTTACCGGTGCCTGCCCCGAGCGCGACTTTACCGTCGATGAGTGGGCAGATCTGGTCACCGTCGTTGCCGGCGATCCCTGCCCGCACTGCGGCAAGCCGCTCTCTGCTGCCCGCGGCATCGAGGTCTCCCAGGTGTTCCAGCTGGGCACCAAGTATTCCGAGGCTATGGGTGCCACCTTTATGGATGAGGACGGCAAGGAGAAGCCGCTTATCATGGGTTGCTACGGCGTGGGCGTGTCCCGCTCGCTCGCTGCCGTCGTGGAGCAGCACAACGACGAGCACGGTATCGTCTGGCCGGTCTCCGTTGCCCCGTACGAGGTCTCGGTGATTCCGCTCGATCCCAAGAAGGAGGAGTGCGCTACCGTCTGCGATCAGATTGTTGATGGTCTGTGCGCCGAGGGTATCGAGGTCGTCGTCGACGATCGCGACGAGCGTCCCGGCTTTAAGTTTGCCGACAACGACCTTATGGGCTTCCCGTATCAGGTAGTGCTCGGCAAGCGTGGCCTCAAGAACGGCACCGTCGAGCTCAAGGACCGTGCCACGGGCGAGCGCGAGGACGTGGCTATCGACGAGGTCGTCGCCAAGGTTGCCGAGCTTGTTAAGGCGGCCCGCCGTTAATCGACGATTCCGCTTGTAGTTCGATATACGGGAAGGCCTCGCATTTCTCCAGATTGGGGAGATGCGAGGCCTTCCTTTTATCCTGTCGGCGTGCTCAATCGCCAAAAGGAAACCCCACAGCCCATATGAGCTGCGGGGTTTTTCCTTGTGCCTCCGATGCGAAATAAATCGCTCAGATATTACTGATAATCGACGACGTCGATCCAGTTCTTCAGGAACTCATCGTTCACGTTGCGCTTACGAGCGAGCTCGGAAGCGGCGACGATGCTCGTCCACTGACGCACGACCTGCATGGGCATGTCGGCGCGGTCGCAGTAGAGCTCCAGGTAGGCCTCGGCCTGGTCCTTGCTGTTGAGGGCAAAGAGCAGGTAGGTGGTGGCAACGTCGGCAGCAGGGGAGCCCTGGGTAGCGTGTGCCCAGTCGCACACATAGAGCTGGCCGTCGTCGCCGACGATGACGTTGGAGGGGTTGAAGTCGCCGTGGCAGACCTTGAACTCCTTGGTCATGCCGTCCAGACGCTCCTGAAGGTTGTAGCGCGTGGTGGCATTGAGCTGATCAAGGCTGTCGATCATGCGGGCGAACTTGTCGCGCTGACGGTTGAGCAGCGGGGAGGTGTAACCGTGGATCTCGATCTGGAGGTCGACGAACATCTCGAGGTACTCACCAAAGCGCTGGGGCTCGGCAGTCATCTTCTCGGCAAGGGTGGTGCCCGGAACCTTCTCGGTCACGAGCGCCCAGCCGTTGGCGTTCTCGAGCTGGGAAACCTCGAGCGCCTTGGGGCTGCGGATGCCGCACTCATTGATGCGGGCAAGATTCAAAGCCTCGTTGAACACGTCGGAGACAGGCTTGGTCTCGTTAAAGACCTTGACGATCTTGTCGCCCAGGTCGTAAACGACCTTGTTGCCACGGCGGACGAGCTCGGTCTTGGAATCGGGTAGCAGCATGGTTGCATCCTTTCAACGATGCGATAGAAGCGACGGCGGGGGTGTGTGAAACACCCGTGCACCCCCGCCGTTAAAAACCGTGCTAAAACTAGCAAACGGCGTAGTCCTGAGGCTCGCGGCCGTAGTAGGCGTCCAGGTAGAGCTCCTTGATCTCGCTCATGAGCGGGTAGCGCGGGTTAGCGCCGGTGCACTGGTCGTTGAATGCCTGCTCGGTCATCTCGTCGAGGGTGTCGAGGAAGTACTGCTCGTCAACACCGTAGTCGGCGATGGTCTTCTTGACGCCGATGAAGTCCTTGAGCTCCTCGAGCTTCGTGATGAAGTTCTCGAAGACCTCCTTGTCGTCCTTGCCCTCGATGCCGCAGTACTTGGCCATCTCGGCGTAGTTGTGCAGCGCGTTGGGGTAAGGATACTGGGAGAAGGTACCCATCTTGACGGGAGCCTCGGCGGCGTTGTAGCGCATAACGCGGGTCAGGATGACGGCGTTTGCGAGGCCGTGGGGCAGGTGATGGAAAGCGCCGAGCTTGTGGGCCATGGAGTGGTTGAGGCCCAGGAAGGCGTTGGCGAAGGCCATACCGGCCATGCAGGAGGCGTTGTGCATCTCCTCGCGGGCATGCGGGTCCTTGGCACCGTTCGTGAAGCTGGAGGGCAGGTTCTCGAAGACGAGCTTAGCAGCGCGCTCAGAGAGGCCCTTGGTGTAGTCGGAAGCCATGATGGAGACGTAGGACTCGATGGCGTGGGTCATGACGTCGATGCCGGAGGCAGCGGTCAGGCCGCGCGGGGCGGTCATGCAGTTGTCGGCGTCGACGATAGCCATGTTGGGGAGCAGCGCGTAGTCGGCGAGCGGCCACTTGATGCCGGTCTCCTTGTCGGTGATGATGGCGAACGGCGTGCACTCGGAGCCGGTACCCGAAGAGGTCGGGACGGCGACGAAATAGGCCTTCTTGCCCATCTCGGGGAAGGTGAAGATACGCTTGCGGATGTCCATGAAGTCCATGGCCATGTCCTCAAACTTGCACTCGGGGTGCTCGTACATCATCCACATGATCTTGCCGGCGTCCATAGCGGAGCCACCGCCGACGGCGATGATGACGTCCGGCTCAAAGAGAGCCATCTGCTTGGCGCCGCGACGTGCGCACTGCAGCGACGGATCGGGCTCGACGTCGTAGAAGCAGTCGTGGGCGATGCCCATCTCGTCGAGCTTGGCCTCGATGGCGCGGGTGTTGCCATTCTTGAAGAGGAACTGGTCGGTGACGATGAAGGCGCGCTTCTTGCCCATGACGGTACCGAGCTCGTCGAGGGCGACGGGCGTGGAACCCTTCTTGAAGTAGACCTTCTCGGGAGCGCGGAACCACAGCATGTTCTCACGGCGCTCGGCCACAGTCTTAACGTTGATCAAGTGCTTCACCCCAACGTTCTCGGAGACGGAGTTGCCGCCCCAGGAGCCGCAGCCCAGGGTCAGAGACGGCTTCATGCCAAAGTTGTACAGGTCACCGATGCCGCCGTGCGAGGACGGGGTATTGATGACGATACGGCAGGCCTTCATGACGTGCTCGAACAGGCTGATCTTCTCGGCCTGGGCGGGGTGCACGTACAGAGAGGCGGTGTGGCCCGGGCCGCCGGCGAGCACCAGGTGCTCGGCCTTGTCGACGGCCTCCTGGAAGTCCTTGGCGTGGTACATGGCCAGGACCGGGGAGAGCTTCTCGTGGGAGAACTCCTCCTTGGCGGGGTCGGTGGAGGTGACCTCGGCGATCAGGATCTTGGTCTTGGCGGGAACCTCGATGCCTGCGAGCTCGGCGATCTTGGCGGCAGCCATGCCGGGGATGCGGTGATCGAGGGCGCCGTTCTTGAACATGGCGGCACGCAGGGCCTCCATCTCGGCACCCTGCTTGACGAAGTAGCAGCCGCGCTTCTGGAACTCGGCCTTAACCTGGTCATAGATGGTGTCGATGACGGTCACGGACTGCTCGGAAGCGCAGATCATGCCGTTGTCGAAGGTCTTGGAGTGGATGATGGAGTTGACGGCGAGCAGCACGTCGGCGGTGTCGTCGATGACGACCGGGGTGTTACCGGCGCCAACGCCCAGGGCGGGCTTGCCCGAGGAGTAGGCGGCCTTGACCATGCCCGGGCCACCGGTGGCGAGGATGATGTCGACGTCGCGCATGACCATGTTGGTCAGCTCGATGGAGGGGACATCGACCCAGCCGATGATACCCTCGGGGGCGCCGGCCTTGACGGCGGCGTCAAGCACGAGCTTGGCGGCGGCGATGGTGCACTTGGCGGCAGCCGGGTGCGGGGAGATTATGATGGCGTTGCGGGTCTTCAGGCTGATCAGCGTCTTGAAGATCGCAGTGGAGGTGGGGTTGGTCGTCGGGATGACGGCGCCCACGATACCGATGGGCTCGGCGATCTTGGTGATGCCATAAGCCTCGTCGCGCTCCAGGACACCACAGGTCTTGGTGTTCTTGTAAGCGTTGTAGATGTACTCTGCGGCGTAGTGGTTCTTGATGACCTTGTCCTCAAGAACGCCGCGGCCGGTCTCCTCGATGGCCATCTTCGCCAACGGGATACGAGCCTTGTTGGCGGCCATGGCGGCCTCATAGAAGATCTTGTCGACCTGCTCCTGCGTGTACGTAGCAAAAAGCGCCTGGGCCTCTCGCATCTGAGCGAGCTTAGCCTCAAGCGCCTCTACGTTGTCCACAATTGCGGGAGTAGTGTTTTCCGGTGACTTTTTCACCATTTGTGTCTCCTTGCGATCGGAGATTTACCCTACGTCTAGCATGATAGCAAGAAATAATTCGGTAAACGGTAAGATTCCCGTAAAAGGCACACTAAAACGCTTCAATAAAATGAAGCGTTTTAACTAAAACTATCTGCTAGTGCATCGCCCCGCTCATTGGGGACAGACTTACATGAGTGGTTTCACTCATTTGGGACAGACTTACATGAGTGGTTTCACTCATTTGGGACAGACATCGATTTGCGATTTTGTCGTTTTGGGCCTGTTTTTGTTGCTGATTGGATATAAATAGGTCACAGGCTCAGCATTTCGCGTTCCTTCTCTCCTTTTAGGTGTTGCCTGTACGGCTTTGAAAGGAGAGACCATGCCCCGATGCGCCCGCGAAATTTCGCTCACCGGCTATTACCACGTCTTTGACCGCGGTAACTCCAAACAGATCATTTTTGAAGATGATTCCGACCGCTATCGTTTCCTATCGGACATATCGGACAGGTTTGCGTGCCATGACGTGGCGGTGTTGGCCTGGTGTCTTATGGACAACCACTTCCATTTGATGGTTGATGACCCATATGACAACCTTTCAAAGGCAATGCAGTGCGCGCTGACGGCGTATGCCAAGTATTTCAATGGGAAAACGGGAAGAACGGGCCATCTGTTTGACAATCGCTATTCGCGGGTCGCGGTTGAGTCGGACACGCAGGCAGTGCAGCTGCTCGACTATATCCATCTCAATCCCGTGAAGGGTGCGCTTGACTCGCTCGAGGCGTACCGCTGGTCAAGCTATAAGGCGTATCAGCTGGGCTATGATCCCTTTGACATCTGCAAACACTCATGTAAGTCTGTCCCCAATGAGTGCAAAAAGGCGCCCTCCGTAGGGGAGGACGCCTTTGGTAAGTTCTATGTGAACGCGAGGTCTTTGACCCGGAGAGTCCGAGGTACTTGTTGGTAAGACCTTATTTAGGAGCGCGCAACCTTGCCAGACTTGAGGCAGGTGGAGCAAACGTTCATCTTACGACGGTGACCATCGACGACGACGTAGACGCGCTGGATGTTGGGGCGGAACTTACGGTTGGTGACGCGGTGAGAGTGGCTGATGGAGCGACCGGCAACGGGGTGCTTACCGCAAACTTCGCAAACTTTGGACATAACTGACCCTCCTTGGGCGACAAACGAACATGTCGCGTTAACAAACAAGCCTGAACTATAGCACAGAAGTCGCTCCCTGTGCGCAATCTACACAGAGATATTCCTCTTTTGGCGATAGTGCCCACGCTACGGCCCTGGACGTAGATCCGATTTGCGTGCAGCAGAGGGGATTATGCCAGCTCGTGCGTGCGTTTTCAAGCTCGTCCCACAAATATATATAGGTTTATGGAGCGCCTGCGCACGTTTACGGATTGTTCTGTATTTATGCTCGCAATTAAGCTCGAGGTTGGCTACACTATCCCTTGACCATTAAAGGGGTACGAGATACCCACATGGAATTACATAGCTGCCAAAGAGCAGCCCTTCCTGTGGGTGTCTGGTCCGCTTTAAGCGGTCGGGCATCTATTTTTTTGACTGTGTCAGCAGTCAAGACATGTGAGGAAGGAGATCGATGGGCACGACTTCCCCCAAGGCGGTCATCATGGACGAGACCGCCGTCAATCGAGCGATGACCCGCATCGCGCACGAGATTCTCGAGCGCAACGAGGGCTGTGAAGACCTCGCTCTGGTCGGCATCGTCACGCGCGGCGACCTTCTGGCAAAGAAGCTCGCCGAGGAGATCAAGGAGATCGAGGGCGTCGACGTTCCGCTCGGCAGCCTGGACATCAGCTTCTACCGCGATGACTATGCGACCAATTTCGCTCCCGCGATCCACGCTACCAACATTCCCTTCAGCGTCGACGGCAAGCGCGTCGTGCTGGTGGACGACATCCTGTATACGGGCCGTACTATCCGCGCCGCTCTGGATGCCGTCATGGACTTGGGCCGTCCGAGCCGCATCGAGCTGGCAGTTCTCGTTGACCGCGGTCACCGTGAGCTCCCCATCTCGCCGGACTTTGTCGGCAAGAACGTTCCCTCGTCGCATGAGGAGAACGTGCACCTATATATGAAGGAAGTCGACGGCCACACCGCCGTCGAGATTAACGACGTCGCGCCGGGTTCCCACGTGGGCTCCGCGCCGCTGGGAGGTGAGTAGTACCGTGGCGTTCAACCATAAGCACCTGATCGACATTACCGAGTACTCCGAAGAGGACATCAAGCTCATCCTCGAGACCGCCAAGGCGTTCTCTGAGGTCAACGAGCGTGCGATCAAGAAGGTCCCCACGCTCAAGGGCAAGACCATCGTCAACATGTTCAACGAGCCCTCGACGCGCACCCGCAGCTCCTTCGAGCTCGCCGAGAAGCGCCTTTCGGCCGACAGCCTCAACTTTGGCGGCTCCTCGACCTCCACGGTCAAGGGCGAGAGCCTCGTCGACACCGTCGAGACCCTCAACGCCTACAAGATTGATTGCATCGTCGTTCGCGATAAGCACGCCGGTGCTCCCTACATCGTCACGCAGAACTCGCCCGCGAGCGTCATCTGCGCCGGCGACGGCAAGCACAACCACCCCACGCAGGCCCTGCTCGACCTGTACACCATCTGGGAGCACAAGGGTGACTTCCACGGTCTGAAGGTCGCCGTCGTCGGCGATATCGCGCACTCCCGCGTGTGCGGCTCGCTGATCCCCGCCCTTAAGATCATGGGCTGCGAGACCTACGCTGTCGCCCCCGGCACGCTGCTGCCGCCGGCGCCCGAGGTTCTGGGTTGCGACCACGTGACGAGCGACCTCGATTCCGTCCTGCCCGAGCTGGACGTCGTCTACATGTTGCGCGTGCAGCAGGAGCGCCTCGAGGGCGCACCGTTCCCCACGATTCGTGAGTACCACAAGCTCTTCGGTCTGACCAAGGACCGCGAGAAGCTCATGAAGCCCGATGCGATTATCTGCCACCCGGGCCCCATCAACCGCGGCGTTGAGTTCGACTCCTATATGGCCGACCACCCGCAACGCTCCGTCATCCTGGAGCAGGTCTACGCCGGTATCTGCGTGCGTATGGCTATCCTGTATCTGCTGCTTGGAGGTGCCGATAATGGCCTTGCTTCTTAAGAATGCCCACGTCGTCGATCCGTCCGTCGAGCTTGACGGTGTCGTCGACGTCCTGATCGACGGTGACAAGATCGCCGAGGTCGGCGAGAACCTCGCCGCCGAGGGAGCCGAGGTCCGCGACCTTTCCGGCAAGTATCTCGTCCCCGGCCTGGTGGATATGCACGTGCATCTGCGCGAGCCTGGCTACGAGGTCAAAGAGGACATCGAGAGCGGCACCCGCGCTGCTGCCAAGGGCGGCTTCACCGGCGTGTGCGCCATGCCCAACACCGATCCCGTCACCGATAACGGCACCGTCGTGGAGTTCGTCAAGTCCCGCGCTGCCGAGGTCGGCCACTGCCGCGTCTATCCGTCGGGCGCCATGACCCGCGGTCTTAAGGGCGAGGCCATGTCCGAGATGGGCGATATGGTCGCCCACGGCGCCGTCGCCTTCACCGACGATGGTCGCGGCGTGCAGGGCGCGGGCATGCTCCGTCGCTGCATGGACTACGGCAAGATGTTCGGCAAGGTCTTTATGAGCCACTGCCAGGACGAGGATCTGGTCGGCCACGGCCAGATCAACGAGGGCAAGGTCTCGACCCGTCTGGCCCTCGAGGGTTGGCCGGCCGCCGGCGAGGAGCTTCAGATTGCCCGCGACATCGAGATTGCCAAGCTGACCGGTGCCAAGCTGCACATCCAGCACATCTCCACCGCTCATGGCCTGGAGCTCGTGCGTGCCGGTAAGGCTGCCGGTGTCCAGGTGACCTGCGAGGCCACCCCGCACCACATGTTCCTGACCGAGAACGACCTGGACGAGACCTACAACACCTCGCTCAAGGTCAATCCGCCGCTGCGCACTGACGAGGATGCCGAGGCCATCCGTCAGGGTGTCATCGACGGTACCGTCGACGCTATCGTTACCGACCACGCTCCCCACACCCCGTGGGAGAAGGCCCGCGAGTTCGAGCTCGCGCCCTTTGGAATGATTGGCCTCGAGACTTCGCTGTCGCTCGTGCTCACTGAGCTGGTCAACACGGGCAAGATGAGCGTGAGCCGCATGGTCGAGCTCATGGCCATCAAGCCGCGTGAGATTCTGGGCCTCGATCAGGTTCAGGTCAAGGCGGGCTCTGTCGCCGACCTGACCGTGTTCGACCCCTCCGCAACCTGGACGGTTGGCGAGGACGGTTACGAGTCGCGCGCCGAGAACTCCGGTTTTGCCGGCCGCACGCTCACCGGTCGTGCCGCCGATGTATTTGTCGGCGGTAAACAGACGCTTGCCGACGGCTGCATCTGCTAGCATAGCCTTATCGCTTTTGTGCGCGGCGCCCTTGCGGTGCCGCGCTTTCTGTTCGTTTAGACCATGCAACCGCATGGGGGATTGGAGCGTCTATGCCCACACCTTCCACTGCACGCATGCACGACTTCGAGGTCGTCTCGAACCGGGAGATCGCCGACGGCATCTTCTCGCTCGTTATCTCGGCCCCCAAGCTTGCAAGTGCGCTCAAGCCCGGTCAGTTTGTGAACATCGCCGTCCCCGGCGATGCGTCTTCTCTGCTTCGTGTGCCCTTGAGTTTCTACCGCGCCGACGCCGAGGCCGGCACCGTCGAGCTGTGGTACGCCGTCGTGGGCGACGATACCCGCCGTTTGTCCCAGATGGGCCCTGGCTCCACCTCTAACCTGTTGGGCCCCGGTGGCCGTGGCTGGATGGTACCCGAGGGCACCAGGAAGGCACTGCTCGTCGCCGGTGGCATCGGCGTTCCGCCTGTGCTGTGTCTTGCCGGCATGCTTGCCGAGCAGGGTGTTGATGTGGACGTGTGCCTGGGCTTTGGCACCGCTTCCAAGGCTGTGGGTGTCGATGAGTTCCGTGCGCTGGGCGCCACGGTTAACGTGTGCACCGACGACGGTTCGCTCGGCACGCACGGTTTTTGCACCGATCCGGCAGCCGAGCTGCTTGGAGAGGGCGG
>OGOM01001730.1_pt1 | contig 14957 bp, 14 predicted proteins | sample 1552681 | NCBI WGS metagenome assembly OGOM01 (sample SAMEA2580188, study PRJEB22360) | human gut metagenome | biome: human gut; feature: human-associated habitat; material: faeces | place: Denmark | collected 2008/2010 | reverse complement strand
CCGACAGATTATAAATATGCGATATGGGAAGATTATGTAATTATCTACAAGATTGGTAATGAATATGTAGAGATTTATCGTGTAGTTAACCGATATCAGGATATTACGAGAATCTTTGATTGATAACAGAGATGTGATAACAATTTGATAACACTGTTCAGTATAGCCTATGGATTTAGGACAGTTGAACACATATAAAACCAAATAGAACCATAATACCAATACTAAAAAGTATAGTGACAAGATTTTATTTGCGAGTTTGAATAAAAAAATGGAGCTCGGAAATCCAGTGTTTATGCGGGTTTCCGGGCTCTTGCTATGTGGTTTGAGTACAGATTGAGTACAAAATATGTTAATTGTAAAAATTTATTTGTTTAAGGTAGCTGTTAATAATAAATGAAAACTCTTTATCTGATTCGGCCTCCTTTTTTATCTGTGAATATAGCAGTTTTTTATAAGTCTCATTAGTTTCTTTTTTCCATTTATCAACCAGAGGTAATAAATTTTCAATTTTTTCTTTTCTACGTTCTATTAATTCAGAGCGATTTAAATCTAAAATTGCAATAGATAACTCTCCTTTTCGTTCTCCTGGCACTTGATATATAAAAGGGCCGAATGCCATTAAATATTTATCAGGTTCATCAGCAATTGGATTTATTAAAGGATCGGAAGGATTATAATAGTCTTTCTTGTTAGTGCGATTACAAACTTCACAGGCTAAAGTCAAATTAGTCCATTCAACATATAATTCAGGACAGGCATTTTTATTTTTGGGAAGTATATGCTCAATATCACCAAAGGCAACATGTTTGATTTTACTTTCGCAATAAGCACATTTTCCATGAGTTTCTTTCTCTAATGCATCTTTAATATCGTTATGTTGATATCTATATTTTATATGGGGTGGAACAGGTGTCGATTGTTTTAAAGCAGTTAAATATTCGTCTGTCCACTGCTTAGCGTTATCTTCCAAAATTTTAGGTTTTGTGTCTTTGTTAATTTTTATCATTGCTATCACCTTTAAATAATTGATTTAAGGCAGTCGGAATGACGTTGGAGAAACCAAACTTTTCCATCTGATTACGAAAATCTGAAAGACTTTCTTCTGAGATTCCTTTGGCAATAGTGTCTCTTACTAAAATATCTATTTTTGATGAAGCCCATAAAGGATATGTACTTGAGATTCCAAGTACTTCTCGTAATATTTCATTTGAGGACGCTGCCTTGGTTACATTATCTAACAAAGTAGAACCAATTTTGTTGTCTTTAGTATAATTTAAAACATATATTAATGATGATTCTACGGATGAAATGATAAATGGATTGTGTGTGGCAACAATAAATTGTACATTAGGAAAAGCTCCTAATAAATTTGGCAAAAGTGTCTGTTGCAATTCTGGGTGTAAATGATTTTCGGGTTCATCAAATAATACAGTAAATGATTCATTGAATGGAGCATACATATATATCATCCAAGCAAGTTCAATGATAGATGCTATACCGCCAGAAACAGCGTCAATAGGAAAGTTGCCAGAATCTGTTTCTAAAATAACTTCTGGAATTTCAATAGATAATTTTTTGAAACCAATTTTAGGCGGTAATATTTTGTGAAGTATAGATTGAAAACCTTTGAAGATATCCAATGCTTCTTGGTTTGATTTTACATAATTATTGCCAGGACCAAAAGTTGCTAAAGAAATAATTGCTTCCTTTATATGTTTGGTTGCACCCTGTTCATTTGGGTTGTAGTAGGTGTCGGATAAAGGTAATGTTTTATATTTGTGGTATGCACTAAAAATTTCATCTCGTTTTAGCGCATGCGTAGGGATATTGTCGACTTTTTTGTACTGAAATAAAGAACGATGGGAGTTGATGTATATACCTTTACATGGTTTAGTATCTTTTAAATCAATATTATAAGTAGTTGATACTTGTTCAGGGACTAAAATGGATGAAGTTGTAGAATTATATGTTATATTTCCGATAACGGAAGATTTATAATTACTATCACGTTTTTCTTCCAAATCTCCTATAACACTTGAGGTATAATCAATAGAGCCATCGGCGGTCTCACTAACATTGCTAACAAACTTAACAGATTCACCAAATGCTTTAGAAAGAATGTTTAATATAGTGGTTTTTCCAGATCCATTTGCACCTGTTAATATGGTCAGTCGTTTGTCAAAATCAATAGTTAGGTTGTCAAATTGTCTCCAATCGTTTATTTGAATTTGTTCTATCATAGTTAGCCCTTTCTTTAGTATCAGTAATTAGGATCTATTTTAACTTTAATGCCATCAGAAGTATCAAGCAACATCTGACTTCTCTGCAATTCCAATTCCACTTTTTCTTTTGTCTCGGTTATCTCATCTATAGCTGCCTGTGTTGCTTCATTTGGATTATCACCAGCGGATTCCAAAACACTCTGGTAGATGTAATTCATTTTTTCCCATTTCAACAGGTCATTAAATACCTTGTAACTTCTGATATTCAACAATACATCCTGCAAAGACAGCGTATGTGCCTTCCCTCTGGTGGTGTATCCGATTTCGAGATAAGAAGAGAGAACCAGATTCAGATGGATGGATACAGTATTATCTTTTAACATCTTGTCTTCTCCACGCTCTCCGCTGATCTGGAGGATGCCGGAATTACAAAGCACCATAAGTACGCCCATCAGATCACCGACTGTTTCCAGACGAAGTCCGGCGGTATCACTGCCATTCAAAGCATTATAACTGACACCGAGTGCAGCTGCAATTTTCTCTAACTGAGGAGGTTGTGGCTGCATTTTATTTGTTTCGTATTTTCGGATAGAAACCGGATGGATGCCGGTCAGCTCAGCCAGTTTATCTTGCGTAATGCCAATTTGCTTTCGGCAGTATTTGATTTTTTCTCCTATGGTCATTTTCATCGTCCTCCATGTATCGAGATGGCTACATTATAGCATGTTTAAAAAATTTTTTCTACTGGCATTTCAAAATACTTAACAATAGCGAAGTCGCTACATATAATGAGATTATAAAAGTAGCGATAACGCTACATAGAGAAAAGGAGGATGCATACATGGCAGAAAACAAAAAGATTTATATTACTGCAAATGAACTCGCAGAAATGCTGGGTGTTTCTGTAGGTCATGCTTACAAGCTGATCCGTAAGCTGAATCAGGAACTGGAAAAAGAAGGATTTCTGGTGATTGCGGGCAAAGTTCCCAGACGCTATTTTGAAAAACGCTGGTATGGTTTCAGTGTGTGGGAGGTGGTCGAATGAAAGCGGAAAAAGACAAGAAAACAGGAAAATGGTTGATTCAGTATCGTTATACGGATTGGCAAGGAAAACGTCGGAAATCTACCAAAAGAGGTTTTGCGACCAAAAGAGAGGCGGAGGAATGGCTTCGAAATTTCCTTATTACGCAAAAAGCGGATTTTGATATGAAGTTTGCGGATTTTTGGAAGATGTATTGTGCAGATATGGAAACTCGCCTGCGGGAGCATACCATGAGAACGAAAAAGTATATTGTGGAGCTGAAAATTCTCCCGTATTTTGGGAATAAGCGGGTAAATGATATTACTGCAGCTGACATCCGGCAATGGCAGAATGAGTTGATTAAAATGGGGTATTCACCCACTTATCTGAAAACAATCAATAACCAGTTGAGTGCAATTTTTAATTATGCGGTTCGATATTATGATTTGAAAAGTAATCCCTGTGCAAAAGCCGGAAGCATGGGTAAGAGTAAGGCAGAAGAAATGGATTTCTGGACAGGAGAGGAGTTTAGGAGGTTTATCGACAGTGTTATGAACAAAAGGCTTTCTTATATGGCATTTATGACTTTGTACTGGACGGGAATGCGTTTGGGAGAACTTTTGGCTCTGAATCCGAAAGATGTGGATTTGGAAAAGAGAACAATTGCTATCACAAAATCATATCAACGTCTTGGTAAGAAAGATGTGATCACTCCACCAAAGACATCGAAAAGCAAGAGAGTGATTACCATTCCAGAGTTTCTGGCTGCAGATATCAAAGATTATATGGACAGCTTATATGATTTGCAGGAGGACGACAGGTTGTTCCCTATTACGAAATATTATCTGGAGCATGAAATGCAGCGAGGAATTAAAGAAAGTGGCGTAAAACAGATAAGAGTACACGATTTGAGGCATTCCCATGCAAGTATGCTGATTGAATTGGGCTTTTCACCGCTGGAGATTGCAAATCGGCTCGGACATGAAAAGGTAGAAACAACGCTGAACACTTATGCACATCTTTATCCGAACAAGCAGACAACTGGTCATTGCACTGCCGGAAAGTTTTCAAGAATATGATCGGAACTTGCTATTACAGTTGTTTGCAGAACAGTTTCGAAGCACTTATGGAGTGCAGTGTACGGCTGCTTTGCATCATAATAAAAAGAAAACAAATTACCATATTCATTTGATTTACAGTGAACGAAAGGTTTTGGAGAAGAAAGAGATAAAGCGAGCCAGTCGGAATATGTTTTACGATGAAAAAGGGAAGCATGTTCGAACAAAGAAGAAAATTCTGGATGAAAACGGAAATATTAAACTCGGCTGTTATATTGTTCCGAAAGGTGAAATTTATGAAATGACTTTCTTTGACAGCAAGGAAGAAATCTTTAAACATTCATCTTTTTTAAAAGATGTAAAGAAGATGTATACGGATTTGATGAATCAGTTGGTGAAAGATGAAGCAGAAAAACTAAGTGTCTTTGAACCAGATGGACCATATCTGGCAACGAAGAAGATTGGAAAGAACAATCCAAAGGCGGAAGAAATTCAGGCTGATAATGAAGCAAGGAAGGAGTGGAATCGAACAGTAGATGAAGCTTTTGTTGCGGGCGTTCCCTCTGATGAGATTGCAGAAGTCAAACAGAAAAATATCAGTCTGCCGGTAAAAGAATCTATTCAAAAAGAAGGTCAAAAGCCTGGATTACTGAGAGTAATTTTGCAAAAAGCGGTTGATATTCTTTTGGAAAAGATTAGGATGGCTGCAGCTCCTGAGAAACCAGAATTAAAAGTTGACATGGAAATATTTAAGCAGATGCAGAAAGTGCGAAGGGAACTTTTAGGAATCCGAAAATCAATTCGAGAGATTGATGATCAGATTCAGAAGAAGCAGAAACGTCTGGATGAATTGACTGGTCTATCCGGCACATTTCGTCTGAAAGAGAAAAAAGAGTTGATGAATTCCATCACATATCTGATTTCAGAAAGAACAAAGCAAAGTTCATTATTGAAAGAAACAGTGACCGAGGCTGGTTATCGCAGCGTTGACAGTTTTATGAGGGCGTTTAATAAATCGCAGATGTTGGTTGAGGAATATTTGAAAACTCAGGGCGGTATTGAAAATGGCAATAAAAGTCCTCAGCAAACACAGCAGAAGAAGCAAAGTGTACTTGATAAGCTCCATCAATATGATGAGGAAGCGAAACGGAGTAAAAGTTCCTGCAAACGCAGGGAAAACGTACCGAAAAAGGGCATGGAAGTTGAATGATAATTACAGAAAGTGAGGACAAAAGTATGCAGGAATTAAAAAAGAGAATTCATGAAAACGGAATTGATTATGTGTTGGTGGGTGATTACTATGTTCCCAAATTAAAAATGCCAGAAGAAAAAAGAAGTATCGGGCATTATGGCAGATTGCACAGAGAGTATCTGAGACAAGTAAAGCCAATAGTGTTTAATGAGCTGATTTTATTCGGACAGTTGTGGACGTATCTGGCTGATCTGAATGAGCAGGCAACGGAACGCAGAAATGTGATGATGAAGCAATTAATGGAAAAAGAAGGTGTGACGGAGGATTTAAAGAAAAAGGACAGGTACGAATGGGTACGGAGAATGAATGGGATACGGAGCAGAGTGGATGAAATTATTATAAAGGAAATGATCTACGTATAACAGAATTGTGAAACAACAAAACTCTGGATGACAGAATAAAACTGTTAATCCAGGGTTATTTGTTGTTGGATAATCCATTAAAAATTGTATTGAAATCGGTATGGAAAATTTCTGCCAATGCAATAAGTTCGCTGATTTTAATATTGTAGGTGCCGGCCTCTATTTGAGAGTAGATGCTGCGTGTGGTTGGAAGGTTGCGTAATTGTAATTGAGCAACGACCTGTTCTTGAGTAAGATTAGCTGCATTTCTTAAATTTCGTAGATTGTTTCCGAGAGAAATGTCATTAATTTGTCGTAGCTTTTGCTCCATAAAATCCATACCTTTCATCAATATCACTGTACCTGTATTGATTTTACTTTAAAAAATTCTTATAATTGCAATGTATAACTTGCAAATATAAGGGATAGAGATATGAATAAAAAATGTATATGGGTATTATGTGTAATGGCGGTATTGATTATTACAATGGAGTATTTTATAAAGCCGAATTCTGAGGAAGACGTACCAATGGCTCCAGACGTTGTTAGCAGTATAAGTATGAATCGAGATCAATATCTTACAGTAGCAGCTAATCGAGATAATATTGAAGATAAAGAAGAGTTTGCAAAATTATTGATTGAGATGTGTAAGGAAAATTCATTTCATACAATTAAATTTTCTACAGACAGAGGATATGCGACCAATGTCGATATGAGGGTATATCTTTTTTAAGACAAAATAGAAGGACATGAGCCAGTAATGATAGTGAAATATGAACCTGTTGAATACGGAAAAGGGTATGATATTGTGCATAATCCAGACCAGTTTAAATTGACTATTGATGGAAAAACATATGAATAAGTGTATGAAGAAGGATGTAAAAGAATCAAATTTGATGTATAATATCTTTAATATTGTCTAGAAAAATGTTTTTGATTAAGTAATAGAAAATGGAATTGAGTAGTGGGATTACTATCATGGAAGAAAGACAGAATTTTATAATTTTGGTTGAAAAGTTATTGTACCGAAGGGGAAAGAAAAATGGCAAAAAACGTATATGATAAATTTGGATTTGATAGAGATGGCTATAACCGTGATGGATATGATCGAATGGGGTACAATAGAGAAGGCTATGATCGTCAAGGATATAATAAACAGGGTGTGAATAAAAATGGCATTAATAAATTATCGGGAAGAGATAAAGATGGTTATGATGCAGAAGGTTTTAACGAAGAAGGCTATGGCCGAGATGGCTATAATCGAGAAGGTTATGACAAAGAAGGTTTTAACCGAGAAGGGATAGATGCGGAAGGGTATGATCGAGAAGGTTTTAACATAGAAGGTTACAATCGAGATGGCTACAATCGTGCAGGATATGATGCAGAAGGTTACGGTCGAGATGGCTATAGTAAAGAAGGCTATGATCGAGATGGGTTTAATCGAGACGGATTTGATATTGAAGGATATACACGAGATGGATTTGATGTATATGGATTTGATAGAAATGGTTATAATAAAGATGGTTTTAATTTGAATGGTATTTCTGAAGATGGTTACAATATTCTTGGTTATGGTATTGATGGCTTTGATCGAGGTGGTGTAAGCGTAGACGGATATACTAAGGATCTGTTTGATGAGTCTGGTTTTCATATTTATACCGGATTTAATTTGCATGGCTTTGACAAAGACGGCTTTAACATTAATGGTTTTGATATAGATGGTTATGATCGGGAGGGATACCATAGTGTAACTGGATACAATCATTCAGGTTATGATCGAGAAGGTTACAATCGTGCGGGATATAATGCAGAAGGCTATGATCGGGATGGTTATAACCGAAATGGGTATGATATCAAAGGCTATGACCGAGATGGTTATAATGAAAATGGCTATGATGAGGATGGTTACAACAAAGCCGGTTATGATTATAGGGGCTATGATGCCAGTGGTTATGATGAGGAAGGAAATCTTGACCCAGCAAGAAAGAAAATTATAGAAAAAGATGAAATGGATCCGAAACAGGATATGATGGAAGCTGCTTATTTCAAAAAATGCGTTGCTCAGATCAAAGGATATTATAAAGATAAACTTAGAGAAGATGTTTTGAAGGATTACGAACCATTTTCAAGAACATACATAGACCGTTGGGGATTTGTGCAAACAGATTGGGTTTATCCTGACACAAGAAATGCTGAGTATGAAGTTGATAGAAAAGTAAAAAAGGTATTAAAAGAACCCTATTTCTGTCATATTGATTATAAAGATGATTGTGAGTTATACATAGGAAGGCAAGCAATTCACGGTTGGGTAACAGACTGGGCTGATAAGAGGGCATCCCTTTATCATCAATATGAAATATATATCGGAGATGAGAAAACAGGATTAAACTTTGTGAGAGATATACATATTGTTAATTCTGCTTATAAAGGATACGAAGATAAATATAATCGAGGCGGCGGACAGAAAAAAGAAATTTTAAAGTTTACAGATACACATCTTGCTAAAATTATCGCAGCAAATCAGCAGAATAAAAGAATACACGATATTGTTGAATCTATTCAGCAAAATCAGTATAACATTATCACTTCTGATAAAGATAGGAATATTTTAGTTCTTGGTTGTGCTGGTTCTGGAAAAACGATGATTTTAATGCACAAAATCCGTTATATGAGATATAACAATCCAGATATTCGTATGGATGATATCATGGTTATTTCTCCAACGGATATTTTAGGAAGAGAAAGCAAGGAATTATCTAAGTTACTTCAAATAGAAAAAGTACAGCAGTTTACAACAGCATCTTTTTATGAGGCGTGTTGTAAGCAATATTTTGATGCAATGGGAATTAGCTATGAGCCATTTGCAGTTATAGATGATGGTACAGTCATTGAGGATTATTATGACGAAGGGTATCTTTGGGATTTATTGGAGGATGTAAAAGATAATTTCAACTCGAATACAAAAGGAAAACAATTTTTCAATACGGAGCAAAATACTATCACGAATATGATGGATAAGCATATAGCGTTGCTTGGTGGTAAAAAAGATTTTGCAAATGAAATGTATAAATTGTATACAAGTTCAGCAAAAGAGATTAGCCAGTGTGGAAAAAAAGATATTGAAAGATTGATTAGGCAAATTGATAATGCAATTCGTGAAAGAGAATTGTATGAACTGACAAAAGATTTGGTTTGTTTTTTACAAGAAAGAAAATGCTTTACTAAAGAAAAATCTAATAGAACGTTATCAAAAGAAGAACTATCAAGAGGCTTTTACTATACGAGAAAAGCATGTTCTGAAATGGATTATGACGAATTTTCCAGAGTCCGGTATTTCAAATCTATTACGCTGGAAGGTGCAGTTCCAATGTTGCAGTTATTGCAACTATATAGAAACGAAGCAATGGATAAAGAAGATGCTTATAAACTCTTAACAGAATGGAATAATATTTCTGAAGAAGAAGCGGAAGAATATTGTAAATATATTGATTGGCAATTAGCCAGAATTGAACGTCTGGAAAATAAAAGAGAAGTTTTACAGTATATTCTGGATAATAAAATGGTAATTGAACGTTCAATAGAAAACAAAAATCTTCAATACGATACTTCATTTGAAAAATTGTTACAACTGTTTGCTAAAACAGAAGAATTATTGGAGAAGGTAGGATATACGCCATTTTCATATTTTGAAGAATATGAGAAGATTGAGCGAAAGAGAAAACGCTTGGCAGAACAAAGAGGAGCAAAAGGGAAATATCAGTATTTGTTCGATGGAATTTTATCAATGCTTGGCGTGACATTTGTAACAGATAAGGAAATAGAGGTACCACTGACAAAAGCATTTGAAATGACATATATTTTGCATCAACTTTTTGGTACTTGTGATGGAAATAGAAAGTATATGTATATTGATGAATTTCAAGATTTTTCACCGATAGAATTAAGAATGGTTAGAACAATGTACCCGTCTGCAGTTCTGAATGTTTTTGGGGATGTCAACCAGTGTATTAACTGTAAAGGTATTATGCAGTTGGATGACATTCCGGAAGAAATCTATTCTGATAAGTATGAAATAAAAGAGAACTATCGTAATGCAAGAGAGATTACCACTTATGTGAAAGACAATTTGAACATTGCAATGGAACCTTACGGTTTAGAGGGCATACAAAAAACAGTTGAAGAAATACCTGAAATTACAGTTGCTGATGATGATCGAGTTGCGGTTATTGTAGAAGATGATAGTATGATTTCAGCAGATATCAGAGAAAAAACGAAATTGAATTTCTATTCAGATAGTAAGGAAATTTTGCGAGGAATATATAATGTTATTCCGGTGACAATGACAAAGGGTTTAGAATTTGAAAAAGTTATTGTTGTTCAGCGTGGGATGGATAAAAATCAGTTTTATGTTGCATGTACCAGAGCAATCAGTGAATTATATGTAGTATCAGATAATTATCAGGATATGTATGATTCAGATGATTATAAGGAAACACGTGATGAAAAAGTTGAAAACGTGATCGTTATAGAGAATAAAGATGAACAGGAAATGAGTGATTCAAGCGAAGGTACGTTGGAAGTTCTTGAAAATACAGCGGATATTCAGCAGTATAAATTAGTACCGTACAATGGAAAACTGAAAAAAATAACTGGTATGAAGCATGTTCCAACAATGCATATTTCTATCAATTCTACTAATGGAGAAAAGAAGATTCCGGTATGTTACCTGGTTGACAAACAATGTGCATATATCCCAGAAGCTACATATAAAAAATACGAAAATGAGCTTAATAGTTATTTCTCGGGTGAAAGCAATGATAAATTTGTTATGCCTTCATTGACAGAAGAACAGGAAACAGATGATGCAGAAAAAGAATCAGTTCGTGAATTAGAAGTATATGTATCAGCTAATACCAGTACAGTAAATTTATTAGATAAATTTGAAGGATTAGGTACGGATGCTCCATACGAAAGATTAATTATTAAAAATGCGATGAGAATATACAAAGGAAGTCAATCAGAAGTGATTAGCCTGGTAGTAGAGCGTAGTAAAAATCATGATTATGAAGGCGATATTACGTTTACGAAATTCAAACAAGGATATACATTAAAGTTAAAAACATTTATAGATAATCAAATATCTAAAAGTGATTTTGTAGCATATAAAAATTCAGGAAAAATGTTCCGGTTTTCTAAACCGTACCTTTTACGAGCACAAAATAGCAGAAATCGTAGTGGATATGGATGGGAGTGGGATTGGTCTACACCATATGCTCCATTAGTAACCGAAGGAACTTTGTATGGAGAAACGACGGACTATGTGTTTGTAGGAGCTTATATCGGCGACAGGTAGTTATATTTATGGAATTTTCTCAAGTTTCTATAAATGTGAAGTAATTTGTAAGTTAATGAATTTGTGACAACACTGTTGACACAAATTAGTTGGAGTAACCATCTTGCTATTATGTCTAAAGCAAAAACTGCGGAAGAAAGACATTTCTATATAACCCTTTGTATAAAAGAATCTTATTCAGCCAGAGAGTTGGATAGACAGATTAACAGCGGATATTATGAGAGGTATATGCTTTCTAAGGAAAAACTCTTGCCGGAACCGATAAAAGGTTTGAAAGAAAATCCGTTCTTAGATTCGTATGTTATCGAATTTTTGGATTTGCCTAAAAATTTTAAGGAATCTGATTTGCGAAAAGGTCTTATCCAGAATATGAAAGAGTTTATTCTGGAAGTAGGCAAGGATTTTACATTCATTGATGAAGAATATCGAGTACAGGTCGGTGGTGAAGATTTCCGAATTGATTTGTTGTTTTTCCATAGAGGACTCCAGTGTCTGGTTGCCTTCGAATTGAAGATTGGAAAATTCAAACCGGAATACATTTCTAAAATGGATTTCTACTTGGAGGCATTGGATCGTCAGAAGAAGAAAGAGAATGAGAACCCAAGCGTGGGAATGATTCTTTGTGCTTCTAAGGATGATGAAGTGGTAGAATATGCAATGAGCAGAACATTATCTCCGATGATGGTTGCGGAATATAAATTACAATTGCCGGATAAAGTAGTATTGCAGAAAAAGTTGCAGGAATTGATCAATATGCCGTTGATCGAAGAATAATTTTCATTTTGTTGTTTTGAGTTCATTTTGAGTACAATTTTTATGCCAGTCAAAATCATGGTGGAAAATATGGCAAATATAGCAACAAAAAATAGCGAAAACGCTATTGAAATCACTGTGATTAATCTTCTGTGAGACGAGTTTGAGTAGCTTGAAAAATCGCGGAAAAGCCCATAAATAAAGGCTTTGCGGGGTGTCGAAAAGACCAAATGGAGTGTAAATGGAGTTTAAAAATTATTTTTTTCTCTTGTTTATATTCCAGATTCACCTGCAAATTTCGTGAAATCAGTTATTCTCATAAAATAAAATTAGAGTAAATATGAAGAACAGTTTGTTTTGATTGAAGTGATTTTCGTCAAAGGTACTTGTGGTCACGAATGGCAGACAAGCGTTAAGGCTCGTTCAAATGGAGAAAAATGCCCGATATGTTCCGGTGCGAGAGTGATTGCAGGTATTAACGATTTGGCGATATTAGAGCCGCTACTGGTAAAGCAGTGGTCGAAAAAGAATAAGATAAAACCGACAGAGGTTTCTATTGGTTCTCATAAGAAAGTAATTTGGAGATGTAAAAAAGGACACGAGTGGGAAGCTGCCGTTAAGAGCAGGACAATAAATAAAACAGGTTGCCCGTATTGCTCCCATAATAAAGTGTTGGCAGGATTTAATGACTTTGCAACGCTTCTGCCGGATATAGCTGCCGAGTGGTCGGACAGAAATTATCCGTTACTTCCAACTCAGGTTACGGTCTTTGCCAATCGTAAGGCGTGGTGGAAGTGTAAGGATTGCGGCAGAGAGTGGAACACCCTTATTTCTACCCGTTCCGGTGGGAGTAAATGCCCGTATTGCAGTGGGTACATATTCCTGAAAGGGTTTAACGATTTGCAGACAACACACCCTGAAATTGCTTCGGAGTGGTCGGAGAAGAACTTGCCATTGAAGCCTGATGAAGTAAATGCAAAGTCGAGGAAAAATGTCTGGTGGAGATGCAGTAAATGCGGTAACGAGTGGAAATCTGTTATCAATGCCCGTGTGAAAGGTACGGTATGCCCCGTTTGTGCAGAGAGAGAAGTACTTGCCGGATATAATGATTTGGCGACAACAGACGGTCAGCTTCTTAGCGAATGGGATTATGAACAGAATAAACTGAAACCTACAGAGGTATCACGAACTTCGGCAAAGAGAGCGTGGTGGAAATGCAGACACGGTCATTCGTGGAGTATGAAGATAAATGAAAGAACGATATTGAAGAAAGGCTGTCGAATTTGTGAGCAGGAGTATTTGTCATTGTTTCCTGCTTTGGCGGTCAGCTATTATTCTAATAGGAAAGGTTTGAAAGCAGAACTTGGTTCTGACCGATTGCTTGGAGTTCCGCTTGAAACATACATACCTTCAGAAAAGTTGGCTATTGAGTCAGGAAGTGCCGATGAGAATATAGAAATAATGAAAGCATATATGTGCAAGCAAAGAGGAATAAGGCTGATTAAGCTGCCGATGAAAGGCACAGAACTGGATTATGCCAATAATTTAAAGAAAGCTTTTCAGAGCGTACATATATTTATTTCTTCCGATACCGAGGAAGATGTGGAGATAATCAAAAATACATTTGAAAGATGGAGGGACAGCCAATGAGAGAGAAAACCTATCATCTATACTTAAATGAAGAAGAACGAAGCCGAGTGATACAATCGCTCATTGAACTGAAGAACAATTTAGCAGCCCAGGGACGATACACCGACGCAGTAGATGATACGGTTCTTCATCAGGTTTTACAGATTGCTGTCGATGATGACTTTATCAGAAATAACCCGTCAGATAATGTGTTGAGAGAATTGAAAAAAGCACATTGTTTTCAGTCGGAAAAGCGTAGAGCGTTGACGAAACTTGAGCAGGAGCTATTTCTGAATTTCATGAAAACCCACCCTGTATATGAACACTGGTATCCGGTCTTTGCAGTAATGATAGGAACTGGACTTCGTGTGGGGGAAGTAACTGGATTGAGATGGTGTGATATTGATATGGAAAGTGGAATGATTGATGTTAATCATACTCTTGTATATTATGACCACAGAACTGAGGGAAGTAAAAGTGGCTGTTATTTCAATGTAAATACAACGAAGACTCCGGCGAGTATGAGGCAGGTTCCAATGCTCGGTTTTGTGAAAGAAGCATTTGAACATGAGAAACAGAAGCAGGAAGATTTAGGACTTCATTGCGAGGTCACGATTGACGGATATACAGATTTTATTTTCATCAATCGTTTTGGTCAGGCACAGCACCAAGCCACACTCAACAAAGCAATCCGAAGAATTATCCGTGATTGCAATGATGAGCAGTTTTTGCACAGTGATGAACCTGATGTGTTACTTCCTCATTTTAGCTGCCACTCGCTTAGACATACATTTACAACAAGAATGTGTGAAGCTGGAGTAAATATAAAGGTCATTCAAGACGCACTCGGACATTCAGATATTTCAACTACACTGAACATCTATGCTGATGTTACAAAAGAAATGATAGCGGCAGAGTTCAAAGGATTGGATAGCTACTTCAAAGTATAATATTGGACTTCACATACAGAAAGAGAACATACAGAGTGTTGCGTGTTCTTTTTTCTTGTTCTGAAGCAGGAAAAGATAAGGCAGCGTTACTTTGATGTGGATTGACATTGTAAATAAGAGAAGTTATAATTTCTTGTATATGAATATGCTCTTGCATATACTACTATCGCCCTACATCATTTACATCATATTTTACATCATTTGCCCGCAAAGTGACTCAAAGTAGAGCAAAAATATGAAGTATGGGGGATAATTGGAATATGGAGAATTTAATAGTATTAACACCAGCTTGGTCGAGTATGAAAGAACCACAAAAAGGGTCCCGACAATGAAGTCCTTAGATGGTGTAAATAAGAAAAATGATGTAAATAATAC
>OGOM01001701.1_pt1 | contig 15155 bp, 9 predicted proteins | sample 1552681 | NCBI WGS metagenome assembly OGOM01 (sample SAMEA2580188, study PRJEB22360) | human gut metagenome | biome: human gut; feature: human-associated habitat; material: faeces | place: Denmark | collected 2008/2010 | reverse complement strand
TCGCATCTCCATAAGTACCGAAACGGTAATCCTCTTTCAATGCCACATTATAGGCTTCCATCACCTGCTCGTAACCGCCGAAAGCGGCAACAATCATCAGCAGCGTGGAAAGCGGCATATGGAAATTGGATACCATCGCATTGGCCACCGTAAAGTCATACGGCGGGAAGATGAACTTATTCGTCCAGCCTTCATACTCCTTCAAATGGCCATCTGTGCTGACGGTACTCTCTATCGCACGCATCACCGTAGTACCTACGGCACACACCTGTCTGTTCAAATCCTTGGCACGGTTTACAACCTTTACGGCTTCTTCCGTAACAATCATCTGCTCGGAATCCGTCTTATGCTTGGTAAGGTCCTCTACATCGATGTCGCGGAAGTTGCCCAAACCGGCATGCAATGTAATATAGGCAAAGTCAATTCCCTTAATCTCCATGCGCTTCATCAGCTCGCGGCTGAAATGCAGGCTTGCCGTAGGAGCCGTTACAGCACCTTCATTGCGGGCAAAGATAGACTGGAAGCGTTCCGAATCCTCCGGTTCCACGGGACGGTTGATGATGCTGTGCGGCAGCGGTGTCTCGCCCAAAGCGTACAATGCCTTCTTGAACTCGTCGTGCGGCCCGTCATACAGAAAACGAAGGGTACGTCCGCGCGAAGTGGTATTGTCAATCACCTCGGCTACCATAGAGTCATCTTCACCGAAATAGAGTTTGTTGCCGATACGGATTTTGCGGGCAGGGTCTACCAGCACGTCCCACAAGCGCAACTCCTCATTCAACTCACGCAACAGAAATACCTCGATACGTGCACCGGTCTTTTCCTTGTTGCCGTACAGCCGGGCAGGAAACACCTTCGTATCATTAAAGATAAATACATCCTTATCATCGAAATAATCCAAAATATCCTTGAACATACGGTGTTCGATTTCGCCCGTCTTTCTGTGCAGTACCATCAGGCGCGACTCATCTCTATACCTTGTAGGATGTAAGGCAATCTTCTCTTCAGGAAGTTTAAACTTAAATTGCGACAGTTTCATAATCAGTTATGAGTTATAAGTTATTTATTGTTTATTTCAGTATATTTTTTAGTCATAAATGGCATGAGTTATCCAGCAGTATGCTCCTTCGTAGCAAATAACTTATAACCCATCACTCATAACTAAATCCTGCCCGTCTATCCACTCTTTGAAATCAAGCGGATTCAGACAGTCTTCTATGCGGACATCCCCCACACGGGTACGTTCCAGGGCCGTGAGATGAGCGCCGCTATGCAGCGCTTCACCGATGTCGCGTGCCAAGGCGCGGATGTAAGTGCCTTTGCTGCATACTACTCGGACTTTTATTTCCGGCAGGTTGCATTCCAGCAGTTCAATCTCGTCAATCACCAGCAACTTGGGTTTCAGCTCTACCTCCTCACCTTTGCGGGCAAGGTCGTAGGCGCGCTTGCCGTTCACCATACAAGCCGAAAAAGCAGGCGGCACCTGCTGTATCTCGCCTGTGAACTTCTTCAATGTCTCCTCCACCAGCTCCCGCGTGATATGCTCCGTAGGATAGGTAGCGTCTATCTCGTGCTCCAAATCATAGGAAGGGGTGGTAGCGCCCAACCGAATGGTGGCGGTATACTCCTTGGTATGATACTGGAACTCCTCAATCCGCTTTGTCGCCTTGCCCGTACATACTATCATCACGCCCGTGGCAAGCGGGTCGAGGGTACCGGCATGGCCTACTTTCAACTTCTTTACCTTCATCCGCCGGCAAATGTGGTAACGCGCATGCCCTACGACCTTGAACGATGTCCACCCCAGCGGTTTATTGAAATACAGAACTTCTCCCTCTTTAAAATCCATCATCACACCACCTCTAAATTGTGTCCCGTAAGCAACAGCAGAAGAATGATTCCTCCGACGATGATACGATACCATCCGAATGCCTTGAAACCATATTTCGTTACAAAGCTGATGAAGAACTTGATAGCAAGCAAAGCCACCACAAATGCCACCACATTGCCTATTATCAGCGCCGGCAGATTATTCATGATAATCTCCGTTCCTCCGTCCAGAAAGAGTTTCAGCATCTTATACACCGTAGCTGCAAACATCGTGGGAACAGCCAGGAAGAAAGAGAACTCGGCCGCAGCCTTACGCGTCATCTTCTGTGCCATACCGCCGACAATCGTTGCCATGGAACGGGACACGCCCGGTATCATCGCAATACACTGGAACAGACCGATATTAAAGGCTTTCTTCTCCGTCAGAACGGTATCCTCACTGTTTTTCGAGAATATCTTGTCACAGAACAGCATGAACACACCGCCAATCACGAGCATCACGGCCACTACGGTCACGCTCTCCAGCATTTCGTCGACCTTGTCGCTGAACAGAAATCCCAGCACTGCCGCCGGAACGAACGCCACCAGCAGTTTCCAGTAAAAATCAAACTTATGCAGGAAGCGTTTCAGCGCGGAAGTACCTGCCGGAACCGGAGTATGGTTCAGACGGAAGAAACGTTTCCAATACAGCCAGACCACCGAAAGGATTGCACCGAACTGTATGATTACCGTAAAGGCTTTCACAAATTCCGTGCTCTCTATGCCCAACAGATTTTGTGTAATAATCATGTGTCCCGTAGAAGAAACCGGCAAAAATTCCGTCAGTCCCTCTACAATCGCGATAATAATCACTTCAAGCGTACTCAAATCTCCCATAGTTATTCTTCTGTTTTATCTTCTGTTTTCGGTTTACGTAATACTGCATATATCATAAAGACAAACCCCAGCAGGCATACCAGCGGCGCCACTTTAATGCGTCTTACACTAAAGATATCCGGCTCAAAGTGTGTCGGTGTGGATACGGGACCGGTCATTAAGATAAAACCAAGTATCACTACCGCCATGCCGACAGCAAGCAAAATAAAATTGGTCTTGTCGAAAGCGAACTTCTGTTTACTCATCTGTTTATTTACTATTTAACGATTTACTATTTACTATCTGAAACTTTACCTTTCGGAAAGCAATATTATATGTAATACAGGGTGCTTGCCTTCATTTTCAGATATTTGTTGATGGAAAGCAATGCACACAACCAGGTAATAAGCACTCCGAACACCAGTACGGAAACAGACACCAGCAGCATCACCTCCGGAGTGATAACCCTGATCAGTTCCGGTTCGTAAGAAACCAGCCAATAGGCGGCTCCCCACAAAATGGCATCGGCAATGACAGCCGACAATACGCCTATCCGGAAGTTGCGCCGCAGGAACGGACGCCTGATGAAGCCCCAGCTTGCCCCCACCAGTTTCATCGTATGGATAAGGAACCGTTTGGAGTAAATGGTCAGGCGGATTGTATTGTTTATCAAGGCAAAAGAGATGAAAGTCAGAATGACTGCCAACCCCAGCAACATCAGACTGATATTGCGGATGTTCTCATTCACCGCATCAATCAGGTCTTTCTGATAAAGCACCTCCTGTATATCCGTATTCTTCCTGATTTTCTTCTCTATCTTGGCGATGCTGTCCGAATTGGCGTAACCGGAATGCAGTTTAATTTCAATGGACGCCGTAAAAGGATTATAGCCGAGAAACTCCTGCGGGTCTGTTCCCATTGCCTCGGTCTGTTCGCGGAGCGCCTGCTTTTTGGAGATATACTCCGTTTCCTTCACAAACGGTTCCTTATCCAGTTTTTTCTGCAACTTCAGTATATCGCTCTCCTTCATGTCGTCGCTGATGAGAATGGAGAAGTTGATATTCTCCTTTACGTATACGGAAAGGTTGTGAGCGCCCAATACAAAGAACACCACCAGCCCCAGCAGCAGCAACACCAACGTAGTGCTTATGCTGGATGTGATGAACTGCATATCAAAACAGGGCACAGACTTGTTTTTAGCTTTCTTATTCATTTTCAATCCCTTCTCACATTTATCACTCTACCGTTTTTTCGCTCTTTTTCTTACGGAATACGTAAATCATGGAGCTGCTGCGTTCTTTCCTTACCAACGCATGGAACCATGCCAGCGTACCGACAACCATGCCGCGCAGAAACGGGCACGAACGGCGCATGTTCTTCTCCGTCAACATAGACACGTAAAACGCGTCAAACGGCATGGGATGCCGCTCTGCCAGAATAAAGCCGTGTTTGGAGCCTAATTTCTGGATAGTGGCGGGAGTGAAATGCCACAAATGACGGGGAACATCGTAGGCAGCCCAATATGCACCGTACTTTCTGGCATCATATGAAGAACAGTTGGGTACGGCCACTATCAGCACACCTTTGTCCGTCAGCAACGAATTCAAGGTCTCCCAAGTCCCGTTCAATGCTTCAAGATGCTCCATTACATGCCACAACGTGATGACATCGAAGCTCCCCGGCTCAAAATCCTTCAACGCAGTATCCGGCTTCACTTCCAATCCGAAATGTTCTTTGGCAAACACACGCGCTCCGGCATTCTTTTCAACGGCTTCCACCTGCCAGCCGGCACGGTTCATCGTATCGGCAAAGTAACCGGTACCCGTACCTATATCCAGCAGACGCCCCGTCTTGCGATGCGCTTCATGCGCTACCAGACGTGCTTTCCGCTTCAGCATATAACTGCGTACACGGTGGTATACGGAGTTCATCGCTCCTTTTTTCGTATCCGAGTGGGAAATATAATCGGGAGTTTCGTAATAGCGTCCGATTTCCGCTTCCACAGGAAAATCCTGAGTAAAGATAAAACCGCAATCCCGGCAACGGCACAAATGGAATGCCTCGCCCGAAGCATAATGGTCTATGCAGGTCAAGGTACGCTCCAAATGCGTTCCTCCACATACCGGACAAGCTTTTATAGTGAGTTTATTCATCGAACGTTTACCGATAAGGAAATGCAGCCTGAAACGGACAGACCGCATTAATCCTAAATTTGGTGCAAAATAACAAATAAAAAGTGATTTACAAGGCTTTCATTAAGGAGATTTAATATTAACATGAAATAAAAGTCCGCCCTACTGCAACCCGATATTGAAAAGACAGAGAAATCCCAACTCAGGTTTTCTTCACAAAACGGACCGGTTATCACCTTTGTGTCCGTTCTTAGGCGGACAACTGTCCGATAATGAACAGAGATGAAAATAAGAAATACACTGTTAATCAAACAGTTAATCTATTGGCACGGTTATTGACTTTTATAATGCGAAGACGTTCGAGAAAAAAGACGGAAAAAGCAACTTTTTATATCGGCAATCACGTCTAACGGTAAAACAGGAATAGTAACAATAAAAAAATAAAGATTATGAAAACTACAAATTTATTCAAAGCAGTCGCATTCGTAGCAATGGTTATCGTAAGTATCATGAACTCAGAAGTCAAAGCTCAGGACAGATTCATTACCAATGAGGAAGTACAGAATGACCTGATAGTGGCAAAAACCATCTTCAGACAAAGCGGAACTTACCTCTACAACCACATGCGTTATGAATTTACATACGATGACGAAAACCGCCTGGCAAATAAAACCGCCTCCAAATGGGACAGCGTCAAAGAAAAATGGATGCCTTATTTCAGGATGTCCTATCAGTATGCCGACAATGAAATCACCTTATCCTACGCCCGCTGGAACGAAAAGCATCAGTCTTATGATAAAGATGTGAGAAAGAGCGTGTACGAAATGAATGCGGAGAATATGCCGGTAGCCTACAAAAGCAACCGCATATACCACACGGTAAACCTACTGACAATGGCAGAATAATGAAAAATTAAAGTTAACAATACATTAATAAGGGGAGTACGGTCCGTGAGGTTCGTACTCCCCGTCTTTGTACCTTACTCAGAGTTCTTTTACAAAATAAGTCAAAGTAGGCAAATGGTCACTGTATCCGTTCTGGAAAGTAGTTCCGGAGAAAGTGCGCAGCGGATAGCCTTTATACTTTCCTTCCTGCTGGATAAGGAACGGACGGTTAAAGACTTCCGATTTCCAAAACTTCAATGTACTGCGGTCCTTTCCTATCAGATTACCCGAAACAATCTGCTGGTCGAACAAGTTCCACTGATTCTGGTAACAGAGCGAACCGATGCCTTGCTCAAAGAGCTTCCAGGTAGCATTATAATAACCGCCGGGCTTCACTTCCCTGATGCTCTTCACAGCTCCCAGCACTTGGCTGCAACTCTTGTTATCGGGGTCGTCATTCATGTCGCCTACAATTATCACCTTTGCCTGCGGGTTATCGGCATGCAGCGAGTCGGCTATATGGCGGGTGATGCCGGCTGCAAACTCGCGCAAGGGTGATGATTTGGAACCGCCATAGCGTGACGGCCAATGGTTTACAATCATGTGAAAAGGCTCTCCTGCCAGTATACCGCTCACCAAAAGCTGGTCGCGTGTTTTATAGCCCGGCATGTCGGGCTTGGCAAACGGATAAGTACGTGCAGACACAAAAGTAAACAGTCGCGGATTGTAAAGGGCAGCCACATCGATGCCACGGTGGTCGGGACTCTCGAAATGCACTATCCGGTAGCCCAATGAAGCGATAGGCTCTGTCTTTACCAGGTCCTCCAGGACTTTTTTGTTTTCTACTTCGGAGATGCCGATAATGGCAGGTCCGGCAGGACAATAGTCACGAGCCAATTGTGAAATCACCTTGGCAACATTCTGCAATTTCTGTTCGTATTTGACCTGTGTCCATTCGTACTTACCGCCCGGAGTAAAGTCATCATCGCCCGGATTATCCGGATTGTCTTCCGTATCCCACAGATTCTCCAGATTATAAAAGGCGGCAGCATATACACCCAGCTTGCCCTGTGCGAGCAAGCCGGTGGACAGGCATAATACCAAGAAAGCTGACAATATGAGTCGTCTGTTCATAAAGCGCAATTTTTTAATTACCGGTAGGAGTAGGTTCGATAACTGTTCCGCCGTTACCGGTATTGCCACCTTGACTGCCGCTACCGGAAGCAGAAAGCTTCACGCTGAACAGACGGAGACCGTATGTATTACCGGCAGCTGTAGTATAGAACTCTAATGTATTACTTTCGGAAAGAGGTACATTTTCTACAATTACCTCAAAAGCAACATTACCTTCTTGCTTGCTACTGCTTACAACCTTACTGGGTATTGTCAGTTCATTACCGTTACATTTCACCTTCAAGGTATTAAGGTCTTGAGTCTTTACAATATTTCCTTCATTTTCATAAACGCTCACATTTGCTCCTACCTTGTAGGTCAGTGTTGCTACTGAAACACCTTTATTTTTAATATCCTTTATTTTCAATGCTACATCCCAACCGGTAAGAAACCATACATTTGCCATTTTATTTACCTCGCGCACGGACAATTTACCAGAAGGAACGTCCTCGAACATTTCCTTTGCATTATCAAAATCCGTATAATCCTTGAGATAAGGCCAATAGTTACCGTTTTTCTTCGGTGCTCCAAAACTTTCAGAAAACAAAGTAGTTTCACCCTCCGGCTGTTCCGGCGTCTCATCTCCCCCCGGAGTTTCCGTAAAGTCCGCCACATCATCCGCACTTCTTACCGTAAGTTGCCAGCCTCCTTTGAAACGTCCCAGGATACCGGTTACACTTCCTTTTCCTTTCGGCAGCTGATTGGCTGCAAAGTTGGCATACGAGCTGGTGCGTATCATAATGACATTCCCGTGGCTATCCTCTATGTTCTCTTCCCCATAGTCATCCTCCGGAGCAAAAGTGCCTTTTCCGCCATTTTGGAATGTTACGCCGGTAAATTTCACCAATTTGAACTTATAGCCGTTCACATCGGCATTCACCTTGCTGATATCATCTATTACAAGCGGAGTCACATTCTCCGGATTTGCCCAACTGTCTTTCTTCACGTGTGCCTGAAACTCTTCCCACGGTGTACGGTAAAGATACCCGTCGGGGTGTCCCAGTTGCAACTCATCGCCATACATGGAAAGGCTCAATCCTTTCAGGTCGATATAAACCGTCTGCCCTACGGGATAGTAATTATACACGCTGTTCTGGTCCACTTCCATTTCGATGGCGCCGGTTTCGTCCTGCAAATAAATCTTCTTGAAGATATTTCCCGACTCGTCATTGGCAGTGATAACGGCTTTCATCACTTTTTCCTCGCCAATGGTATAGGGAGCATCCTCCCCTACTGTTGCCCCCATAGCACGCAGTTCCTCTATCGTGGTATTGGCTGCCGGACCATCATACTTGGGCTCGTTCAAAGGCGGCGCATCATAATCGCGCTCGCAGGCTGCGAACACAAGAGAAGAGATAAGCAATAAGCTGATTCTATTGAAAAGTTTCATATTCTTATAATTTTTCTGATTATATAGGATTGGTTAAAAACGATAACTTACGTTGAGGAAACAATTCAGTCCCTGCATATAGTAATACTTGCCACCAAAACGCGTAGGATAGCTCAGGTCGGAACGGCCCTGTTCATAGCCGCCCGTACATATATCTTTCTTGTTCAGCAGGTTGTTTACCGAAAGGTTGAAGTTGACAGACTGGCGTCCGGGCAGATAGAATATCTTACCCACCGAAATGTCCACCGTATAAGCTGCCGGAAAACGTTCCTGCGTAGTCAGTGTACGGTAGGCCTCCATCTGTTCCGGATTGTAGGGATTGACGGAAGCATAGTTGGACGACAGGCGGCGCAACGGTGCAACCTCGATATAATTGCGGGCAAAACCGTTGACATTGGCTCCCAGGAACCAGTAGTTCACAAAGTAACGCACACCGAAAGTGCCGGCAAACTGCGGCATTCCACCCACATAAACATCTTTCATGTACACCTTTTCCTGATCCGTTATCTTACCGTTTTCGGAGTGCTTCACACCGTCGGGGTTATTGCTGTAATAATATTCGGAAATGGTTCCTGCAAGGTCGAAGCTCCAATGGTCGTCCAACTTGTAGGTAGCCCCCAGTTCCAGTCCGCGGTGAATGCGGTTTACACCGTACAACACGTGATTGATGAATGTGCCCTCTATGCCGTCGTAATAACTGTTACGCTCCATCTGGTCGTAGAAATTGGTTTGGAAAACACCGATACGTCCAGCCAGTTGGGGCATGGAGAATACATAGTTGAGGTCGGCGCTGAAGATGCGTCCGCTCTTCATGTTGTCGATTGTGCGGTCGGTGATACGGGGTGAGATATACGCCTCATTGGGCAGCGGAGCTTCGCTGCCGTAACTGATGTTGGCGGTCAGCATATGGCGTCCGTTAAACTTATAAGTGAGACCGCCCTTTACGGTAATATCGGTAAACTGATGACGGATACCCTTGCCGTAGGAACTGTCCGGATAGCGTCCGTTGCGCATCTTTCCGTCGCGGCGGAAATTGGTATAAGTCAGCTTGGCTCCATAGTAGTAGTCCCAGTGCCGCGAAGTATAGCGGTTCACCGCCCAGGCATTTGCCGAGTAGATGTTCAGATTGAAATTGTAACCGAAGATACCGTCCTTATACACTTTACGGTCCGGACGGTTCAAGTCGTTCTGCAACTTGTCGTGGTCGCCCGAAAAATCGCGTTCGGCAAACTTGTCGATATCCAGCACATAGTTGCTGCCCAGCAGGTCGTCTACCGTCTTGAACTGGCGCGACTGCGTAAAGCGCGCCCCTACTCCCGCCGTCAAACCCAGATGACGGTTAAACTGCTTGTTCAGTGTGGAGTTGAACGAGGTCTCCAACAGGTCGCTGCGGCGCTCTTCCACCATATATACGGCAGCACCGTTACCGGCACGCAGGTTATTGGCATTGGCCAGATAAAGGTTGTCCCAGTTTATCTGGGTGAAATCGGGACGTCCGCTACGCCATAAGTCACGGTACTGCATCTGCATATCCTCGTCTTCAAAATAAGAGGGCAGGTAGCGATAGTAGTCGGGACGCGGGTCGGGAGCGTTATACCAGTTCAGCGCCGTATTGCCATAGCGTGCATAATGCGCACCCACACCAGTGGTGAGCGTTGTAGTATCGTCTATCTTCCAGATATGCGAGATAACGGCGGTCGGGTCGAATGCGGTCACTACTTTCGCATTGCGTTTCTTGCCGTTCTGGTATCCCCAATTAGGATTGTAAAGGTAGTTGTCGGTCAGCTCGTAGACCTCACGGTATGAGTTACCTTGCTGTCCGCGCTGTACGGGCGATACGAAAGCGGTCATCGAAAGGCTGTGCTTGCCGCCCTGCCACTGCTTCTCGGCAGAGAAAGCAAGAGCCAGGTTGTTGTAAAACGTACCGTCTATGTTTCCCTCGTGCGAATAGCGGCCACCTGCCGATGCGGTAAACGCCCATCCTTTTTCGTTGAGTCCGGTGGAATAGGTAAACATGCCCCGCAGGTAGTAGTTGCGGTTGGTATAGCTCACGGTAGCCTTGCCGCCGGGAGTATAGGACGATGCACGCATATTTATATTTTCGGCACCGCCCAGTGCTCCGAAAGTAAAGGTAGAGGGTGCGGTGAAGTTGGTTACGTCACCATTGCGGGTCATGTCATTCAATGCTCCAACAGAGGCATAATTAAACACTCCGCGGTTCTGGTCATTAAACTCCACGCCGTTGATGTATTTCAGTTCCTGCGAACCGGTATAGCCGCGCGGCGAGAAACGGGCGGGCGACAACTGGTAGGCGGCGCGGTTCAGAAAGACATCGTTAGAGAGGATTACAGTGGAGCTCACATCCTGCGAAGCGTTCTCCACATCGTCATCCACCATGCCTGCGTCTATCACGCCAATCATGGAGATGTCTTCGGTGGCATTCAGCTCGGTCACCTTAATGGGCTCGAGTTCTGTAACGCCCAGTTTTTCCACTTCAATGGTTACACTCTTCGGAGTAATCAATACGGAGTTGAGCTGTATGACATGGCTTCCCGGCTGCAAATTACGGAGAATGAAATTACCGTTTGCATCGGTAGTAACCTGTCTGTCCTGCCCGGTCAGAGTGACGATGACTCCGGGTACAGGCTCATTGCTCACTGCTCCGACTACACTGCCTTTCACCGTACCTGCACTTTGAGCAAAGGCGAGACAGGGGAAGAAGAATGTAATGAAGAACAGTAATTTTAGTTTCATACGTTAATTGGGGTATAATAATGAGTGATTTAAATCATAATTTGTGGGTGTGCCGAAAGTCTGATAAACCTTATATCCTATCATTCTGAATGGAGTGAAGATTCTATCTTCTTGTATTAAGATAAGAAATTCTTCGTCGCTACGCTTTTCTGAATGACTGACTATTCTTACTGAAATAGTCTAAGCGAAGCTTATAACATATTAATCAGAGTTTCGATACACCCACAAAATAACAATAATCAAAATCGGATTATATCAGTAGCATCAGTTACTATATAAGATTCTGAGTATATTCAGTTCATAGTATGAGAGCCTAAACCACTGACATCTTCAGCAGTACCAGTAATCTTAATGGACTCCCATTCTTCCGGATTGTAAGTAGCAGAAGGAGCTGTTATAGTTGCTTTTCTACGAAGAATAATATCTTTAGCGTAATCATCGCCTTTTTGAAAATATCCAATTAAGTCTATAAGAACATCTTCTTTAAAAAGCCCTACTGCATCATTTCCATTAAAACTAGTAACTCCAAATTTATTATCTTCTGCAATTCCTCCTCCATACAAATCAGCCTCAGGATGTTTATATATAATTACCGTTTTAGGCTCTAAAGTTCCACTTAATGCTAATGTATAAGTCCAATCCGGCTTACCATTATTGTTTTGTTTTAAAGAATATGCAGAAAGGTCTACTGTTACATTTGTAGGATTATAAACCTCTATATATTTATTATTTCCTTTAGCTTCCACATATTCAGAAATAAACAAATCACTCTCACCTGGTTCCGGCTCCGGTTCAACAGTGCCTCCACCTTCTCCATCAGCTACTATCTTCACATTCTTTAATTCCCATGTAGCAGCAGAGCTTGCCGTACTTGTATATTGGAAACCAATCTGTATCTTTTTGCCTTTATAAGAAGACAAATCAATATCTCCAGAACCAATAAAGTTCCAGTCAGTTCCTGCCGGATAAATAAAGCCTGTAAGTTCTTGCCATTCTCCACCTACTTCTTTTGCATAAACTTTATGGTTAGCCTTAACATCACCAGCTGCTTTATTAATAGCATGTTCAAAAGTAAACGTAATAGTTGTTGCACCAGCCAAATCCACTTCCGGAGAAACTAACCAACTTTCTGATTCATATTTTGTCTTATCCTTAAAAGCACTGGCTTTCATATAAGCGTATTCACTACCGCTATTAGTTGTCCCTTTATCAAATTTCCATATATAATCCAATTCAGACGGTTTTGTTTTATCCTCAATGGTAAATGCTCCTATGCCGCTATCGAACTTCTCATCCAACAACACCTTTTCTCCTTCCGGCTGCTCACCGCCACCTTCACCAAAGTCCACATTAATATCGCCACCAGGCTGGTCTGTCCACGATTCAATGCTTGCTCCGCCCATAGTAACGGCAGGTTTACCGTTTTCCGTGGACAAAGTAGCAGTGTACGTGTACTTATATCCGGCCTCAAAACCGGCACCGCCATTTACGGAAACAGGCCATTCGAAAGTCTTACCGTCCAGCACGAATGTCATCTTGACGCCATCCAGTGTAGTGGCAGGCAGGATAATCGCCTCAGCAGTACTGCCATCGGCACTGACATTCATGTCGATATTGGCTTTACTCTCTTTAGCTGCCAGTGTACCGTCAGCCAGATTAAAATCGGCTTGTGTATTCATTCCGGAAAGAGAGATTTTCAATCCGCTTATATCGGGAAGGGTCTCATCGCTACCGACAGCAATCACAATCTGACTCAGTTTATGTTTGAAAGCCAGGTCTACAGCCTCTCCGGCAGCAATTGCCTTGGCATTATCAGAATAAAGCAAGTCTACTTTGGCAGGGTCTGCCTGATTATCTACAGACACAGCTAAAGTCTTACCGTTTAAAGATGCGGAATAAGGATAATAAGCAATGAAATTTGCCGTTCCTTCTTCCGGATACCTCAATGTCTGTCCCGGAGCAGCCGTAAGCGTACCGCCGTCCGATGCAACATATTTCTTGTTGGCAAATTCAGCAGTTTGCGTCGTCATAAAGATACCTACCTCATCACCATTGCTCCAAACGTCTTTGGAAGCTTTGGTCTGCAGGCCGTCAATGCGGGAATTGAAAGTAACGCTGTTACTGTCCAACCATTCACTATTGTCATCATTGTTAGTACATCCCGTAAAAACAAGGGCTGACAATGCGCCCATAATCAATAAATTACTGACTCTCATAATGATTTGTTTTTGAGATTGGTTTTGTTTTTATGTTGTCTTAATTGAGTACCTTTGTACAGTAGGATTATTGCCATTTGGATAAATCCAATTGGCTCTTTGTGCTCTCATCAAGTCCCGGGAAGAACTCAAATCCGGTATTCTTTTCCAAATCACTGACGGAAACCGCATATTTCATATAGGATTGAGAATCTGTATAGTCCCTATGTTGCATCCAGAAAGCAATCGTATGATACTTGCCGCCTATCTTACGCGCCACAGCCTTAAAATAATAGGACGGAATAGGAATATCCTTGCCATCATTATCCTTTATAGATTTTTCTTTTATCCAAGTAGCATCATCTGAAGGCGGTACTGCACCAGTCACAACATAAACTGTATCCGAAGCTGTAGACCAACTATTAATTCTATGTTCCAAATTCATCCAAATAGCTCCGTTAAATTTGTTTTGCCTTTGCGGAGTCTGATTGGTAAAATAAAATGTCTGATTATTCATCTCCATGGTAGCTACACGGTCATTACTCGGTATTTGATGTCCTCTTCTATAAATCTCCCCCTCATAGGATTTTGAAACCACAGCTTGAAATTCATTCTCCCTCACAAGAGGATCAGAAACCCAGTTATCCTTTCGCGTTACATTTTTCTCGGTATAGTACCGATGCAAAGGATAAGCCACCCAATGTGCCATCTTCATCTTTTTATCATACAGCATACTATAATTACGTATCATCTGTCCCTCCATATCCGGTCGGGCAGTACCCTTATATTTTTGCTTCGTATTATGAGTAACATACATCAAATCATGATTTTCCATCTGTGCCTTCGTTATAACCGGCGTCTCAAACCACTTGGCATACTTAGGCGCTTCAGGGTCTACCGTTGTATCTCCCCCTGTATTACTGATTCTCAAATTAAGCGTATACCTTGCTCCTGCCTCAATATTTCCCGCTATATTTGTTTCAATCTCCTTATCTTTCCCGTTGACGGATAATGTAATTTTCAGTTTTCCTTCAAAGGATTGCGGTATCAGCACAGCATCCGCCTGCGTACACTCTTTACTGACGCACATGGAAACAGCTTTTTTTTCATTTCCCAATTCAATGTTATCACTCTCTTTCGAAAGGTCTATGGTAGCCTTGCTTATCAGTGGCTGCACCGTTGCTTTGATTCCCGTTAGCGAACTGCCGTCGGCACTGCTTAGATTCAGCACCAGTTTTGCCAGCAAATGGCGGAATTGAAGATTGCCGGTAGGGGACGTCGCAGTCCTGCCTGTCAGGTTAACAGCTGCCATCAGGTCTATATCCTGCTGACGGCTCTGGTCTGTCACGTCAAGGACATACCGGGTATGGTCCGTCACTTGCTCATCATACGGATAATAAGCAATGAAATCCACCGCCGTTCCGTCTTCCGGATAATAAACGGCATTGCCCGCTTTTCCCACGAAATTGCCGTCACCCCGTGCAGTGACATACGCCGCATTGGTTTTAAGGACCTTTTTATTGGCATTGTCGAGCATAAAAAGACCGATCACATCATTCGCTTCCCACGAAGCATTGACCGCTCTCGACATCACCCTGTCATCTATGACAGATGTAAATGTGGCTTCCGCAGCCTGATTACCCTGCGGCAATTCAGCAAATTTACTTTCACAAGCCTGAAGAACGATAAACAAGGATAGAAATCCGATTGCACTTTTAATTGTCATACTGAAAAATATTAAATATCTTACAATTGTTTTTATTGAACTGTTTTCTGTTTTTTTAAAATAAGTGCATAAAATTATAAAATATAATACACATAAATAAAGACCCGGAACAAAATCTGCATAGCATACAGTAAAAAAAGTCCTTTTTTACCAAAAATATGACAATAATATGAAAATATAATGTCAAATATAAAACCTTCCCATTATAGACCCAAC
>OGOM01001689.1_pt1 | contig 15212 bp, 8 predicted proteins | sample 1552681 | NCBI WGS metagenome assembly OGOM01 (sample SAMEA2580188, study PRJEB22360) | human gut metagenome | biome: human gut; feature: human-associated habitat; material: faeces | place: Denmark | collected 2008/2010 | reverse complement strand
GCGGGTCGGCAAGCCCGGCCACCAGGCGGTTGTTCCAGTAGAGGCTGTCGGTGGTCACTTCCGTGGGGGTGTCCAGGTAGGCGGGGAGCTCCTTCACGTTCGCGTACAGGGCCACGGCGGTGTTGAAGGGGCCCGACGCCGGGGCGAACCAGTGCACGCCGCGCAGCGCCTTGGGTGCGTTCGGGCGAATGCACAGGATGGAGCACTCGGAGGTGCGGTCGATGCCGACGTAGCGGTACTGGTGGCGCGTCTCTGGCGTGCCCTTGGTGCCGTAGGGATCGTACTCGGTGCCGTCGTAGGTGGTGGCGAGCAGGTCCTTCACATCCGACGCCGACAGCTTCTTGTCGGGGCGCATGGCCCAGGGGATGTCGAGACTCTCGGGGCCGAATTCGGGCGCGGGCCCGGCAAAGCGCGGGTCGGAGGGCGTCAGGCGGCTGCACAGGTACCACTTGCGCGGGGCGTTGTACAGCTGGTCGAGCCAGGTGTAGGTGGAAAACGCGATGCGGGCGTTGAAGTAGCGCGGCAGCCCTTCGACGGTCTCGCCGGCATCGTCCTCGTGGGCGGGCATGTCCATGAGCAGATCGTTCTCGCGGATCCACTGGGCCAGATCGGCGCTGCACATGTAGTCGTGCTGATCGCCCAGCGCGTCGGCCAAATCGAAGTGATCGATGCCTTGGCGGTTGGGCTGCACCACGTAGCAGTCGTCGGGCACGCGCCGTGCGATCCAATGGTGGCCGCCGATGGTCTCGACGTACCAGATCTCGTCCACATCCGAAATAATCACGCCGTTCGATTCGTAGGTGCCGTAGGTTTCGAGCAGTTCGCCCAACCGCGCGACGCCCTCGCGCGCGGTGGTGACATACGGCAGCACAAGGGTGATGATGTCTTCCTCACCGATACCGCCGGGCTGCTCGGCCTGATAATCGGTGCTGTCCGGTTCGCCGACAGCCGGCCGCAACTCGACCATCGGGTCCGCACCGAGCACGCGCTCGTTGACAGCGATGGTTTCGGTGGCGCTCATCGCCACGTTGTGTTCGTTGGCACCGGCTTCGGCCAGAATGCCACGATTATTCAGCACGTTCGGTGCGATGGTGTACCGGCAAGGATTGTCCGGTAGTTCGATTTCGACATGGCTCAGCACGCTGCGGTAGTGGCGCGGCTGGTCGTCGGGGGCGACAGCGACGAAGCGCTTGGGATCGTAACGGCCCGAGCCCGAATCGTCATCGCGGGCGATGATGGTGGAACCGTCGTAACTGGCATTTTTGCCGACAAGAATCGTGGTGCATGACATGGGACACCACTCTAGGAGCCAGGCTGGTCGAAACAAAAAAATCCTTGGAACCATTGCGATTCCGAGGATTTGTTGTGCCCCCTGTGGGATTCGAACCCACAACCCACGACTTAAAAGGACGCTGCTCTAACCGTTGAGCTAAAGGGGCAACTCTTCTAAAATACACACCGTTTTGGGATATTTCAACTACGGCGTTGCGTACACGTTTGCGTACGCGATTGGCCCAACGCACGGCACAGCACACGCAATGTGGCCCAAATCGCAGCCCAAATCGCATATCGCCTCTAGCGATAGATAGCCGCCGGCGACTACCCTTGTACATTATGAGTGAATCCCCCAATTGGAGCAATCCCCTGCGCGACTCGCGCGACCTCAGACTGCCCCGTATCGCCGGCCCATGCAGCCTCGTCATTTTCGGTGTCACGGGCGATCTGGCACAAAAGAAACTACTGCCAGCCGTCTACGACCTGGCGAACCGTGGCCTACTGCCGCCGAGCTTCGGTCTGACCGGTTTCGCCCGCCGCGACTGGACACAGGAACGGTTCATCGAATTCGTTAAGGCCGCCGTCCAGGCGCATTGCCGTACGCCGTTCAAGGAGTCGACTTGGCGCAATCTGGCCGCCGGCATCCGCTTCGTGCAGGGTACGTTCGACGACCCGGAGGCCTTCGAGCGTCTGAGCGCCACCGTGCAGGAGCTTGACCGCGACCGCGGCACGCAGGGTAACCATGCCTTCTACATGTCGGTGCCGCCGCGCGCATTCCCACAGGTCGCCAAGCAGCTGGCCGCCTCCGGCCTGTCGCGCTCGTCCGAGGGCGCATGGCGCCGCGTGATCATCGAGAAGCCGTTCGGCCATGATCTGGCCAGCGCCAAGGAACTCGACAGCGTGGTATCCGAAGTGTTCGACCCGAGCTCCGTGTTCCGCATCGACCACTACCTCGGCAAGGAAACCGTGCAGAACCTGCTGGCCCTGCGTTTCGCCAACGCCATGTACGAGCCGATCTGGAACGCCAACTATGTGGACCACGTGCAGATCACGATGGCCGAGGACATCGGCATCGGCGGCCGCGCCGGCTATTACGACGGCATCGGCGCCGCACGCGACGTCATCCAGAACCACCTGCTTCAGCTCATGGCTCTGACCGCCATGGAGGAGCCGGTGAGCTTCACCGCCAAGGACCTGACCGCCGAAAAGACCAAGGTGCTTTCCGCCGTGCGCCTGCCCAAGGACCTCGCCGCCAACACCGCGCGCGGCCAGTACGCCAAGGGCTGGCAGGGCTCGCACGAAGTGGTCGGCTACTTGGAGGAAAAAGGCATCGACCCCAAGAGCACCACTGAAACGTACGCCGCCATCCGCCTCGATATCGACACCCGCCGCTGGGCTGGCGTGCCGTTCTACCTGCGTTGCGGCAAGCGCCTCGGCAAGCGTGTAACCGAAATCGCCGTGGTGTTCAAGCGCGCCCCGCATCTGCCGTTCGAGCAGACCGCCGTGCGCGAACTCGGCAAGAACGCCATCGTGATTCGCGTGCAGCCCGACGAGGGCGTCACCATGCGCTTCGGAGCCAAGGTGCCGGGCGGCTCCACCATGGAGGTCCGTGACGTGAACATGGACTTCAGCTACGGCCGCTCCTTCACCGAGAACTCGCCGGAAGCCTATGAGCGACTGATTCTGGACGTGCTGCTCGGTGATCCGCCGTTGTTCCCGACCACCGAAGAGGTGAACCTCAGCTGGGAGATCCTCGATCCGATTGAACAATTCTGGTCCACGCTTGGCCAGCCGCAGGCCTACCGCGCCGGTACGTGGGGTCCGGCACAGGCCGACGAAATGCTGGCGCGCGACGGCCGCCACTGGAGGATGCCATGATCATCGATATGCCGAACACCCGCACCCGCGAGATTGCGCACAAAATCGAACAGCTGCACGAGGAGCGCGGCGAATCGGCGACCGGCCGCGTGCTGACGCTGCTCATCGCCACCGAGGACGCGGACCTAGAGCATGCGCTGGAAATCGCGAACTCGGCCAGCCGTGAGCACCCGTGCCGCGTGATTGCCGTAGTACCGGATACCAATCCTGCCGATCAGTCCGGCGAAGGCGAACCGAACGCGGCCGAAGTGGCCGCCGAGGTGAGCGCGAGTCGCGATAATCCGGCCGTCGATTTGACCGACGGCCCGAACGATCCGAACGATTCCAACCTGAACGCCCAAGTGCGATTCGGCGCGGACGCCGGTGCCGGTGAGATCATCATCTTGCGTCCGCGCGGTGGCCTTATCAACCACCCGGATACGCTGGTTATCCCGCTGCTTGTGCCGGATGCGCCTGTAGTGGCGTGGTGGCCGACCACACCGCCGTCGAACCCGGCCAAGGATCTGATGGGTGCGATGGCCCGCAGTCGCATCACCGACGCGTTGCACTCCAATAATCCGGAGGCCACGATTGAGCGTTTGCGCCGCAATTGGACACCGGAAGATATCGACTTGTCCTGGACACGACTGACCGTCTGGCGCGCAATGCTCGCCTCGATGCTCGATCAGCCGCCGCACCTGCCCATCACCGCCGCGAAGGTGACCGGCAAGGCCGACTTCCTGCCTATGGAAATGCTGTGCGCATGGCTGCGTCTGAAACTTGGCGTACCAGTCGAAACTGAGTTCGTGCCCGACGCGCAGGCCGTGACCGGCGTGTACCTGACCCGTGAGGACGGTGTGATCTCGCTGGAACGCCCGTATGAGGACCAAGCGCTGATCTCGCTGCCCGGCCAGACTCCGCAGGAAGTGTCCGTGCCGATGCGCACCATCGAGGACTGCCTGACCGAGGAACTGCGTCGCATCGATCCCGATGAGATCTACGCCGAGGTCATCAACGAAGGCTGGGATCTGATTCGTCACTGAAGTCGGTAGAACCCGTTGCCACAGCGGCGTTGGAATGAGTTCGGCAATTGTGGCCGAGCCATGCCAACGCCGTTGCTCATCGTTTCCTACCTCATGCGATGCCGAAGCTCATGCCCGCGGAGTAATAAAGTGACATATGCGATGTCGCACAATGTGGATTGTGTTGTCAACTGACAACACAATCCACATTGCAAAGTACGACACATACCCCATACAAGGACCATACATGGCAACTCGAAAACTCATTGTGTATCCGAATAAAGATCTGATGATTCAGGCTGGCGCGCAACGTTTTGTCTTGGCGCTACTCGATTTGCTCGCCGAACGATTGCCTGATGGCACGCATCGCACGCGTGTGGATGTGGCGCTGTCTGGCGGTTCGGCCGCGCAGCCGCTGGGCTTGGTGCTGAACGATCCGCTGGCTGACGCGATTGATTGGTCGCGCGTGCATTTCTGGTGGAGCGACGAACGTTTTGTGCCGGCTTACGACACCGATCGCAATGCTTTGGAGGCCCGTCGCCTGCTGCTTGACCAGCTGGTGGCAGATGGCAAGCTGCCTGAGTCGAATATTCATGAGATGGCGGCCGATACCCGTTCAGCCGATGACATCGCCGATGTGATGGATCAGGCCGACAGCGATGATGCTTCCGTTCGCGCCGCCGCCGATGCCGCGAATGATGCGTTGCTGGACGATGTCGCGAGCGACTATGAGCGCGAGTTGGTGAATGAATTGGGGCCGGAACCGGTAATCGATCTGATGATTCTCGGCATGGGACCGGACGGTCACTATGCGTCGCTGTTCCCGGGTCATGATGAGGTCAAGGTTACCGATAGGCTCACCGTGGGTGTGAACCACTCCCCCAAGATGCCGCCGTTGCGCGTCTCGTTGACCGCGCCGCTGATTGCCCGCTCGCGCCGTACATGGTTCTTCGCCGCCGGTGCCGGCAAAGCCGAATCGCTGGCCCATGTCTTCGAGCGGCCCAACAACCCGGATTACCCGTCCTCCTACGCCAACGGAGTGGACGAGTTCATCTGGTTCTCCACCGAAGAAACCGTCACCGAGTTGTGAGTGAATTAAGCCCCCTCTGATGAGGGGGCTTAATTCGTCTATGGCTACGCCTCGATCTCGGACTTGCTGTTTTCTCAGCTCGGCTATCGCCGAGCCTGAAGAAGGCCGGACAGCCCACAGGGCTGTCCTAAACCTGAAATCACGAGGCTACGCCTCGATTTCAGGCTTGCCTTCTTCAGCCCACAGCGTGTGGAACACGCCGGGCTTGTCTACGCGGCCGTAGGTGTGGGCACCGAAGAAGTCACGCTGGGACTGGGTCAGGGCGGTGGGCAGACGCTTGGAGCGCAGACCATCGTAGTACGCCAGGGAGCTGGAGAACACCGGGGTCGGGATACCGGCCTCCACGGCACGCACGATTACACGACGCCATGCATCCTGCGATTCGCCGATGATCTTCTCGAAGTACGGATCGAACAGCAGGGAAGCCGGCGGGTTATCGCCCCTGAAGGCCTCGGTGATGCGGTCGAGCAGGAACTGGGCGCGAATAATGCAGCCGCCACGCCAAATGCGGGCCACTTCGGACAGGTTGATATCCCAGCCGTATTCCTTGGCACCGTCCTGAATCTCGTTCAGGCCCTGAGCATAGGCCACGACCTTGGAAGCGAACAGAGCCTTGCGCACGTCCTCGACGAACGCGGCCTTGTCTTCTCCGGCCAGATCGATGGTCTTGTTCGGTCCAGCCAGACCTTCCTTCTGAGCGTCTTCACGCAGCTCACCGTGCGAAGACAGTGCACGAGCGAACACGGCTTCACCGATGGCAGCCACAGGAGAACCACATTCCAGACCAGTCTGCACGGTCCACGTACCAGTACCCTTCATGCCGGCATGATCCACGACCACGTCCACGAACGGCTTGCCGGTCTCGGCATCCTTGTGGTGCAGAATCTCAGCGGTGATCTCGATCAGGTAGGAGTCAAGGTCGCCCTTGTTCCATTCAGCGAACACGTCGCCAATCTCCTCGGCATCCATGCCGAGTCCACGGCGCAGAATGTCATACGCCTCACCAATCACCTGCATATCGGCATACTCGATGCCGTTGTGCACCATCTTGACAAAGTGGCCGGCACCATCGGTGCCGATGTGGGTCACGCACGGTTCGCCGTTCACCTTGGCGGCGATGGACTGAAGAATCGGGCCCAAGGTCTTCCAGGATTCCGCAGTGCCACCGGGCATCAGAGACGGGCCGTTGAGCGCGCCTTCCTCACCACCGGACACGCCGCAACCCACGAAGTGGAAGCCCTTGGCACGTACTTCCTTCTCACGCTTGATGGTGTCCTTGAAGAAGGAGTTGCCACCGTCGACGATGATGTCGCCCGGTTCGAACACCTCTTCCAGCTGCGCGATGGTCGCGTCGGTCGGAGCACCGGCCTTGACCATGATGATGGCGGTACGCGGACGCTTCAGGGACGCGGCGAATTCCTCGAGCGTTTCGGCCGGCACGAAGTTGCCTTCGGTGCCATGCTCGTTCATGAGCTTCTCGGTACGCGAGTAGTGGCGGTTGAACAACGCCACCGTGTTGCCATGGTGCGCCAGATTACGCGCCAGATTGGAGCCCATCGTGGCCAGTCCAATCACACCAATGTTTGCTGTAGCTTCGGCCATGTGCCTTGCCTTTCGTTTGATTGTCCCATCGTCATCACGCGCGTCACAAAACAGCGCATCAGCGGAGGGAATCATTCCTTCAACGCTTGAAAGTGTATCCCGCTTACCACCCACACGCGAGGGCTGTCTTAGGTTCTACGCACCTTCTGCCCGCGAAGCGTAATTACTTGCCGGCCATTCACATACGCCCGGCCTTGGAAGGGTCGATATGCATGGTCTGGAAGCGATTGGCCATGTAAGCGTCGCTGTAGCGTTCGCTGAACCACATCGCGACCGGTGAATCCTGCGGCTGGCCGGCCATGCGCCCATACCAGCAATCCAAGGCCATCAGCGTGAAGGCAATGTCGATCACCATCAGCACCGTGCATACCGCAGTCAGCGAATACCGCACTTTCCATGGAATGCGATTAATCAGAGCCAGCAGTCGCGGTAACAGCCACTTGACCCACACCACACCAATCAGTCCCCAGAAGAACATGAATTGGCCCGAAGTACGTCCGTCGATGGACAGCCAACGGCCGGTGTAATCCCACGCGGTAATACCAAACGCCGCTTCCATGAACCAGCTGGTGCAATATTCGAACGCGCCGCCGATCACCGCCGAAGCGCAGAAAATCAAGAACGGATTCGCCTTCCACAGACGATTCAGGCACACGGTTACCAATACCGCACCACAGCCGTAAATCGGCGAGAACGGGCCCCACAGCAAACCAGCGCGGTCCTGAAGTTCACCGTTATACAGCGCCATATGGTAGATCGTCTCCACAATCAGGCCACCCACCGAAGCGATGGTAAACAGCCAGAAGATATTGAAAAAGTCCAGCGCAATATAGCCCTTGCCGGACTGGTCGCGGCCTAGCATGCCGGCCGCCACAGCCGATTCATAATCATCGCGATCGTCCATACGCCTGAGCGCGCGCCGCAGACGGCGTTCCTCGCTCAGGGAGGGATCGGCGGTCACCGAAATCACGACGAGAATAATCATCTGAATCAGCGGCAGCAGCAGGTTGAAGCCAAGGCCGGTCAGGGCCAGCGACAGCATGCCGTCGGCCAACGTCAACGGCATCAGCACGTAGGTCCAGCGCGCGGCATACCGGCGATGATTGCGCAGCAGCATCACGCCGAGCACAATCAGGCATGCGGCACTGACTACCAGCACCACCGCATGAATCGCGGACAGGATGAAGGTCAGGCTCATCGCATCGACGTGCACATGACCATCCAGAATCTCGCGCACGGCATAGAGGATGGAAATCACCATAATCGGCAATGTGGCGAGTCCGTCCAGCAGCACGACCGCGCCATAGATGCGCGCCAGAATCGGTAATCGCTTGGCGTTCAGGTTCAAGCCGGCGTCGTCCAGTTCGACGGCCACCAGATCGGCCACGACTGCGGACTCGGCGTCACGGTTCTCCCGCAGCTTGCCGGGGGTAGTGGCCGTGCCATCGTCCTTGAATTCAACCATGGTTTCCTCCCCACATAGCGTCCCCTCACCCTATCACCCGATTGCGGTTTTGCTGAACTTGATGGGCGGTCGGTACATGTCTGTCTACATTGCCGAGCACCGAGCCTATCCATCGCGTTCAGGAAACGTCCAAAAACCATCCAGAAATCTTGTCAATAAGTTCCAGAACGCCTTTCGCTCTGCCCAGCGACACACGATAAGCCGCTGGGCAGCAGCGTTATTCCGCCAAAAACATCATCAATCACCCCATTAATCTCCGGCAGCCGTATTACGCTACTACAAACGTAGCGCTACGATTAACGTATCGCTACGGAAAACGTAGCAACCAAGCAACACCAAGCTCCGGAGGTATCAGTGGGCAATATCTTCAAGGTCCTCAGACGCGACTTCCTGCGCCTGTTCAAGGTGCCGGCCGCATGGGTGATCCTGTTCGGCATGGTGTTCATCCCGCCACTGTATTCGTGGTACAACATCGTCGGCTTCTGGGACCCGTACGGCAATACCAAAGGCATCACCGTCGCCATCGCCAACAATGACGACGGCACCGACAACGCGCTCATCGGCAAGCAGAACCTCGGCGATCAAATCGTCAAGCAGATGAGAAGCAACGACCAGCTCGGCTGGACCTTCGTCACCGAAGCCGAGGCCATGGACCAAGTGGAATCCGGCAAGGCATACGCAGCCATCATCATTCCCAAAGACTTTTCCGACGATCTCGCCGGCGTGGTGACCGGCGGCAAGAGTCGGCCCACTCTGGAGTATTACGTCAACGAAAAAGCCAGCGCCATCGCCCCCAAAGTCACCGACGTCGGCGCGTCCACTGTGGACCGCACGGTCAATTCCACATTCGTCTCCACCGTATCCGAAGTACTTACCGAAGTCATCAATACGGTTGACGGCAAAGCCATCAGTACCGAAGACACCACCAAAGCCAAGGCCCTCACGGCCCTTGCCAAGGCCTCCGACGATGTGCAGCACACACGCAGCACCATCGCCAAGCTCACCACCAAACTCACCGACACCCCAGAGCAGACACGCACCGCACGTCAGGCGCTGGACGACGCGCGCACACTTGGCATCGACACTGCAGAAGGTCTGGCCGGCGTCTCCACCCTGATCGGCACTACCCAGACCAGTCTGAACGGCTTCGTCACCTCCACGTCCGAAGCGCTTGACCAAGGCTCAAGCCTGCTGAGCCAAGCCGCAGCACAGGCCAACCAAAGCGTGGGCACGGTAACCGGAACCATCAGCGCCGCCAATCAGCAGGTAGGCGGACTGATCAATACGGCGGAAGACATCAACCAAGCGAACGCCGACATCATCGACCAACTCAAAGGGCTGCCGAACGCCAATCGAGAACCGCTGCAATCCGCCATTGCCACACTGGAAAGCCGCAATAGCGAGCTTGCCGGCGCACTGGGCAACCTCGATAGCCTGAACACCACTATCGGCAATGCCTCCACAGACACCGCCGGATTGGCGCAGCATCTCAATACCGCCACCCAAACCACGGTGCGCGAGGCCAATACCGCTCGCGGCACCATCACCTCCGGCGCCATTCCTCAGCTCAACACCGGTCTCAACGCCCTCAGCTCGACCGCCAGCACTCTGTCGACCGGCATCACGTCGCAAGGCTCACTCATCGATCAGTCGAAGCATACCCTCGACCAACTCGACAAAGCAGCCTCCACCACGGTGACCGCGCTGCGCGACACCGATAAGGCGCTGGCCGGCGTACAAACCAAGCTCGATACGCTGGTCACCGACATCAAAGCCCTGAGCATCTCCAGTTCACTCAGTTCCCTGATCGGCACCGACGGCAAACTGGATGCCGCCACAATCGCCGACTTCATGCTCTCCCCCACTGTTATCAGCGAACAGGCCGTCTATCCGGTCGCCTCCTATGGTTCCGGCATGGCACCGCTGTTCACCACCCTGTCTTTGTGGGTGGGCGCGTTCGTGCTCGTGGTCATTCCCAAACTCGAAACCGATGATGAGGGCATCGACGATCTCACACCAACCCAAGGCTATCTCGGTCGCTTCCTGCTACTGGCCACGCTGGCTGCCGTCCAAGGCCTGGTCACGGCCATCGGCGATCTTGTCATCGGCATTCAATGCGCGAGCGCCCCAGTGTTTCTGCTCACCTGCGTCATCACCTCACTGGTGTATATGTCGGTGATTTTCGCCCTCTCCACCACGTTCATGCACGTGGGCAAAGGCGTATGCGTGGCGCTGGTCATTCTGCAGGTGCCGGGCGCCTCCGGCCTGTACCCGATTGAAATGATGCCCGCGTTCTTCCGCGCCATCTACCCGCTGCTGCCGTTCACCTATTCGATTGACGCGATGCATCGGCGGCTTCTACGACGGCCTCTGGTTCGCCTATATCGGCAAATTGCTGGTTTTCGTGGTTCTGGCCTTTGCGCTTGGCCTCGGCGCCCGGCCGAAACTGGCCAATCTCAACCGCCTGTTCGCGCGGGAAATCAAGGAAAGCGACATGATTATCGGCGAGCCGGTGCATCTGCCCGGCAGCGAATACCGTGGCACTCAGGCCATTGCAGCACTGGCCGACCACGACGAATACCGTCATGCCATCGAACGTCGGGCCGCCAAATTCCCCTACCGTTATCCCCGGCTGCTGCTGGGTGCGCTTATTGCCGGATTCGTGGTGCCGGCCGCGCTCATTATCGTGTTTGCGCTGACCACCAGCGAGAAAATCGTAGTCATGGGCACATGGCTGGCATGGGTGCTCATCATCATGGGCTTCCTGATGGTCGTGGAATTCATGCGCGATTCCATCCGCCGCCAAACCGAGCTCGGCAGCCTCTCCGACGAGTCGATCCGCGCCATGCTGTACGGGCATAAGGCCAAGCGTCGCGACACCTCCGCCGAACGCCACGAAGAAGCGGACCCGAGCGCCGCTGTTACCGCAATCATCCCCACTATTCCGCCGACCAAGGAAGGCAGGCACGCACGATGAACACCATGTGGAAACTGTTTACCGGCGACATCAAACGCCTGACCAGCAACGTGGTCTCCATCATCATCGTGATCGGCTTGGTGATGATTCCCGGCCTGTTCACCTGGTTCAACGTGGCCGCATGCTGGGACCCGTTCTCGAATATGAAGAACCTGAAATTCGCGGTGGCGAATGTGGATGAGGGGTATCGTTCCGACCTGATCCCGGTGAAAGTCACGGTCGGCGATCAGGTGGTGAACGCGCTGCGCGCCAACAGTCAGCTCGATTGGACGATCACGTCCAAAGCCGATGCCGTCGAGGGCGCACGATCCGGCAAATACTACGCGGCCATCGTAATTCCGAAGTCGTTCAGCAAAGACATGATGACCTTCTTCTCCGACGACGTGCAGCATGCCGAACTGACCTATTACCGCAACGAGAAGAAGAACGCGCTGGCACCGAATCTGCTCAACGAGGGCACGGATGAGGTTGCGGCGGAAATCAACACCACGTTCGCCAAGACCATCACTTCGGCCGGGCTGGAAATCGCGTCTTCGCTGGCCGATCAGCTGTCCAAGCCCGAGGCCAAAGAGCAACTGAATACCTTCAACGCCAACATCGCCAATTTCGCCACACAGCTTGACGATACTGCGGATCTGCTTGGCACATACAGCGCATTGACCGATACGGCCGGCGCCTTGCTCGACACCTCGAACTCGCTGATCACTCAGGTTTCCTCTGCCGCCAAACAAGGCGGCAAGGATCTTGCCAGCGCCAAACAGGAAGTCACCGACGTGGCCGGAGCCCTGGGCACCACCGCTGACGCGATGAGCAGCGCACTGGACGCGAGCGCCTCCAGTTTCGGCGCGGTGTCCGATTCCATAGACAAGCTGTATTCCGACGCGAATGATGGTGCCACCACGGTCGCCGACGAATTGGACCGTCAAGCCACGGCCATTGGCAAGCAGACGGAGAAATACACTGAAATTCGCAACACGTTGGCCGGCATACTGGGCAACGACTCATCCATCATCACGGCGATCGACCGTTCAATCGCACGACAAAACAGGCTGCGGCAAGCGCTGAATACGGCGGCGACCGATATTCGCCAAGGCAATCAGGACGCGCAGGATCAGCATGCGCAGGTCAAGAATCTGGCTGATCAAGCGCAGAACAGTATTGCCAATATCAAGTCAGATTTCTCGGCCACGGTGAAACAGCAAATCGACTCCCTGTCGTCCACCGTCGCTGACGCCTCCGGCATACTGAGTTCCGGCGCCACCCAGTTGGACTCCACGCTCGGCGACCTGAAAGGGACTTCCGACGACGCCAGCGATATGCTCAGCGACGCTCGCACTACCTTGGACAAGGTGTCCGGCAAACTGCGTTCCGCCGGCGCCGAACTGGCTTCGTTCAACAGCACACTGAGCGACGCACTAAACAGTGGCGATATGGGCATGGTCAAAGAGGTGCTGGGCAATGATCCCGAAACGCTGGCCAGTACGTTGGCCGCACCGGTGCAGCTCAGGCGCAAGGCCGTATTCCCGGTGGCGAATTTCGGTTCGTCGATGGCACCGTTCTACACGCTGCTGCCGCTGTGGGTGGGCGCGCTGCTGATGGTGGTGACGCTGAAAACCACCGTGTCTCGCCGGACGCGCAAAGCATTGGGCGATCCGCGGCCGCATCGGCTCTTCCTTGGGCATTACGGGGTGTTCGCGCTGATTGCGCTGCTGCAATCCACGGTGTCGCTCGGTGGCGATTTGCTGTTCCTGCGCGTGCAGGCCGTGCATCCGCTGCTGTTTATGTTGTCTGGATGGCTGGCCTCGCTGGTGTTCTCGTTCTTCACCTATACGATGGTGGTGAGTTTCGGCAATGTGGGTAAGGCAATCGGCGTGCTTATGCTCATCGTGCAGATTTCGGGTGCGAACGCTGCCTACCCGGTGCAGATGTTGCCCGACTTCATCGCCAAAGTCAGTCCGCTCTTGCCGCTCACCCATGCGGTGACGATGATGCGTGCGGCCATCGCCGGCATCTACGACATGGATTACTGGCGGGCCGCCGGAATGCTGCTGGCATTCGTGCCGCCGCTACTGTTGCTTGGGCTGTTGCTCAGGAAGCCACTGGTGCGGTTCAACCAGTGGTATGTAGCCCAAGTCGAGAGCACTAAAGTGCTGAGCTAGTAGGTATTATCCGGGAGTTGCCTACAAACGGCATGGACTTACCACCCTCAGTCTGGCTTTGCCAGCCAGCTCTCGCCAGCGGGAGCGTACGGGAGCATATTTCGAAGAGAAGAGATGACGGAGATGACAGATACGACGGCGACACCGCGCGGTGAGCGCACGCGCGAGGCGACGGATCGCAAGCTCATGCGAGCCACGCTGCAGATTGCGGTGGACCGCGGCATCAGCGGCGTGACCATCGAGGAGGTGGCCCGGCGCTCCGGTGTGGCCAAAACCACGATTTACCGCCGATATCATAATGCCGACGAGCTGCTGCACGAGATCAGCGCGATGTATCTGGCCATCCCGGATCCCGACCCAGTGCCCAGCCCCACGCGTGAGCATTTCACGCAACTATTGCAGCGATTGGTCGATTGGGTGCGCGACAACGACATCGACGTCAAGCGCGTGGGCATTGTGTTGTCCAGCGAGGCCGAGTTCTTCCAGCACATCGTCGACCAGGTGGTGACCCCGTGGCTGGAGCGTGTGGGGGCGTTCCTCAAGCAGGGAGTCGCGCAGGGCGTGTTTCGCGAGGACGTTGACGAGAAGTTGCTGTTGTCCACGATTATCGGATCTTTGGTGGCGTATGAGGCCATCGAGGGCAAAGCGATGGACGACGACACCGCCTGGGCCTCGCGCATGGCCGATCTGCTGTGGCCAGCATTGCTGAAGTAGCGGTCTTACTCCTGAATCGAAGCCTCCTGGCGGGCGACTTCGAGGGCTTTGTTGAAGGCGTCGGAGGTCCAGCTGGCGCCGGCGACCTTGTCCACTTTGAGACCCTTCAGAGGTTTGCCGTCCACCACGCCGTTAATGGCTTTGGCGAAGTCGTCCTGATGGTTCTTGGAAATCGTGGTGAACGGGTGCCCAATGATATTGACGGTCTCGACGTTGCCGTCCTTGATGGTCAGATGGACGTCGATGGAATCCTCGCCTACCGGGCCGTACTGGCCGTTGATCGAGTAGTTGCCGTCCTTGTAGTTGCCGGTGTCCTTCTTGTCGGACGTGGTGGTGGACGGGTCGTTGTGCGACGAGCTGGAATCGGAGCCGTCGGAGCTATCGGAGCCGTTCGACTGGGATTGCGACTGCTCTTCCTGCGACTTCTCGGTCTCGCCCGAGTTGCCGGCGTACGCATCGTCCATCGGCGCGGCCTTGGATTCGCCGCATCCGGCCAGCAGCGCGCCAGCCACGACCAGTCCGGCCGCCGCCAATGTCGCGGATTTCTTCAACGTACTCTTTTCGGTCATATTCACGCTCCTTAAGCCCCCCTCTGACGAGGGGGGCTGTCAGCGAAGCTGACTGGGGGAGAGACCATCAGCTTGCCATGTATTCCTCACATACTGCTCGATGCCCCTGACGGCCCTACTCCTCGCCGCCGGTTTTCGCGGCCTTGGTGGGGTCAGTGAAACCAATGGCGGTCTCGCCGTTCTGCGCGCCCTCGACCTGTGCACCCGTGGAGGCGGGCTTGCCGCCGGCCGCCTCGTAGGCCTTGCGCGCATCCTCGTCATTCCACTTCTCACCGACGAGCACGCCATGGTTGAGCATGATCTCGCGCTGCGCGCAGCTGGCGACCAGCGCATCGTGGGTGACCACGATAATCGTGGTGCCCTGCTCGTGCAGCTTGCGGAACAGGTCGAGCACGATTTTCTCGTTCTTCTCGTCGAGGTTGCCGGTGGGCTCATCGGCCAGAATCAGCTTCGGGTCGTTGATCAGCGCGCGGGCCACGCAC
>OGOM01001679.1_pt1 | contig 15317 bp, 16 predicted proteins | sample 1552681 | NCBI WGS metagenome assembly OGOM01 (sample SAMEA2580188, study PRJEB22360) | human gut metagenome | biome: human gut; feature: human-associated habitat; material: faeces | place: Denmark | collected 2008/2010 | reverse complement strand
CACTTGCGTGACATCTTCCCCCGGCCGGGGGAAGTCTTTCTCATTGAGGGAGGCTCTGGCGAAAAGGAAAACTTTGCCGCACTGCCAAGGGCTCCCTCTTTGAGGGAGCTGTCGCCGCAGGCGACTGAAGGAGTTATAAAAAAGGCACCCACAGTTTTGAACGCTGCGGGTGCCTTTTGGTTCACTGATAGGTCTCGATGCTCACGCTGTTGATGATGATGTCCTCACAGGGCTTCTGGTTTTCGTCCACGGCGGTCTGGCCGATGGCATCCACCACGTCCATGCCCTCGTACACCTGCCCCAGCACGGTATCGGTGTAGTCAAGATAAGGCGCGCCGCCGGCGGTCTGATAGGCCGAAGCCACCTCCGCGCGGTAGCCTGCGCTGTTCATCTGGTCCACAAGCTCCTGCGTCACCGACTGGTCTCCCGGCAGCGTCTGCATCACGTAAAAAACGCTGGCGCACTCGCCGGAAGCATCCACGCCCATGCACAGCGCACCGGAGTAGTGGTGCAGGCTGTCGGTGGTCTCAGCCGGGTAGCGGCTGCCGTTCCAGATGGTACTGCCCCTGCCGTCGGCCCCCTGCCCGGCTTCCACCACAAAGCCGCTCTCCACGCGGGAGAAGGTCAGGCCGTTGTAGTAGCCTGCCTGCACAAGGCCTGCAAAGTTATCATAGGCCTGCGGGGCCTTGTCCGGGAAAAGCACCGCCTTGAACACACCTGCCGAGGTATCGAACACCGCAATGGTGTCCCCCGCCGCAGGGTGGGCAAACTGCAGCTCTGCCGATTCCACTGCCGGGCGGTCGATCTTCTGGACTGTACTGCCGCCGCTGCCTTTGCCAAAGTGCAGAAAGCTCCCGGCACTGCAGCCCGTCAGCGCCAGCGCCGCTGCCAGCACAAACGCCGCCCATCTTTTTTTATGCATCATTTCCGCCCACGCTCCATACTCTATAGTAACCTGCACGACACACCGTGCACAGAAGATTCAGAGGATAGTATATCATATTCTGCCGCAGAGTGCGAGAGCAAATGCGTGAAAATTTGCCGCACAATTTCTGTGCGAAAAAGCATCTTGACGAGCAGGCAAAAAAACGCTACACTATATGCAGGCCAAGCGGGCGGCGCACAAACAGCCCGTTTTATGACACGATACAGGAGACAATATCTATGTCTGACGAAATCAAGAACCCTAATACCGAAGAAGATCAGCCCGACCTGATGACCCTGGAGGATGAGGACGGCAACGAGATCACATTTGAGGTGATCGATGCACTGGACTACAAGGGCGTGCATTATCTGGCTGCTGTGGAATACGCTGAGACCGAGGAAGAGGCTGAGAACGCTCAGCTGGTCATCCTGAGCGTCGGCGAAGACGATGAAGGCGAGTATCTGGATGTCGTGGACGACGACGAGCTGCTGCTGGAGCTGGGCAAGCTGTTTGAAGAGCGCCTGAGCGACGAGTACGACATCGAAGAATAATTCCAGACAAATTACCCGGCAAAACTTCCTGCCCGGCTCGATTTGTTGCGGTTTATATGATCCTACTAATCATTCAACGGGAGCTTGGAGTTCCCCGGTGGATTGCAGACCTCCCCGTCATGGGGCGACCATGAAGGCTCGATGAGGAAGCGCGAACCCGGAGACAGGGCACCCACCTGTCCGTAAGGGTAGGTTTGATTGACCGCAGACGACCGGGCGGGATCTTTTTATAGCAATCCATCCACCTCTGTCCTCTGCACTTTCTGCAGAGATGCAGTGTGTGGATTTTTTATTATCTTGAAAGGATGTGCATTGCGGCATGAAGTCAGAACATCTGGTGGGTACCTCCATCCCCCGCTTTACCTTTGATACCCCCACCACACCGGGCAATGATTTTTACAAGCTGTGCGAAGGGGAGCACCCTCTGGTCATGATTTTCCTGCCGGCCTTCGACCACCCTGTCACCCGGGAATACCTGACCCGCTACCTGCAGACCCTGCCCAGACTGCGCGGCGTGCGGCTGGCCTGCGTGGTGCGTTCCTCTCCCCGCATGGTGGCAAAAGCCACGCAGGGGGCCGAGTTTCCCTTCACCCTCATCTGCGACGCGCCGGGGGTGCTGTACGGCTACCTTGGCGTAGAACAGGCCCGCGGCATCCTGAGCTGGAGCTTTGCGGCCCAGCGCATCTACAAAGCGGCCAAAGAGCAGGGCTACCGCTACAACAGCAATGCTCCGCAGCAGCTGCCGCTGACGCTGGTGGTGGGCCACATGGGTAAGATCCTGTTTACCCACTCCGGCCGCAGCCAGACCGACCTACCGGAGGACTGCGCCGCCATCCGTGAGATCACCCGCGAGGTGGTGCGCACCATGGCCGAGGACCAGCGGCGTGCACACCCCCACTGCTCCGACGAGACGCTCACCCTGCCGGATCTGGTAGGCTGGGATGATCTTGACGGAAGCAGTAATTGAGTCAACAAACAAAAGCACCTGTCATTGACCCTCTCAGGCGCTGACGCGCCAGCTCTCCCGAAGGGAGAGCTTTTTTACTTCTGGAGGACAGGCACAATAAAGCTCCCCCTTTCGGGGGAGCTGGCAATGCCGCAGGCATTGACTGAGAGGGTCATTCATCCGTTTCATCCGAAAACAGCCCCGGGATGCCGCACAGGGCTGCGATGCCCACCAGTGTGAACACGATGCGGGACCAGATGGATGCGCTGCCGCCCAGCAGCCAGCCCACAAAATCGAACTGGAACAGCCCCACAAGGCCCCAGTTGATGCCGCCCACGATCATTAAGATCAGACAGATTTTATAAAAGGTCTGCACAAAAAAGACCTCCTTCCTTTGCGGGCAGTATGCCCCGTAGGAAGGAGGTCTATGCATTTTTATCGGCTCACCCGTGCGCCGCCGCGGTCAGGCTGCGCCACGTACACCTGCTTCCAGCGCCGCTTTGCGGCCTGTGCAGCAGCCCGTGCGGCCCCTTCGTCCCGGAATATGCCGAACACCGCCGCACCGCTGCCGGTCATCAGGGCGGTGACAGCGCCATGCTCCCGCAGCAGGGCCTTGATGGCCCCGGTATCCTTTGCTCCGCTGCACTCTTCCAGCGCATTGCCGGCGGCGGCACAAAGGGCATCCAGATCTCCGGCACGGATAGCGGCTTCCTGCGCTCCGCAGTCCGGGTGGATGCTGCTGCCCACCCGGTCATAGGCCGCAAAGGCCTCCGGGGTGGAAACGCCGTAGTCCGGCATCACCACCGTGAACCAGCACTCCGGCACCGGCGGCAGCGCCTTGAGAAAATCGCCCACACCCTGCACCCGGCAGGTGCCGCCCATCAGGGCAAAGGGCACATCCGCACCGATCTTTGCGCCCAGCGCGCACAGCTCACTCATGGAAAGGTGCGCACCGTACAGCTCGTTCATGCCCACCAGAACAGCGGCAGCGTCGGCGCTGCCGCCTGCCATGCCCGCCCGCACCGGGGTATTTTTATAGATTGTGATGTCCACGCCCGCCAGAAGGCCGGTGTAGTCAAAAAAGGCCAGCGCTGCCTTGATGGCAGTATTTTTGTTATTGGGGGCCACCAGACTGCCCGGCAGACGCAGGTTCAGGTAGGGGCTGCGGCGCAGCACCACCCGCTCGTACAGGGTGATGGCCTGCATGGTCATGTCCAGATCATGGTAGCCGCTCGGCAGAAGGCCCACCACGTCCAGCGCCAGATTGAGCTTTGCGGGGGCCAGAACGGTCACGCAGTTCAGCCTTGCCATTTGTTCCTCCTCAGATACCGTGATAGATGCCGTTTTCCTGCAGGAATTCCCGGATGCGCCGGAGCGCTTCCTTCAGATGCTCCACGCTGTAGGCGTAGGAAATGCGGGCGTAGCCTTCGCCGGAAGCGCCAAAGGCGTCGCCGGGGATGATGGCCACATGCTTCTGTTCCAGCAGCTTCGTGCAGAAATCCTGACTGCTCATGCCCGTGCTCTTGATGCAGGGGAAGGCGTAGAACGCACCGCGCGGCTCAAAGCAGGTCAGGCCCATATCGTTAAAGGACTTCACCACAAGGCGGCGGCGCATATTGTACTCGTCGCGCATGTGGTCGATCTCGCCGTCGCACTCCTTCAGAGCAGTGATGGCGGCGTACTGGCTGGTGGTGGGGGCACTCATGATAGCACTCTGGTGGATCTTGGTCATGATCCGGATGATGGGTGCCGGGCCGCAGGCATAGCCCAGACGCCAGCCGGTCATGGCGTAAGTCTTGGAGAAGCCGTTCACCACGATGGTGCGCTCGGCCATGCCGGGCAGGGTGGCAATGGACACATGGGGCCGCAGGCCGTAGTTCAGCTCGGCGTAGATCTCATCCGAGAGCACCATGATGTTGGTACCGCGCAGCACCTCAGCTACAGCTTCCAGATCCTCGCGCTCCATCACCGCACCGGTGGGGTTGTTGGGAAACGGCATGATGAGCAGCTTTGTCTTGGGGGTGATGGCTGCTTTCAGCGCATCGGCACGCAGGCGGAACTCGTCCTCCTGACGGCAGGCCACATGCACCGGCACACCGCCGGACAGGGTGGTGATGGGCTCGTAGCACACAAAGCAGGGCTCCGGGATGATGACCTCGTCCCCGGGCTGCACCAGCGTGCGGATGCACATATCAATGGCTTCGCTGCCGCCCACCGTGATGAGCACCTCGTGCAGCGGGTCGTAGTGCAGGCCCATGCGGCGCTCCAGATACTTTGCCACCTCGGCGCGCAGCTCCTTCAGGCCTGCGTTGGAGGTGTAGCGGGTGCGGCCATGTTCCAGACTCTCAATGCCGGCTTCGCGCACAGCCCATGGCGTTTTGAAGTCCGGCTCGCCCACGCCCAGACTGATGCACTCGGGCATTTCGGCAGCCAGATCGAAAAATTTGCGGATGCCGGAGGGGCGCATGGCCTCAGCGGCAGGCGCGATCAGTTTATCGTAGTCCATCACAGCACCGTGCACTCTCTTTCATCGATTTCTTCGTCCTGATACAGGCGGCCCTCCTTTTTATAGGTGCGCAGCACAAAATGGGTGGCGGTGGACAGCACATCGTCCAGCGGAGAAAGGCGCTTTGCCACAAACAGGGCGATCTCCTGGAAGGTCTGGCCCTTGATCACCAGCTGCAGGTCGTAGCCGCCGCTCATCAGCAGCACGCTCTCCACCTCGTCAAAGGCGGCAATGGTGGCTGCGATCTCGTCAAAGCCGCGGCTCTTCTTGGGGCTGACGTTCAGCTCGATGACGGCCTCCACACGGTTCACACCGGCCTTTTCCCAGTCCACAAGGGTCTTATAGCCCTTGATGATTCCCTGCGCCCGGGCCAGATCGATCATGGCCGCCACCTCGGCGGGGGATTTATTCAGCATCGTGGCGATATCCTCAATGGGCAGCCGCGCATTGTCTTCCAGGATCTTCAAAAGCTGTTCCATAGTATTTTGCTCCTTCTCAGCCCGTAATCGGGAAATAAATTATCTATAAGTATAGCACAAGCTGTAAAAGATTGCACCCAATTTTTGGGATAGAATGTCTTTTTCCCCTCGTGTCTGTTCTTTTTTACAAAAAGTGTGTTCAAATTTTGCCAAATCTGCTATACTGGAAGAGTAAGAGTGTGCCGGAACGCTTGCGGCACCGTTCATCAAAAGGAAAACGAGGGTGGAAACGATGAAAGCATTCATTACCGTCATTGGTCACGATACCGTGGGCGTTGTTGCCAAGGTCGCTGGTCTGTGCACCGAACTGAACATCAATATCGAGGACGTGACCCAGAGCATCCTGCAGGGCATGTTCGCCATGATCATGCTGGTGGATATCAGTAATTGCAATGTGAGCCACGAAGAGCTGCACAAGCGCACCGACGCGCTGGCTGCCGAGATGGGCATGCAGATCAATGTTACCCGTCAGGAAGTTTTTGATGCCATGCACACCATCTGATGGAGGGAGTACACAGCTATGAGTATGTTTAATACCGGTGACATTCTCGAGACCATCGAGATGTTCACTCAGGACAATCTGGACGTGCGCACCGTCACCATGGGCATCAGCCTGCTGGACTGCATCGACCCGGACCCAAAGAAGGCGTGCGAGAACATCTATAACAAGATCACCACCAAGGCCGCAAACCTTGTGCCCACGGTGGAGCATATCAGTGCCGAGTACGGTATTCCCATCATCAACAAACGCATCAGTGTCACACCCATCGCCATGCTGCTGGGTGCCTGCCCGGATGCCGACCCTGTGGAGTTTGCAAAAACTCTGGATTCCGCCGGTAAAAAGGTGGGTGTAAACTTTGTGGGCGGCTACAGTGCTCTGGTGCACAAGGGCTTTTCTGCCGGTGACCGCCGCCTGATCGAGTCCATTCCCCGTGCGCTGGCCGAGACCGACATCGTGTGCAGCTCGGTGAACATCGGTGCCACCAAGGCAGGACTGAATATGGACGCCGTCAAGCTCATGGGCGAGGCTGTCAAGAAGGCCAGTGAGCTGACGGCTGATCGTCAGTGCATCGGTGCCGCAAAGCTGGTGGTGTTCTGCAACGCACCGGAGGACAACCCCTTCATGGCCGGTGCATTCCACGGCCCCGGCGAGCCGGACTGTGAGATCCACGTGGGCGTTTCCGGCCCCGGCGCTGTGCGCGCTGCACTGGCCCGCCTGCCCAAGGATGCCCCCATCGACGAGGTGGCAGAGCTGGTCAAGCGCACCGCCTTCAAGATCACCCGCGTGGGCCAGCTGGTGGCCAATCTGGCTTCTCAGGCACTGGGTGTGCCCGCCGGTATCATCGACCTGTCGCTGGCACCTACCCCCGCCATCGGCGACAGTGTGGCCAACATTCTGGAAGAGATGGGCCTTGAGACCTGCGGCTGCTGCGGCACCACCGCCTGCCTGGCCCTGCTGAACGATGCCGTGAAGAAGGGCGGCGTGATGGCCTCCAACCATGTGGGCGGCCTCTCCGGTGCCTTTATCCCCGTCAGCGAGGACGAGGGCATGATCGCCGCGGCCTCCTCCGGCGCGCTGACGCTCGACAAGCTCGAGGCCATGACCTGCGTGTGCTCGGTCGGGCTCGACATGATCGCCGTCCCCGGCGACACGAGCGCCGAGACCATCGCCGCCATCATCGCGGACGAGGCCGCCATCGGCATGGTCAACACCAAGACCACCGCCGTGCGCATCATTCCCGCGCCCGGCTGCAAGGTCGGCGACACGGTGGAGTTCGGCGGGCTGCTCGGCTCCGCGTCGGTGCGGGCCGTACACCCCTATTCCAGCGTGGACTTCATCGCCCGCGGCGGGCGTATCCCCGCGCCGCTGCACAGCCTGAAAAACTGAAGCTCCCATCCCGTCAAAAAACGGACGCTGCTTTTTTCGCAGCGTCCGTTTTCACTTTCATGTATCAGCGCGCAAGGTCCTTCAAATGGCTCAGGCGCTCGAGCGCGGTGTTGAGCGTTTCATCCTTCTTGGCAAAATGCAGACGAATGATGTGGTTCACGTCCTCGTCGAAGAACGAGCTTCCCGGCACGGCGCCCACGCCGATCTTCTGCGCCATTTCCACGCAGAAGTCCACATCGGACTGGCCCTTCTTCAGGAACGGGGAAATGTCCGCCAGCACAAAGTAGGTGCCCTGCGGGTCGGTGAAGGGAATGCCGAGTTCCTTCATGCCGCCGGTAAAGAGCGCCTTCATGTGCGCATAGTGCGCGCCGAACTCCTCGTAGTAGCTCATGGGCATATCCAGCCCGACGACGGCGGCCTCCATCAGCGGCGACGGGCAGCCGACGGCATTGAAGTCGTGGTACTGGCGAATGCGCGCCATGATGTTCTCCGGCGCGATGGCGTAGCCGAGTCTCCAGCCGGTGACGGAGTAGGTCTTGGAGAGCGACGAGCAGGAGACCGTGCGCTCCCACATGCCGGGGAGGCTGTTCATGTAGATGTGCTTGCGGCCGTCGTAGATGATGTGCTCATACACCTCGTCGGTGATAACGTAGGTGTCGTACTTCTCCGCGAGAGACGCGATAATCTCCAGCTCCTCGCGGGTGAACACCTTGCCGCAGGGGTTCGAGGGGTTGCACAGGATCAGCGCCTTCGGGTGTTGGCGGAAGGCATTCTCCAGTACCTCGGGGTCAAAGGTAAATTCCGGCGGCGTCAGCGGCACATAAATTGGCTCCGCCCCGGTCAGGATCGTGTCCGCGCCGTAGTTCTCGTAAAACGGCGAGAAGATAACGACCTTGTCCCCCGGGTTCGTCACGGTCATCATGGCGGTCATCATCGCCTCGGTGCTGCCGCATGTCACAACGATCTCACTGTTGGGGTCAATTGTCCGGCCCATATAGCGGGTCTGCTTGGCGGCCAGCGCCTCGCGGAAGTTCTGCGCGCCCCAGGTGATGGAGTACTGGTGGTAGTCCTCGTGCGCGACCTCGGCCAGACGGTCCAGAATTGCTTTGGGCGGGTCAAAATCCGGGAAGCCCTGGGAAAGGTTCACCGCGCCGTATTGGTTGGAGATACGGGTCATGCGGCGGATGACGGAATCGGTAAACGCTGCCGTACGGTTGGAGAGTTCTTTCATGCCGGTCCTTTCGAGCATTTGCAGTGGGGCAAGTTTACTCCTATGGAACCGGTAGGATTTGCCCGAAATGGATCTAAAAAACTCTTTTCAAAATTCTTGAAAATTGGGGCTTGCATCGCATGGCGTTCCTTGCAATAATAGTCGAGCGCGAAGCGCACAGGACACGGTGGGTGTAGCTCAGTTGGCTAGAGCGACGGGTTGTGGTCCCGTAGGTCGAGGGTTCGAGTCCCTTTACCCACCCCAGTTCTTGCTTCGTGTTGATATCGGGTCGTTAGCTCAGTTGGTAGAGCAGGGGACTCTTAATCCCAAGGTCCAGGGTTCGAACCCCTGACGGCCCACCCAAAGCATGTTAAAGCGACTGGCTTAGGCTGGTCGCTTTTTTGTTGACCTCGCATGGGGTCGAACCCGACAGGGCACAGCCGCTTTCACAGATCGAGCCTACCCTGGGGATCGGTAAAACCGTCAGTACCCTCCTTGAGTTTCTTCTCGTCTGCCTTCACGCGACGCTCGAGCTTTTTTGTATCCTCGGCAGGCGGTAGGTTCTCGGGGACAATTCCGCGGTCGATGAGGCTGCCACGCACGCTTGTGTTGTTCTCGACGTGCTCTTGCTTGATCTGGTCCAGGCCGTACAGGTCGTGTTCCTCGGCGTTGAAGGCCGTCATCGAGTTCGTAAGGTCCTTTGCTTTGATGAGGACATCGGCTAACCTGTCCGCCAATGCCGCGCTCTTGGGTACGCCGAGCTGCTGCTTCATTTCCGCCGTGCTTCTGCCGCCGAATAACGCCTCATCGCCCTTCGACTTGATGATCGCGAATCCTTTGGAGTCCACGCCGCGTTTGAACGCAATACCCGAGAGCTGTTTCTCTGAATCGGATAGCGAGTGACGCGCCTGCAAGTGCTGAATCTCTGCGAAGCGCTGCTCTATGAGCTCTTGGCGGCGCGTCTGCACGGCAAAGTATGCCTGGGCGAGCGCGATCTCTGGCTTGTTTGAATCTCCGTTCTGTGCGATTAAATAGCATGCATAGCGCGTAAGTTTGTAGTCTTTAACCGCGCGAGCGGCGACACCGGCAGTTACCATTTTCGTGGTGTCACGAAAATGGGAATCAACTGGAGTTTTGTTTGTTTCGCATGAGACTTTTGCCCTCTTAACAACTTCGGCGAAGTTCTCCCATCGAGTGTACCCCATGGGTTCCATTAAATCGCGTGCGAGCCAATACTCAACGCCGTCTTTCACATTGGCGTAGCTATCAAGTTCGATACGCCACTTCTCGATATCTCTCCTGTCCATATCTCCTCCTCGCTGGTCTATTTTCTATGCGGGCTTTGCCCGCTCTGTATTCAGAATAAGGATACGCTGTCGTGCGGACACGAATGGGCCCCGTGCTGCTTCGAGCTCACGGGGCCCATGGATATCGATTGGTTGTGTTCTGCTTTAGATAGGTGTCCGGTTTAATCCGCTCGATAGTGCGACCCGAGACTTTCAGTTCGCTTGCGCATGGCTTTGACCATTTCCTGTGCTAGTCGAATCTGCGACTGTAGGCGGGCGAGGGCTGCGACTTCGCTGTCCTGGGCTTTCTGTGTGCTCAAGGTCGTTGCCTCCGTCTTTAAGCCCTCAAGCTCGTGTAGTGCCTCGGATAGGCCTGTTTCGGTCCTGTTGATCATGCAAAAGGTGCTCATCGTGTGCCTAAGGCTGTGTGTCAGGCGTTCGGCATCTGTTGTGGCAATGCCGTACTGGGGGAGGGTGATATCCGCCTTCAGGGCCGCCTCAGGCTCTTTCTGCGCTGTGAGGGCTGCCGATGCGCCCGCGATACGTCCGAATACGATGCCGTTGGCGCTTGACAAGCCACCAATGCGGTCGGCGCCGTGCATGCCGCCTGTCGCCTCGCCGCAAGCGTAGAGGCCCTCAACGCCCGTGTGCGCGGTCTTATCGATCTTGATGCCGCCGTTAGCGGCGTGGGCATACATCGCAACGCGCATCTCGTCGGTCGGCGCGATGCCGTGCTCGTCTTGCAGCCAGGTGGCAAAGGTCTGCACAAACTCTGGGACATCCTCGCGGGGGAAGTCGTAGTGGAGTGCCAGGCCTTCGACACCTGCCTGATCGATGACGAGATCGATAGCGCGGGAGGCCAAGCGTGACGTGAAGGGACCATATCCAGAGCGCTGCTCGAGCAGGTCGTCCAGCTTGTCGTCGGCAATATCTACCGGCTGGTCTACATGCACGTAGCGCCAGGTTTTCTCGTTGAAGACCAAGTTACGCCTGGGCTCGATGAAGCCAGGCATCATCTGCATGAACTCTATATTAGTAAGTGTTGCGCCGTGCGCCAGTGCGATGGCCTGCGAGGAGCTGAGCACATCAGCCGACGTAAGGCTGCGCTCGAACAGGCCGCCTGTGCCACCGGCTGCGATGATCGTGGCCTTGGCAGCAAAGGGCACGATTCGATTTTCGGTAAGGTCGTAGAGTACGGTTCCGGTTATTCTGCCGTTCGTGTCCTCAACAAGGTCGATAAGCTCATGGCGGGGGAGCAGGCGAATGCCGAGCGACTCGATCCAGGTCGTCAGAGCGTCCTCAAGGGGCTTGCGGGTGAGGCCGCGCCACATGCGCGTCTTGTGGTCAAAGCAGGGGATAAATTGCTTTTGTTGAGCACTCTTGGCGCTTTGCGGACGCTGGAGCTCAACGCCCAGGTCTTGCTCGAGCCAGTCAATCGCTTGGGGAATGCCGTGGACGAACGTTTGGACGAGTTCGGGGTCGGCAACGCCGCCGCCGACGGCCAGGATGGTGTCGATGAGGTCCTGCTCGTCGTCTTCGTCGACGGGACCGATGAGGCCGAGGCCCCAGGTACCCGGGAAGAAGCTCGATCCACTCATGGTCTTGCCGGCGCTTGCCACAGTGACGGTTGCACCCGTGCGTGCCGCTTCGATGGCGGCACAAAGGCCCGCAATGCCAGATCCAATTACCAGTACATCAGTCGATTCCATCGGATTCCTTTCTCGTCCGGCGCATTGTCGCACGGGTGATCGGCAATGGGGCCGCAAAGACCCGGCAAATCGGTAAAGGGCAAATATGGCAGGTGGGCGTCATGGACGCTCTGACGCTCCATCTCATCACATCTTGTATTTCGCCCCAGCTGATATATCGGCATTAGCTACCCTGCGACAGCGCAAACAAAAAGAGCCGCTACCCGGGTGGGTAGCGGCTCCAAAGCTCAACTATATGAGCATCGCGCGGGCGCGATTAGGCCTTGAGGGCCTCCTCGACGGCGACAGCGCAGGCGACGGTGGCACCGACCATGGGGTTGTTGCCCATGCCGATGAGACCCATCATGTCGACGTGCGCAGGCACGGAGGAAGAACCGGCGAACTGGGCGTCGGAGTGCATACGGCCCATGGTGTCGGTCATGCCGTAGGAAGCCGGACCTGCTGCCATGTTGTCCGGATGCAGGGTACGGCCCGTGCCGCCGCCGGATGCAACGGAGAAGTACTTCTTGCCCAGCTGGATGCATTCCTTCTTGTAGGTGCCTGCAACCGGATGCTGGAAACGAGTCGGGTTGGTGGAGTTGCCGGTGATGGAAACGTCAACGCTCTCGTGATGCATGATAGCAACGCCCTCGCGCACGTCGTCTGCGCCGAAGCAGCGAACCTTGGAGCGCTCGCCGTCAGAGTAAGCGATTTCCTTGACGATGTTCAGCTCGCCGGTGTAGTAATCAAACTTGGTCTGTACGTAGGTAAAGCCGTTGATGCGGGAGATGATCTGTGCAGCGTCCTTGCCCAGACCGTTCAGGATAACGCGCAGCGGCTCCTTGCGTGCCTTGTTCGCGGAGCGAGCCAGACCGATAGCGCCCTCAGCAGCAGCGAAGGACTCGTGGCCAGCCAGGAATGCGAAGCACTTGGTCTCCTCGCGCAGCAGCATAGCTGCCAGATTGCCGTGACCCAGACCTACCTTGCGGTCATCAGCAACAGAGCCCGGGATGCAGAATGCCTGCAGGCCGATGCCGATTGCCTCAGCAGCCTCCGGTGCGGACTTTACGCCCTTCTTGATTGCGATTGCAGCGCCTACGGTGTAAGCCCAGCAAGCGTTCTCAAATGCGATCGGCTGTACGGAACGAACGGTTGCAGCCGGATCAATGCCCTTTTCCTTGCAGATTTCAGCACATTCCTCTACGCTGGAAATGCCGTACTCAGCGAGGACGCCATTGATCTTGTCAATTCTTCTTTCGTAACTTTCAAACAAAGCCATGATACACTGTCCTCCTTACTCTGCACGCGGGTCGATGAACTTCACACCTTCAGCAAAGCGGCCGTAGGTGCTGGTGTTCTTAGCCATAGCCTCCGCCGGCTCAACGCCCTTGCGGATCTGTTCCATCATCTTGCCCAGATGAATGAACTCATAGCCGATGACCAGATTGTCCTTGTCCAGAGCCAGACGGGTAACATAGCCCTCTGCCATCTCCAGATAGCGGGTGCCCTTTGCCTTGGTGCCGTACATGGTGCCTACCTGGCTTCTCAGACCCTTGCCCAGATCTTCCAGACCTGCGCCGATCGGCAGACCGTTTTCGGAGAATGCGGTCTGGGTGCGGCCGTATACGATCTGAAGGAACAGCTCGCGCATTGCCACGTTGATGGCATCACATACCAGGTCGGTGTTCAGAGCTTCCAGCAGGGTCTTGCCCGGCAGGATCTCGGATGCCATAGCTGCGGAATGGGTCATACCGGAACATCCGATGGTCTCAACGAGAGCTTCCTCGATGATGCCTTCCTTGACGTTCAGGGTCAGCTTACAGGCGCCCTGCTCCGGAGCACACCAGCCGACACCGTGGGTCAGACCGCTGATGTCCTTGATTTCCATTGCCTGCGTCCACTTGCCCTCCTGCGGGATCGGAGCCGGACCATGGTATGCGCCCTTAGCGACCGGACACATGTTTTCCACTTCTGCGGAATAAAGCATAATTTTTATCCTTTCCTGAAACAGATTATTTTCTTCCCGAATTGGAAGAAAACGCTTCAATTGAACCAAAACCTTTCCTTTTCTGAGAAAAAAAGCCGATAACCCGCACGAACCAAGTCATCAGCCGACGCAGCCGTTCTGCTCGTTCCGAAGGCCGCAGAAAAATTTCGTTTCATCTGTCAATAAGTTTACCATGCACCAAAAAATTTGTCAACTATTAGGAACGTTGTCCCTGTACTTTTTCCGCGTTTCAGGCAGAAAAAACAGGGATTTGACGGAGTTTCCGGCACAAACTCGCCCAAACCTTCCACAGCATCTTACCATCAGTTTACTATTTTTTTGCATGCGGCGGCAAGAAAAAAGCGATTCCTGTCTTTGCCAAAGACGGGAACCGCTGCGTGTTATTGCGTTTTGCTTACAAGCTGCCGCGCGACGGATTCCGGCGCCAGCACATCCGTGATGAGTCCCGCGCGCAGTACGCTTTGCAGCGCCTGGATGCGCGTGTCCGCTGTGCAGATGCCGATGATGCGGCGGCACCGCTTCAGCATGTCCAGCGGAATGCGCATGATGGTGTACGGTAGGGAAACCATTTTTCCCGCGGTATCCATGCCGTAGCCCGCGGCATAGCCGACGGCGTTTGCCTGTCCGCAGTAGCCGGTGCGCTGCACAATCGAGTCGTCGTGAATTTCCACCACTGCCAAATCCAGCTTTTTCCACTGGCTGAGCACGGCTTGATACTGCGCGGTCTCGCGGAATATGTTTGCGTCCGCCTCGCTGGAGGTGTACGCAGGGGCGTGCAGAAAGACCGGCTGCGCGCCGCACGCCTCCGCGAACATGCGGACGTGTTCATCCGGATGGTACTGGCGCGACAGCACGTTGCTGTTGCCGAGCAGCGGACAGATGGTCTGGATGGAGAGGGGCGGCACCTGTATGCTCTCCAGCCGCTTCGCCGCGAGACCGATGACCGTGCCCCAGCCGACACCGACCACGGCGGGATTTTGTTCGTATATGTACGTCAGCAGACGCTGCGCCATCGCGTAATGGGTGACGTCGTCGGATTCCTCGTCCGGCACGACAATGCTGCTGTGCAGGCCGTAGGTTTGGCACAGATGCTCTGTCAGCATCTCCGGTGTGGAGGTGAGCGAGCGCACGCGGATTTCTACAATGCCAATGCTTCGCGCTTCGTTGAGCATGCGGCTGACCAGCGGGCGGGAGACGCGCAGCATGTCCGCGATTTCTCCCTGCGTCTTGTTTTCCTCATAATAAAGGTGGGCAACTCTGGCAAGCCGTTCTAATTTCTCTTTCCGGTATTTCATCTTTGCTCCCGTCATCATAAAGAATCGAAAAAAATTGCTTGGCTGCCGCGCGGACGGCGCGGCAGATACACTCTATACTATCTTTAGTATACCATTAAAGTTTTCCACTGACAATATCTAACTGCACAAGAACACGGAAAAAAACTGCCATTTTTTAGAAGGCGCGTTTTTGGCTTTTGTGCGCTTGACACGGGACGGAATGTATGGTATCGTACCATGCATATAAGGGAGTAGTCGGCGCACTGCGTAACCAAGTCAACATACTGAAGCGCAGGCTTCTGGCTTTGTTTTAAATGACGAGACTTATCTGTTTTTGATGCAGATAGGGGCTCGTCTTTTTGTATGCCCTTTTTTCACGACAAAAACCCGTAATTTTTTATTTTTTCCAGCAAAAGGAGCGCTGCACATGAGTTTTTTGGATTTGTTTGTCATCGCCGTGGGGCTGTCCATGGACGCCTTCGCCGTGTCTGTCTGTAAGGGGCTGTCCGTGCGGCAGCTAAAATTTTCGCACGCCTGTACCGCCGGTGCGTACTTC
>OGOM01001660.1_pt1 | contig 15450 bp, 13 predicted proteins | sample 1552681 | NCBI WGS metagenome assembly OGOM01 (sample SAMEA2580188, study PRJEB22360) | human gut metagenome | biome: human gut; feature: human-associated habitat; material: faeces | place: Denmark | collected 2008/2010 | reverse complement strand
CGCGGTATGTCTCGGGTTTTCTGTGACCTTCGCTCACAAAAAACACCTCGCGGGACATTACCAGTGAACAGTAACGAGTTATTCCATATCACGGTTCACCCGGATGTTCATTTCTTCCAGGGTATGGGAAATATCCTCATACCGGAATGCTCGTCTGGCCAGATATCCATACAGCCTTCGCATCTGTCCTTCATCAAGCTCTGTGTCCGGCGCATATTTCTTTTCGATCGTCCTGCGTAATACCTCCCGCTCGTCCGGTTCCATAAGCTCTTCCATCTCATTCCAGGCATCCAGGGCAGTCTGACGGTCCACACCCTTTAACTGAAGCTCCGAGAGGATCTTCTGACGACTTCTGGATTCCATACGGAAGGAGATATAGGTTCTGGCATAACGGGCATCGTTGATATACCCATAGGACTTCACATAAGCAATGGCATCTTCTACTGCCTCCGGTGAAAATTCAGCCTGACGGAGTTTATCCGTCAGGCCTTTCTCTGTGCGGTCCATATGTTCCAGAAGCCGCATGGCTTTCTTTCTTGCACGGTTTCGTTCTTCCAGATCCAGCATGGATTACTCTTCCTTCTCTGTATCTTCTGCCTGTACTGCTGCTTCTGTTGTCTCATCTGCCGGATCCAGATGATAATGTACACGAACCTTCTTCTCGATCTCATCGCGGATCTCCGGATGCTCTCTCAGGAATAATTTGGCATTCTCACGTCCCTGTCCGATCTTATCCCCTTCATATGCATACCAGGCTCCGCTCTTGTTTACGATGGAGCATTCTGCAGCCAGATCCAGGATATCTCCCTCTCTGGAAATACCGGTTCCGAACATGATATCAAACTCTGCCTGCTTAAATGGCGGAGCCACCTTGTTCTTAACTACTTTCACACGGGTGTGGTTTCCGACCATCTCACCACCCTGCTTCAATGTTTCCACACGGCGTACATCCATACGGACAGATGCATAGAATTTCAGCGCACGTCCACCGGTTGTAGTTTCCGGATTGCCAAACATCACTCCAACCTTCTCACGAAGCTGGTTGATAAAGATAACCACACAATTAGACTTGCTGATAATACCAGTCAGTTTTCGGAGTGCCTGAGACATCAGTCTCGCATGTAATCCAACATGAGAATCTCCCATCTCGCCGTCAATCTCTGCCTTCGGTACAAGGGCCGCTACAGAGTCCACAATAATTACATCAACCGCACCAGAACGAACCATCGTCTCTGTAATCTCCAGTGCCTGCTCGCCATTATCCGGCTGTGAAATATATAGGTTATCAATATCGACACCTATATGCGCTGCATACGTTGGGTCGAGTGCATGCTCTGCATCAATAAAGCCTGCAATACCACCCATCTTCTGTACTTCAGCAACCACATGCAGTGCAACGGTTGTCTTACCACTTGATTCTGGACCATAAATCTCAATAATACGACCTCTTGGCATACCGCCAAGTCCGAGTGCCAGATCCAGACTCAGAGAGCCGGTCGGAACTACATCAATTCCCATATTTGCAGACTGATCTCCGAGCTTCATCACAGAACCCTTACCATACTGCTTCTCGATCTGCGCCAGCGCTGCATCTAATGCTTTCATCTTTTCTTCACTTGCCATACCATAAACCTCCATTATCTTCCATCTATGTTATCAAAACATATGTTCGTTTTTGTTTCTTCTACTATACTACACTTCTGTTCGAAAAGTCAATAAGGAGTTCGAACATTTGTTCATTTTTATTTTCTAAATGTATTTGAAACAATGCGCTGTAAAAATTGTACCCTATACATAATGCAAAGTAAAGCAATTATTTGTTGCATTTTGTTCGATTGTTCTAAATCAGATTCTCTGCTATAATTACGTTAAATATTTTCCGAAATCACTAAAAAAAATAACGAACATATATCAATGGGGTGTTACCATGAAAATAAGCAATAAAATATACCGTGATTACATATATAAGAACGAAGCTGTACTACGTGCACAGTACGATCCGGAATTAGAATTTTATACAACCATCAAATCCGGAAACATTGAGAAGGTAAATGAGCTTTGTCAGGCAAAGATCAGCCGCAAAAAAGGATTGGGCGAACTATCCGACACCCCTCTGCAAAGCCTGAAATATCATTTTGCAATCACAATGGCTATGCTTGCCCGCTACTGTATCGAAGGTGGTCTGGATTTGTCCACTTCCTACAGCCTGAGCGATTTTTATATCCACACAGCAGACCGTGCAAATTCGATGGATGAACTCGATGAACTGCACACAACCGCATGCCTGGACTACACCGGCCGCATGAAAAATCTGCGAAAGAAAAAGATTACATCAAAACCAGTAGCCAGATGTATTGATTATATTTATGACCACCTACATACAAAAATCACACTTACAAATCTTTCAGAACTGACCGGACTGAATTCATCCTATCTTTCCCGTCTTTTCCACAAGGAAACCGGTATGACTGTCAGCGACTATATCCAGCAGACAAAGATTGAAACTGCCAAAAATATGCTGCTTCACTCTTCCTATTCCGCGGCTGAAATTGCTTCGATCCTTGCATTTTCAGATCAAAGCTACTTCTCAGAGGTCTTCAAAAAACAGACAGGACTGACACCAAAACGGTACCAGTCCCTAAATCTGAACGCCTCCGGTCTGCCTGACCGGTAAAATCTATGACATATATAATGTGATTATATTATCCCCGTTTGACATAAGCCACTCGTCTTTCACATAATTATTGAAGATAGTCTGACCATTGATTTCCATGCACTTAAATCCAGACTCTGCATGTCCCGGATTTTTCACCTCAATATGGAGATGCTTTCCGCGGAAATCCTTCTCCACTGTAAATCCGTCCCATTCTGCCGGGATGGATGGTGCTATCCGCAATCCATAGAAATCCGGGCGCATGCCCAGAATACCTTCGACACTGCCAACCATAACTGTTGATGCAGTTCCCGTCAGCCAGTGCACATGGGATCGTCCAAAATGAGGACTTGCCTTACCCTCTGTAAATTGACCATAGCAATAAGGTTCAAGCTTTCTCACTTCTGCTTTATCATTCTGAGCTGCCGGTGAATTCTCCATATAATACTCAAACGCACGGTTTCCATGTCCAAGTAATGCTTCTGCCAGAATCAGCCAGCCCTGTGACTGTGAAAAGATTCCCGCATTTTCCTTTGTTCCTGCATTGTAGATAACCGCAAGTGCTCCGTCGAAAGCATTTGCATGATATGGAGGATCCATAAGGATTGCACCGTATTCTGTATTCAATCTTTCATAAACCATTTGAAGGGCCAAATCTGCCTGCCGCTCTGTTGCAAGGCCGCTGATCACAGCCCAGCTCTGTGGATTCAGCCACATATTTGCCTCCGGGTCAGTTCTCTTTCCGATAACCTCTCCCCGCTCCGTAAACCCACGGATAAAACGATCTTCATTCCAACAGAGTTCCTGGATCAATTTTCCAAGCTGCTCTTGTTTTTCTTCCAGGTATTTTATATATTTTTCATCTTTTTTGTACTTTGCAAACTCTTTCAGGATAGTCATTGCATAATAGAACTGTAATGCAACGAAAGTAGATTCCCCATCCTTTCCAAGTCTCAGACAATCATTCCAGTCTGCATAAAGTCCGGCCGGCATTCCATGTCTGCCAAGATGGTTCATGGAGAAGTCAATAGCTCTTTTCAGATGCTCGTATACAGTTCCTTCATCCTTGTTTGCAAACGGGATCACTTCATCGATGAATGCAAAATTTCCTGTCTCTGAAATATATTTGTATACAGTAGGGAACAGCCAGAGTGCATCATCTGCGCGGTATGCCGGATGACCGGTTTCCTGTACATAGGACGCATCATCCGGTGTATCCTCATGTCCCGGATTATGTGTGAATTTCACAAGTGGAAGACCGCCGCCGTTATCTACCTGTGCTGACAACATGAAACGGATCTTATCCAGTGCCATTTCGGGTGCAAGATGGATCACACCCTGGATATCCTGTACAGTATCACGGTATCCATATCCGTTACGAAGTCCGCAATAAGTAAAAGATGCTGCACGTGACCAGATAAATGTCATAAAACAGTTATATGCGTTCCATGTATTGATCATGGTATCGAATTCCGGACTTGGTGTTCTGATCTGAAAATGTGCAAGCTGTCCGTGCCAGTAACTGATCAGTTCTTCAAGCTCCACCGCGCATGTTTTTTCACAGTCTGCATAATGTGCTATAATCTCCGCTGCTTCATTATCCTCCTTCATTCCTGCCAGAAAAGCCATTTCCCGACTTTCTCCCGGTTCCAGAGTAATTACAGTTGAAAGAGCTCCACAGCTGTTTTCATTATAATTTCCCTCATTACATAATACTCCGGCTTCAACCCCTGCTGGATTGTTGTATCCGTGATATCTTCCAAGGAATTTTTCCCTGTCACCACACCAGGAAGAAACCTTCTCTCCAGCCAGGCCGAAGAATCGGTTGAACACGTTCTTGTTATCAACCTCTTCCCCATCCTTAAGGCCGTCCAGATTCGCATGGATCATCTGACGTACACGATCTCCACAGAATACTGTTCTTGTAATATACTGGGAATACTGCAGATTCACCTGATCCTGTTCATAATTGCTGTTATTTGTAAACTCTGCATATCCAGTCACACTGATCTCACGTTTTCTGTCTGAGCAGTTGGTAACTTTCAGATTCCATACCTCGTAGGACTGCCCAAGCGGTACATAGTATCTCACCTCTGAATGTATCTCGCTGTAATCTGCCATCATTTTAGTATAGGCTGTGCCATGATGACATTCACTTTTATACTCACTGAGATCTTTGCCAACCGGCTGCCAGGATGCTGACCAATAATCTTTTGTGTCATTATCCCTGAGATAAATATATCTTCCCGGCTGATCAAACTGATTAAAAATATATCTCAGGATTCTGCCGTTCGCCCCGGATTTTGCAAAGCTGTATCCCCCTGCATTATTGGAAACGATTGCTCCGTATTCCGGCGATCCCAAATAATTCACCCACGGAGCAGGTGTGTCCGGCCTGGTAATCACATATTCCTTTTTTTCTTCATCAAAATACCCATATCTCATGCCATACAATCTCCTGTTCTGTATATTTTCCGTAACATTGTCTGTTGTTACCTATTTTCTACACTATAACTGATATGCAGATAGCAATATACAAAATAAAAGATTAAAATATCAGATTCATGACATAAGATATGGATATAATTCTTTACAATTCTTCCTCCGTGATCACCAGCTTCATGGCCCAGGCCGGGATATCCACATCCTCAGGCTCCTGCTCCATAAATACAAATGCTGTCCGGTATGGCGGCATCTTTGCCGGAAAAAGCCCGTATCCGTCTGTAAAATACACCAGGCCCTTAAGATTTTCAAACTCACGTTTTTCCATCAGCTCTTCCACATAAGCAAAAGCCGGACGGAAATCTGTACCTCCATCACCGTAAAGTTCCAGGCTGTTCATATACTCCTGCAATTCCTCTGCACCGGTGATCTTTACATCCGAATGCACCTTCTCATCACACTGGATAATGTGTATATTTACCTTCTGGAAAAAATTCCCGCTGTCGCTTAAGATCCCATAGGTTTCCTCCAGAAATCTCTGTACCAGTTCTCCTGAACAGGACATGGAGGTATCGATCACAATGACAAATTCCGAAACTTTTTTCACTTCTCTGGTTTCCAGGGGTTCGATCAGCGGCATATTCCCGTAAAGGGAAAGCCCGTAGGTATAAAAATTATAATCAAAGCTGTCCGGATCCACAGTCAGTTCTTCCCGAAATACTGCAAACTTCCGCAGAAATTCCCGATAATCATATCGTTCCCGGTTCTCTATTTTCAGCTGGTCCAGAAAATCTCCGTCCTGCTCTCCTGACTCTCTGGAAAAAGTCCCTAGGTCTGTTTCGATCCCATCGCTGATATCTCCCCATTTTTTACTCATCAGGGGATTGGGTTTCCGGTCGGGCTGCTGGTTTGCCCAGTATTTATGGTCGTCCACGTAGAACTCTTTTTCAAGCTGTGCCAGTTCTTTTTCCTTCAGAAATTCTTCTTTCAGAATCTTGTAGATTCTCTCTGCATTCAGCGTCTTCTTTTCCTTTTCCAGAAGACGGTAGGTTTCCCTCCGGAGAAGACTTCTGGAATATCGGACTGAGCGGTGATAGATCCCGTCGATCATATGCTCCACTGCAATATCGCAGCTTAAATTCCACAAACGCGTCTCTATTCCCGGCTTCCCAAAGTGCCGGAAAATGCAGTGAAATACCATATGGAGATATCCTCGATTCACAAGAATCCTGTTTTCTTTATAAAGCCCGCCAAGCTGTGCCGGATGGAAGTACATCACAGCCCCGTCTGTTCCAAACGGACTGACCGAACCATCCATCTGATAAATAAAGCTGCTCAGCGCCACATCCAGAAAACGCATGCCAAGATACAGCTCGTCTCTTGCCGCCCGGAGGATGCTGCTGCCGATGTCCTGGAGACGCTGGGCTGCCTCCTGGGAATTGGATCCCTGACCGGGCAGGAAGTTATTTTTATTGTTTTCAGTTGTTTCTATATCACTCATAACTGAAACTTCTTTCTCCTTTTAACAGGGCACCTCTCATTTTCTGTCTCCCCGGCCACCTTCTGCTCTTCCTTCTGCATCCGGCTGCGTTCATTCATCAGAAATGCGGAAATCTCCATATCCTTCTTCCCGGACGCCACATCAATACTATGTTCCAGGCCCTCTCTGTTCCAGAGTTTTTCCCGAGAAAGCAGCTCCAGACCATTTAAGCTTCCGCTTTCCACCAGAAATTCCCCGATATCCTTAAGATTTCCCCGGATATAATCCTCATACTGCTTCTTCGCCTTTTTACTCAGTTGCCACGGATGACAAAGTCGTCCGAAGCTCATATCAACCAGAACCTCCAACTTATCCATTACCACTGCCATATCAAACAGGCTGTCATACTCTGCGAAATCCAGTTCTTTGCTGTAGAAGCATTGCCGGTAATTGGTCCCTGAGCCATGATACTCCGTAAACAGAATTCTCGCAGGCGTATTCTCCACCGCCTCATCATAATGCTCCGGAAAAACCATATGCGCACGTTTTCCACCTGCCTCACCATTTTCATACAGAAAATCCACATCGATCTTCTGCCACAGCTCACCGAGGATCTCCTTTGCACAGGACTTGAGCCCTTTTTTCTGATGGATCACAAGCTCCTTCAGCCCGCTGCAGCCCGTAAACGCCCCGGTTCCCACCTGCATCAGCGTATCCGAAAATTCCAGCCGTTCCAGTTTTTTGCATCCATAAAAAATATATCTTCCGATTTCCTTCAGCGTATCCGGGAAAACGATCTCCTGCACTTCCTCCCCGGCAAGAAGTCTCTCTTCTCCGAATGAAAATGCGTCTTCGCTCTCCCAGGTTTCTGCATCTTCTTCTCCGTCCTTATGTGCAGAAAACGCATACGGCGCCGCACTGACTACCGGAAGACCATTGATCTCTTCCGGCAGCACGATCCGGTCATCGGTACCATAACACCGAACGATCTCTATTGCATTATTTTTAATTCTGTAATGTATTTTCATCGTACACTTTCTTCCCTATGTCACAATAATAAAAATTTCTGTTTCCTATTGTAGACTTATTCCAAACAAAAAACAACCCATCGGACCACTGATGGCAAGTCAGTATCCTGCGGGTTGTTCGTTTCTTTTATCATAAGGTTGGAGGAATTGCTATATTTTTATCGGTCTATACTTTGAGTTTTTTCTCTTCAGGATTTAAAGTTTCCTGTAAACTTCCATACCATATCCGGCTGTTCCGGAAGATAGGTAACGTTAGGTCTCCAGGTCGCGATCACGGTATCTTTAGAATTGACCCAGAAGGAATACTCTTCCATGTAGGAAGTGTTGAGCAGTCCCACAGACAGATATAACGTTTCCTGATCCATTCCATAAGCAATGCTGTGATATCTCTTTGTAAAATCATCCGGATAAAGATCGTTCTGTTTCCAGCTCTTAAATCCTGCATAAGCAATCTTTTTCTCACCCTGGACTATCATTTCCAGACGCAGTTTACATCCTTCCGGAATGATCTTTGCACTTTCAATGTTTCTCGGATTTTCTGTAAAAATAATCTCCCGGTTAAATAATCCACTGAGTTCTTTTTCCGCAGTTTTCAGTCTGCCTTCCGGCTGTGGCAGAGAAAGGCTTTTTATTTTTGCTTCCAGATATTTCTCTCCTTCTTCCCGTTTTTCTTCCGGGCAAGGTATGGAAACTGCTTCCTTCATATATTTAAGGCAGATATCTGCCGCAAGATATTCTCTCGCACCTGCGGTAATGCCAATAGCAACCGGAAGTTCCCGGAAGCACACCAAATACTGTCCAAATGCTCCTTCTGCCGCAAAGATCTCTTTTCCTGCTTTGATGTGATATGCATAATGAGTCAGTGCTTTTTTCTCATCTCCGGGAATTACGACTCTTGACTGTCCCATCTCTTCGATCCACCACTGTGGCACCAGCTGCTCACCCTTCCAGTTTCCTTTCTGGAGAAGGAGCTGTGCCAGTGTGGAAATCTGATCTGCGGTCAGATACATGCCCCAGCCGCCGGTATTATGTCCCTCAGGACTTGTAAGCCAGTTGATCTTTCCAAAACCAAGTTTGTCAAAAACACGTTTCTGCATAATGGACAGACAGTTTTCACCCATAACTTTGGTCACGATCCTGGAAAGTGTATAGCTGCATCCGGAATCATAATGAAAAACTTTTCCGATATCTTCTTTCAGCTTAGGCTGTCCAAGCCAGTTCTTCTCCCAGTCTTTTTCCAGTCTGGAAAACCATACATTATTACAGCATTCCGGGGAACCGGCCTGCATGGTAAGAAGATCATATACGGTAATATTTTCCAGGGCTTCATCATATTCATCCGGAAGATCTTCTCTCACATAATCCAGAAATTTATCCTCCAGATGAAGTTTTCCCTCATCCACCGCAAATCCAACACAGATACTTGTTCCGATCTTTGATAAAGAATGCAGCATCTGCGGCTCTTCCATTGAGAAAGGTGCCCAGGCTCCTTCAACAACCTTTTCTCCTTTATACCGTACAGAAATACTGTGTAATTCTACGGTGTTCTCAAGTTCCTCAAGCATTTTTGCCAGCTTGAACGGATTTAATTCATTCATTTTTTTCCTCCTCTGCAGGCTGCCATATGGATGTCTCGATACGGATTCCACCTTTTCTGGTGAGATATACACCAATCAGGATCAATGCAACCATAACTATAACAGCAGATACTGCATATACAAGTTTAATACTGAAAATTCCTTTTATAAAAATAATCGTGTAAATGATGATACTGATGGTACAGAATACGTAAAGTCCTGCACTGGAAAGGTGAAATTTGTTCTTCTTCCAGGTATCCGGATATTTCTTCGGAAGACGTGAAATTGCATACACAACTGTAACATTCATAAAAAATGTGATCACCTGGAAAATATTTGTGATCGTCACGATACTCATATCAAAAATGATCGGAAGCAACACTACGATCAGTGTGTAGGTATAGATCAGGTACGGTGCTCCGAAACGGTTTTCCTTCAGAATTCCTTTCGGCAGCCATCCATCCTTGGCAGCCTGAGCGATCGGATATCGTACATCATTAAATACACCATTCAAAGTAGTGATGATTGCCATGATCGGTCCGCCGATCATAAAAAGTTTATACACAATACCAGGAAGGATCTCCTGTGCTGCCGGAAGGATTGTTTCCACACCTGCAACCTCATCGTGAGGAAGCACCCCACCTGTAACCATCGCAAGGCCCACATAAATAAAAAGCAGACATGGCACGCAGGACATTGCCGCAAACGGAACATCTTTCGTTGCTCTTTTCGCGTCTTTACCATACCACAGAATATTGTAGTAACCATTTGCGGAATTGATAAGAAGAAGTGCCGCCAGCATAAAGCCTTTAAAGCCGCCGGTAAACATCTTATCTCCTGAAAAATCAAAGATCGGCTGTCTGATCTGTGTAAGTCCGAAAACAACATACAGAACCATTGTGATCAGAAGAACCGTTGATAATATCTTGCTTACCTTTGCAAAAATATCCATTCCCAGAAGATTCAGAACAAACAGGATAACAACACCTGCGATTGCCAGTGCTTTCACTGTAATTCCCGGGAGGAGATTATTCAAATACAATCCCAGTGCCAACGCAAAAGAACTGTTGAGGATTGGCGTTACCAGTTTCGTATAAGCTACCAGACCTCCGGTGCTGACTCCGGAAAGGTTCGTTACGATGGAATACGGGCCTCCTGCCACGCGCATGGTCCCACCAAGAATAATATACGGAAAAACCATAAAGAATCCCATGACAATCGCTGTCAGATAAGCAAGCCATACAGAATAACCGGTATAAGCCATTGCCGGTCCGATCAGAGTTACCATTCCGGAGCCGATTACCATTCCTACTGCGATCGCAAAAAGATCACCACGCTCAAGTATACCCGGTTTCGGTTCCGGCTTGTTCACAATTATGTTCTTGTCGTTCATTTCATTGCGCCTTTCTTTACTTTTTTACTTTTTATTTTTTATTTTTTATATTGTATACATAAAGAATAGTGAAAAACGCCGTAACTGTCAATAACAATTAACAATTTCGGCGTTTTGTAAAAATTATCTGTTCTGTTTTTGTATACTTTTTACAGAAAAATGGTAATTTCTACAGCCTAATTATACCGTTGCACAAAGTTCTCACAACTGCTTTTTATATGTTTCTGCATACGCAGATAACATTCCATAGAATCACCTTTTCGAATACTTTCTACAATTTCCTCATGCTCTTTCAGAGATTTTCTTACGTACTCTTCTTCATTTACCAGTACGCCTCTGGACAGTCCGTTCCACAGTTCTGACAGCATATTTTTAAGTTTATCATTTCCTGCTGCTGTCCATAATTCCATGTGCAAAGTCTGATTGAGACTTGAATAACTTTCAAAATCACCTTTTTCTATCTCTTCTCTGGAAACCTTGAGGATCTGATCAATCCTCTGAAGATCGATCTTATTTTCACAACACAAAACACAGGCTTCACTTTCCAGTGCCGCCCGCACCTGAAAATGTTCGCGGATCGTTTTTTCATTCACTCCAAGAACTACTGCACGTTTATTTCGCTCCAGTTCCAGAAGTCCATCTCTTGCCAGAATCTGAAAGGCTTCTCTTGTAGGTGTAATGGACACTCCAAGTTCCTGCGCAGTACTTTCCAGTGTCAGAATTTCCCCCGCCGGAATTTTTTTTGAAAGAATTGCCTCTCTGAGATTCGCCGCAATCTTTTCTCTTATGGGTAAAGTCTTTATTGGTTTAAGTCCCAGCATGTATATACTCCTGTTCTTATAGATCTTTTTTATTTAGATGAATATTAACAGTATTCTATTCTAGCGTATTTTTACTGTATTGTAAATTCCCATTAAGACAGGTACCCACATTCTTGCAGGAGACTTAACTGACTTACACATTTTATAAATACTGGCTGAACTCCACCTTCTCCTTATTCGGGCCTTCAATAGTAAAAAATTTCACGCCATTCTCCCAGAACGGCAGAAAATGCACCTCGTCATTGGTGGTATTCAGTCCTGCTGCTGTCACCAGCTCGTGGACTTTCTCCACATCCTTCACATCAATGGCGCCGGATTCCATTTTTGCTGCTTTGTTCTCGTAAGTCTCGATCACAAGATTTCCAAGCTTCAGGAAAGCAACCTTCTCATTGGCAGCCTCGTTCACCGTCTGGAAAGCGATCTTAAATCCCAGTGCCTCATAAAATTTAATGGTTGTCTCAATATCATTGGTTGGCACGCCTACGTGCTGAACTCCGTTCATCTGATCTTTTAAATTCATTTCAAAACCCCATCCTTTCATAAATCTGACATACTCATAAACACAATCGCTTCGCAATTTAGATTCAACTCTGCTACAGTTTTATGAATACGATCACTCTGCAATTCTGCGTTCCACCTGTGCAAGCTCCGGCATTGCCGGGATCGCACCTTTTTTCTCCACGCAGAGACTGGCCACTGCATTGCCGAAACGGGCAAATTCCTTCAGATCCTCCTGGGTCAGCTCGTCCAGATGTTTCTCTGCTGTGCTGACTTTGTACAGGAAACCGCCCCAGAAAGAATCTCCGGCTCCGTTCGTGTCTGCGATCTGTTTCACTGCAAATCCCGGTACCATACAGCCGCCATCCTTGCCGTAAAGATATGCTCCTTCGCCGCCAAGTGTAACTGCCACAACTTTCACGCCCTGGCTGTACAGTGCTTCTGCTGCCTCCCGGACATCCTTATGATCTGTCAGAAGTTCTGTCTCTTCATCCGAAATCTTCATAAGATCCACATAGGGAACCAGGCTTCTCATATGCTTCTTCGCTGTCTTTTCATCCGGCCACAGAGATGCACGGTAATTGGGATCGTAAGAAATCACGCTGCCCTTGTTTTTTGCTCTTTTTACCGAATAAAACGTGGTATCTCTTGCAGGCTGATCCGTCAGGGACAGGGATCCAACATGAAAAATATGGGTATGATCCAGCACATCCACATCCACTTCTTCCTTCTGGATCTTCGTATCCGCTCCCGGTTTTCTTGCAAAAGAGAAAGTCCTCTCTCCAGTCTCGCTGACTTCCACAAAAGCCAGTGTAGTAAAATAATTTTCGTCCAGGAGCATACCCTTGGTATCCACGTTTTCTTTCTCAAGAACAGATTTCAGGAACTTTCCGTGCATATCTTTTCCTGCTTTACCGATAAATGCAGTATGAGCTCCCAGTCTGCTGGCTGCAACTGCAACATTGGCTGGTGCACCGCCCGGATTTCTGGCATACAGCATCTGTCCATCCTCATTGATATCCTGAGATGTAAAATCGATCAGGATCTCACCAAAGGTTGTGATATCATAGATGGATCTTTTCACAGCATCTCCTGTGTCCACAATAAGGTTCTGATCAAGCAGCTGAAAAAGGATCTTCTCGCATTCTTTCTCATTATCTGTATGTATATGAAGCTCTCCCTCGTCAAACTCAGGCATACTTAAGACACCAAGCATAGACTTCGCATTTACAACATAACGGCCATAACATAATTCTACATCATAGGGGATGGATTCTGCAATACTTACCAGCTTTCTTGCATTCTGCATTGTGCCTAAAATTACTTTTACTATCATTTTTGTCTACTCTCCTATGCAAAATACTTACATAAACCGTTCTCGTAACCCTGGTTTTATTTTACATATTTATGAATAGTTGCCTTTACAGCTCCGGGTCCTGCGATCATCTCACGGAACATATCCTCGATCTTCTCTCCGACACCATCTTTATAAAGGTCTGTGAAGAACAATCTCTCATTGGAAAGGATCGGCTTCAGCTGATCCTTGAAGGTTTCCGGTTTTCCGATCACGATATCGCCAAGCTGCTCTGTGATCTCCTCATTCATCGGGTCCGGTGCAAGCTCAAATTTGTTTCCTTCATCATCTACAGCCAGCATGTATCTCAGCCATCCTGCGATTCCAAGCGGGATTGCTGTCAGTCTGGAAGCATCTCCAAATTTCTTCACATATGCTTTTACAGTCTCACCAAAACGGATACCTACCATCTGGGACACATCTACAGCCAGACGAAGGTTGGTATCTCCAAGATACTCATTCGGGAAACGGTCATTAAAGAGTTCATCCACAAATGCCTGCGGGGAAAGGATTCCAGGATCTGCAACTACCGGAAGTCCCTCGTCATAAGCAACCATACGGGCCATTTTCATCATATCTTCGTTGGTGTTCAGCATATGTGCAAACAGATCATAGCCAAGTACCACACCAAGAGGGCCGGTTGCGGAATGTACAGGATTCAGGCATACGGTTACTTTCATTCTCTCGGAAAGATTGACGGTATTTCTGTCCGCCATGTATACGCCGAAGCCTTTTTCCAGAGCAGGGCGTCCGTTAGGGAAGCTGTCCTCGATAACAAGATACTGTGGCTTCTCAGCATTAACAAATGGTGCTATGTATGTCTTCTTTCCTGTGATCACCGGCTGCATGTCTTCAACGCCAAGCTTCTCAAGGTCTGCTGCGATCTGCTCGCTTGGACGAGGTGTGATCTTGTCGATCATGGTCCACGGGAATGCAACCACCTTCTCGTCCGTTACATAATCTACGAAGCCATCATCTACGAAGCCCGCTTTATGCCATTCCTCTGTCATAGTCAGCACGGACTCACGAAGCTTGGCGCCGTTCTGTGAGCAGTTGTCCATGGATACCAGGGCGATCGGATATTTCCCTGCTTTATATCTCTCATTCAGCATAGCCACAAGAACTGCCATTGCTCCCGTTGCCTTATCCGGTCCGTTCTTAATATCTGCTTCCACAAACGGGAACCATGTTCCGTCTGCTTTCTGGAGTGCATAACCCTTTTCTGTGATAGTGAAGGAAACCAGCTGCAGGGATTTAGCCGCAAAAATTTCTTTCAGGCGGTCCCATTGTCCAGCATCAGATGACTGTGCTTTCACTGCTTCTGCAAGCGCCCCAAGAACTTTGTATTCACGGGTTCCATCACCGTGGAGAATGACATTTAAGCCAAGGTTGTCATATGGCGCGTAAATCTTATCTACTACATCATAATCAAAGGTCTCTACACATGTGATGCCTCTGTCAAGAACTCCCCCTTCCAGAAGACCATCTGCAATACCTCCGATAAATACACGGAAGATATTTCCGATTCCGAAATGTACCCAGCCTGGCTCCTTCTTCGCTTTCTCAGTAACTGCCTCTACATCGTATCCTGGAAGATTGATGCCTGCTTTCTCCCATGCTTCACGCTCTTTGATTCCTTCTCTTGTTAATTTCATGATAGAACCTCCTTTTTTTCGTTCATTTCGTTATTTATGTCTTTTACTTATGTTTATGTCTTAACTGTAAGTAGAGTATAAAACTTTCCTTTTTAAAAATCTATTGGCAAAGCGTCTAATTTTACTCTTATTTTTTTGTTTACTTTTACCCGTTCTCCCCTACATTGCATTTCCCGCAAATTTATACTAAAATACATTTAACAAATGTAGCAAGAATTCTCTCACCTCTTCAGGTGGTGAGATGAATTGCACATCGGAGCATGTCTGCTCAAAAAAATCTCTATAGTATAAAAGAAACGCTTGTTCTCCCTTCCCTGATGTAGTATACTGAAAAGAACAATTAGTTCATAAATACATATCCGTTGATATAAGAAAAAGGATGATAAATATAATGGAGTTAGACCATGAAAGATGCATTCTGGGGTCAGATATTCTGTCTGCTCAGTGCAGGCGGAGCAACGATTGAAACGATACGGCAGTATATAGAAAGCCAGGGTGAGAAGAATGAACCGCGCCGTAAAAATAAGGATCTATCCAAATAAAGAGCAG
>OGOM01001656.1_pt1 | contig 15482 bp, 19 predicted proteins | sample 1552681 | NCBI WGS metagenome assembly OGOM01 (sample SAMEA2580188, study PRJEB22360) | human gut metagenome | biome: human gut; feature: human-associated habitat; material: faeces | place: Denmark | collected 2008/2010 | reverse complement strand
AGAAGATGAGTTCATATCGGAATAAGCATTAAATGATATCGCATAGGCACAGGAACTGTGGTATAATGTGCCTATGTAGAAAAGAATGTGTTTTACAAATCGGAATTTGTATAACTAAAATCTCAACTTTCCTTATTTTATGCGACTTGGCGGTATGCCTTGCCACTCTATATGTATCCTTTTCCCTTGTTTTTGCCCTTATGAGGTATCTACAAGGGAAAGTTTTTCTTATTCGATTTTATTCTCCAACCACCTTATCAAGTAGTCGGGCTGAGTTTCGCTTACCTTCTCGGTTAGCGTGTGCATAGACATTCATAGTGGTACTTACATCCGAGTGTCCAAGTAATTCCTGTACATCCTTTGGTGCTGCTCCATTTGAGAGCAGGTTTGTGGTATAAGTGTGTCGCAGGGTGTGGAAGTGGAAATTATCATCAAGCTCCGACAATCGTTTCCTTGCTGTCCTTAAAGCTGTCTCAACCGTTGCAGGGGCTTCGTATGCTCCGTCCGGTCTGATACATACAAGGTCAATCTCGTTGTAATCAAGCGGAATGTCCTCTGTGCCATCCAAATGATAAAGCTCATAGTAGATACGATTCTTTTCCTTAACTTCCCTGTAGTAGTTCCTCTGATAGAGTTCTCCGTAACTGAATACCTGCTTTCTCTGTTCCTTTTTCGCTTTCTTTAAGATGTCAGCGAGCGTATCACAGAAATCCACGATACGGACTTTCTTTCGCTTTGTCGGACCAATCTCGGTCTTGTGCCTTGCTCCGTTGTAACGGACACTTCTTCGTACTGTCAGATACTGTTCCTCAAAGTTAATGTCACTCCAAGACAGTCCGCATACCTCTCCAAGTCTAAGACCTGTGTAGTACGCTATCTGTACCGGCAGGACAGCAGGCTTGTTTCTTTCTTCCAGATACTCCATAAGCGTTTGATACTGCTCTGGTGTAATCGGGTTGATAACCTCTGCATCCTCATCATTATCAGAAAACAAATCCACATCTTCCTCGGCTTTCCTACGCATTACCACATACTGCATTGGATTGAATGTGATGTACTGCTTTGGAAAGACTGCAAATCGGAAGGACTGTTGCAGGACTGCGTGGAAAGAACGGATATAGTCGATGGTGTAACCCTTTGACTTAAAATTTCCTTCCTCACCGCCAAATGCAAGTAAATCCATAAACTTCTGCAAATGCTCCGAAGTGACTGTCTTTAGTTTTCTGTTTCCGATTGGGTGTTGTTTAATCCTGTTTACTGCCTGTAAATAGTTACCGACTGTACCGTTGCTAAGTGAACCCGTTTTCAAATCTTCCTCTGCCCATACATCTAGCATCTGTCCGAGTGTGAGGTTGTCCGCTTTGGCTAGAAATTTCTTTGCGTCATAATCCTCCATAGCCTTGCGTAACATTTTCTCTGTCTCTGATTTGCTCTCCGTACCTGCAAATTCTTTCTGAACCAAGTTACCACTTGCATCCTCCACATAAAAGCGGTAGTACCATTTCTTGCCTTTCTTCCTTACAGAACCTTTTGCCATAATCGTTTCTCCTTTCGATATCGGCAATCGGAACTGGTGAAATGCTTCTTGCGTGTAAGTATATCATAGCTCCGTCTGCCTATCTATACCGAATCGGGATCTTTTTCTGATAAAAGATTGGCTAGTCGATTTTTCGCTGTCTCAGGATTCTTAGAATACAGTCTTACAATATCGCCCATATCGTTCAATGCGTTGACGGTGTGGGTGATTTCTCTAAGGAACATAATCTCATTGTATTCCTTATTGGATTCAAACCCCATTGTCTGGGCGAGCATTTTGTTATCTGTATTTCCTTTGAAATTCTTACAAGCGAACTGGAACGAATCCACGAACAGCTCGTATTCCCGTAACATCAGTAGTAGCAGGTCTTTGGAAAAATCACTTTCGGACTGTTCCATATCATAAGGGAGCTTATTCAGAATGGAAGTCATCACATCACGAATCTGTAATTCTCTTTTATCCGTAATGTCTGTTTCGTATTCGTCCGTCTCACCTTTCAGCCATTCCACAGATACATGAAGTGCATCTGCCAGACCTTCTAAGGTCATTTTCTTGGTGTTATCAATCGTTCCTGCTTCGTATCTCTGAATGGTTGAGGCTGTCACGCCCATTTTTTCAGCGACATAAGGCTGGTTCAATCCTAACTCCTGTCTACGGCTTTTTGCTCTGCTACCGATTGTCTTTCGCAATTCTTTATCTTTTAACATACTTGCGAACCTCCTTTTTCGGTATGTCATTACTATACCACATAACACGATATATTGCAATACGCAATTCTATAAAAGATGATAGAATTTCGTAAGGCTTGACATAGCGTTATAAAAGATATATACTTTAATCAGAATTGCGTAACGCAAGTTTTAAAAAAGGCTAATCCTTTCTTCAAAAAGGAACATCCTCTGATATACAAGACTTGTAATCCTACGCAGGAATGAGGTGATCGAATGACAGAATTAAAGTTTGCTCTCTCCATTGAAGAAGCTGCCGACTATACAGGTATCGGAAGAAACACTCTTAGAAATCTTGTGGAATGGGAAAAGCTGCCTATCCTTAGAGTGGGAAGAAAAATCTTAATCCGCAGGGAACGATTAGACGAGTTTCTGATTCTCAATGAGGGGAAGGATTTACGAGACAGACACGCAGTAAAAGCGGTCAAGGGAACAATGAAAAATGAATAAGGGACAGTCCTAAGACCATCCCTCTGGTATGTATCTGACTAAAAGCCATGATATACCTACACGCAAATAGATTATATCACGGACAAGTCCTCAGATACAACCAGAACTTTTGGAAAATGAGGACAAGATGGATGTGAATGGGTGCAATCGTCCACCCAGTTATAGCTTGTTGGTAGGACAAGTCCACCCAAGATGCAAAAGGTGTTATGAATAGTCCACCCAAGCCAGAAAATGAAGTGGGTGCAACCATCCACCCAAGTGAAGCCGACTGGTAGGACAAGTCCACCCAACTTACAAAAAGTGCTGTGAGAAGTCATACCAAGTGTAGCTATGAAAAAAGCTGTCCGACCTATGACAAAAAGTGTACGCTACTATGATTTTGAGTGTCCAATCTATGGGGTACATTTTCAAAGAGTTAATAGTAAAAAGCTCTATTAAAATCAAAATGTAATAAAACAATGCACTATTAAAAATGAAATTTAATAGGAACTTTTACTACCACTTCCTTGCCAGACACAGTTTAAAAGTAAGCGAAGTAACACAATGCTATTGTCAGGGCAAAAATGCTAACGAATCGTGCTATTGTTTTTTCGATTTTAATAGCAGACTTCTACTGTTTCTACGGTTTTTGCTAAAAAGTCTGAATAATAGAACAATGCTATTGTTAAGGCAAAAGTGCTAACGGATTCGTCTATTGTTTCGCTGATTTTCATAGCAATCTTCTAGCATTTCTGTTAAGAAAAGGGAGTGCCGGATACGGCACATAAAAAGTGTGCCATTAAAGGCACAAAATTAGGTGCTGAGGGAACAGTTACAGCTAAAAGTGAACTTCATAAGCAAGCCCTCGGCGTTTGAGAGCGAAATACACCCATCGCACAAAACTTCGTTTTGTACTCTGTGTATTTCGCTCTGCGAGGCTTAGCCGCCACAAGGCGGATGTGTTCGCAAGACGAGTGCCTATGCACTCGCTCACAGGGAAAGTTTACTACTCACATCTCATCTATCTTATCTGTCCTCTTTTCCAAAATCAAAACTGGGAAAGGAGGAAATCGCTATGCCAAGAAATTCATTTGTGCAGATGTCAAAGCTCCATAATGTTCGTGGAAGAATCTATTATATCTCCAGTGACAAAAAACAGGAAAATCTCTATGCGGTATATGAAACCACAGACCGAAAATTTTGGACAGAACTTGCCAAGTGCAATCAGGCAGAATTTAAGAAAAGCGGTACAGAGGGAAAATGTATCGAAGCAAGAGAATTTATCATTGCCCTGCCGGAATCCTTTGTGGATTATCCGCCAGACGGACTATTAAAATATATGACGGATAAATTCAAAAGTCGGTATGGTGTTGATTGTATTGCAGCACTCCATCATAACAAACGAAAGACGAATTATCATATCCATCTTATCTTTGCAGAACGAAATTATCTTGACGAACCGATAGAAAAGATTGCCACCAGAAATATGTTCTATGATGAGAAAGGTAATCATGTTCGTACCAAGAAAGAAATCCTAGACGAGAATGGAACTATCCGTAAAAGGTGTAAGGTGATCAAGAAAGGTGAGGTCTACGAAAGACAGATGTTTACCATCAAGGACGCTCGCTTTAAGCAGGAACATTTCTTAGATGAGGTCAAGGTATTTTATACCGATGTCATCAACGGACTTGTCAAAGATGAGAAAGAAAAGCTGTCTGCATTCAAGCGTGGGGATGTCTATCTTGCCACTAAGAAAATCGGTAAGAACAATCCAAAGGCAGATAAGATTACACTCAATAATAAGGTCATACAGGACTGGAATCGTACTGTGGATCACGCTTTGGTATCGGGGATGGAGCGAAAGGAAATCTTAAAGGTAAAGCAGGAACAGATTTCAACTCCGATTAAGGAATCCATTCACAAGTATGGCAATCATCCGGAGCTTTTGTTTATGATTATCTTTCGGGCAATCGAGCTGTTAAAAGAACTCATAAAGTTGCTGATACAGAAACAGGAACAACAGAAAGCCAGAATCTCCGACCTTATGGAGCGAAGAAATGAAAAACAAGAGAAACAACCAGCTCCATCCGTTACACAGACAGACAATCAGACAATTCCTGCTGTGACCCAACCATTCAAAGCACCTGCTACTACTACCGCAGAAAAGACCGTTATTCCGCCAAGACCAAGAATGTCTGAGCTGGCACACGATTATGAGATGCGACTTGAAGAGATTATGGAGAAACTTAAACGACAAAACAGAGCCATTCATACGCAGGAAGTGAAAAAAGACCTTATTGACGAGGATTTGAAGAACTGTACAGGATTATTCCAAGGAAAGAAACGAAAGGAATTGCAGGCACAGTCTAACAAATACGCAGAAACGATTAAGATTATGAAGCAGGGATTATCCCATATCGTGCAGGATTACAAATATCCAACGGTAGATGCGTTCCTGCAAGTCTATAAACAAGGCAAGTCCGAGTATGAATCCTATGTCAAAGCAAACAAGGAATGGAACTCCAAGTATGGAGAAAACTCAATCCATCGAAAGCTGGCAGAAAAACAGGCAGAAGTTCAGAAACGGGAACAGGACAGAGATTTTAACTATCGTTCGCCATCAGACAGAGGAGCTAGATAATCTAATTAAATTCAAAAAAGATAAAGACCATCAAATTCTTTATCTTTTTTGAATATTTATGAAAAGTCATCCTGCTATTTAAAGTGTCTCATTAGATTTTTAATTGTTTCGACTATCATAAGAATGATTACGCAGAAAAAGGAATAAAACAATGTGGTATTCATCTTCGTGTTTCCAATTTTATAAAACAGCAGAAATCCAATGCTAACAATTATCACAGAAATAAGTTTATGTATCCATTTTTGTTTGGTGGTTAAACATATTTTATGGTTACTTATAGGTGCAAATAATATACACATAAGGACAAGTATCAAATATCCTAGTACAGTTGGCTTTAAATAGATTATAGCCCACTTATCAAGACAACCGAGAAAAAAGCTGCCTAAGATACATGTTAACTGCGTTGGAGCATGGGCACCTCCGGTATAATGTCGTAACAATGAAAAGGTAATTACCCAAATTAGGGTATAGCCGAGTGTATGTGATAAAACTCCCCATACGAACAATAACACTATGGTTATAAAAGTATTCAAAAAACATTCTAAGCCATATATGTATATTTCTAATTGATCCGCAGAAACATCCTCCCCGGATAGTTCTGCTAACTTATTAGCAATAGATGTAGCCCACTTCGTAATCATTCAAAATCCCCGCTTGTATCAAATCTTGTTGTATATTTGGCAAAAGCACTTATCACGTCTTTGGAATAAGAACGTGCGATTTGTGTAGTTAGATGATTTGACAATTCAATCGTTCCTGATGTAATACGATAGATATGTGCCATATTTACAATATAAGAACGATGGGTTCGGATAAATTCACTTGGCAAATGGACAATAATCTTATTTAGGGTAGACATTTGTTCATAGCATTTGCCGTCTACGGTCAATATATCCACATAATGTAATCTGCTCGAAAATGTCAATATATCTGCATAGGGAATACTTACAATTTCCTGCTTGTTTCGGTATATGTAGGTATTATTAGATAACTCCTTCGCGATTTCATCCAAACACAGAAAAAGAGTATTTTCCTTGACGGGTTTTAGCAAGTAGTTTAAAGCTCTGACTTCATATCCTCGGAATACATATTCTCTAAAAGCTGTTAAAAATACAATAATACCTTGATAACCAGATTCACGAAGGCGTTTAGCAACCTCAATTCCATTCATTTGCCCCATTTGTATGTCAAGGAAAAATGCTGAAGCCTGTATAGTTGTGCCTTCAGAATTTTTTGAAAAATATTCTTCGCCCGATTCGTATTCGTCAATTTCAATATCCCAATCATATTGCTGCCCGTATTTTCTTATTCCATTTTTCAGCCGTTCTGATTCGATCACAGAATCTTCAAGTATGGTTATTTTCATTTTCATAGTAGTTTGTTATTCTCCTTATCCGGTATCATAATATGTACGGAAAAAATTTTGTTATCAGATGTAATCTGCAATACGCCATCTGCCTTTTCTACAAGCTCTTTTACTCGTCTTATCCCAAGTCCATGTTCGTTTCCTTGTTTAACACTCAAAATGTCTCCATCAATGCTACCTTTTATCACACCATCATAATTATTTTCAATGTGAATCAGTATCATATTCTGGTAAGGTTTAATATAAAAATAAATGTATGGATGCTCGGTTGGATCAGAGATTATAAGTCTTTCTCCTGCTTCAATGGAATTATTCCATATATTTCCAAGTATGGATGAAAGCTCAACAGAATCAAGCGGAAAATTTTCAGGAGCCATAATAGAATATTCTGTCTTAATTCCGTGTTTTTCAGCATAATCAAGTTTTGCGGTAAGTATGCAGTCAATAGCAATATTTCCCGTTGCTATGGCACTTTGCGTAGTTGCAAGAGTGTTATGGTATTGCTCTGTATATGCTATAAGTTCATCCCATTTCTTGTCTTTTGCTAATACGTTGATTGCATCCACATAAATCTGCATATCATGTTTCATTTTTCGTAATCGTTCAGTTGTCTCAGATAAGCTATTGAACTCAGTCCTTTCCAGCTCATAAATCTTTTGTTCTTCCAGTAATCGTATGTTTTCTTCTTTTGAATAACCTAGCTGGTATATGTATAGCATCAATACTAAAAATAAAATAATAAAAAACAAGTCAACCAATGATAGCCTAGCTGAAAAGGATGAATCACCAAATTTATCAACAGATTCCAAAGTCAGCCTTAATATGTAGTGCCCGATTGCAAGTCCAGAAATTGCGATGAAAATATATGCAACTTTTTGGAACGGTGAAAGAGATATGTCTTTGTTTCCAATAGAATGAAATAACAAGACAAAAACAGCTATCATTGCCAAATATAACATGGTATATGGCTTCCGTAATGTTCCACCTAATAATAGCTCCAGAGACGCTCCTTTATAAAGAGTAACGGGAATAAAGAACGAAATCTGTTCTGCAACTAAGCAAATGATGGAATACGAAAAGCCCCAAAAGATACGGCGAATTATACTATCACGATAGAACAATACTGCATATCCAATGTCCAAAACACAAGATGACATCAAAGTGCTGTAGGATGATATTCCCATTTTATTCAGCGTGCATAACACAGCAAACTGAAATGATACGAAAAGAAACATCAAAACTGCTTGATGTTTATAATTTGCTCGAATACGCAATTTTTTATGGATAAATATTATAAACAATGCCAGTTCTAAGAAATTAACAATATATTCCCATATTGAGTCAATATATAGCATAGCTACCACTTCCTTTAATCATTCTCCGTCATATTTTATCATCAATAAAGTAGGTACACAACATAATATGCTACCGTTTGTGCATAGTGAGCTACCATTCATGCATAGAGGTATTGAAAAGTATAAAGATTTTGTTATATTCAAGGTATACTACTACATCTTAAGTATTCTGAGAATCTATAATATGGAGTGGAGATGATAAGATGTCGTACTTTAGGAATATTAACAGGATATATAATGTGTACTAGTATGTGTTGCGTTTCAATTTTCATAAAGATAACCTTTAAGAATAATTGAAGATAACCGTTGTTACATGATTGAAAAGGAGTGAAGGAGTATGCATTTTAAAAAATCTGTTTTAAAAAATCATTTATTGTATAGCATTATAACTTTAATGGCTATAGCAATGCTATTTCCTATTACGGCATTTGCACAAGCTTATGTACAAACATGGGATCTTGTTGATTCTGGCAAACATCTAGACTATGACGGAAACAGCACTTACATGAGTTATATTAACACTGGGGCTGCCACATGGAATGCATATAAATCTGGAGTAATCAGAAAAGACAGTGCTTTTGTTGTAGAAGATGTATACGTAAGCGATGTCAATGCTTCGAATGGATGGGCAGGCATGACATATTCTAGTGGTAAAATTGAACTCAATACCTATTATATGAGCGGTTATAGTAATAGTAAAAAACAGAATGTAGCGACACATGAATTGGGACATGCATTAGGGTTGGATCACAGTACTTCAACAGATGTTATGGATGCAGCAATTACGGGACATACTAGTACGCAGGCATTATCTCAAAATGATAAAGATTCATATGATGCCGCATATAATAATTATTAGGGGAGGGAGAACGCTATGAAAAAATCAAGTATCTATGGTATTTTGTCTATTGTTCTTATCGTAGGAATGTTTTTTACAGGATGTGCATCCAAAAATAATGCAAGTCAACTGAATACAAATGTATCTAACTTGCCAATCCACCAGATGCACGCATCTTTTGTATATGATACTGATAACATTCGCGAAGCTGTTGGTATCTGTGATTACGTATTTGTAGCAAAGGTTGTCAGTTGCGATGGAACCGAGTATCGAAATGTTATAACGACTGAAGATGAAAAAGGAAATCCTAAGGAGGTCGGTTCGCCTTACACTAATTATACTATTCAGGTTCTCGAAAATATAAAAGGTGAACTTATTACAGATAAACCTATTCCTATTGTTAAACAAGGCGGAATTTCAGAAAAACAAGATGCTATTTATCTGTTTGAGAATGATTCACTGCCTTCCGAAAATTCCATTTATATCTTTTTGGCATATGCACAAGAGGATGGTTCGTTACTAATTTCTGGTCCAAATTCAAATGTAATGTGTAACGATTCGAATATGTATTCTATTAATTCTGTCTCAGAGGAAAAATCAGTTACAGAATACGATGAGTTTATTACATATAAAGATGCTAATGATAATGAGATTATTCCAGTTGATCGAGAGCGTTATAAATCTATATATGAGACTGACAATAATTAATCATTATTTCTGAAATATATAGATTAAAGATGGCAGGTAGGTGCTTAACCTATCTGCCATCTTTTCGGTTTTATACCTATATGTAGAACAGTTCGTGCATGTTGGGCTACCATTCGTGCATAGAGGGATTGAAAAAATTAAATACTCTGTTATATTAAGCACATACCATGGTAAACAAATAAAGTTGTCTGTAATTGTCAGACAATTAAGGAGGGGGGGGGGTGAAAACGATGGACAATAAGCAAGTAAACAAGGCACCCCAGAAAAGTGCCCGTCTCGTACTTCAGGCAGTGACTGCTATTGCTCGAAGTAATGCAAATTCATTGTGCCGTGGTTTGTTGTATGAACCAAAAGTACCAACGCAGTTAAAAAAATAAGATTGGGAGGAATTGACTATGATGTTAAAAAGTTTAAAACAGAAGATTGCAAAAGTAGGTATTGGTTTGTTTTGTGCAGGATGTGTATTTCTTTCTTCAGCAGCATATTCTCAGGCGGCATCTTACACCGCTTATGCACTTAAACTGAATAAGACTAATAACTTTACCTCTATGCATGCAAAAACAACATCCGATGATTACATCACAAATGAGGTAACAGCAATTACCAATACCTCTTACGCAAATTTCTGGGCTGTCAATAACAGCAAGAGTAAAATATCTAATAAGTATAAGCAGGGTGTTGGAACAGGATCTTGTAATTTAATCTTTACCAAGAGCGGTTATAATTCTACTAACACACAGGTCGGTATGGGAATGGAAAATTATCAATCTCAATTATCAACTGCATTTGTAAGTGGAAATGTAGATTTTAGATAACAGAAGGGATGGGCATAAACCTCTTCGTGGGTTTATGCCCTTTTGGTAAAGATTATGAAAAAAATGGTTCTTATAGAAATCAAACATTGTATTGATCGTGCAGAATATAAAGTTGTTTTTATTGCTCTAATGATTTTAAATATTGCTTCGTATATTTTATGTGTAAAAAATGATATAGGAAAAAGTTATCAATTTATTCGTTCAGCAAATGAAAATTTCGTATTACAGGGCACTGAAGCGGCATATATTCCATATATAATGTATCTGTTATTGCCTGTTTATGCAACAATTATTGCATCACTTTCCTTAATAAGAGAAGAAAAAAGCAATAGTTCAATCCTACTTATTCAAAGAATCGGGAAAAAGAAATATTTAGCAGGAAAATTATTTGGCATTCTGATTGTAACCTTTTTGACAATAACAATACCAATGCTCATAAATTTATTATTATGCCACTTGACATATCCAATACATGGATATGACAGTGCTTGGGGAGAACCTGATTACGCTATAGGTTTGGTATCATATAACGCTGACAATTTTCTTGATATGGTGAGATTGCAACATCCAACTTTATATAATCTAATATACATTTTTAATTACGGAATTTTTGGCTCGGGATTAGCTATCTTAGCTTATGCTCTTTCATATTATAACAAAATGAAAGTTCTATATTTCGCAAAGATACCTGGTGCTTTGTTTATATTCTATATTGTTTTTAATTTGATTGTTTCTGTCTTTGGGCTAAATGAATTCTCTATACAAGGTTATATTATGCCTAATGTTCATGGAAATATAATAGGAGAAATTGTTCTGATATTGCTTATTTTTGGATTAAGTATTGGCATTATACAGAGAAAAATAAAAAATTATGAAGTTATATAAGAAAAAAATTTTGAATGTTAATGTTGGAAAATGCTTACTAGTATCACTTATAACATTTGTAATTAGATATTTTTATGCTAATGTGTACTTGGGGTTTCATAATAGTCTGGTTACAATAACAGAAGGAGTACGTTCACAAATATATTTTGGGGGAATACTAATAGATCATTCGTTTGACCTTATATCTTTATCATTTTTTGCGATTTTGTTTATCCTTGAGATTTGTTATCTTACAATGGACTTATTTAATGATGCAAATGATAACATGGTAATTCTACTTCCTCGTTATGGGAAAAAACACATAATTTATAAGGATATATTAATAAAAATGATATTACGTGACTGTATTGTAGTTGTTTCCGATTATTTGTTTTTTCTTTTTGTAGAGCATACCTCTAATGGCTTAGAAGATTTCAAAGTTATTTTTATGCTATTGATAGAGATTTTTCATTTGCAAATGATTAGTTATTTGTTTTCATTTTGGAAAGATTCAATTATAGGATACATCGTTGCATTTATTGTATTTTTTATTCCAGTAATGGTGTGTGGATTTTATTTTTCAATGGGAAATGTTATATGGAAAATTTGGCATTATTCCTTGCTACATATTCCTTTATTTAATTGGCATAACAAGCTTATTATATATTATGTCGAAGAAAATTACGAATGGACTACAAGCAATATAGATTTATTGAATTTTAAGTCAAGCTGTCTCATTTCAGTTATATCATCCGCTGTTTTGGTGTGGATAGGTAAATTTCTTTGCGAAAAAAAACAAATATTGTGAGGTGAATGATATCCATGAATTTATATGTAAAATCTATTTCAAAGTCAATTAAAGGTGAAAAAGTGCTTGATGATATCAGTTATACATTTGAATCTGGTAAAATATATGGAATATATGGTAAAAATGGTTCAGGTAAAACAATGCTACTCAGAGCCATTGCAGGTTTTATAAATACAGACAAAGGATACATAAAATATAATCACAAGGCATTACATAAAGATATGGATGTTTTACCAGATTTAGGAGCTGTTATTGAAAATATTTCTTTTTGGAGTATGTATTCAGGATTTGAAAATTTGAAAATGCTTTCCAATATAAAAGGAATTGTATCAGATGAAGAAATATATGAAATAATGATATACTTTGGTCTTGATCCCAAATCAAAGAAAAAAGTAAATAAATATTCATTAGGAATGCGTCAAAAACTAGCTCTTTGTCAAGCACTGATGGAACATCCAAAAATTTTGCTTTTGGATGAGCCAACTAACGCATTGGATCAGCATAGCATTGATTTATTTCGTGAACGTATATTGGAAGAAAAAAAGAATGATACCATTACTATACTGACAAGCCATAATAAAGAAGATATTGAAATATTAGCGGATGAGAAGATATGCATGGAATTTGGTAAAATTAAGGAGTTGATGTAATGAAGAAATTTGTATTAACTATCTGTGTTGTAATCATTTGTATGGTGACAGCCTTATTCTATGGAAAGACTGGGATAAAAACAACTACAGGGGTTCATGATCCTGATATTGCTTTATCAGAAAATACAGCTATGGAAATTTTCTATACAGGAGGGCAGAAAACTTCTTACTTTAACAATGAAAGTAATTACTCATTGGATGATATGGAAAAAGATTCTTCTTTAATAGCTCGTATAACTGTAACAAATTCTCGTGAAATGAGTTTACGATCAACAAAAACAATGGTAAAAATAGAGGAAATCTATAAGGATAATTCTGCTAATCTTTCAGTAGGTGACTGTATTTACATTATAGAACCTGTATCATTTGTTAGAGGTGAAGAATTTTACACTAACGGATGGCAATATCTGAAGACCGAAGATACTTATTTAATATTTTTAAAAAATCTAGGATGTATTGATGGGTATAAATACACCAAAGAGGAAGAAAATTCATTTATGCCTGTATCGGAAATATATTCAAAGAGAAATCTAACTCATGATGAAAGTTGTGTGGTTTTTGATTCGGCGGAAACTCTCTATTCAAGTATATCTATGTTTGCATTTTTGACCTCAGAAAAAACTATAGTAGATAATTATGAGAAAATATGGAAAAACATTACAAATTCAGGTAAGTATGAATGATTTAATTATTTATGAATGAATCTCTCCTATTCTATTTCCTGTGAGAAGCGTATCAATGTTAGAAATTCATGGAGATACTGAATTAAGCAATATGGAATCATTCAATCTTAAAGAAACTAAAAATGGAGATAATAGAAATTGAATAAAAAGAAATTGGCAAAGAGTGTTGTAGGCATTGCTTTAATTGTAAGTGTAGCTATACTTATCGTTGTATGTGTTGGAAAAATAAAGCACATTCAGAATAAAAAAAATATTATTGGTACATGGAAGAATGCAAATGCAGAGGAAGTGTTTACCTTTCAAGAAAATGGAGGACTTGTTGTAAACAAAGATATGCCCGAATTGGGTATTACCTGTGGCAATGTATTATATAGCATATCTTCCTCAAATATGATTTTTGTGGAACAGAGAGATAATAGCGTGAATTTTGAGATAGAAGTAGATCAAAACGAATTAACAATCTTCTTTATGGGTCATAAATATTGGGAATTAACAAAATAGCAATTGCATATAAAGCGATACTCATGATATCCATAACCATAAAATATAGAGCCGATGAATCACTCGTTATTTCGATTGTGAGTTATCGGCTCTATTTCATTATTTATGGAAGGGCTAAAGAAATATCGTATTTTATAGAAATACTTTTGACAGATTTCTTCTCATTTTTATGTTCTTTTATCAAGTGCTATACCATTCCATATTCATCGCATTCACCCAATCTTGCATTTCTGAATCAAGATACAAACGGGCATATTCTAGTGGATTGTCAATCGCCAGTGCATCCAACATTCGTTGAGAGTTAGGAGTAGTAATCAATCCATCTTCTGCCTTGCCACAGTCAATCCGAAGTATGTAGCCATTGTAATAATTGATGTCTATGATGTTGTGATATTTATTATATTCTGCATGAACGATATTCATATTGCAAAGTCCTTTCTCTTATCTGTTTCAGTTGTAGAAGCATCTTGACCAGTTCCAGCCGATTATGTGATTTATATAATGTTATTAGCTGTTACCGGATTTTGCTTCCCTTGTTTTTGCCCTTATGAGGTGTCGTAACACAAGGGAAAAGGATATAACATAAGGGAAAGTCTAAGGGAAAGCTCACTTGCCAAAACTGTAGTAAAATCAAGGCATTGCGGATTTTATCGTAACACTTTATAATACCAGTTAGGTGTTAAAGAATTGTAGGTATCAAAATTGTAATTGTTGTAAACAGTCCTTTCAGTATGACTTGTGAAGTTCTTGGGGAAATAATTTCTGCGCCATCGACTGCTCTTGCAAGAGCAATCAATGCACCGGTCAGTTCATCCTGTAGTTTGGCAGTATCTGTCTGTTCGCGCTGATAACAAAACATCTTTTTTTCCATGATTGTAGTCTCCTCTACTCCAGGATTTTCCCATCAATACTGATTGTTACAACCTGCCATGGTATGAATTTTCCACTGTTTTGAAGTGCTTTTTTTGCTGCCATCTCCAGTCCACCGCAGCATGGAACTTCCATTCTTACAATTGTCACACTTTGAATGTTATTATTTTGAATAATCTCGGTCAGTTTCTCACTATAATCCACCTGATCTAATTTTGGACAACCAATTAAAGTTACCTTATTTCGAATAAAATCCTGATGAAAGCTGGCATAAGCGTATGCAGTACAATCGGCTGCAATTAAAAGTTTTGCATCGTTAAAATATGGTGCATGAACAGGAGCCAGTTTAATCTGTACCGGCCAGTTCTGAAGTGTTTTTTTCTGTGCTTCTTTCACGGCTTCTTCATCATATGCAGGGGCTTCTCTTTCTTCAAAAGAAATGGCACCTGTGGGACATTTCGGAAGACAATCGCCTAGTCCGTCACAGAAATGTTCTCGCATCAATTCTGCCTTTCCGTCAATGATATCAATAGCACCTTCGTGGCAAGCGTCTGCGCAGGCACCGCAGCCGTTACATTTTTCTTTATCAATCCGGATAATCTTTCTTATCATTTTTACCTCCGTCAATAGTATTTACCTTTTGTTTCTGTTGGAATTATAGTATGATAACTACAACTTGTATGTTTGAT
>OGOM01001650.1_pt1 | contig 15516 bp, 9 predicted proteins | sample 1552681 | NCBI WGS metagenome assembly OGOM01 (sample SAMEA2580188, study PRJEB22360) | human gut metagenome | biome: human gut; feature: human-associated habitat; material: faeces | place: Denmark | collected 2008/2010 | reverse complement strand
CAAGAAATTCCTGACTGCTGCCACTTCTTGGAGGATCCATTATAACAACATCAGCCCTCTTATGTGTGGCATATTCAACAAGAAACTTTCCAGCATCATCATTCACAAATCTAATATTCTTTATATTGTTAATCTTAGCGTTGACCTCTGCATCTTTTACCGCATCTGCATTTAACTCAACCCCTATAACCTGTCCTGCCTTGGCAGAAGCTGCTATTCCTATTGTTCCTATTCCACAATAAGCGTCAATAACTGTATCCTTCTTAGTTATTCCAGCCATATTTATCGCCGCCTTGTATAACTTTTCTGTCTGCTGGTGGTTAATCTGATAGAAAGATGATGGGCTTATTCTAAATCTGTAGCCACATAACACATCTTCAATATATCCCTTGCCTGTAAGCACTATATTTCTTGGTCCTAACACCATACTTGTATTGTATTTACTAACATTCTGTACGATTGTATTAATCTCTGGGTGCTTCTCTTTTAATGCTTTAAGAAAATGTGTCTTAGACGGAAATGCAACATCAGCCGTCACAATAACAAGCATAATCTCCTTAGTTGAAAAGCCTTTTCTTAAAAGAATATGCCTTATAAAACCAGTTCCCTTATCTTCATTATATGGCTTGTATTTAAACGACTTAAATAAATCTCTTAATGTAGCTATAATGCTGCTGCACTGTGAATCTTCAAGCAGGCAGTCAGATACAGGTACTATATTGTGGCTGTTCTCTTCATATGTTCCCGTTATAATATTGCCATTCTTATCTTCCCCGACAACAGCGTGAACCTTGTTACGGTAATGCACTGGTCTGTACATTCCTGTTATCTTATCTACTGGACAGATGTCTTTAAAAAGTTTGTCTACATATCCCTGCTTTATCTTTAATTCATTATCGTATTTCATTCCTGCATAGGCACAGCTCCCACATTTTTCTGCACTTTCACAGTTAATTACACGCTTCTTCTCGTCATATATATTACTTCCCATAACTTTTATGTTACCTCCCAACATCAAAAGGCTGTCACATATAAAATGCAACAGCCTGTAAATTCTATTATTAATATTACAAATGACAATATTATGCAGTAATCATTATATCAGCAAATATCCATGCATAAAATCAAAATCTGAAATTACATAATTTCACTGTCATCGCCATTGCTGACAATCTTAACCTTGCCTTCATATAACTCTTCTACAGCTATTGAAAGTGGCTTCATATTCTCTGCATTATCGATAAGAGGTGTTCCTATCTGAAGCTTTCTCGCCTCATCTGGTGTTGTAAGCGGCTTTGACTCATTCTTCTTATCCTTATTATCCTTTTCCTTTTCCTTTGGAGCGTTCTCAGCCTCAATACGAGCCTTTCTAACCTTCTCCTCTATTGTTCTTGCATCAATAATCTCTTTAGCTCTTGCGGCAGTAGCCTTAACAATTGAATAACGGCTCTGTACGATTGGCTGTTCGCCGTCCTCTACCTCACTATTAACAACTGCCATTAATTCTGAATATGATGGATGTAACATTATTATTCTCCTTTCTCATAAGCTTTAAGCTCTTCTTTAATATTATTAATTAAACTCATATTGTTAACTGCTTTTCTCTTCTCACTGTTAACTATAGAATGAATTGCCTCAACACAATCATCCACTTTATCATTGATAACTATATAGTTATAATTCTCTACGCCCTTAGCCTCATCACTGGCTCTTTGCAGTCTTGCCTTTATTGTGGCTTCATCTTCTGTTCCACGTCCTACAAGTCTTCTCTCTAATTCTTCTGCACTTGGTGGCATAATGAATAAAAGAACTGCATCTGGATACATCTTCTTAATATTAAGTGCACCCTGAATCTCGATTTCAAGTATCACATTCTTACCTGCTTCAAGCTGTTCCTCGACATATGCCTTAGGTGTTCCATAATAGTTGCTGACATACTTTGCATACTCAATCAATTCAGAATTATCAATCATACTCTCAAATTCTTCTGTTGATTTAAAGAAATACTCTCTTCCATTCTGTTCACCTTCTCTTGGTGAGCGGGTTGTCGCTGAGATAGATAGAGCATAATCATTATGAAGCTCTAATAATCTCTTAACTACAGTTCCCTTTCCAGCTCCTGAGAAACCTGAAATTACAAGTAATAAACCTTTCTCTTTCATCTCTATTCTCCAATCTGTAAATACCTGTTGGCACGCACACAACATAAGTGTACAAGTTATTATACAGAAATACACCGATTCGTGCAAGCTTTTTTATTCTATATTCTGTATCTGTTCCCTTATTTTTTCTATTTCTGTCTTTAAATCTATAGCTGCATTTGATATTTCTATATTATTCGCCTTAGATAAAGTTGTATTGGCTTCCCTGTTCATCTCCTGTGCTATGAAATCCATCTTTCTTCCAATGCCGCCGTCCTCGTTAAGACATTTTCTTGCATGCTCGATATGGCTTCTTAATCTTACAGTCTCCTCATCAACACATATCTTATCTGCGTATATAATAACCTCTGTTGCGATTCTGCTCTCATCAATAGTTGTATCGCCAAGAAGCTCTTTTACCTTACTCTCTAACTTGCTACGGTATTCCTTCATAATCTCAGGGCTTCTCTTTTCAACAAATGTGACAAGCTCCTCCATGTGGTCTAACTTTCCTAAAAGGTCTTTCTTAAGATTCTCGCCTTCATGGATTCTTGTATTAACGAACTGCTCTAAGGCTGCCTTCATGGCTTCTTCTATAAAATGCCACAGCTCCTCTTCGTCTTCCTGCACCTCATCCATTGTGATAACCTCTGGAAATCTGGCAAGACCTCCAACAGTCATATCATTTTTAAGATTGTATTTTTCGGACATATTATTAAATATAGCCATATATTCATCAGCTATATTCTGGTTGAACTTAAGATTAACCTGATTTTCTGAATCATCCTCATAATTAATAAATATATCAATCTTGCCTCTTGTTGCATACTTCTTAAGTAAGTCTCTCATTCTGCTCTCGAATACATTAAGCTTCTTAGGCATCTTGATACCTGCCTCAAGATATCTGTGATTAACTGACTTAATCTCAACTGAAATCTTTCTGTTACCTTTAACAATTTCACTCCGGCCAAAGCCTGTCATACTTTTAATCATTGTTTCTATCCTTCCATTCGCATATAATGCTTAGAAAAGTATACCAATTTTTGTGAAAGATAACAAGACTTACAGCAATAAGTATGTTAATATAATGCAATAAGATTAATGAATATTACTAATTAAAGGAGACATTATGGCATTCGATGGAATTACAATATCCAGTATTGTTAATGAATTAAACAACACAATTAACGGCGGAAGACTTTACAAGATAGCACAGCCTGAAGCCGATGAAATAATGCTTACAATAAAGACACAATCTGGTCAGTACAGACTTGTTTTATCTGCAAATGCATCACTTCCTCTTGCATATCTTACAGACGATAACAAGCCATCCCCTGCTACTGCACCGAATTTCTGCATGCTTCTTAGAAAGCATTTGAACAACGGAAGAATAATATCAATAACGCAGCCAAAATTTGAGCGTGTAATTGATATTGAGGCAGAACATTTAAATGAACTCGGTGACCTGTGCAGAAAGCACATAATCGCAGAATTCATGGGCAAGCACAGCAATATAATATTATGTGACGACAATAATACTATATTAGACAGTATCAAGCATATATCAGCACAGACAAGCTCTGTCAGGGAAGTTTTACCTGGAAGACCTTATTTCATTCCTAATACTTCTGACAAGATTAATCCGCTTGAAGCTGACCGAAAGCATTTTGAAGAAACAGTATTTACCAAGCCTGTACCTGTTGTCAAGGCGCTGCTTTCAAGCTATACAGGAATAAGCACATGTATAGCCGAAGAGCTTGCATACCGTGCCGGAATTGATGGCGGACACCCTGCCAACTGCCTTGATGAGCCTATGAAAGATGCATTATACAACGCATTTGACGCACTTATGTCTGATGTAAGAAATGGTATCTACCACCCAAATATGGTAACTGACAACGGTGTACCTGCAGAATTTGCCGCTGTAAAGCTTTCTATGTATGACAACCACACAGAATATAATTCAATAAGCAGACTGATTATTGATTATTATAGACAGAAAGAGATTGCAACTCGAATCCACCAGAAATCTGTTGATATAAGAAGAATTGTAACAACACATCTTGAAAGAGCATACAAGAAGCTTGACATTCAGGAAAAGCAGATAAAGGACACTGAGAAAAAAGACAAATACCGTATCTACGGCGAGCTTCTCACAACCTACGCTTACAGTATTCCTGCAGGTTCTAAGGAATATGAAGCACTTAATTACTACGATAATACTACAATTAAGATTCCTCTTGATAACACTCTCACACCAATTGAGAATGCCAACAAATATTTTGCAAGATATAACAAGCTTAAAAGAACCTATGAAGCAGGAATCCGTCTTATTCAGGAGATTACTGAAGAAATAAGCTACCTTGAATCTATTATCAATGCAATTGAGATTTCAGTAACAGAAGCTGATCTTGCTAACATTAAGGAAGAGCTTATTGAAACCGGATATATTAGAAGAACCGTTAAAGGAAAGCACAAAATCACTGCCAACAAACCAATGCATTTTGTTTCAAGTGATGGATTTGATATATTTGTCGGAAAGAATAACATGCAGAATGACGAACTTACCTTCAAGACAGGCAACGGCAATGACTGGTGGTTTCACGCCAAGCAGATGCCAGGTTCTCATGTGCTTCTTAAGACAGATGGAAAAGAAGTTCCTGACAGAACATTTGAAGAAGCTGCGAGTCTTGCTGCCTACTACTCTAAAGGCCGTGAGCAGGAAAAGGTCGAAGTCGATTATGTATTAAAGAAAGAAGTCAAGAAGCCTGCCGGTGCAAAGCCGGGATTCGTTGTGTACTACACCAACTATTCAATGGTTGCAGACACCGACATCAGCAAAATAAAACAGTTATAAAAAATTGGCTGAATCAGAATCTGAGGTGTCACCTCATCTGACTCAGCCATTATTTTTATTTATTCACTGGTTTTAATGCAATACTTACAACTGCCAGTATAACTGACGCACAATCTGCCACAATCCAAGGCATATACTGGATTGCAAGTGAAGATTTGCCTGAAACAATAATCATAAGAATTACACTTATAACAACATTTATAACAAATATACCTGCCAGCTTCCTCATATCCAGAAGCCCGCTTATCACAAGATATATCAGTATGTATGCAGCCGTCATGCACACGCAGAATGTTACAAGATACATGTAAAATGCGTTATCAGTCATATCACATAACGATATATCAAGCGTAAGATATCCAAACAGTGCAGGCGGGTTAAATGCATATATTACAGATGGTATTATCGTTACAAGCGCCGGAATACCGATACATGCCAACATTCCTGCCCTGCCGATTAATCCTTTGATAACGCCTGATTGTATAATTATACAAAGAATAGTTGCTATTAAAAGCATTATCATCCATGACCAGTTAAAGAATATTTTATTGCCAATATAATATGCCGTAAGATATTCATTAATTGTCATTCTTTGTGAATCACCATTTCTTATAATCACAGACAATATATCCTGTCTTATAAAACCAGCCCACGCATAAATTATAAGCGCCGGAACAAGGTAATTTACAGCATTTGTTTTCTTATTCTTAGCGAACATCTTTATGCGCATAATTCCAGAACTTTTCACCATTAATAATTCAAGAATTCCAAGAACTATTAAAAGGATATACAGAACAGGAACTTTATCAAGTAACTGGGTTGTCTCAATCTGTTCTTTCACTACTCCGTCAAGATACACTGAATCAATCATTGCATGCATGGATACTGATGACTCCCATATTCTTGCAAACAACAGCAGCATACCTGTCAATAAATTCAATATTGCAGATACAAATGCAACAACTCCTGTATTACCGATTCTTAAAAGGATTCCTGACACAGACATTGCCGTAAAAAGAATTGTAAGTGAAAAGAACAACTGATAAACAACATTAAAGCCTGTATAATAATACAGATTATATACTGAATTCTGGCTTTCCGGAATGTTGAGTGCATTATTATTCATTTTACTGATTATCTGAGCAAATTCATTACTTCCTATAGGAACAAGAAGAATAAACAGACTCAGAGCCATAAGAACGGCGAGGCTTAAAAGCCTCACCCTTGTAATCTCATCTTTTTTCATAATCCTTCCTTTTCAGGGAAACAATTAATTAACAGATACTTTAACGAAAGATTTCTTACCCTTCTTAACAACTACTCCGTCTCCTTCGAACATACTCTTAGGGAACTTAGCTGCTATATCTGCTACCTTCTCTCCATCTACAGAAACACCACCCTGCTTGATAGTTCTTCTGGCCTCTGACTTAGTTGTTGCCAGTCCTGCTCCAAACACAAGATTAATTGCATCAATTTCATCATCTGTAAAGCTGTCTGCTTCAAGCTTTGCTGTAGGCATGTTAGCTGCATCCCCACCAGTAAAGATTGCCTTTGCTGTAGCTTCTGCTTTCTTAGCTTCTTCCTCACCATGAACAAGCTTTGTAAGCTCATAAGCAAGAATCTCCTTAGCCTTGTTAAGCTGAGCACCTTCCCAGCTATCCATCTTGTCAATCTCTTCAAGCGGAAGGAATGTGAGCATACGGATGCATTTAAGAACATCTGCATCATCAACATTTCTCCAGTACTGGTAGAAATCGTAAGGACTTGTCTTATCCGGATCAAGCCATACAGCACCTGAAGCTGTCTTACCCATCTTCTTACCCTCTGAGTTAAGAAGAAGTGTGATTGTCATAGCTGAAGCATCCTTATCAAGCTTTCTTCTGATAAGCTCTGTTCCACCTAACATGTTGCTCCACTGGTCATTACCACCAAACTGTAAATTACAGCCGTATTTCTGGTATAACATATAGAAATCGTATGACTGCATAATCATGTAGTTAAACTCAAGGAAGCTTAATCCCTTTTCCATTCTCTGCTTGTAGCATTCAGCTCTTAACATGTTATTAACTGAGAAGCATGCTCCAACCTCTCTTAAAAGTTCTACATAGTTAAGATTAAGAAGCCAGTCAGCATTATTAACAAGTAATGCCTTGTCATCTGAGAAATCAATGAATCTTGCCATCTGCTTCTTGAAGCAGTCAACATTGTGCTGAATCTGCTCTGGTGTAAGCATTTTTCTCATATCTGTACGTCCTGATGGATCACCAATCATAGCTGTTCCACCACCAATAAGTGCGATTGGCTTATTTCCTGCCATCTGGAGTCTTTTCATAAGGCAGAGTGCCATAAAGTGTCCTACATGAAGGCTGTCTGCTGTTGGATCAAATCCAATGTAAAATGTAGCCTTTCCATTGTTAATAAGGTCTTTGATAAGTGCTTCATCTGTTACCTGTGCAATAAGACCTCTTGCAACCAATTCGTCATAAAGTGTCATTTTTGTTTCCTCTCTTTTCATTTTTCTTATTGCTGCTCGCGCAACTTTGTAAGCCAAGTCTCTCCGCAGCTTTGCTGCTCCCGAGCCTTGATAATTCACAACTTCCGCACTCCGTGCTCCGTTGTTCATTATCTGCATTCGCCATATAAGACAGAATCTGTGCAAGCACATTCTGTCTTGCATAGCTCATTGCTTACAAAAAAGGCTTCCGCCCTTCTTTAAAAGGACGAAAGCCTGAACTTACGTGTTACCACCTTTATTCATGACAGACTCGCATCTGCCACCTCATTAAGTCCACCAGCATGGACTTATGCACTATAACGTGTGCTACTCCGGCTGCCCCTACTTACAAATATGCTTTCAGTTCGCCACTCCGGAATGTATTCAGTTACCCTTACCCTTGCGCCTCTCATCAACCGGCTGCTTTCTGTAAGTTCAGTAATAACCTACTTGTTTCCATCAACGCTTTGTAATATTAATTGTGTATTACTTATAACATAATAGAATATTAAAATCAAGCCTCATTCCGAAACAAATGTATCAAATTAACACTAGATTGTAACTACTCTCATTGTGTTAGTAAGTCCTCTCTTAGATGAAGGATCAGAAGATGTAGCGATACCAGCAGAAACAATTACTGTATCTCCTTCTTCTACGAATCCAGCATGTTCAGAAACTACTAATGCATGCTCAATAATCTTATCTGTAGAAGCTTCTGTTGCTGTCTTAAGAGGTCTAACACCCCAGTAAATCTGCATCTTTCTAAGGACATTATCGTATGGAGAGCATCCGATAATCTCAGCTTCTGGCTTTAACTTAGATGTAAGTCTTGCTGTAAATCCTGAAATTGTAGGACAGATAATAGCCTTAGCTCCAAGGTTATCTGCTGTCTGAACTGCAGCATTACATACAGCGCTTGAAATGCTTCTCTTGCTGTGAAGATTAGAATATTCTACTGAATGTCCTTTAATCTCCCGCTCTGTTCTTTCTGCAATCTTAACCATCATCTTAACAGCCTCTAATGGGTACTTTCCATTAGCAGTCTCACCACTAAGCATAACAACATCTGTTCCGTCGTAGATAGCGTTAGCAACATCAGTAACCTCAGCTCTTGTAGGTCTTGGATTTCTGATCATAGAATCAAGCATCTGTGTAGCTGTGATAACTGGCTTATACTTAGCATTACACTTCTTGATGATTTCCTTCTGAACATGTGGAACTTCCTCAGCAGGAATCTCAACACCCATATCTCCACGGGCCACCATGATACCATCAGCAACTCTGATGATATCATCTATATTAGCAATACCTTCGGCATTCTCAATCTTAGCAATAACTGGGATATCTGAACCATGCTCCCAAAGAAGGTGCTTAATTTCCTCGATACATGCTGCATTTCTTACAAATGAAGCTGCGATAAAATCAAATCCCTGCTCAACACCAAAGATGATATCTTCCTTATCTTTCTCTGTGATGCCTGGAAGTCTGATGCTTACGTTAGGAACATTAACACCCTTCTTAGAACCAAGCTCACCACCATTAATTACTGTACATTCAATCTCTGTACCTTCAACCTTATCAACCTTAAGCTCGATAAGACCATCATCGATAAGAATAATATTACCTGTAGTAACATCTTCTGGAAGACCTGCATAAGTTACCATATTAATCTTATCATCTGCTGGCACCTGTCTTGTTGTTAATGTATATTTCTGTCCCTCAACAAGTGTAACCTTCTTGTCATCCTTAACAGCACCTGTTCTGATCTCAGGTCCCTTAGTATCAAGAAGAGTTGCAATAGGGATATTAAGTTCTTCTCTTACACTTTTAATTAAGGCAAATCTTCCTGCCTGCTCCTCATGGTCACCATGAGAAAAATTAAATCTTGCAATATCCATTCCTGCTAACGCAAGATCCTTAATAAGGTTTCTGTCGTTAGTATTAGGACCCATTGTGCATATAATCTTAGTCTTTTTCATTGTTTCCTCCAAAATAATTAAAATCTTTTCAAACACATACCTACAATATAATAACATATTTGCGTGTCAAATCAACTAAGTTTTTTATTTAACAAGCTTTTGGGGTGTTGGAAGTATACACTGCGATATTTAGATGTATCATATGCTGGCAGATTTTTTCGTCTGGTGCTAGTAAAAGCCGTCATCCGCTTCGCTTTTTTGTTCAAAAAATCAACGCGCTCCGCTTGAACGCGATTTTTTGAACTGCGCTATGCAGATGACGGCTTTAACTATCACACGACTCAAAAAATTCCAGCATATGACACATCTATATATCTCCGCCTACACTTCAATTGCCCTGATAGTGGTAGAAAAGCTGATTTATTTTTTATCCCCGGTTACATGGATGTGGGTATATAAGTGGTCGGAACAGTATTCGTAGTTGCCGACGCATTTTGAGCAGAATCTGAATGTGAGGTTTTCGTCGTCAAGTTCTGTCCTTCCGCATACTGCACATCTGTGCTTCGGCACGCCGCGCTTCGCGTGTTGTGCCTGACTTTGTTGTGCCTGACTATCCTTAGACTTATCTCCATATAATGGCTGACCACCATTGCCCTGAGTGTTGCCACTATTCTGCTGCCAATAGTCTTTTCTGGCGTTCTGCTGTGCTTTCTTTGCTGTTCTCATTGCTTTGTCGAAGTTTCTCTGTGTACTGCTCTTTGCCGGGCCTTTCTTGTACAGGAAGAAGAATATTATAAAATTCAGCATTGACACAAGCGCCGCCGTTGCGTTGGCATAACACATAATTGCTGATGGTGCAAGAAAACCTGCTGCATACAGGCTGTACCATACATTTCTTGGAAGAAAAGGCACAAGATATCCGAATACTATAGTAATTCCGAATATTACAGCATCAAGTATTGCCATCCATTTAATCTTGATTGGGATAATGAAGAATAATAAAACCTCCATATCCGGCTGCTCCATAGCGAATGCCATGAACAAGGCAAGATTAATATAATTCGTACTTAATTTAAAGCTTAATCCCCATATAAGATAGATAATAAGTGATGCAAGTATATTAAGGATAACTCCTGTGAAGAAGTATACATTAAATCTGAACGAGCCCCATATTCTTTCAAGTACCGAACCAATCAGATAGTAGAAATACAGCACAAATACCACAAATATTATGCTGTTAGAAGGCGGTTGTAATATGAATGTGATGAGTCTCCATACCTGTCCTTTGAAAATCATAGCAAAATCAAGTGAAAAATATGCGTCATATAATCCATTAAAAAATGTATTCATCACAAATCCTATTGCATAAAGGACAATGATGTAAAACATAAGATTCTTAATCGCATACTTAGAGAATTTTTTCTCAAATTTAGCAAACCAGTTCATAAAATGTTCCTTTCAGTCTTACACATGTTACAGACTAATAATTCATAATCATATACAAGAAATTATAATAAACAAAACAATATGATGTCAATTAAACTTACTCTTAAGTTCTTAAATTTTAATAAAAATATCCACCATAAATAATTAAAGCTATTTTATTATTTCCTATTAATATTGAAATTTATTCCATTTTACTCTATAATGCATGAGTTGCATAAAAAATGACATATTTTGCGTTTTTTCACCAAAGTCACTATGCAATGGGTAACTTTGTATATTTATATTAAGGAGGACAGCTGCAGCTGTATTAGGTTATGAACAAATTCAAATTAGGTATTGATATTGGATCAACAACTGTAAAAATCGCTGTTTTAGATGATAATAATAATATTTTATTTTCTGATTATGAAAGGCATTTTGCGAATATCCAGGAAACTCTCCAGTCACTTCTTGAAAAGGCAGTGGCTGAGCTTGGCGAGTTTGAAGTATATCCTGTTATCACAGGTTCAGGCGGACTTACTCTTGCCAAACATTTAGAAGTACCATTTACACAGGAGGTAGTAGCCGTGTCTACTGCCATTCAGGATTATGCTCCACAGTGTGATGTTGCAATCGAGCTTGGTGGTGAGGATGCTAAGATTATCTACTTTACTAACGGTATTGACCAGAGAATGAACGGAATATGTGCCGGCGGTACAGGTTCTTTCATTGACCAGATGGCAACTCTGTTACAGACAGACGCAATGGGACTTAATGAATATGCCAAGAACTATAAGTCAATATACCCTATTGCCGCAAGATGTGGTGTATTTGCCAAGACTGATATCCAGCCTCTTATCAATGAAGGTGCAACTAAGGAAGACCTTTCTGCATCTATATTCCAGGCTGTTGTAAACCAGACAATCAGTGGTCTTGCATGTGGTAAACCAATCCGTGGTAATGTTGCATTCTTAGGCGGACCACTTCATTTCTTATCAGAGTTAAGACAGGCATTTATCCGTACATTAAGCTTAGGTCCGGATGAAATCATTGCTCCTGACCATTCACACTTATTTGCTGCTGTTGGTTCAGCAATGAATTACAGTGAAGATGTATGTGTTCCTGTAGAATACATTATCGCAAGACTTAAAGGAAAGATTAAGCTTGAGTTCGAGGTTGAACGTATGGAACCTCTTTTTGAGAACCAGTTTGCATATGATGAATTCACAAAGCGTCACAGCTCTCATCATGTTAAGACTGCTGATATCGCATCTTACAAGGGCAACTGCTATCTCGGAATCGATGCGGGTTCAACAACAACCAAGGTTGCTTTAGTTGATGAAGACGGTAATCTTCTTTACTCATTCTACTCAAGCAATAACGGTTCACCACTTGCTACAACAATTAAAGCTATTAAAGAGATATATACACTGCTTCCACCAGAAGCCAAGATTGTACAGTCATGTTCAACAGGTTACGGTGAAGCACTTATCAAGTCGGCTCTTATGTTAGATGAGGGCGAAGTTGAGACAGTGTCACATTTCTACGCTGCTGCATTCTTTGACCCTGAAGTAGACTGTATCATCGATATCGGTGGACAGGATATGAAATGTATCAAGATTAAGAACCAGACTGTAGATTCAGTACAGCTTAACGAAGCATGTTCATCAGGATGTGGTTCATTCATAGAAACATTTGCAAAATCCCTCAACTTCACAGTTCAGGACTTTGCCAAGGCTGCTTTATTTGCGAACCACCCTATTGACTTAGGAACACGTTGTACAGTATTCATGAATTCCAAGGTTAAGCAGGCTCAGAAGGAAGGCGCTGAAGTTGCAGACATCTCTGCCGGACTTGCTTATTCTGTTATTAAAAATGCTTTATACAAGGTTATCAAGATTTCTGACCCTGATGATTTAGGTAAGCATATCGTTGTTCAGGGTGGTACATTCTACAACGACGCAGTTCTTAGAAGTTTTGAGAAGATTACAGGCGTTCAGGCAATCAGACCTGATATCGCTGGTATAATGGGCGCTTTTGGTGCTGCCCTTATTGCAAGAGAAAGATATGACGGTATATCAGAATCATCTATGCTTTCTATAGATAAGATTAACTCTCTTACATATGAAACAAAGCTTACAAGATGTAAGGGATGTACTAACAGCTGTCACCTTACAATCAATAAATTCTCTGGCGGCAGACAGTTTATCACAGGTAACAGATGTGAACGTGGACTTGGTAAAGAGAAGAACAAAGAAAAGCTTCCTAACCTTTTCGATTATAAGTTCCACAGACTCTTTGACTATGAGCCTCTTTCAGAAGAAAAGGCTACAAGAGGTACTGTAGGTATTCCAAGAGTTCTTAATATGTATGAAAACTATCCGTTCTGGTATACATTTTTCACAAAGCTCGGATACAGAGTTGTACTCTCACCTCAGTCAAGCCACAAGCTTTACGAATTAGGTATTGAATCAATTCCATCTGAGTCAGAGTGTTATCCTGCAAAGCTTGCACATGGTCATATCATGTGGCTTATTAAGCAGGGAGTTAAATTTATCTTCTATCCATGTGTACCTTATGAGCATAACGAATATGAAGGCACTAACAACCATTATAACTGCCCTATCGTTACTTCATATGCTGAGAACATCAAGAATAATGTAGAAGAACTTAAGTCAGAAAATATAGATTTCAGAAATCCTTTCCTCTCATTTGAAAGTGAAGAAATTCTTGCCAAACGACTTAAAGCAGAATTTCCTTTAATTCCCGCACCAGAAATCAAGGCTGCTGTTCACGATGCGTGGGAAGAACTGATGCAGTCAAGAACTGATATGCATAATAAAGGTGAAGAAGTTATTAAATACCTTAAAGAAAATAACAAACGTGGTATTGTACTCGCTGGAAGACCTTACCATATTGACCCCGAGATTAACCATGGTATTCCAGAACTTATTAACTCATATGGAATAGCCGTTCTTACTGAGGACAGCGTTGCCCACCTTGGCAATGTTGAAAGACCACTTATTGTTATGGACCAGTGGATGTACCACTCACGTCTGTATGCCGCAGCAAGCTATGTCAAGACTCAGGATAATCTTGATCTTATACAGCTTAATTCATTCGGCTGTGGACTTGATGCAGTTACTACAGATGCCGTTAATGATATTCTTACTAAGTCTGGCAAAATATATACAGTTCTTAAAATTGATGAGGTTAATAACCTTGGTGCTGCAAGAATACGTGTCAGATCACTTATTGCTGCACTTAAAGTAAGGGACAAGAAAAATTACCAGCGACAGTTAGTTTCAAGTGCATACAAGCGTGTTGAATTCACACCTGAGATGAGAAAGAATTACACTATTCTCTGCCCTCAGATGTCACCAATACATTTTGACCTGCTTGAACCTGCTCTTAATTCGTGTGGATATAACTTCGAAGTTCTTGCCAATGATAATAAATCGTCTGTAGATATGGGACTTAAATATGTTAATAATGATGCCTGCTACCCTTCTTTAATGGTTGTCGGACAGATTATGAACGCGGTTCTTTCCGGTAAATATGATTTAAGCAAGACTGCCATTATAATTACGCAGACTGGTGGTGGCTGTCGTGCTTCTAACTATATTGGATTTATAAGACGTGCTCTTGAGAAAGCTAATCTTGCATACATACCAGTTATTTCTTTAAGTGCACAGGGACTAGAGTCTAACTCAGGCTTTAAGTATGATCTGCCTATGTTAAAGAAAGCTATGATGGCTATTGAATACGGTGATGTATTTATGAATGTTGTATACAGAACAAGACCTTATGAGAAGGAAAAAGGCTCTGTTAACGCCCTTCACGAACATTGGAAAGAGATATGTATAAAGCAGCTTACTTCTGACAAAGTAAGAATGAAAGACTTCAATAAAAATCTGCGTGATATAGTTCACGATTTTGATAATATTGAACTTCTTGATATTAAAAAACCTAGAGTTGGTGTTGTTGGAGAAATTCTTGTTAAATTTCTTCCCGCCGCTAACAATTATCTTGTAGATTTATTGGAAGCTGAAGGTGCTGAAGCTGTTGTTCCAGATCTTATGGGATTTCTTCTTTATTGTGCAGAAAATGCTAACTTCAAACACAAGTACCTTGGTGCTTCATCTAAGTCAGCATTTATCAATAACGTGGTAATTAAATTGCTTGAGTGGTTCAGAAAAGCTGGTAACGAAGCATTAGCACAGAGCAAGAGGTTTGATGCTCCATCTTCAATTAAAGAAACTGCTGCTCTTGCCAAAGACCTTGTGTCACTTGGTAACCAGACTGGTGAAGGCTGGCTTCTTACTGGTGAAATGATTGAGCTTATTCATAACGGTGCTGGAAATATTGTATGCTGTCAGCCATTTGCCTGCCTTCCTAACCACATTGTTGGTAAGGGCGTAATCAAAGAATTACGTGCAGCATTCCCTGAAGCTAACATAATCGCCGTGGATTATGACCCAGGTGCATCAGAAGTTAACCAGCTTAACAGAATTAAGCTTATGCTTGCTACTGCTAACAAGAACCTTTAATGTCTGATGTTTACTAAATCAGATTTATTACAGTGAACTTATATAAAAGGCTGAGTGTTGCATATTTATTGTATACATATGTGTTATAGAAACATCTGTATATAATAAATATGCTGAAATATTTAATTTC